>Ga0197142_1000314_pt1 | contig 44609 bp, 34 predicted proteins | sample GBS60_MetaG_FD_148614 | JGI IMG/M metagenome (GOLD analysis project Ga0197142, IMG submission 148614) | Sediment microbial communities from Great Boiling Springs, Gerlach, Nevada, United States - GBS 60_MetaG | ecosystem: Environmental > Aquatic > Thermal springs > Hot (42-90C) > Sediment... | reverse complement strand
GTAATTGTACAGAGTATCGTAGTATAGTATGACTTCACTGCAAAAAGGTGATCTTTCCACCACAGAGATCACGGAGATCGCAGAGACGAAAGATAATGTTATCTTTCATTGAACAGAGGGTTGTGACAGTTTTTCTTACAATGCGCCCAATGGCCAAAAATGTTCCTTTTATTCATAAACCTTACACGCTCTGTGTACTCTGTGTGCTCCGTGGTACGTTTTTGCAGTGCACTCCTAGTATACAGCATTTCGATTGAGAGTATCTCAGCGCCTACAATCTGACGTGACGCCTGGATCATTGTTCCAACGCCCCAGATGGCGGCAATATCCAATCGCTGATACTGATTGCATTCGTGATCGGCGGTATCAATCGTACAACCGCATCAACGGTATCAACGGAACAAACAGAATTGACTCGACGGACACGATGGGCGGTAGGGGTGAAAAAATTTTTTCGCCCCTACCGTCGTTGACATCACCCCACCCCGCCCTCGTGCCATCGCCCCATCCTAGCGTCGCGACATTACCCCTGCTCTGGTACCGTACCGACAGGACTTGATTCCACCCCTACCCCCTGCTTGGGCAAGGCCAATCGCGTACCTTGGGACGCAGGCCAAAAATTCACGCACTTAGTCAAGTAGCGTAAGAGATCATCGCTGCTCTTATGCGCTCGTGCACAAAGTACAAAGGCAAGAGTTTCCTCTGACAGGTCGGTTAGTCGCCGCTGCGCAGTCTTGGGGATAAATTCCTGGTATAATAAAGAATAAATATATCTTCTCGTAAGCGATACCTTGGAGATGCAGTTCCTATGTCTGCCATAACTGACACACTTGATCGAATGTTTGATCGCTTACTGTTCCTGCCGCCGCAACCATCTGCACCAGAAGTCGTTATCACTGAAGAGGCTGTTGAAGAAGAGGTCGTACCGGCCACACCTGGCGAGCGAGCTTTCAGCCTCTCACTCTTTATTTCGGCAACCCGTTGTACCCTGCAATATGTACTCTTACCAATCGTATTGCCATTGATCGGACTGACAACCGACATCTCGCTTCCCCTGGTCATTCTCCTCGATCTGCTGGCAATCGCCATGCTCGTGCGCAGTTTGCGCTACTTCTGGCAAACACGTCATCCACGTCGGTTTGATATGCTGCCTCTTTCCGGTGTGATCCTCTTCATCATTCTCTTCTCGCTAGGATTCGATCTCTGGCAACTATTGAGCTAAACACCGTACACCTTCGTTTATACGGGTGCCTGCTGTAAGCCTGAATTTATGCTCAGGCCCAGTCAGGCATCTATTACTGTAAACATCATTGCAACACTATGCAGCAAAAGCGGTATACTACAACCGATGAACACCAGCACAAAGATATGCAAATGGTATGAACAGTCACGAATCATTGCCGCAAAGCACCTTCCTACACAACAGCTCAGCGTCAGAAGCTATACGAACGTTTGCAGAATGTATCGCTGAAATTGTTATTATTCTCGCACCTGATTATACTGTTCAATTCATCAACAGCGCAGTTAATACCTTACTTGGCTACGAATCAGCAACCATCCTCAACCGCTCCTTTTATCAACTCATTCATCCAGATGAATACGTAATTGTCCGGCAATACCTGGATCAACTAGCAGTTGGCCGGTGTGGCGCGCAACCGTTGCGGGTGCGCCTGCGCCACGATGATGGAAGCTGGCGTATCTTTGAACTGCACGTCTGTAATCACCAACACCAGGCGCCGATTACCGGTATTGTACTGAGTGGGTACGACATCACCGCATTAATTGCTGCCGATCATGCGCTGCGGAATAATGAGATCCGTTATCGCCAACTCCTCGAACTGATGCCAATGCTGATCGTGATCAGCAGTTATTCCGAGGGATTGATCCGTTACTGCAATCCAGCCGGTGCCCGCATTTTCGGTGTCTCTGATCCGGCAGAGGTGTTGAATTGTCCACTCACCGAATTCCTTTCGGCGGAAGAGCACACCCTTATGTGGCATCGACGACAGCGACTGCGTAATGGTGAGACGATCGCGCCCGTTCGCTATCATATTTATGCACGTGATCAGGTAGTGCGAGTAGTTGAGTTGCAGGGGGTCTTCATCGAAGGTTCTGGTGAACCACAGGTACTCAGCTTCGGATTTGATGTTAGTGACCGGCTCGAAGCCGAACGTCAACTTAATTTGCGGGCAAAGGTACTGGCCCAGATCAACGAAGCGGTGATTGTGACTGACCGCAGCGGCGCAATTATCTACCTGAATGAAACGGCAGCCTACCTCTACGGAGTACGACCAGAAGAGGTGATTGATCAACCACTCTCGCGTCTCTTTATTGCCGAGCCATTACCTCACCAACTCCCTGACCTCGCCGACCGGAATACGACTCCGAATCGAGGTTGGCGCGGTGAATTGCTGCATCGTTTACCCAACGGGCGCACGATGATCGTTGATGTCAGCATCGATCCTCTCTGCCACGATGAACTGGCTACTGGCGGCACCTTAATAGTTGTGCGCGATATTACCCATCGTAAGCAGGTTGAAGAGCGATTGCGCCTCCTTGAGTCGGTGGTTGTTAATACCAACGATGCCGTGCTCATTCTCGATGCTGAGCCACTTCAGGCCCCAGGACCTTTCATCCGTTATGCCAACGCTGCCTGTACCCGTTTGACCGGCTACGCAACCCAAGAGCTGATTGGCCGTAGCCTGCGTATTCTGCATGGCCCGGCGACCGATCCAACTACGCTGGCTATGCTCTGGCAGGCAATGGAACGGCAACAAACGATCCGCCTTGAATTACTCTACTACAGCCGTGCCGGCGAACCGATCTGGGTCGATATGAGCCTGTCACCGGTTACAAATGAGCGCAATCAGACAACCCACTTTATCGCGCTGCACCGAGATATTAGTGCGCAAAAGCTGGCTACGTTCCTTGAGCATGACCGTTCCGAAATTCTGGCACTCTTGCTTCAGCACAGTCCGGTGAACACCGTTCTAACGAAGCTGGTTGAATTGATCGAGCGACAACGCCCGCACTGGTTGGTATGGACGGGGATCGATGGCCATACGTCTGTGTTCAGTAAACGATTGAGCGAGGGGGCTGAACAAATTGAATTACGCATTCGCCAGTTACTTACCCACACCCATCATTCGCGACCAATCCCGATTGATCTGCGTACTCACTGGACTGAGTTATGCCGCTACGATGTGACCGGCTGCTGGCTCTGGCCCCTTGCTGGGACGAAAGGTGCTCTGGCTATCTTTCACAACCAAAATGAATGGATGCCTGAGCGCGATCAGGCACTCTTACGAGTTGTCACCGATCTGCTGAACTTAATCGCCGACCATACCAGGTTGAACTCTCAACTACGCTATCAAGAACGGTATGACACGCTGACCGGCTTACCCAATCGTCATCTGTTACAAGAACGAATCGATCTGGCACTACGTGATGCGCGTGAACATCGGCATACAGTTGCGCTCCTCTTTATCGATCTCGATGGCTTCAAGCAGGTCAATGACTCGATGGGTCATCCAACGGGTGATCGATTCCTGAAGCATGTCAGTCAGGTATTTGCCTCGTGTGTGCGTCCTCAAGACACACTGGGCCGGATGGGTGGCGACGAGTTTCTGCTGCTGATGCCCGATCTGCCGGATGCACGCCTGGCCGATATGGCGGCTTACCGCCTCCTTGAGGCTCTGCAAACGCCGTATGTCCACGAAGGACAGGAATTACGTCTGACCGCCAGTATCGGCATTAGCCTTTTCCCACGCGATGGGATTGATAGCATAACACTACTCAAGAATGCCGAAAGTGCTATGCATCGGGCAAAGGAAACAAAGCGGAACGGTTTTTTGCATTATCGTCCCGAACATAGCCGCCGTGCTCATAACCGACTCGCGTTAGAAGTACAGTTGCGACGTGCTATCGAACGCCACGAACTCAAGGTCTACTACCAACCCCAATATGACCTGGTCAGTGAACAGATCGTCAGTGTTGAGGCGCTGGTGCGCTGGCACCATCCCCAACGAGGCCCTATCCCACCTGGCGAGTTTATCCCTATTGCCGAGCAAAGCGATCTGATTGTAGACATCGGGTCTTGGGTCCTGCGCGAAGCTTGCCGTCAGGCAATGGAATGGCATCAGGCTGGCCACCCCCTGTTGCGTATGAGTGTTAACATTTCTGCTCGTCAATTGTTACGACCCGAGTTTATCGCTGAAGTGGCAGCGATCATCCACACGACGGGCTTGCCAGCTCACTGCCTTGAGCTAGAGATTACTGAAGGGGTTATGCTCGATGACCCGATGTATGCTGCGCACCAGATTGATCAGCTACACCAGATAGGTGTGCGGGTAGTGCTCGATGATTTCGGCACTGGTTACTCATCGCTCGCATACCTGCGACAGTTACCGCTCGATGCACTCAAGATTGATCAAGCTTTTGTACGTGCAATCGATGAGGAGAGCAATCTGGTAACGAACAGCCGGGCCTTACTGCGGGCAATTATCAATCTGGCCCATAGCCTCGGTCTAGCTGTTATCGCCGAAGGTGTAGAGACCCTCGAACAACGCATCGCGCTGGTCAGTATGGGCTGTGACATTCTACAAGGTTACTTGTTCGCTCCGCCGTTACCGGCAGCGGAGGTCTGGCCGACTATTTCACGCCTGCAAGGTCATGATAAGTAGGGTCATTGACTACCCACCTCTAAGGTATGCTGATGCAGCACACACATCTGAGAGCGTGATCAACAAGCTGGTCTTTCGATGAGGCTCGACAATGGTACGATAGTATTTCGAGGAACGCTGGTAGGCAATGCATACGTCTCCGCGACGCGATGGAACAAAGTTTTAACAGTTTCAGGATCGGTACTGCGGAGCGCGCTTGGCGGCCCTCACCTTCCCCCTTGCCCCCTTCTTCTCCCCCTGGAGGAGAGGAAGGGAGACCGTAGCGTGGCTGGAGCGAAAGAATATTGGCACCCTCTCACGCAATGGTCACATGGGTACGGTACCTGCCGAATGAGAAATCTGGATTTTTTGATCACGCCCTAAAGACACCGTATTGCAACCGGAGAACTTACTCACCGAAGTTATTCTTCTCCCTCCACCGGTACCGGAATCTGCGTCAACATCTGTTGGAGAATACCGGTCGTTGTCTGGCCGCGCAAACGTGCCTCGGCCGTCAGAATGAGACGATGGTTGAGCGCCGGTATCACCATGGCCTTTACGTCATCGGGGAGCACAAAGCTGCGACCGGCCATTGCTGCGTGCGCCTGAGCCAGATGGGCAAGCGCCAGCGAACCACGCGGACTCGCGCCCAACTCGATGTCAGGGCGCTCACGAGTAGCGCGTGTGATCGTCACTAGGTATCGACGTACTAGAGGACTAATGGCGACTCCACGTACTACCGTCTGTAGTGCACGTACTTCACTTGCAGACACAACTGGTGATAGGGTCGATCCTGTTGTTGCAGTGAGTGAACGCTGTACAATCTCTTCCTCTTCGGCAGCGCTTGGATAGCCCATCGTAACCTTGATCAAAAAGCGGTCAAGCTGTGCTTCGGGCAACGGGAAGGTACCTTCCAGCTCAATCGGATTTTGGGTTGCAATGACCATAAAGGGCCTTGGAAGGGGACGTGTTTCTCCATCAATCGAGACCGTGCGCTCTTGCATAGCTTCGAGGAGGGCGCTTTGCGTGCGCGGCGTTGCCCGATTGATTTCATCGGTGAGCACGATCTGGGCAAAGATGGGACCAGGGCGAAACTGAAACTCACCGATCTTCTGATTAAAGAACGAAAGGCCGGTCACATCAGACGGTAACAGATCAGGAGTAAACTGAATGCGCTGAAACGTACAGCCCAGAGCGCCAGCCAGTGCCCGCGCAAGTGTTGTCTTGCCCGTACCGGGCACATCTTCGAGAAGCACGTGACCTTCACACAATAAAGCAGCGAGTAGCAGATCAATGATCGCTTCTTTGCCAACAATAATTTGACCGATCTGATTACGAATAGCCGTCGTGATGCGATGTATTTCGGCGATAGCAGTTGCAGGAACTATCGACACAATGAATACCCTACTCTAGAAAGCAATAAGAATTGCTACCAATCTACCCTCATCGAGCAACGGCATTATAGCAGACGTTGCAACTTCCATTGCTTTTATCGGTTAGCGGTTCAATGGCATCGTGACATAGTATCCATCAGTACCTCCGAGTCGCGTGGCGAACATCGGATTCCCTGTCGTGACCAGCGCTCGCGAATTCGCCGAGTTCGGATTTAAATTGACCACAACTGCCAGTCGATCTGCGGTGACGGCTACTGCAACCGCTGGTGAACCGCCAGCAGTTGCATCTGGTGCCGCGAGTGCCGTCCACAACAGACGCTGAGCGAAATCAGATTTGACAACCAGCACAAACGGTTCACCGCTTTCGTAATTCCCCAGCGTTTGAGCAAACAACTGCATGCCATTGCGACTCTGCAAACAACACGCCGTATCACCCACAAGAAGCAACGTTCCGTCTGCCGCAGCCGCCAGCCCCCGAATTGAGATGGAGTTTCCCTTCCCATCGCTCAAACGGGTCAGCAGCCACTGTCCCCGCAACAACGTACCGGTAGCCGGATCAAAACGTCCATACCATGCCAGCGATCTAGCACCGCTGAGATTAAACGGATTATTATAGGTATCAAATTTGATCAATTCACTCGCGCTCAATGTGCGATGAATATCAGCCGGATCGCGCGTGAAGATAGAGTTCCCGCCATCGGTAAATCCGGCCATGTAGAGCATTCCATCAGCCCCCATTGCCAAACGCCGACCTTCGCTATCAGCGGTAAGGCCAGCTCCTTTAACAACACTCGCACTAAAGCCGTAGCGTTGCCATGCCAGTCCACCATCATTCAGCCGATACGCACGAAGAAAGGCAACTTTCAAATCCGAAGCGGCCTGCGTATAGCCGGTAGCAAACACTAATCCACTGGTAGCGTCAATGGCAATATCGTGTACCGCCGTGCCAGGTACGTTGATTGAACGCGGCATCCCACCGTTGGCCGGATATACTAGCAGCGTTCGGTCGGCAGCCATGAGCGCCGCTACTCGGCCATCGTGGGCGATAGCACAACGTGCTACGTTCCCTGGCGTTGCCGTCCACCGGATTGTCGTCAAATCCGGAGCAACCACACTCAATCCGTCTGGGCCACATACAACCACGCTACCATCACCGGCTAACGCCGCATGACTCAGCGTCGATGCGACACGAACAATCCGACTGATTGTGCGGCCATCAGCAGCAATCTGCACCAGTGCACCCGATTCACCGTTCGGTAAAACAGTCTCTGGTACACCGGCCAGTACCGGCACGTTTCCGGCAATGATGATATTGCCGGTAGATGTTATACCAACGGCGACAAGTGCATCGTTCTGCTCACTCCCAAGATAACCGGCAACGGTCGGTGGCGGGCTTTGCACAATGGGAATCCAGAGTGTTACCGGCCCCAACTGCTGTGCTTGAGCTACAGATACCAACATGATGACGAGTAAAAAGAGACTTGTCATGCGGAAAATCATAGTGATGTAGTCCTGATTATGTTAATTCTTCACACATCGGTACTAACCGGCCTGTCTCATTGTCACCGCATAAGCGGTACATGCTTCACCCAAGCTATTGCATCCATCAACATACCAAACGGTTTCTGGCAAAACCAGCCTTACTTTGGTATGATGATAGTACCAGTGATGACACCCTCGACTGCTGTCATCGCCATCACCAACCGTAATCGTTACGGTCTGGCAAGGACAAAGCGACACAAGGAGGGACAGCATGACCCAGACAACCGAATTCGCAACGCGCATTGATATTCCGTTGGAGCATCGACGCACGCTGATAGCGATGTTGAATCAGCAATTGGCCGATACGTTCGATCTGATGAGTCAGGCCAAGCAAGCGCACTGGAACGTTAAAGGGCCACAGTTTTTAGAGCTACACGAGTTATTTGATGAACTTGCCGGTCGGCTGGCCGGCTTTGTTGACCTGCTAGCCGAACGTGTTACGGCGCTAGGCGGCACTGCCCTTGGTACAGCCCGTATGGCCGCCGCTGCCTCTCGCCTGCCGGAATATCCGACTGATATTACCGACGGGATGAGCCACGTCACCGCGCTTGCCGACCGCTTTGCAGCGTATGCCCAGACCACCCGTCAGGGGATCGATCTCGCTACCAGCCTGAACGATCAGGCAACGGCTGATTTAATGATCGAGATCGTCCGTGCTGTTGATAAGGATTTGTGGTTCCTTGAAGCGCACTTACAGGGATAACACGGTGTACCGTTGTGTGATTCGTGCCGCGGCGCTCATTGGCGTCGTGGCATTGATGTGTACGGCTTGTGCTGTGCCAGTACCATCGGCAACACCAATTCCCGTTTCCCCCACCGTTACTGCCACATCAACACCTGTTCCGGCACCCACACTAATGCCATCGCCCACTACAACGCCAATCCCAACAGCCACACCAGTCGCCCGTCGATTAACCATCTGGGTTGCAGAACCCGATGATGCACAATCAGCAATCGCCACCGAGCTACAACAAGCAGCTCAGATCGCCACACTTGATATAACTATCGTTCCACACAATCCTGATGGTCTATTGCTAAGCCTGGCAACCGATCAGATGCTCGGTCTGCCACCACCAGACTTGATCTGGGCCAATCAGGAAGCGTTAGTGGGTCTGCTTGCCGATAACGCGCTGGCGCCACTCAACGTTGATCTACCACTTGATCTGCTGCCTGGCCTGCAAGCGATTGCGCAAACGGATACAACGTTGTGGGGAGCGCCAATCACGGCCCAGGACATGCTCTTATTACTTTACCAGCTTGACCGCATACCACCAGCAACAACAGCCGATCTCGTAACGCTCACCCAGGCCGCCCGCACACCGGAGCGCGCCGGATTTGTGCAGGGTTGGGGAGCAGCACGCTGGTTGGCACCATGGTTGTACGCTGCGGGAGGTGGCTTTACGACTCCCGATGGTACACAACCAACGCTTGACACACCAGCGATGACGGCGACGCTAACCCTGTTGCGTGATCTCTACCGGGCAGCACCCCGTAACGGTGATAGCTATGCCCGTGGTCAGCGCTTGCTGGTACAGGGAATGGCAGCCTACGCCATCGACGGTGACTGGGCATGGTCAACCTATCAGACCATAAGTGATACGTTCCAGATCGGGATTGCGCCACTCCCTACCTTCACCGGTGCGCCGGCACGTCCGCTGATTGGCGGTAGTCTGCTGATGCGCCACCGTGATAGCCAAGCCACAACCGACGACATCACAGCACTCCTTGCCGTGCTTTATCAACCTGAAGTTCAATTACGGCTGAGTGCAGCTCTGGGACGCCTGCCAGCACTTGGAAGCCTGCTATCCGATCCGAGTGTTCAATCCAACCCACGCCGGGCTATAGCCGCTGTGCACGCGGCTACGGCGCCAGGTCTACCACCAACACCGGCTGCCCGCTGTGCAGTGTTCGGTATTGAATCGTATCTGTACAGTGCAACAACCGCAGAAGTGCCCCTCAATGATATACCGGAAAAGATGCAGCAAGCAGCACTGGCATGTCTACGTCAATATATGCAACCTTAACTCGATTGTTTGCGTCATATCGCCAGACGTACAATGTTGAACGCAGAAAGGGAATGCTATGCATTGCCCGCATTGTCAGACTGAATTACCCGATGATGCCCGCTTCTGCATCGAATGCGGCACAGCAGTACGAGTGACAACCGGTGAAACCGTTCCACTGCCGTCATCACCAGACGCAACAATTGCCTGCCCGGCTTGCCATACCATCAATCCGCCTCGTGCTCGCTTTTGCGTTTTCTGTGGTGCTGCGATACACCATGGTACCGTGCGACCAGCAGTGAGCCTGCCGCGCAGCACTTCATTACCACAGCCACAACAGGTACATGATAGTGGGTTTGAGGCTGGTATCACACTCCTGCTCATCGGCGCAGCTTTTTTAATCCCGATGATCTTCAGGCTGCCACCGATGATCTGGCCCAACATTCTAATGGTGCTTGGTATCGCCCAATTATTAATTCACCTACGCCGGGGCACTATTCTCCCTGGTATCCGCAATGCGATTTGGTTGTTCGGATTAGGTGTTCTCTTCTTAGTACCGAGGCTTTTGCTACCGGGGTTGTTCCTGCTGGTTGGCCTCACCTTGCTGATCGAAAGCTGGAATTGGAGACGAAAAGCACCATTTTGACATTAGCGCCACTCGGTAGGAAGCAAACGTTGAAAAGTCTGGCTCAATAATCATTGCTTCTGAACACATCGACACACTTCCTGTTTCTCAAATTAGTAGCACGACCATGATGGTCGTGCTACTTCATCTGTATGGTGCCGGAGACGGGACTCGAACCCGTAAGGGGTTTCCCCCAGCGGTTTTTAAGACCGCAGCGTTTGCCTTTTCGCCACTCCGGCTTTTTGAAAGGCTGTTTCCGGCTTCTTATTATATCACTATTCAGGAACAACGTTGCAATGACGGACGTTGCTCGCAGGGTTTTTCAACCCCTCACCCCTGGCCCCTCTCCCGCGCTGCGGGAGAGGGGTGTGTTGCAACGGATGTTATACCAATTCGGTGTAAACCTTTGTACAATGCTCCCACCTGCAATCCTACAGCGTGTAAAACGCGGTAATGAGATCGGGGCGCGGCAAGCAAACCGAGCGCAGAATCGGCAGCTTCCAGTTCCGACAGTGTTCTACAACTAGCCCTCTCGTCGGTGCGCCAATGATGTCCGTCAGCGCACGGCAATGGCAGGGGCCAAACGCCTCAGCTTGCGAGGATGAGGTGTGCTGATGCGCCAACCGATGGCTTTCAGCCGTGATCTTGCTCGCTCCTCACTCCTCTCGCTTATTGCACGGCAGGGAAAGAATCTTGCAAAGTCCCACTTGAGCGGGAGTAGTAATTGATGGCAAAACATAGTACCTTTAGGCGATTTCCAATTTTCTCAATCGAGATTACAATTTTTTCAGATCGTTGAGCAATGACTCAAGTATCTGAAAGGTAAGCTATGGAACTTACGCGCCGCAACTTTCTGGAAGGAAGTGTAGCCCTCGTTGCTGGTCTGGTTACTGCTGGAGTGGCTGCTACCGGAACACCACCAGCGCCGGTGGCTGCATGTTCATACACACAACCTGCATCGCTCCGCACGATTGCGATGCGCCGTTTGGCGTTTGGCCCCAGCCCTGAATTGATGGCAATGTATGATGCCACACCCGGCGCCGGTGACGAGGAGCGGTTTGACAACTGGGTGCGTCAGCAACTCAACTATACCGCCATCGACGACACGCCCTGCGCGAATCGGATTGCCTCGGCCCAGCTCAAGATTCGTTACACCGACAACAATCGTACCGTCAATGAAGTTCGTCCACTCAGTTGGTTATCCGCCTCGCGTGAAACGCTCTGGCAGCAGCGTGCTGTTCCTGATTTACGCTGGGCAGAACGGATACGCCCATACAACGAAGTGCGCGTCGCCACCTGGATTCGCGCTGTGTGCAGTCGCCGACAGCTCTTTGAGGTGATGGTTGATTTCTGGCACAACCATTTCAACGTGAATGCCACAGCCAATCAACGTATCGCTGCCACTTGGCCAGACTACGACCGCATCATCCGTACTCACGCCCTGGGGAATTTCCACGCGATGCTGACTGAGGTTACCAAAAGTGTGGCGATGATGTACTACCTCAACAATGTCAGCAATAAAGTTGGTGGTGGCGAGGGCGGTAACGAAAATTTTGCCCGTGAACTCTTCGAACTACACACACTGGGTAGCGACAACTACCTCAAGTTCTACGATCAACGGGGAAATATCCCGGTGGTGGAATATGGGAGCGAACGCTACGCAGCGTCCTACATCGACTACGATGTCTACGAAGCCTCGCGTTGTCTGACCGGATGGACTATTGCAAACGGAAGTGACGGCCGGCCCAACACGGGAGCTTTCTACTTGATGGAGTCCTGGCACGACAACTATCCCAAAACCGTGCTGGCGCCACCTCCCCTCCCTGGCATCGAACCGGCGCCCAACTTCCCCTTCAACAACGGCGCCGAGCAAGATGGAACCAAGCTCCTGCGTCTGGTGGCTTATCATCCCGGTACGGCCAGACACCTCTGCACCAAGTTGTGTCGAAGGCTCGTTGCCGATAATCCACCGGAATCGCTCATTAATACCGCGTACAACGTCTGGATGCAACACCGTGAATCGCCAGATCAGATTCGGCGCGTGGTTGAGGCTATTCTGCTTGCACCAGAAGCGAAGAGCACCTTCGGCGCCAAAATACGGCGGCCATTAGAAGCAATTTGGGCCTTTCTGCGGGCAACCAATGCTTCGCTCCCTAACGACGTGGCAGAAGTTAACGGTGATGCAACCAAAGGTAACTACTGGGAGAGTCTGTTCTGGAGTGTTGATCAGACCGGTCACCGGCTGTTCGGATGGGACACACCAACCGGCCATCCTGACCGCGCTGAATACTGGGCAAATACAAATGCCTTGCTCAGGACATGGAACAGTTTCTACACCTTAGCCCAATCATGGGGTGGGAATGTTGGGATCGATATCGTTGGTCAGACGCCGGCTGGTCTGTCTTGCGTGGGTATTGTCGATTTCTGGTTGCAGCGGATGCTGACTTACACGCCGACTGGCGATTTGCGAACGTTGTTGATCAACTTCCTGGCTCAAGGCTTCGACCCGAATCAACCACCACAGCCGCTTCCAGGCGCACCTGACTGGCGATCACCTGAAGCGGTACCTGATCGCATTGTGGCGATGGTCCAGTTACTGGCAATGAGCCCCGAATTCTGGCTCCGTTAACGAGCACCGTACCAGAGGAGAACCCTACCTATGCAATGGACACGCCGTGAATTTTTGATGGGATGTAGCGCCGCAATTGCGGCTATGGCTGCTGCCCGCATCGGCCAGTTGGCATTTGCCGAACCGGCTCAACCGCAGGCTACGAACGAGATTTTCATCCAGATTTTTCTGCGCGGAGGGTGTGATGGGTTGAGCCTGCTCTGCCCGTATGAAGATAACTATTATCGGACGGCGCGTGGTTCGCTAGCATTACCGACAAGCGGTGCACATGCACCGCTGCGAATTGAACCATACAATCCCTCTTTTAGCATGACAGCCTTTGGCCTTAATAGCCGAATGCCACACCTGCGTGATCTGTACAATAGTGGACATCTCGCATTCATCCATGCTTGCGGGCTGGTCGATGACACACGCAGTCATTTTGACGCAATGGATTACATCGAGCGTGGCACACCTGGGAATAAGACGACTAACAGTGGCTGGCTCACGCGCCACTTGCAAACTCAGGGTGGTGCAACAACCCTCTTACCGGCAGTGGCTGCCAGCAGTGCAGCGCCAGCTTCACTTCTGAGTTACAATGGAGCAGTAGCCGTTACGTCGCCCAGTAGCTTCAACGTAAGTACCGTCTGGCGTTACAATCGGCCCCAAGAAAATTATCCGTTCCTCAATGTTCTGCGCGAGATGTACAACCGCAGCGCGATTAATCCGCTCGCTCAGGCCGGACGGCGCGTCACGCAGGTGATCGATCTGATGCGTGCCTTGGGGAATTATACGCCAGCCAGTGGTATTACATACCCTGACAACTCATTCGGTAATGCCCTTAAGACAGTTGCACAGTTGATCAAGGCCGATCTGGGGCTTCAAGTGGCAACAATTGATTTTGGCGGTTGGGATACGCACGAAGCGCAAGCGAATAGTGACGGTACCGGGTATTTACCTGACCGGCTCGGCATCCTCTCGCAGGGCTTGGGGGCTTTTTACAACGATCTCAGTGCTTATCATAGCCGGTTGACCATTGTCGTGCTGAGTGAGTTTGGTCGTCGGCTTGGCCGTAATCAGTCGAATGGAACCGATCACGGGCACGGCAATGTGATGATGGTGCTGGGTGGAAATGTGAATGGTCGTCGTATCTATGGCACCTGGCCAGGCCTCCATCCCGATCAGCTCGATAAGAGGCAGGACCTCCAGATTACGACCGACTACCGACAAGTCCTGAGCGAGATTCTGGTGCGTCGTCTTGGCAACCCGAAGCTCGGTGTGGTCTTCCCCGGATTGGCAGCGTACAATCCACTAGGTATTGTAAGAGGCCCCGATCTGCCACCTGATCTTTCGGCGAACACGACTACGCTGGCCGATACTGGCTATCAGGTATTTGTGCCGGTGATTCAACAGTGTCGTTAGCCGGTTGAATGCTAGTACGTCTCATACGCTATTAGATGCAAAGGGGCAGGTTCTAAACCTGCCCCTACCGTTCTTGAATGATTATGATGTCTATCAGATGGCTGCTGGTACTCTTGACATTTCTGCTCGGCGCCTGTGCTACCCCCACAGCAGCCGTTGATCTTACCATTCGCAGCAACGGCTGTGCTCCGGCGACGGTCATCATCCCACCTGAACGCGAGCCGAAATTGACCATTCGCAATACCACTACTGAAACAATGGTAGTGAGTATACCGACGATGGATCGCTGGATTGAAGTAGCACCGGGCGCTGATAGCGTGCTCGAATTGCCCCGCTACATTATGGGATCGTTTGATCTCTTTTGCCTTAGCGCTACCGATCATAGTGCACTAGGCGGTGATAACCCGTTTCTCTGTGTGTTGGAACCGGCAGAATTGATGCCGGTAGCCCGCTCGGCGGGTATACTGGTGATCGAACCGCACGACCGGATTCGCGAGATTCTCGGGAAGTAGTCGCACGCGCATTGAGATGAAGAGAAAGAAGAGTGGGCGGAAAGGGCAGGTGCGTACCCGGTCGGTAGTGTGCAGAGCCGCGCAGCTTCCTGTACCGGTGGCGGTCACGACCTGCCCTCATCATCCTGCCGGTCATGCCTGTCGCCACATGCGAAGGACGTGATTTACGCTCACCCTTCCCATAGCCATTATCCCTTGATCGCTGCTGCTGGTACCTGCTGACTGAGGCAGTGCCACGATCCCAGCCCCCAGATCACATCGGTTGCATCGATGCCTACCACCCGGCGGGTAGGGAAGCAGCGCTGCAACACTTCACACGCCCGAACATCGTTGGGATGATTGAAGGTCGGGACAATAACGGCATGATTGGCAATGTAGAAATTGGCATACGACGCGGGCAGGCGCTGACCCTGAAACACGATTGGCGGCGGCATCGGAATTGTTATGATGGTAAGCGGCTTCCCGGCAGCATCACGCATCAACTGCAACCGTCGCAAATTGTCTTGCAGCACGTGGTAGTTCTCATCACTAGGGTCTTCCTCGACGACCGCAACGACAACACTAGGTGCGACAAACCGTGCAATATCATCGATATGACCGTCGGTATCATCGCCAACAATTCCTTCACCCAACCAGAGAATTGAATGCACGCCGAGCATATCGCGCAGGCGCTGCTCAATTGTGGCCCGATCAAGGTGTGGATTGCGGTTAGGGTTGAGCAAACATTGTTCGGACGTCAGCAGTAAGCCATTTCCATCGACGTCAATTGAACCACCCTCTAACACCATACCACCGCAGAAGCGGGGTACACCGAGGTATTCGGCCATTCGTGCCGGAATCTGATTGTCGAGGTCGTAAGGCGGGTACTTATTACCCCAGGCGTTAAATTCCCAATCGGTAGCAGCTAGTTCCCGCCCATTAGGGGTATCGCGTACCACAAAGATCGCACCGTGATCACGGCACCATGCATCATTGGTCGGAAACTCGTGCAATCGAATATCACCAGCAGCGCCGGCTTCAGCAAGGAAAGCCTGCGCCTGCTCGGCCATCGCGGCATCGTTTACATTGATATGAACTGTCTCGCCGCGAGCTAGTTCAGCCACGAAGCGAGCGTACACAGGCCAGATACGGTCGATGATCCCGGGCCAGCTTTCTTCCTTATGAGGCCACGACAGCCAGGTGGCCTGATGCGGCTCCCATTCAGCGGGCATCCGGTAACCCAACTCAGCAGGGGTTGCCATCGTGTTTACTCCTCATCGATATAACGGCGCGTTATCTCGCCGTAGGCGTCAATTCGTCGATCACGCAGGAATGGCCAATGAGTACGCTGCACATCGATCCGGGATAGATCAACGGGAGCGACCAGTACTGCCGGTTCATCAACCGGTGCACGGGCAATAACTACCCCGGCCGGATCGGCGATAAAACTTTGCCCCCAGAACTCGATGCCACCGGCGGGATCGCCTTCGTGACCGGTACGATTGATACTAACCACATAACAACCGTTGGCAATCCCATGCGACCGCTGGATGATCTCCCAACTTTGATGTTGGGCCACACCGTATTCAGCCTTCTCGGCGGGATGCCAGCCGATCGCTGTCGGATAGCATAAAATATCGGCGCCCCGCAGGGCAGTGAGCCGGGCGGCTTCAGGATACCACTGATCCCAGCAAATAAGCACACCAATGCGGGCGTAACGGGTCTTGAACACCTTAAAGCCCAGATCACCCGGTGTAAAGTAAAACTTCTCGTAAAACAGCGGATCATCGGGAATGTGCATCTTGCGATACTTTCCCAGATAACGACCATCGGCATCAATAACGGCGGCTGTGTTGTGGTAGAGACCTTCAGCTCGCTTCTCAAAGAGACTGGCAACGATCACCACCTGCAACTCAGCAGCTAGACCGGCAAGTCGCTCAGTACTGGGGCCAGGTACCGGTTCAGCCAGCGCAAAGAAATCATGGTTCTCGCTCTGGCAAAAGTAGAGGGAACGAAATAATTCAGGCAGACACACAATCTGCGCTCCCTGCGCAGCCGCAGCACGAATACCAGCCTCCGCGGCTGCCATATTGGTTTCGGGATCGGCCGTGCAACGCATCTGCACCAAACCGACCTGAACGATTCGTTGGGTCATTATTGTACTCCTTGTTGTCGAGGACTTACCATTCTCCACTCTTGATCAAGCGTAACTCACCGCGTCGAATCGCTAATTCAACCGCAGCCCCAGCCACATACACCCAGGCGGGTCGTGTACCATCAACCGTCTGTACCGGTAATTCCACCCGTTCGTACAAATTGTTAGCACGACCGGGAACGTAATCCTCCAACTCATCGAGTAGTTCCAGCACGTGCTGATAGCGTGCCGGATGAATCTCAATCAGCTCACCGAAGACGGTTGCGTTTGGCGGGAGGAGATCGGCGGCCCGCACGAGAAACGGGTACGGCCCGGCGGTGTAGAGAGCAGCGTCCGGCAACCAGGCGCGTGTTTCGCTCACGGTACGCCCTGCCAACAGGCGGGCATAATTCATTTGTCCTCGTTTCAATGTTCCGTAGACAAAAAATGGACGCATCAATTATTTTTCGCGGTATACTATCAACACGCCGCAACGCGGCTCATACATACTATAGCAGGTTTCACCGGATCGGTGAGAAGCACAGGCAGCCGCTACAAGATGGCTGCCCAAACCGCACTGAACTGAAGGTCGAGAGCCTCCTCAGGAGAAACGCTATGACTATTGAAGTAGCATTGATGATCGAAGGTCAAAACGGGCTAACCTGGCCGCGCTGGCAACGACTGGTGCAGGCAGCAGAGGATTTGGGTTTTGTGGGGCTGTACCGCTCCGACCACTTTACCAATGCGAATCCCCCTGAAAAAGAATCGCTGGAGTTGTGGGTTTCACTCACCTGGCTCGCCTCACAGACAAAGCGGATTGAATTCGGGCCATTGGTCTCACCGGTTTCATTCCGGCACCCGGCATTGACGGCAAGAATAGCAGCCGCCGTTGACGACCTCTCAGGTGGGCGACTACAGCTTGGATTGGGGGCCGGCTGGCAGGAACGTGAACATTCCATGTTTGGCTTTGACTTGTTGGCAGTTGGCCCTCGATTTCAACGGTTTCGCGAAGGGCTGGAGGTCATCACTCGCCTTTTACGCAGCGATAAACCGGTTACCTGGATCGGTGAGTATTATCAACTGCGGGAAGCAATTCTGTTGCCACGTCCTTTGCGATCCGGCGGACCACCGATCGTCATCGGGGGCAATGGAGAACGGCGTACTCTACCACTTGCTGCTCGTTATGCCGATGAATGGAATGCCGTGTTCGTACCGCCGGCCCGTTTTGCCGAACTCAATGCCAGACTCGATACGCTGCTGGACGCGGCGGGCCGCCCACGCAACGCGGTACGGCGTTCGCTCATGATAGGGTCGGTGTTCGGACGTGATGAGCGCGAAGTTGAACGGTTGCTGGCCGGCCGCAGCCGTGTACAATTGCGAGATCGCGGGATTCTGGTCGGTGTTGCTAGCGAAATTGTTGAGCAGATTGCGGCTTTTGCCGCGGTTGGTGTCGAGCGCATCATGGTGCAGTGGCTTGATCTCGACGACCTCGACCGCTTAGCAGCCTTCGCCAACAGGGTCTTACCCCAACTTGCGTGAGTGCATGCCCCTACCAGCGAAGAATACATTGCAAATACTTCCATTTACTTTGATTCCTGAGCCATATGGAATCTTGCGTCAAATGTTGTGTTGAACCAGGCAGTGTTTTCCCTCTCTGTGACAGATGAGAGGGTATGGAGAGCGCCTGATATGGAGCGATTTTCAAAATGAATACTGCGCAACATATACCCAACCGCTGGCAAACAATGCTCTGGATCATGTTTGCTGCCCAGTTTCTTTCGGCAATCGGCTTTTCCATCATCTTTCCATTTCTTCCACTATATGTCGCGTATCTTGGTGTAGCCACGGTTGGAACGGTGTCCCTATGGTCAGGATTAGTCTTCTCGCTCCAGGCTTTGACAATGGCGATTGCGGCGCCGATCTGGGGATCACTGGCCGACCGATTCGGGTACAAACTGATGGTTGAACGGGCAATGTACGGTGGTGCTGTGATCTTGCTGTTGATGGGGTTTGCTCGTTCGGCTGAAGAATTAACGCTATTGCGGGCAATTCAAGGCATGATTACCGGTACCATCTCGGCTGCTAATGCCCTGGTCGCAACGATCACCCCACGTGAACGCATGGGTTTTGCGATGGGAACACTACAAATGGGTTTGTGGAGTGGAACGGCTGCCGGCCCGCTGATCGGTGGTGTAATGGCTGATACACTTGGCTTTCGCGCCACGTTTATCACCACTGCCGCGCTACTGTTCGTATCGGGCATTCTGGTAACGATTGGAGTTCGTGGGAATAAGCGGCCATCCACGCTCCACAAACAACAACCGTTAGGTATGTGGCAAGGGTGGTTAACGATCATCCGCACACCGGGCATCAGTCCGGCCTACGGTATGCGCTTCCTCAGCAGTCTTTCCCAAACAATCCTGCTCCCTTTTGCGCCATTGTTTATTGCCAGTTTGCTTCAACCGAATGATCCAGTCAGTGCGTACACCGGTCTAATCGTTGGAGTATCTTCGGCAGCAGGAACAGCAACAGCGATCTGGCTTGGTCGGCTCGGTGATCGGATCGGTCATCAACAGGTATTGATGATGAGTGCGGTACTGGCCGGGATCTCCTTTTTGCCGCAAGGGCTGGTTACAAATGTCTGGCAGTTGCTGATCCTGCAGGCGCTCAGCGGGGCAGCAATAGGCGGTATCACACCTTCATTAAGCGCACTGCTTGGTCGGTACACAGCAGCCGGCAATGAAGGCGCCGTTTATGGGTTGGATAGCTCGATTGTTTCTGCTGCCCGTGCAGTTGCTCCGCTCATCGGTACCATAGTGGTAGACGCTTTTGGGTTGGGAAGTGTCTTCTTGATCAGCGGACTGGCATGTCTGATGATCGTGATGAGTGCTGCACGCCTCCCGGCGCTAGTTGCTACCACCAAATGACCACCCCGCGAGCGAAGGCCTGGGGAGCGGCGATAGTGTCTTGATACGCCAACCGATGGGTTCCAGCCGTCCGCCGCTTAACGCGGGCTAGAGGCCCGCGCACCCAGGAAAACCGTGCAGGTCGGGAGTCTCTGTCAGCACGTGCGTGATGTTCGTCGGTACCGCTCAGTTTCTCAGCCGTTCGCTCATCGAAGGAAACCAAAGCTGATACCAATCCTGTCTGTGCAAGCCGTGTATCATACTGTCAGGCGCTGCTAGTACCCACCGCTTGCGGGGGGGAAGGGAGGTGATCCAGAGGCCCGCGCACCAGGATACACGGTTTTCGCGAACGAAATTGGTATGAGAACTCCCAAAACTCCTAACGTCCCTCAGCTCGCTTCCGCTCCCATGTTGCGAGGTTGAGTAACAGGAAGGGAATGTTCAGACCGACTTCAATAACGACATCTAGCATCCACTGTGGTAAAAAGAGGGTAGACAACGACCAGACTGGAGGTGTGCGTTTGAGCCATCGTTTTTGTCTTCTCAGCCTCGTCCTGCTAGGCGTGGTCTGCATTGGCGGATTCTTCGTCTGGCAGCGGGCACGTCACTTTGAACGACTCTTCTACCTTACCCGTCTCGATCCAATTGGATTGAATATGATCCGGAATGAACCATCATCAACGGCACCGATTGTGATATTCGGTGACTCACGAGCGGCTACCTGGCCAGCACCGGCAGGTTTTTCCATCATCAACCGGGGTATTCCTGGGCACACCAGTACCCAATCGTTGCTTCGGTATCGTATGCACGTCAGTCCCTTGCAGCCAGCGCTGGTTATCATTCAGGTAGGGGTAAATGATCTGGTTGCGCTGCCATTGTTAGCCAACGATGCTGAGTCAATCGTCCAGACTACTATCGCGAATCTCCGTGCGATGGTAGACATGGCTAGAACCGATGGCAGTCAGGTAATCCTCACGACCATCTTTCCGCTCGGCCCTAATCTGTTCGAGCAACTCGATCCGGGGACGGGTCGGATTCAGACCGCGATTGAGCAGGTGAATACCGCTATACGGGCAATGAGTGCGCCAGATGTGATCATATTTGACAGTGCAGCGATCCTGGCCGACGCAAGTGGTTACGTAGCCGAGGCATACCGTGCTGATCTGCTTCACATTAATCCAAAAGGTTATCAGGTGCTGAATGAGGCGTTGTCGATGCTGTTAACCGATACTCAGTGAGTCTTTGTACGACAAAGAACCGAGGAACGCAATGGAACGTCAGATAAACAACCGTCCCCAATTTCACAACGAAATACTGACGCGGCATAACGCAAAACAGATGGCGCCACCTACCCGCGGAAAATTTCCTCACAGATCGTCAACAGCCACGCCGCACATCAAGTGGTACCGCCGCAAGTGAGTTAAAAACCGGTACTTCGCGACCAAGCGTGATACCGGTGATCGAGACAGGACAACTGTAGGCGTACACCTCCACTCCTACCGAGCGTGCAAGCCGTAGTGCACGACTGAAATCAATATCGATCGTTTCATCAGGAGCAAACGCACAGCCTTTAGAACGTTGAATGATAAACACCACGGCTGCCCGTTGACCGTTACGGGCCGCATTGATCAACAGCTCGAGATGACGATGACCACGCTCGGTCGGTGCGTCGGGAAAGACGGCAACACCCTCGACAAGGTGAGTAACTGACTTCACCTCTAAGAGACAGGTGTCTAGCCCTTCACTCAGGCGAAAATCGATGCGATGGGGACCCAGTTGCACATCACGCTGCACACGTGAATAACGGGCAAACTGTGGGAGCGCACCGAGTGACAAAGCCGCAGCAACTAGGCGATTGGGTAATTGGCTATCAAGTGAAACGAGATCACCATTTTGATAGACAGCTACAACCTGAAACGCGGTCTTCCGGCCAATTTCCTCACGTGGCGCGAGTAACAGGCGTGCCCCTGGAACGAGAAGATCGATCAAACGACCTCTGTCGGCGAGATGGGCACGTACCATTCGTCCACCCATCTGCGCTTCAACCAAGAATTGACCGGATCGTGCTGCAAAGCTGGCTTCAACCAACGGTGCACCGGTTGAGAGCGGCACCCGAACGATGGTGTGTTGTCCTGATCCTTGTCCTGTTGCCATATCTGTAGTATACCACGACCGGTTTCATCTCTTGCAATCGCATAGCGTGGGGATAAGGATAATCCCTTATCCTACAAGCGCATCCTGATAGAAGGGTGCAGCGCGCTGCGCCCCGACCGATGCATCCCAACAGGCGGCGGGCAGTACTATCGAGCGGAACCCGATGCTGTCCGTAGAGGGCGGTTTGCGAACCGACCCTCTTTCGCCAACCGATATTTCGGATAGACACCAACGAAACCTGGTAAATAGTTCTTCCTGGCGTCTCATTCGTCTACACCTACATCTGTATGTCACTGATGTATGTCACCGATCCTCGCGATGGTACAATACAGGAGGAAGCTGACGATGAGGGAGCTAGATGCTGACTCATGAAGATATTGCCCGCGTACTGGCACACTACGATGTCGGCGAGCTACGGTCGAGCCGCGCCGCTGGTCACGGTATAATCAATGAAACAGCGATTGTTGAGACCAGCTTCGGACGCTTTGTGCTCCGTCGTAACCGGCGCTTCAGTGGCTTGCAAACGATCAAACTACGTCACCGCCTACTCGAATGGCTCCGACAACGAGGCTTTCCCGCACCACGTGTCCTGCCAACCAGGAATGGCGAAACAATGGTGATTATCGATGAACAAGTCTACGAGCTTAGCATATTTATCGTCGGCGATGAGTTCGATCCCGCTCGTCCACGACAACTGAGCGATGTTGGTCGGGTACTGAGTAGTTATCATCGGGCCGTCACCGATTTTCCCGAACCACCACCGCCATCTGCACCGCGTTATTTACCGTCCAGCTTACGTGGACTGACCGAACGCTTGATCACTCGTGACATACTCGGTGATTTAACGCTCTCACTGCACTGGTACGAGCGACGCATTGCCGAGTTATGCCGTCAGTTGAGCGATGAGACCTACGAATCTTTACCACATCTGCTGATCCACGGCGACATGCATCGCGATAATATTATCTTTCGCGGTGATGCGGTAGCGGCCTTGATTGATTACGACCAGATTTGCATTGACGCTCGCCTGGTCGATATAGCCGATGCACTGGTCGATATGGCGATCGGTTCGCCGCCCCCCAACTGGCCAATGTGGGGAGTGTACCGAGCGCCACTTGATCTCGAACGAGTACGACTCTTTCTCAGAGCCTATAATGCAGTTGTTCCGCTATCGCGCACCGAAGTTCAGGCACTACCGGCGATGCTCGAAGTTATCTGGCTACAGGGAAATTTGCGCCGAACCCTCAGCACGCCAGATGCCGAACCTGAATATCACCTTGAATTGCTGGGACAGGGACAATGGCTGGCTGAGTGGATGGATCGTCATCGTGACCGCATTTTGGAAGCGGCAATGGTATACTGAGCACTATGTAGCATCACGAGTGAGCATATTTTCATACAGTTCTACTTCGCATGAGAGCAAGCATTCAGCGAAGAATACGTGTGCTAGCCCATCTCTGGATGATCCTCCTGAGTGGGGTGGTGATCACGTTACTAGGTGGCCTGGTCATACGCTGGCTGGCACCGTTGTCCCCATGGGTTGAAACCCCAACGGTTCAACTGCGCGATCCGTTGCCGCAGAGCAGCGCGGTACATCCTCGCAGTACGATGACACTCGTGTTCAGCACACCGATGAATCCGTTCACGGTCGTGCGCTCACTCCGTATCGATCCGCCACTAGATAGCTCATATCAGTGGTCGGAAGATATGCGCGTGTTGCGCATTATTCCTAATCAAGCGCTTCAACCGGCTACGACGTACCGAATACAGGTTTTCGCTACTGCTCAGAGCCGATGGTGGCGACCGTTGGCGCAGGCGCTCGATGTGTCATTTGTGACCGCAGCTCAACCAACAGTTCAAACTGCCCTCGCCCCGCGCAGACTCGACGCTCCAATTGTACTCATCTTTAGTCAACCAATGATTCCTGCCGATGCTATCGATCAACCGGCTTCGCTCCAAGGGGTACGACTCTCACCACCATGGCCACTACGCGGTCAATGGCTTGATCAACGAACGCTGCTGCTTCAGCCGACCATCGCGTTTACCGCAGCTTCAACCTATACTCTCACAGTAGACAGTACCTTCAGCAATGCACAGGGTATCGAATTAGGACAGTCATTCCACTGGCAATTCACTACACCCTGGCCGAACCTGATTGAGCAGACACCTCCGCCGGAAGCGCGTTGGGTAAACCCGCAGCAACCGTTGGTGTTGGTATTCGATGCCCCTGTTGATACTCGTCTGCTCAGCACGGCGCTCGATATTACGCCGTCAATCAGTGGTAGTTTTACCAGCGCCACAACGAACAACCGATACACGGTTACCTTTACGCCGTACACCGGCTGGGTACCCGGGCAGACCTACCAGGTTCAGTTGCATCCCCCGAATACAACCAATCTGCTCCAGCGCTGGCGCTTTTATGTCGAGCCAGAACCAACATTACTGGCCTCATTTCCAGGTCAAGGCCAGGTTCTGATGCCTGATCAAGAGATTCGCCTGCTGTTCAGTACTCCTATGGACGAATCCGAGCTGCGGGCTGGCCTCAGCTTTGAACCACCAGTAGACGAGTTCAAACTAACCGTTGAGGAAAATCGGGTAAGTTTACAGCCGGTAATCCAGGCGGCAACGACCTATACCATTACGATTGCGGCCGGTGTTCGTGATCGCAGCGGAGTCCCGTTACGCATGCCAGTATCGTTAACAGTACGAACAGCCAGCAATCCACCACTATTGCGGGTCTCCGGTGATGTCTTGCAACGCTTCCCAGCCAATGCTTCGCCGGCAATTGTCGTTGAACGCACAAACCTGCGATCATTTCAGGCGTATCTCTATCAGCTTGATACAACAACCCTGATCCGAGCGCTCTCCCTACGCCCAGAAGAATGGCCGCGTTTTGTACCAGAACGGTATGGACAAACGCCGGTGCGGGTCTGGCGTGAAACCTTGAACGATCCACCTGACAGTCTGGTACGCAGTGTCTTTACCATTACCGCGAACAGTACCGGCGAATTATTACCCGCTGGCGCCTACTATTTACGGCTTACTACTGATAGTGGATTACGGGTTGATCGGCTCTTGCTCATCTCGTCAATGCGTCTGACCGTGTTGCCAAACGCCAATGAACTCTTGCTATGGGTGACAAAGAGTGGAAGTGGCGCACCGGTAAACGACATCCCATTGACTATCTATCTCGACGAAACAATGCTTGCCAGTGGCAAAAGCAACGAACAGGGTCTCTGGCGTGTACCGCTCACCAGTTTGAGTACGTTCACCGGCAGCAGCGCTGGTCGTACTCTGGTAGCGGTAGCCGAAGGCGACGGTATTACCCTGAGTAGTGTTCAGCTTCCCGGTACGCTTACCCCTCCCGTTAAAGCCCTGCTGGCTGTTGATCGATTGAGCTACCGACCAGGTAGTATCGTGCGCATCAGCGGCATTGTTCGCGAACAACAGGCAGATGGCCGATTAACGCTACCCAGTATAAGAGCGTGTCTCCTCGAACTCGATGGCACAACTGTGATTAGCGATGCCACCGCCGTCACCTGCACAATATCCGATAAAGGTATCCTCAACGGTAGTCTGCGGCTTGATGCGCGCACAGCGCCAGGAATATACACCGTGCGGATTACCATTGGCGACACAATCTATCAGATACCAATCAGAGTTACGATCCCAGCTACCGGCGCTACGCTCCGCATAACTCCAACCCGTCCCACCGGTCTTGCTGTTGATGTTACCCGTGCCAATCTGCCCATTAGTGGCGCGGTGATAAGCTGGAGCCTCCGTCTCGAAACACTATCAATCGTTGAACTCGATGGTATAGCTGGTGAAGTGCTGGGATCAACCAGTGAAACCTCATCGAGTGCAACGACCGATCAGAGCGGGCGTGTCCAGATTAACCTGCCAGCAGATGAAAACCTGATCCGCCCACTTCGGTATGATCTCCACCTGACTGCACAGTTACCCGACGGCGAGCAACTCCAGCAGAACGTTGGTGGGATCATTCACCCGCGCAGTCCGCGGTTGTCTATCGACGCGCCAACCGTCATTGAGCAGAACGAACGAGCTACAGTTGCCATTACTCTGCATAACGCCGACGGTCAACCCGTGGCTAATACACCGGTAGAGCTGGAAGTTCGGCGTCAGACTGGCGATCCACCACTGATCACGCGGCGGGTGCGAACCGACCAGAATGGTCGGGCAACTACCTCATTGGTACCGCTCCTTTCTGGACGCTACGAACTGAACGCCCGTTCTGGATCGAGTTTGAGTCGTCGGCAGCTATGGGTGGCAGGTTCTGGAATTGCCACTAGTGAACCTCAGTTAATGACCGACCGCACTACCTATTCAGTCGGTGACACAGCCCGTCTCCTTGTGAGCGGGCCGACGAGTAGTGGTACTCTCCTGCTTATTGTCGGACAGGGCGAAACAGCACGTATCTCCCTGACCAGAGTACAAGCCGGTAATATTATTTTGCTTCCGATTACAGATGATCTGCCGCCAGTAACAACCATTACCGCACTCATTGATGACGGTGCGAATCTATGGACAAGCACAGCAAGCCTGTCCATTGATCCACCATTACCACCGCAGATCGCATTGTCGCAACGAGAAGTGCTGCCGGGCAAAACACTCACCCTGACAGTTACTGCGTCGACTGCAAATTTGTTCGTAACCCTCAGCCCAATTCATGCACCTATGATCAATCTCGATGATTGGAATCGCCGGCGAACCGGTTCCTCATTACTTCAGCGAGGACTCCCGGGCATCATCCTGCCAACCACCGTTGAGTCGACCGATCAGCAACACCGGATCACGGTTCGTCTACCACAGCAACCGGGACGCTGGCGCTTCGACGTGATCGCAGTCGATGATCGCGGTATTGCGACAACAGCCAGTACCCTGCTCGATACCATTCAGTCAATTGAAGCAATTGCCGCTCCGTTACCACCGCTCCGTGCAAACGACACCGCCGTCGCCACTCTCATCCTGCGGAACATCGACCGCGAAGCGCATACTGTGCGTATTCGCCTCTGGTTGAGCGGCGGCATCCTGCTCGATCCAATCGAACAAATCGTTACCATTCCGGCACATACTGTCATTCCTATCCATTGGAATATACAACCACAAACGAACGTCTCGATTATCGGTCTGCGTTACGAGGTGATAGACATCAACCCCTTACCACCGATCGAATACGCGATACCGGTTATCCGCGAGCCATTTTCGCCCCAAATCACCCAAACCCGTTTGGTCAGTGATCCACTTGAACTGAGTCTGGCAGATGACGAACACGAAATTATTATTGCAGCTAACACCCGATCTGCTCTCGCTGATCAGGCGCAACGCCTCTTCCACTCCACGAAACCAACCGCCGAAAGTCTGGCTGCGGTAATCATTATTGGCAGCGAACTACAGCGCACTGCTCCAACAACGACAGAAGCTGAGTATTGGCAGACGGCCATTGATGGCGCATTACTCCAATTACGCACCCTCCGTAATCCCGACGGTGGTTGGGGTTGGTGGCCGGATCACTCATCTGATCCGTTTATCACTGCTTTTGTACTCGAAGCAGTTGCCAAGATTGACCGTCGCAATGGACAGAACCCATTGCCGAGCGAATCGGCAATACGTTATTTGCAACGCGAACGATCAGCTCTGCCTCTCGATGTGCAGGCGTACATCGATTATGTGCTGTCAAAACACGGTGTTAATGACAATCAGGAACTAGCATCCGATGATCTAACCCCAACTGCACGCGCCTTTACCGCATTACGACTAGGACAACCCAGGAACCAGCTCCTGGCTCGATTCTGGGCCACGGCCAGTAGTGGCTTGCCATGGGCTGGCGCCGAAGGAATGCCTGCCAGCGCACTGGCCGTAAGTGCAAGTGTCATTCAGGCCCTAGCAGAAGAAAAACCTACCGATCCTAAACTCACGACCTGGCGTACCGCTCTCTTGCGACGCTGGCAAGGCGAGGGCTGGCCGACTCCATACGAAGCGGCGCGCGTAGCTCTGGCACTAGGGCCAATGCTTTTGGTAAATGATGCAGAAGTTACAGTATGGTATAACAACGACCGGCTGACTGAAGCGCAACCACTGACCGGTGTAGAACGCTGGCGATTACGAGGGGGAACATTGCGCATCGATCCCACTAATGGGCCAGCACTCATCGCCATTCGGAGTGCCACCGCTGAGCCGGTACAGATCGAAGCAATACAAGCACAACTCAAGTATCACAGCGGTATCGATCCACTGACTATCGATCAACCTGTCCAGCTCGATCTCCTCCTGATCGTCAAAGAAACCTTTCTTCGCCTTGATGTCACGATTCCACTACCAGCAGGGTTAACCCCGATCCAGGTAGATAGCGGTACGCCGTTTGCTTCCGCTCAGATTGAACGTGAACGCCGTACAGTTCGATTCGGTGGAGTCCATCTAGCCCCTGGCGTCTATCGATTAACTGTTACTGCCAGAGCAACGACCGCCGGTCACTTTCAAATACCTCCAGCAATAGTTACCACACCGGGGAGTGGGTTACCCGAGTTGTTTGTGAGGGGAACAGATACGATCAGCATCACAACGGCACCAAAGAACTGATACCGGACGGATGCATCCCCAGAGATTTTCTGAAGTTTCATCGTTTGGTGTCATAACCACAGTCGCCTGGGAGCGCGAGCCTCCGGCTCGCATCCTACACTTGCCTGGGCGCACGAGCCTCCGGCTCGCATCCTACAGTCGCCTGGGAGCGCGAGCCTCCGGCTCACATCCTACACTTGCCTGGGAGCGCGAGCCTCCGGCTCGCATCCTACACTTGCCTGGAAGCGCAAGCCTCCGGCTCGCATCCGGCACCGTGCCCAGCTCAGCCGCACACCATCGCCCCGTGGCTCGCCGTAGGCAAGGCGAAGAACGCACCCCTGCTAACGAAGATGCTCCTTCCGCCGTGTGCTCTCATCACCACCGTCACCTGGGAGCGCGAGCCTCCGGCTCGCATCCGGCACCGTGTCCAGCTCAGCCGCACACCATCGCCCCGTGGCTCGCCGTAGGCAAGGCGAAGAACGCACCCCTGCTGACGAAGATGCTCCTTCCGCCGTGTGCTCTCATCACCACCGTCACCGGGGAGCGCAAGCCTCCGGCTCGCATCCGGCACCGTGCCCAGCTCAGCCGCACACCATCGCCCCGTGGCTCGCCGTAGGCAAGGCGAAGAACGCACCCCTGCTAACGAAGATGCTCCTTCCGCTCACTCTTCTTCTCTCTTTTCTCGTCCCTCTCCTCACTTAACCACGGCTAGGACTGGTAAACCTCATCAACCAATGTTGCAATATTGAAACACTTTTGCTCAGTATCTAGCATAGCCATAGCTTGACGCTCCTGTTCCCCCTCTGCTACCATACTTGCACAGCAACTCAATGAAGAGGGGCAATTTCCCAACATTCGTGTATGCCCCACAAAACGTAACAAAACATATCCGCCGGCCAGTAAATCCAGTCAACCCAGATAGCGCATTGCGCAGTGCAATGCATTGCGTTGTCATACATTGTGATAGGAAAGGAGGTGCGCAGGGCGGGTCGCCGATTGCTACCCACTAGACGGCGTGTACGCCCAGTTCAGATGCGCCGGTACGCCACGAACAGCGTACAACGCGACAGAACACGGTCGCATGACAGTTGGCGCGCATCACGTTCTCTGCTTGAACGCTGGATCAAAGGTGATTCGTTGGGAACTGGTTCTGGCTGTTTTGTATTGCAAGGAGGAGACCCTCTATGCCTGCGTCCTTTCTAGGCGAAGTTTTTGGTACCATGGTGCTGATCCTGTTTGGCAATGGTGTTGTAGCTAACGTCCTGCTGACGCAATCGAAGGGCAACGGTGGTGGCTGGATCGTGATTACTACAGGCTGGGCATTTGCGGTGATGTGTGGCGTCTTCACGGCGACAGCCCTGGGCAGCCCCGGAGCTGACATTAATCCCGCAGTCACAGTAGCCGTTCTGATTCGCGGGGGCTACGACTTCGGAACTGCCGTAATGCACATTGTGGCACAATTTATCGGCGCTTTCATTGGTGCCACTCTGGTCTGGCTTACCTACCTCTCACACTGGGAAGTAACGAAAGACCCTGGCCTCAAACTGGCTTGTTTCAGCACCGGCCCGGCGATTAGCAATCCGGTCAACAACATCATTACTGAAGTGATCGGTACCTTCGCGCTGGTATTCATCATCTTCGCCATCTTTAGCGCCAATGGCGCCACAGGCGGCAATCCGGCGAGCGGGCTGGGTCCATATCTCGTTGCGGCACTGGTTTGGGGTATTGGTCTTTCACTCGGCGGTCCCACCGGCTACGCGATTAACCCGGCGCGTGATCTTGGTCCGCGAATTGCGCACTTTGTGTTACCCATCGCCGGAAAGGGCGACAGCAACTGGGGGTATTCGTGGATACCGGTCGTCGGCCCGCTCATCGGTGGCTCAATTGCCGCCTTACTGGCGAATGCGCTAGGTATGTGAGATACTAGATCAGATACTGTTGCGCATCGCCTACGAACGGTTAGCAATTATCACTTCAAGGGAGGAAGCCTGTGAAGAAGTTGATTAACGCTCCGGAGAATGTCGTCAAGGAAGCACTGGCCGGTATGGCAATTGCCCATGCCGATCTGATCCAGGTGCACTTCGATCCCGATTACATCGTGCGCGTCGGTGCACCCCATAACAAGGTCGGCGTTATCTCTGGAGGTGGCTCTGGTCACGAACCAATGCACGGTGGCTTTGTCGGCTACGGCATGCTCGACGCTGCCTGTCCGGGTGCCGTCTTTACCTCACCGGTACCGGATCAGATGCTCGCCGCGACCAAGGCTGTCAACGCTGGGAAAGGGGTGTTGCACGTCGTCAAGAACTATACTGGAGACGTGATGAATTTCGAGATGGCGGCGGAACTGGCTGCCGCCGAAGGGATTGAGGTCGCCAGTGTGATCACCAACGACGATGTGGCAGTCGAAAACAGCACCTGGACGGCCGGTCGGCGCGGGGTTGGAGTGACCGTGCTGCTTGAGAAGATCGTTGGTGCTGCGGCAGAAGCCGGTGCTGATCTGGCGACGTGCAAAGCAATTGCCGAGCGAGTCAACGCGAACGGGCGCAGTATGGGGATGGCTCTGACCCCCTGCACCGTACCCCAGGCTGGGAAACCAGGCTTCGAGCTGGCCGAAGACGAGATGGAAGTTGGGATCGGCATCCACGGTGAACCTGGCCGACGCCGCGAGAAGTTGGCTCCGGCGCGTGATATTGCCGAAATGCTGGCCGGCCCTATTCTTGAAGACCTGCCCTTCAAGAGTGGTGATGCCGTACTGGCCTTTGTCAATGGCATGGGTGGTACACCGCTGATTGAGTTGTATGTGATGTATAATGAACTTGCCCGTATCTTGAAGGATCGGAACATTACCATAGCCCGCTCGCTCGTCGGCAGCTACATCACCTCACTCGAAATGGCAGGCGTGAGCTTTACTCTGCTCCGTCTTGACGATGAGATGATCAAACTCTGGGACGCACCAGTACATACGCCAGCGCTACGCTGGGGAATGTAAGGTAGGTTATCAGTACGTATAGCGGGGCGAATTGCCCCGCTACCAGATTGCACGCAGAGGAACTATGCAGATCACCGCCGATCATGTGATAAGTTTTCTCCAATTAGTCGCAGAACGGGTTAAAGAGCAGCGCGACTATCTGACCAAACTCGATGCCGCAATTGGTGATGCTGACCACGGTGTCAATCTTGATCGTGGTTTCAGCACGGTGATGAGTAAACTACCAACTGCAACCGACCGAAGTATCAGTGGTCTACTGAAACTGACCGGCATGACACTGATTTCCACCGTTGGCGGCGCTAGTGGGCCACTATACGGCACAGCCTTCCTGCGCGCAGGTACTGCCATCGGCGATCGGGAGACGATTGGCGCCGAAGAACTGATTGCGGCGCTAAGCGCTGCACTTGATGGTATTCAAACCCGTGGGAAAGCGACGCGCGGTGAAAAGACGATGATCGATGCGATTGCACCGGCAATCGATACGCTGAAAGAGCAGTATGCAGCGAGCGGTGATCTGTTGGTTGCAATGCGTGCCGCCGTCGCTGCATGCGAGCAGGGCATGATTGCAACCGAACCAATGCTGGCAACCAAAGGCCGTGCATCATATCTCGGTGAACGTTCAATTGGTCATCGTGACCCCGGTGCTGCCTCGGCTTATCTGATGGCCCAGGCGCTGCTCGAGACAATCGAACGTGTAGCACAAGGTTAATGCGATCCTTAGTATCGCATAGGTAGACAAAGGAGTCGTGAATTATGGCAAAGTATGCCGCCGCAATCGATCAGGGAACGACCAGCACCCGCTGTATGATTTTTGACCACAGTGGCAATGTGATTTGCTACGATCAGAAAGAACACGAACAGATTTATCCCCGACCCGGCTGGGTTGAGCATAGCCCTGATGAGATTTGGGAACGTACTCAAAGTGTGATCCGCAGCGCATTGAGCAAAGGTGGTCTTAGCGCGAGCGACATCGTAGCCGTCGGGATTACCAATCAACGCGAGACGACAGTGGTCTGGAACCGCAAAACCGGACGACCGGTCTACAATGCGATTGTCTGGCAAGATACGCGAACCGATCAGATTTGTAATGAACTGGCGGCTGATGGTGGTCAGGATCGCTTCCGGCCTAAGGTTGGCCTTCCCCTGGCAACCTACTTCTCTGGCCCTAAGATTCGCTGGATTCTCGACAATGTACCCGGGGCACGCGAAGCGGCTGAAGCTGGTGATGTGATCTTTGGCAATATCGATACCTTCTTGACCTGGTGGCTGACCGGTGGGCCTGATGGGGGCGTTCATGTCACCGATGTCACGAACGCTTCACGCACGATGCTGATGAATCTCGAAACCCTTGATTGGGACGATGAGATTCTCGGCATTATGGGTATTCCACGGCAGATGCTGCCCAAGATTATGCCGTCGAGTATGGTCTACGGCACCGCCACCGGCGAGCTGGCCGGGGTACCGGTAGCCGGCATCTTAGGTGACCAACAAGCGGCAATGGTTGGTCAGACCTGCTTCGATGTCGGTGAGGCGAAGAATACTTATGGCACCGGGTCGTTTATGTTGCTCAATACCGGGACCAAACTCGTTCCCTCGAAGAGCGGTCTGTTGACAACCGTTTGTTACAAGTTCGGTGATCAGCCTGCCGTGTATGCTCTTGAAGGCTCTATCGCTATTACCGGTGCATTGGTGCAATGGCTACGAGACAATCTTGGCCTGATCACCTCTTCGGCTGAGGTTGAAGCGCTGGCTAATCTGGTCGAGGACAACGGTGGTATCTATTTCGTACCAGCCTTCTCTGGTCTCTTCGCCCCGTACTGGCGTTCCGATGCACGTGGGGTAATCGTCGGCCTAACGCGGTATGTCAATAAAGGTCACATTGCCCGTGCGGTACTTGAAGCGACTGCGTACCAAACCCGCGAAGTCCTCGACGCGATGGAACAGGATTCGGGTGTGAAACTGACTGCATTGAAGGTCGATGGTGGTATGGTGTACAATAACACCCTGATGCAGTTCCAGGCCGACATCCTGGGAGTGCCGGTGATCAGGCCCAAGGTTGCCGAAACAACATCGCTTGGCGCTGCGTATGCCGCTGGCCTGGCGGTTGGCTTCTGGTCGAACACTGATGAGATGCGCGCTAACTGGGGCGTTGATCATACGTGGACGCCGCAGATGGATGAGGCAACCCGCGAGCGACTCTATCGAGGTTGGAAGAAGGCAGTCACCCGCACTTTCGATTGGGTTGAGTAACCACCTTCTCGTACTCATACAATGATAGCAAGACCGGCGGGAAGCAATGCCCTGCCGGTCTTGCTGACGATTAGGAGCTTATGATGCAGACTATCTCCACCGATGTACTGGTTATTGGCGGCGGTGCTACCGGCACGGGCTGTGCGCTCGATCTCGCGATGCGTGGAATTCGTTGTGTGCTGGTTGAAAAGGGGGATTTGACCCATGGCACGACTGGTCGGTATCACGGTCTTCTGCATTCGGGCGGGCGCTATGTGACCAAAGACCCGCAATCGGCACGTGAATGTGCGCAGGAGAATGCAATCTTGCGCCGCATTATGCCGCATTGTATCGAGCAGACGTCTGGGTTCTTTGTGATCACACCATGGGACGATGAAAGCTACGGCGATGTCTTCGTCGCTAATTGCCACCGTACCGGTGTGCCGGTGCAAGAGATCAGTGTCGCCGAAATGCTGCGTCGTGAACCACTCCTCAATCCCCGTATTTCACGGGTCTTTGAGGTTCCCGACGCTTCAGCGGATTCGTTTCTTGCAACTCATTCGGTAGCGCTGGCCGCACGCGAGTACGGCGCCGACATTCGTACCTATCACAACGTGGTCGAGTTGATCCGGGTTGGCGACCGGGTTGTGGGAGCAGTCGTTGAAGACCTGCGTAACGGTGAACGGATTCGAATCGACTGTGCTTATGTCTTAAATGCCGCTGGGGCCTGGGCTGGCAAAATTGCCGCACTGGCAGGCGTAACGGTAACAGTCGTGCCGGGCAAAGGTACGATGGTGGCAATGAATCACCGCATGGTAAACACGGTGGTGAACCGCTGTAAACTTCCATCCGATGGTGACATTATTGTACCCATTCACACGGTAGCCGTGATTGGTACGACCGATGTCCACGTCCCTGATCCTGATGTCTTCGGGATTGAACCAGAAGAAATTCAATTTATGCTCGATGAAGGTGAGAAGCTGGTACCCGGCTTCCGTCAATATCGTGCGCTACGGGCCTGGGCTGGTGTCCGTCCGCTTTACAAAGACAAAGATGTTGCCAGTGACCGTGATATTCCTCGCACATTCAAACTACTCGATCACGAAGAGCGCGATGGCGTGAGTGGTATTTTTTCGATTGTTGGTGGGAAATGGACAACGTATCGCCTGATGGCCGAGCAGACGGTGAATGAGATTGCACGACGACTGGGCAATACCCAACCCTGTCGCACTGCCAGTGAAGTGCTGCCGATCCCACGGTTTGAGCACAGCAGTCACGCTACTGTAACCGTTTCACCCGATCCGGCAGCGCAGACTCCCCACTACTGGCTTGGAAAACCACTGGCGCTGGTCGAGAGCCAACACGCTGCTGGTGATCTGATCTGTGAATGTGAACTGGTAACTCGTGATCGGATACAGGCCGCAATCGATGCCGGCGCTCACAACCTCGACGACATCCGACGCGATGTACGGATGGGAATGGGGCCATGTCAGGGTGGCTGGTGCATTTATCGCACTGCGAACATTTTGTATGAACGACGCTGTGCCGATGGCCTGAGCCACGTTCATACCAATGAAGCGATATTGCATTTTCTCCAGGAACGCTGGAAAGGTCTGACGCCAGTCCTGTGGGGTGATCAGTTACGCCAGGCCCGCCTCGATGAATTGATCTATTGTGGCGTTCTGGGAATTCAACGTCTGCGGGCACTGGCCGAACCAGGGGGTGGTCTAGTGACCCAACATCCGGCTATCGCAACCGAATATGTACAGGCGTAGGGCACCAGGAGAGCTGTTATGTATGATACGATTGTCATCGGCGCTGGCTTGGCTGGTTTGATGGCAGCAATCGGGCGTGCCGAACGCGGTGAAAAGGTGCTGGTGCTTGCCAAAGGTCATGGGACGACGCATTGGACGACCGGCTGTCTCGATCTCCTGGCCGAGGTCGATAATCCTATCGCCGGTATTATCGATCTCACACACCAGCGGCCACACCATCCTTACGCACTGGTTGGCCCCACCATGATCGAGCAAGGCATAGCCCGATTCCGGGCTATATGCGAAGCGGCTGGCTACCCGATGGTTGGTAACTACAACCGAAATCTGCTACTCCCTACTGCTCTCGGTGCGTTGCGCCCCACCGCTTTTGCTCCTGCAACGATGATAAATGGTGATGCCCGTCAGTTGCGCGATGGTCGACCAACACTGATCGCCAGCTTTGGCGTACTCCGTGACTTTTTTCCACCACTTATTGCCGCCAATCTCCGTGCTCAGGGGATTGCTGCCGAAGCAGCGTTGTTGACTCTGCCACCGACCGGTCGCCAACACGATTTCAGCCCAGTCATCCTGGCGCGCATGTTCGACCAACCAGACTTTCGGGCCAGAGTTGGTGAACAACTTGCTGCATTCGTGCGCAAGGGTGGCTATGCTCGCATTGGTATGCCAGCAATTCTGGGCTTGAAGCATCCTACCGAGGTGATACGCGACCTCCAGAATCGGGCGGGCGCCCTGATCTTCGAGATTCCCACACTACCAACCTCTGTCGCCGGTATGCGGTTATATCACATTCTGGAAAACGCATTGCTCAGTCTTGGTGGTAGAATTCAGTTGGGTGGATTTGTCCAACGCGGAGAACACCTCAAGGAAACCCTGGTAGCAGTGTTCAGTGAAGCAGCAGCCCGTGAACAACGTCATACGGCCCGACGCTGGGTATTGGCAACCGGTGGTATTCTTGGGGGTGGCATTCGCGCCACGCCGGAAGGTCACCTGCGTGAAACTGCTCTTAACCTACCCCTTCAGACACCCGACAGCCGATCCGGCTGGTTTGCAGCACGTTTTCTGGCCGAACAAGGTCATCCCGTCTTTCAGAGTGGGGTGCGCGTTGATCGGTCATTACGCCCCCTCGATGCCAGCGGTCGCTTAGTATACGAAAACGTGATGGTAGCTGGCAGCGCACTCGCCGGCTTTGATCCGGTTCGCGAAGGATGCCTTGAAGGAGTTGCAATTGCCACTGGCTGGGCAGCCGGACAGCAGTAGCTGCCCATTTGCGAGAGGAACGATCACCATGGATCACATTGAGCTATCGCTCACGCAATCGCTCGATCACTGTATCAAATGCAACATCTGCACGGCGGCATGCCCCGTGGCAGCAGTGACTGATGCCTTCCCCGGCCCAAAATATGTCGGGCCACAAGCCCAACGTTTTCGTCATGCTGCACAGCCGGTTCCCGATGCCTCCGTCGATTACTGTTCGGGATGTCGGGTTTGTAACCAGGTCTGTCCGACCGGGGTGCGGATCGCTGAACTCAACGCCCGCGCTCGGGCGCAGATGGTCGCCGAGCGAGGGATGCCGCTTCGTAACCGGATTATTGCGCGTTCTGGGTTGGTTGGGCGCCTGAGTTGTGGCCCACAGGCTCCCCTGGTCAATTTCATGCTGAGCTTTGCGCCAGCGCGCTGGCTTATCGAACACGCATTAGGGATTCACCGCCACGCTCCACTGCCAAAAGCAAGCACCTACACGTTCCAACACTGGTTCCGACGCCGGAAATCAACGGTGGCCGGTCGACGCCCTAAAGTGGTCTACTTCCACGGTTGTAGCACAAACTACTACGAACCACATGTTGGCAAAGCAGCAGTGGCCGTGCTCGAACATCTTGGGTTCGAGGTGATCATTCCGCCGCAGCGCTGCTGTGGCTTGCCATTACTCTCAAATGGCGATTTTCCGGCTGCGCAGCAGCACCACCAGTATAACGTTGCCCAACTCTTACCATTCGTTCGCGCCGGTATACCCATCGTCGGTACTAGCACCAGTTGTACGCTCACTCTGAAAGAGGAAGCTCCAGAACTCCTTGGTCTCCACGGTGACGATGTTCGCGCTGTGGCTGCCGGCACGTATGACATCTTCGAGTTCTTACGCAACCTTCACGAGCAAGGTAAACTACGCACCGACTTCCGCCCGATTGAACGTCGTATCCCGTATCACCCGCCATGTCAGTTACGCGCCCATCGCATTGGCCGTCCGGTGCTCGATATACTAGGCATGGTACCGGGCTTACACCTTGATGAGAGTCGGGCTGAGTGCTGCGGTATCGCCGGTACCTATGGCTTGAAACGTGAAAAGTACCAGATTGCAATGGACGTCGGGAAACCACTGTTTGACTTTGTACAAGCCAGCGGCCAGAGTCTCGCTCTGTGCGATAGTGAAACTTGTCGCTGGCAAATTAGTGGTGCTACCGGGGTAGTGACCCGTCATCCGATTGAAATCCTGGCTGAAGCATACGGACTTCTGTAGTATATCTCCATGTACTCTTCTACTTTTATTCGGAGCAGCGTACTATTCCACCGCTGCTCCTACATTTTGTTATAATACGGGCTAGTCTTGTGCCACATTTACGCAGGAACTATTGTCGATGATTGCACCAGAAACAGTCTTACAAGGTCGTTATCGTATCATCTCTCAAATTGCCAAAGGAGGTATGGGAGCGGTCTATCGAGCGCGCGACCTCCGCTTGCGCATCGATGTTGCCATCAAACAGACCTTGTTTAACGATGAGGCATATCGACAAGCATTTGAACGCGAAGCTCAAATCCTGGCCCGCTTGCGCCATCAAGCATTACCACGGGTCATTGATCATTTCATTGAACCACAAGGTCAATTTCTGGTCATGGAGTTTATCCATGGTGAAGACCTAGGCAATCAACTGGCCCGCCTCGGTCGTCGTTTCGCCTCACCGCAAGTCTTACCATTGGTAGTAAAATGGGCCGATCAACTCCTCGACGTGCTCCACTACTTGCACACGCGACCGGTGCCGGTCATTCATCGTGATATTAAACCAAAAAATCTGAAATTAACCCCAAACCACGATATTATCTTGCTCGATTTTGGGCTAGCGCGCGGCGGAATGACGGTTGTCGCCGGAATTGACGGCTCAGGGTCACGTAAGGTCTACGGCTTTACCCCACCGTATGCACCTTACGAACAGATGCGCGACGGCGAACCAGACCCGCGCAGCGACATTTATTCGCTCTCGGCAACTCTGTACCATCTGCTAACCGGCGTTTTGCCACCTGATGCAATGACTCGGATGGCAAAACTGATCCATGGTCAGCCCGATCCACTCCAGCCGATTCGCAGTCTGGCACCCCATGTGCCAGAAGGATTAGCCCGGTTGATCGAGCAAGGAATGGCTACCCTGATCGATCAACGTCCGCAATCGGCCCGTGAAATGCGTGAAGCCTTGCACCGACTACGCGGAAAACCGGCAACACCAGCAACACCGGTGACAGTACGTCCTGTCGCTTCAGGACCATCGCTAGCACCACCTGATACGACCGAGACACCAACCGAACCGGTACCAACACCATCGCAGGTGTCACCAATTACCCCACCAGCAACGCCATCCCAGGCGTCACCGATCACCCCATCAGCAACGCCATCGCGTTCATCATCATCGACGCCTGTGGGAACACAGCATCGTCGCCTGGTAGCCGGTAGTCAAATTCGTAGTCTGGCATTTACGCCTGATGGCAAATCGATCATTGCCGGCCACGATGATTATACCGTCAGTGTCTGGGATGTAACGCACGGTGAACAAACTCAAACCCTACGCGGCCACGAGAGTACCGTGCGTGCGGTTGCCGTCAGTCCTGATGGAACACTGGTTGCTAGCGGAAGCGATGACGAGACAGTCCGAATCTGGACCACTACCGACTGGCAGTCTGTACAGATCATCCGTCAGCCCGGTACTCCCATCGAGAGTCTCTGCTTCAGTCCTGACGGTCGTTATCTGGCGGTTGGCGGTTGGGGAACGGCGATTACACTGTACGAGATCCGAAAAGGGAAGATCGAGCCAATTGGCCTGTTTAACTGCCCTTTTGTTCATTCGCTGACCTTCTCACCAGATAGCTCATTGCTGGCAGCCGGTTGTTACGATGGCGCTATCTATCTCTGGCAGACGGCGACGCATCAGCAGTTGAAACCAATTGAGGGGTTTAATACCTTCATCTACAGTGTTGCCTTCAATACTGCCGGTACCATCATCACCGCCTGTAGCGGCACTACTATTCGCCTCTGGCGAGTGAAAGATTTTCTCCCACTGGAGACATTGCAAGGCCACACTGCACCGGTGCGCGGTTTGGCGTGTAGTCCGCGTATCCCACTGCTGGCTTCAGGAAGTGAAGATCGGAGTGCCCGCTTTTGGCTGATAGATCAGTACCAGCCACTACCACTTATTCTCGAACACAGCTCTGGCGTCAGTTGCCTGAGCTTCAGCCCCGATGGTCAACTCCTGGCTACCGGTACCCACGATGGCCGCATTTACCTCTGGCAAGCGCCGGTCGAGAGTCAGATTTAGCGTCCTCATACCTTGATTTCCAATGCAACGTGATCACGAGCAGGCATAACCCTCAACTCCCCCTGTCCCTTCCTTTCCGCTCCCACATAGGGAAAGGAAGGCCAGTGAAGATCGCCTCTGATCAGATCGGTGTCTATCTGCAAGCGTCATTTCTCACGATTCGAGACCATGTTCGGATGCTGACAGGCATCATAGATCATTCGACAATCGCAGGGGTAAGACGATACCCTACTCCGAGCGATGCCTTGCCCTCTTGCATCGACAGATTTCATCTATGGGAATACGACAACGAGGTATTCAGATAGTGCAATCGCAGAGAGACGACGTGTACATTGCCCCTCCACAACGCAATAGGAGCATGGCATGAAACTGAGCAAAAACTCCGATTTTTGTTCACGTTCCCACACCTCACCGTACCCGCTCAACCAGAGCAATGATCCGCTCAGCTCGTCGGCCATACGTGTGTTCAGCAGCCACTTTCTGCCGTGCAGCCATCAGCGCCGGGTCGCATTCGTTCAGAGCTGCGGTCAATGCCGCCTGTAAACCAGCTAGATCACGCCGTGGAAAACTATAGGCGAGCTGCGGTGGCACAATCTCGTGTAATGCTGGAATCGCCGGTATGACAATCGGCAGGCCCAATGCCAGATATTCAAACAATTTCAACGGTGAGGCTGTTACATCGGTAACTGTATCGGGAATGACCAGGACATCGGCGGCGCCTAAACAGCGTACAACCTCGGCCTGCGGTCGTGGCGACAATACGTAGAGATCGGCTGGCATTGTCGTGGTCTCGGCAACCCGTAGTCCTTCACTGACCGCGTGCGCAATGAGGGCTGCTCGCTCACCAGGTCGGCCACCGAGGATCAGGCCACACAATGTCGGATGGGTTGCCTTGAGTGCCCGCAGGGCGCTGAGGAGACCCTCAAGCCAGCGATGAGCAAAGGTCATACCCGCGTATGCAATGATCGGTATAGTCGGCGACAAACCAAGCTCGGCACGACACTGAGCACGATCTTGCGGTGTAAATATTCGTTCATCGTAAGCATCTGGAATGACCGCAACATCCGCCGGATCACGCCATCCGAGCCGGGCCAACAGGTACCGGAAATCGTTCGTCAGTGATGCAACTGCGGTTGCCCGGCACAGTGCGGTACGGTCAATCAAATCGAGTAATCCACGCGCCCAGCGCTCTTTCGCCCGTGATGGATTCCGTGACTCAAAATCATGGGCTTCGTAAATCACCGGTATCCCTAACTGCGGGCCGAAGACAGCAGCCCACCATGCCGCAATAATCGGCTGACGAATATAGACAGCTTCGACCTGATGGCGTTGTGGTGCGACCCGCATCGCGGTCATCGCTGCAAAGACCGAGTGCTCCAGGTAGTACAACAACGTACTCTTGTAGAAGCGTGAGAGCTTGCCGATGGCCGGTCGTGGCAAATGCACGACATTCAATTCGCTGAAGCGACTCGGTTCCAAACCCCAACGCGGAATCAACGCTAGCGTATCCGGTCGGCGAGCCATCAGCTCGCGGAGCGTGGTAAACGTTTGCAGGGCATTGGCCGACTGCAAATTCAAACTGGTGGGATATGCAATATAAACGATCATCTTAGCGCGCAACCTCAAGCCGCGACAACAAACGATCAAGCTCGGCTAACGTCGATGCCAAACCGGCTGGTGCAACGTGCAATAAACCGCCGGTCACCAACGCAGCCCGCACAAGCTGAGGATCATCACCGGCCATCTGTAAATTACGGAGGTCTTGTCTAATCCGTTCATCACTAATGGTAATGCCATGACGAGCCAGCATTGCCCGGTAATAGGGATAGTGTTCACACAACTGCCGGGCCACACTTTCAAAACCATGACGCGCAATCGTCATCCGAGTCTGGAAACGCATTGTATTTTCGGCAAACATGATCCGGTCGCGGCGCGACGGTTCGATCAGAATAATATCCACCTCGGGATGGCGACGACGCACCTGTTTGATATGATAGTGCAAACCGGCGTGAATGAACGTGCGGAAGACCTGATTACCAATCCGCTGAATTCCCTGTTCACTGATTGAGTTACCCGGTGCATGGCGGCGATTATCAAACGGTACCATTGGATTGATACAGACGATCAGGTCAGCACCACGCTCAATTGCCACATCAAGACTGGCTGTCCCTCGCAGGCCACCATCGATGTAATCACGTTCTCCAATCCGCACGGGCCGATAAAAGATCGGAATAGCGGCTGACGCGCAAACTGCCAGTGAGATCGGTACATGCTCGAGTGGCGGTAAGCCAAAAACGGCCCGTTCTCCAGAATCGAGATCAGTTGCGATGATCAACAACTCACGATCCAGATCGGCAAAACAGTTTGAACGACCGGGCTGTTCAAAGGCAATCCGCAAGTACTGTTCGAGCGCCCGCGAGTCGTAGATACCGGTAGGTAAGCCAACAGCCAGCGTCTCGATCAAATCAAGGAGTGATGCTTCCCCGCCTTCACGGACCCAGCGCTGTAACGTTTGAACCAGCGCCCCAGGCAAGTGCGTCAATCGACGGAGCATATCAACCACATTCAACTGATACAGGTGATGTGGTTCAAGCTGATCAATACCAAGCAACGAGCTTTCAAGGACACTGATCAATGTACGTGGTGACATATTGTTGGCCAGGCAGGCGTTTACCAAAGCCCCGGCGCTTGTCCCTACGTAAATATCAAACTCATTGACCGACAGATGTTCAAGCACCTGATCAATGGCACAGAGTGCACCAATTTCGTAAGCGGCACCGGCGACACCCCCACCGGCAAGAACCAGAGCTGTCTTGCTACGCTGCATAACCAGCCTCTTTGCGATAACGTGTACCAGCGAGCTGTGGATCGTGAGATGTTGCGGTCAGACCCAAGAAACTATCGTTGCTACGGTACGAGTAGTGTTTGCCCTTGTGGGGCGATCTGGTGATGGTTGACAGCCTAACAGAAACAACCCTCCATCTCCAGATGCTGAACGATCGCGTTGGAAACACCAACTGCGAGCCGGTCATTATCGAGTCGCTTGCAGATGTTCAACGACGACGCAGTAATTGCTCAACGGTACTTGCCAGCGCATCTATCTGGGCATGGAGCCGTTCAACATCATTGCGCGTCGGCACATTTGCAATACGATCAGCAAGTTGATGCCGAGCGTCGTCAGCAAACTCTTTGCGTAATAACAGTTTGCGCCAGCGATCAGCCTCTTCGGGGGAAAGTTCACCCTTGTCAACCAAAATATCGATACGCCGTCCAATTTCAGCTTCAATTAAGTCGTCACCGCCAAGCGAACTAAACAGCACCCGGCGCAAGTTGGAAATCGTATCTCCCCCAACCTGGATCAGGTCGGTCAGCAAATTGGTTGGCAACGGTGATCTGCGTCCACGAGCCTGCAACACAACCTGCGCCAGAATATTCGCAGTAATATCATCACCGGTTTCGTTATCAAGCACCTGGACCGTTTCGCCCTCTTGGATGAGGCGAGCAATGCCGTCAAGCGTAATGTAACGTTTCTGATTGGTATGATAAAGTTTCCGATTGGCGTACTTCTTAATCAGGTGCATAGCCATTGCCACCTTGTACCGGGTGCTGGTATGATGCGTGCGCAGTGATGTTCCCAGCAACAATCATTTAGTAAGAACACGAAAAGCTAACCATCTCAGCAGCAATTATAACACGCTGCGCCAAAATACCGACAACAACGATCAATCCGACGAAGCGCCATGTCAATCTTAGGGAAGGGTGATTTAGGGGAAGGTGAAGGGCCTAACTGCACGGCGTCGCAATATGCTGTAGAAGATTATCAGGCACCGGCCTGAACTGGGTTTTACCCGATCACATCAGGACACGGAGCAGAGAACCGCGTTCCAGGGTCACAGGCGTCTATTCCTAACACACCCTAAGAGCGTGATCAAAAACCTGGATTTCTCATAAGGCTCGTACCGTGTATCTGCGACCATTGCGTTCGGGGGCCAACGTTCTATTCCGCCATCCGCCGCATGTTCCTTCTGCCGAGCGGGCAGCGCCAGGCGCTGCGCTTGACGGGTTGGGTGAACGAACTTCACCCCGCCCCCTCACGTTCCCCCTTCCGCTCCCCGTGGAGGAGCGGAAGGGGGCCAAGGGGAAGGTGAGGGGCATCATCCCCCCTTTCGCTCCCCGTGGACGAGCGGAATGGGGCCAAGGGGAAGGTGAGGGGGCATCATCCCCCCTGCCGCTCCCCGTGGAGGAGCGGAATGGGGCCAAGGGGAAGGTGAGGGGGCATCATCCCCCCTGCCGCTCCCGCAGTGCGGGAGAGGAAGGGGGTTGGGGGGAAGGTGAGGGCCACCAGGCGTGCGCCGCAGCACTGGCCCTGTAACCGTTGCACCCCTGTTCCAGCGCGTCGCGGAGCCGCATACAGTACCCGCCATCACTCCTCTGACCATGATAGCGATGTCATGGTCAAGTCCCATCAAAAGCCCAAGTTTTTGATCACGCTCTAAGGTAACTACCAGATGACCACCTTTTCATCA
>Ga0197142_1000313_pt1 | contig 44673 bp, 39 predicted proteins | sample GBS60_MetaG_FD_148614 | JGI IMG/M metagenome (GOLD analysis project Ga0197142, IMG submission 148614) | Sediment microbial communities from Great Boiling Springs, Gerlach, Nevada, United States - GBS 60_MetaG | ecosystem: Environmental > Aquatic > Thermal springs > Hot (42-90C) > Sediment... | reverse complement strand
TCCCTTCGGTCGACCCTATGCGTATCTGCATCCGGATCGGGGGCGGGTGCAGGGGCCGGAGGGGAAGGCGTGGGGGATCCCCCTGGTGTGGCGGGGGAACATCCCCTGGCTGTGGCTGCCCCTGGCGGTGCGGGAGGGCCAGGGGGTGGTCTGCTCCGACCCCACCTGCGGCGGCTACCTGAACGGGAACTCACCGTAAGCGGAGCTGTCCCCGGATGAGCGAGCTGAGCGAGAGCATACGCGTGGCGTTCCTCGCGGTGATGGTCCCCGGGATGCTCTGGGTGGATCGGCGGTGGGATCAGCCGGAGGGGCGGATCCCAGCCCCGATCGCCCTCACAGTGTTGGGGGTCGGGCTGGGATTGGCCCTGATGGCCCAGGATCTGACGGGCCTGATCCTGTGGCCGGCCTTCTTCCTGGGCTGGCGGGCCGGCGGGGTCGGCGCGGGGGACGCCAAGGTCTGGATGGGGCTGGCGGCGGCAGGAGGGATCGGGCCTTCGGCGGCGGGGCTGGCGGCCCTGGTGGTGCTGGCCCGCCTGCGGGCCTGGCGGATGGGCTGGGGATGGCAGGCGGGGCTCGCCCCACGCGTGCGCGTCCCGATGTCCGCCCCGACCGCCGGCTGGGCGCTGGCGGCTGCTCTAACTTGGATCGCCCTGGGGGGATAAAGGCCGCAGGACGGGTGGAGCGAACGGGAGATGTTTAGAGTCATTGCGCCCAGGAGGGTCTTCCTTTTTATGGCTGGGATCGGTGGGTTGCTCCTAGGATCCCTCTTCTCCGCCCGGGCCCAGTCGGGCTGGGTCGATGTGTTCTTTGACGACTTCGGCGGGAACACCGGGTGGAGCGTCTCGGCCTCCGGGGACGATCCGGACGCCTGCTACGGCCAGCCTCCCCTGGACGGCAACGCCTGGCCCGGAGAGATCCGCTTCGGCTTCGGCGACGGCGGCGCTTCCGTGCTGCGCCTGGCCCAGGACGGCGGGGTGACCTTCCCGCTGGTGGGGCGGGAGGGGCTGTTCGATGCGCTGCCCGCCGGCGCGCCCTGGGCCTTCGAGCTCCGCTTCCGGTTCCCCCAGTACACGGACTACGGGGTGTTCATCGGAATGGGGTCGGGAGCCTGGAGCGCGCAGCGCTTCATCGAATGCAAGCCGGAGCCCCATCCGGACTGGGGGGACGCCCTGGGGATCGGGGCGGGGGGCGGCGGGGCCGTCCTGCCCGGGCTGGGGATCTCCGTCTTCGGGGTGGAGGTGTTTCGCGTGAACGCCGCGGACACCGGCTGGCACACGCTGCGGGTGGAGGTCCAGCCGGATGGGACCTGGACGGCCTTCGTGGACGGAAACCCCGTGGGAAGCGGGAGCGGGGCCTTCCGGCCGCGGCTGGTCTGGTTCGGCAACTACCGGGAGCAGCAGTTCTGGGGGAACTGGACGGATCTGCACGTGGACGACCTGCGGATCCAGACCTACGTGGCCCCCACGCCCACCCCGACGCCAACGGCCACGCCCACGGCGACGCCGACCAACACGCCGACGCCCACTTTTACCCTTACTCCGACACCGACGAGCACCCCTACCCCCACGCCCACGGACACGCCGACTCCTACGCCGACCTTCACGCCCACGCCGACCGCTACGCCGACGCCTACGCCGACGCCGACGAACACACCCACGCCCACACCCACACCGACGCCCACATCCACGCCGACTCCGACGCCGACCTTCACGCCGACGCCCACAGAGACGCCCACGCTCATGCCCACAGCGACGCCGACGAACACGCCTACCCCTACGGCGTCGCCCACGAACACGCCGCCGCCACCGCCGCCGCCGGCGGCGATGCCCTCGCCTTCCCCCACGCCATCCGGGACGCCGACCGGGACGCCCACGCCGACCCGGATCCGGCCGACCCGCACGCCGACGCCTTCGCCTTCGCCGCCGACGGAGACGCCGGTCCCGACCGCCACGCCCACCCGGACGCCCGCTCCAACGCCCACGCCGACGCCTTCGCCGGCTCCCACCCCGACCCCGGCCTGGGTCTGGGGGATGGTCTTCCTGGACCGGGATGGGGACGGCCGCCCGGAGCCGGAGGAGCCCGGGATCCCGGGGGCCGTGGTGCAGGTGGGCGATCAGATCCGGGTCACCGGTCCCGATGGACGCTTCCCGCTGCCGCTTGCCTCAAAGGCCGCGCTGCTGCGCCTTCCGGTCCGGGGGCGGCTGACGGTGGCCGATGGGGTGGTGTTCGGGGTGCAGCCCCTGCGGCGGCCCCTGTGGCTGCTGGGGCTGGGGGTCGGGATGCTGCTTCTTTCGCTTTCCTGGGCCTTCAACCCCTGGGCGCGGGAGCTGCGGCGGCTGGCGGCGCGCCTGGAAGGGCTGGCGAAGTTTTTGGAGGAAGGAGGAGCGCGATGACCGAGGGAGATCTGATCCTGGGAACGATCCTGATCGCGGGCTTTGCCTGGTTGGGGCTGGTCACGACCTGGGGCTGGGCCCGGAACGCCCGGGAGACCCGACGGATCCGGGAGGCGCTGGAGGCCTGGGCGCTGCAGGAGCTGGCCCGCCGGCGGGAGCAGGAGGCCCAGCAGATCCGACCGCCGGAGGACCTGCAGGCATATCTGGCGGATCTGCTGGCCCGGGCCGGGATGGAGGGGGTGCGGGTGCAGGAGGTGACGCCGCTTCCGGGAAGCCCCTCCTTCCGGGTGATCGCGGACGGGCGGGCCTGGATCCTTTCGCCGCATCTCCCGATGCGCGGGGAGGGGATCGCCCTGGATGCGCTCACCACCGGGGACCGGTGGGCGGCGGAGCGGCTGCGGCGGGCCCGGATGGCGGCGGAGCCGGGCCTGGCGGTCCCGCCCACGGAGCGCTGGTGGCTGGCACCGGAGATCCGAACCTTTGCGCCCCGGCGCGCCCCGCGGCGGTTTCCGATCCTCCTTCCGCTGCCGCGACGGACCTCCTGAGCGGAGCACGTTCCGAATGGGATGGATCGAGCGGGACGGGAAAGAGGTGCTGGACCCGGAGGCTCCGGTGCAGCGGATCTGGCCGGGGTTGCGGCGGCTGCCGGCGGCCCCGATGGGCCTCCCGGATCCTCCGGAGCTCCCTTCAGTGCCCCGGGCGCCCGAGCGGCCGCCTTTCTACCTCCACGTCCCCTGGGCGTTGATGGCCCTGGTTTACGGGCTGGTCGGCCCGCTGACCGGGATGCGATCGGGCTGGCTCTCGTTGCTCTTCCTTCCTCTGGCCCTGGGCTCCTCCTTCCTGGCCGCCGAGATCCAGCACCGGTGGAGCCTCTCCCGATACCGCCGGGAGCTTCAGGAGACTTTGGCTCGCTCCGAGCGTCGGCTCCGGCGTTTCCTCGAAGGGGTGGAGGCGTGGCGTCAGGCGATGGAGGCTTGGGAGCGCACGCTCTTCCCCCCATGGGAGGACCTAGAGGCCCGGCTGCGAAGCGGATCCGATCTCTGGTTCCGCCGGCCGGAGGATCCCGATTTCCTGCACGTTCGGCTGGGGCTTACGACCGAATCAATCCGTCCCCCTCAAGGGCGCTGGACCTTGCCCGACCCTGAGGAGGCGCCGCCACCGTTGCGAGGAGCCGCTCACGCTGTCCGGTCGGTCGCCGAAATGCACCGGGAGGTGCCTCTCGGGCTGGACTTGCGCCGTCCGGTGGTCCTTCGGGTTTTCCCGGGACAGGAGGGAACCCTCCGGCGGATCCTCCTGGAGGTGGCGCTTACCCATTCCCCCAGCGAGGTGGGGCTCTTCGCGGCCCTCGCCGATCCGGAGTGGTCCTTCCTGCGCTGGTTGCCCCACACGGGAGAGGAACGGGAGGGATGGGCGGATGGGCCCACCGCGGTCCGGGAGCGGATCTTCGAAGAGTTCTATCGCCGACGGGGACGGGGAGAAGGGATCCTCCCTCACATCTTTCTGTTGCTGGACGCGGACGCGCTGGGCGATCCCCGTTTGGGGGAGTTGCTCCGGGAGGGTCCTGTCCGGGGCATTCATCCGGTTTTGATCCTTTCGCCGGGGGAACCGGTTCCGGGGGAAGTGCGGACCGAGGCTGTCCTGTTCCCCGGGGGTGGGATCTGGATCTCCCGTCGGGATGGAGGGCCGCAGGAGGGGCGGGATCCAGGTCCTTTTCTGACCACGGAGCACGCGGAGGCCCTCGCCCAGCGGCTGGCCTCGCTGCGTCCGATGGGCATGCGCCCCTCGCCCCGTCCGGTGTCAGCCCCCGCCCTGTGGGGGATCCGGGAGCGGGAGACGGCGCCGGAGGACATCCGGCGCCTCCGAGTCCTTCACACAAAGACCCCCTCTCTGGCGGTCCCGCTCGGAACGGAGGAAAGCGGGGAGCCCTTCGTCCTGGATCTCCACGATCGCGCCCATGGCCCCCACGCGATGGTGATCGGGACCACCGGGTCCGGCAAAAGCGAGGCCCTGCGCACCCTGGCCCTGGCCCTCGCCCTCCACTTCTCCCCGGAGCGGGTGCAGCTGCTGTTCATCGACTTCAAAGGGGGCGGGGCCTTCGCGCCCCTGGAGCGGCTGCCCCACTGCGCGGGGCTGCTCTCCAACCTGGACGCCCGGGAGGCGGCCCGGGCGCTGCGGACCCTGGAGGGGGAGCTGGACCGGCGGCAGCGGCTCCTGGCGGCGCGGGGGGCGGACCACGCGGACCAGATCGAGCTGCCGCATCTGGTGGTGATGGCCGACGAGTTCGCGGAGATGCTGGAGGCGATCCCGGACGGGATGGCCCGCATGATCCGCCTGGCCCGGCTGGGCCGGAGTCTCGGGATGCACCTGGTGCTGGCCACCCAGCGGCTGGGGAGCGCGGTGCCCGCCGAGCTGCGGGCCAATCTTCGGGTGCGGATCGCCCTGCGCTGCGAAACCCCGGATGAATCCGCCGCGGTGATCGGGCGGCCGGACGCCGCCTATCTGGTCGGATCGGGGTGGGCCTTCGTCCAGGTGGGCCAAAATGAGGTGTTCCGGCGGATCCGGGTGGCCTACGCCTCCGGGCGCAGCCTGGGGGCCCAGGAGATCCTTTGGATGGACCCCGCCGATCCCGCCCGGCGGCTGCGTCGGGAGGTCCAGGGTGGGGATGGGCGGCGGGACCTGGACATCCTGGTGGAGGCGCTCGCCCGGATGGACCGTCCGGCGCCGCGGCTGGCGCCCCCGCCGCTGCCGGCCGATCCGGGCTTCCCGGAGGGGGAGGGGGCCGATCGGATCGGGATCGGGGTGGCGGACTACCCGGAGGCCGGGGAGATCCGCTGGGTCTTCCTCACCCCTTCCGCGCCGGACTGGCGGCTGGTGGGGCAGGCGGGGACCGGGAAGACGGCGGCCCTGATGGCGGCGGCCGCGGCGGCGGCCCGGGCCGGCCGGCGGGTGGCGGTGGTGGATGGAGATGGCCGATGGAAGGAGTGTCCGTGGGCCCTTCGCGTTCTCCTGGAGGATCGGGAAGGGCTCCGCCGGCTGCTTCGAGGGCTCTCCATCGATCCCTCTCCGACTGTTCTCATCTTGGATGCCATGGAGCGGATCCCGGAGGCGGCGATGGGGGAACTGGAGCCGGGGCTGGAGGGCCTGACGGGACGGCCGGAGCTGTGGATCTGGACGGCCTCCCGCCGCGAGCTCCCCTTGCGTCCCTTGAGAGGCCGCCCGGCAGTGCGGGTGTTCCTCGCGCTGGATCCCCCAGAGTGGGAGGCCCTTGTGGGGCGACACCCAATCCCAGAGGGGCCCTTTCAGGGCTGGCTGGCCGATGGAGAGAGGGGACGGGAGATCCGGTTGCGACGGGCCATGGGACCGCCCCCTCCTCCCGCTCCGCCGCTGGCCCGCTCCTGGCCCGGGCGATGGTCAGAGCTCCCGCCTCCCACTCGGACGGAAGGCGGATGGTGGTGGCCCCTGGGCTGGCGCGATCTCGACTTGCAGCCCTTGGGAGTCCTGCTCTCCAGCCGCCGCCCGGCGTTGCGCATCGCGCCCGAGCTGGTGGCGGCCCTGGATCTCTTGCGGCGTTCCCTGTCCCGCGTGGCGGGCGCCGGGATCGCCCTTCGGGCCTGGGATCCGGAGGGGGATCTGGAGGAGATCCCGGCGTTGAAGAGCCTCCAGGATCCGCAGAGTTTGCTGGAGGAGTTGGGGCGTCTGGAAGCGGAGGGGATCCCCTGGTTGGCGGTCCTTCCGGATACCGACGCCTTCCGGATGCGCCTGGGTTACGCCGGGGAGATCCCGCCTGCCCTTCGTCGGCCCCGCTGGGGCGCTTACGTGCTGGTCGGGCGGGAGCGACTGGAGCTGCGGGCCTGGACGCTGAGCCGCTCCCCGGAGGAGCGCCCCTCCCAACCGCCCATTGCGGCGGATCATCCCGGACTGGCCTGGCTGAGCGCCCCCGGGGAGGGCGAATGGGTGTTGCTCCCATTGGGCGAATAGCAAGCGTTTGGAGTCCCCCCAGCCACGGAATTCGAGACCGTGGAGGAAACGATGCGAAGGATCCGACAGATGCTTCCCCTGTTAATCGGAGTCGGACTGGCCCTGGTCGTGGCGATGATCGCCCGCACGTTCGCGACCATGGGCGTCCCCCGGACGGTGTCGGTGGCGGTCGCCGCGATCCCTCTGCACCCAGGCCGGGTGATCCAGGAAGGGGATTTGCGGACGGTCACGGCCTATGAGAGCCCCGCCCTCTCCGGGATGATCCGCGAAGAGGAGATGCGGGGGCTGGTGGGAGGGATGGTGGTGATGTTCGTCCCGGCAGGGGCCATGGTCCCACGGACCGCTATCGTCCCGCCCCGCCAGATCACCGCGCCGGGCCGCCTCTCGACCATCCTCCAGGAGGGGGAGCGGCTCATGGTCCTGCCGGTTGGAGGGCGGATCAGCGGACCGCCTGTGGCTGCCTTGCGCCCTGGGGACTGCCTCGACCTCGTCGCTTTCTTCCGAGAGTCCAGCGAGGCCTCGGGCCGGGCGATCTCGCCGACCCCAGAGAGAGCCGAGGCGCCAGCTGAGATGGTCCCATCCGTGGTTCCTCTTACAGCCACGGTATCCATCACCACACCGACCCGTCCCCTGGCGAAATGGATCGCCCGGGTGGTGGTGCGCTCGGTGCTGGGGATCAGCGCACCGCCGGCGAGGCCGGAAGCGGGGGCCGTCGGCGGAGGCGGGGCGAGCGCTTCCGTATCCTCCGGCGGGTCCCCCCAGATGCTGGTCGCCATTCCGGAGACCGCGGCGGAAGGGATCGCTTACGCCCTGGGGTCCGCGGAACAGGTGCATCTGCTGCTGGCGCCGCCGTGCGCCCGGGCGGAGATCCTCCCTTCCTCCGCCTTCTCCGAGCGGGACCTGGAGGAGTGGGTCCGATCCGGGCGGGCGGAGGCGGGGCCGCCGGCCTTCTTCCTCCCTATCTCCTCCACCCTGCCGACGAAGCCGAGCGGAGGTGCACCATGAAGGTCGTGGTGCTGGGGAACCTCACTGGGATCGCCGGTTCGATCGCCAACCGGCTCGCTGCCCTGGGCCACGAGGCGATCCCGTTGCCCGGTCAGCAACCCCCGGAGATCCTCATCGGGTTCCATCCCGAGCTGCTGGTGGTGGTGGCCTCGGAGACCGGGATGGAGATCACGACGGTGGAACGGGTGCTGAAAGACACCGGCGCCGCTGTTGTAGCGGTGGCCTCCACGGGAGATCCGTGGTTCGCCTGGGCGGAGGCGCAGAAGTTCCCCATACTTTCCCCGGAGCGCGCGGCAGAGGAGCTCGCAAGCCGGCTGAGCCAGCTGGTGGAGCAAGCCCGGGCTGGGGATCGGGCGCGCTATCTGCAGCAGCTCTACCGGGGCCCGGTGATCGTGGGGACGGCCCCCCGGGTGATCGGCTTCGGCGGCCCCAAAGGAGGGACCGGGAAATCCTCCCTCGCCGCCAACGCCGCGGCCCTGCTGGCCGCCCTGGGCGTCCCTATCTGGGTGTTCGACGCGGAGTCCGACACCCGGGGCAACATGGTGGATTTCTTCCGTCTGGGGGAGGAGAGCACGGTCTACTCCGTGGTGGACCTGGCCGCGGCCGGGCCGCCGCCGGCGGCCTCCCCCGGGATCTTCCAGCCGGGCGCTCACGTGCCGACTTTCTGGACCTCGGTGCCTTCTCCGAAGGGTGTGCGCTGGGACCTTCGCCTGACGGCGGGGGTCCTGGTGGTGGACCAGATCCTGGGGGAGCGCTCCGGCCCGCTGATGGCCCGGGCGGCGGACTGGTTGGAGTTCGGGGTGCGCCGGGCGGCGAGCGAGGGCTACACGGTGATCCTGGACTCGGGCAACAACCTGTTGAGTCCCCTCTCCCTTCGCGCCCTCAACATCGCGGATGTGCTGTTCATCGTCCTGGAGCCGGAGGACACCGGGCTGATCGCTGGAGCTTCTTGGCTGGCAGCGGTGTATCGGATGGCCGGGCCTGGGGCCTTCGAGCGGATCCGCGTGGTGTTCAACAAGGTGCGCGCGGAGAGCGGGGATCTCCTGGTGAGCCGCCTGCGGGATCATGTGGAGGCCATCCTTCGTCAGCGGTTGCCCCGGGCACTTCCCGTTCGCGTCCTGCCGCTGCTGGATGTGGACGTCGCCCGCGCCCAGGCCAACCTGAGACTGGGGGTGGAGTTCCTGGCGGCGCTCCAGGTCCTCACCCAGGGCCGATACGCGGCGGAGACGGCTTCGTTCGCCGAGGCCTTGCGAGGCATGCTGGCGGAGTTCTTTCCGGCCATCGCCCAGGCCGCCTCCTCCCGCTCCGAGCCCCGCGGCGGCCTGTGGCTCCCCTGGCGCCGGTGACGGTGGGTCGTTTGACAGAAATCGAGGTCCATAGATAATGAAACATGAAGCGTTAATTTGGTGCGCGGTTTTGCCCTTTAAAAGAAAGGAGCGCTGCCATGGGCTGTGGGCGTGCCTTTCTGACGGCGCTGGGGCTCCTGGGGTTGGTTCTGGGGGCTTGTGCTCCAGCAGGGCCTGCTCCTACACCGGCGGCACCGACCCCTAAGCCCATCAAGATCGCCATCGTCTCCGACATCGGTGGGCGGGGGGATCTCAGCTTTAACGACATGGCTTTTAAGGGCGGCGACGATGCCAAGCGGGACTTCGGGATCGAAGTCGTCGAGGTGATCAGCAAGGTGGAAGCCGATTACGTCCCCAACCTGACCACCGCCGCCCGGGATCCCGATGTGCAGCTCATCGTGGGGGTGGGTTTCCTGCTGAGCGATGCCCTTGCGGAAGTCGCCCGTAAATTCCCCGACAAGAACTTCGTCGGCATCGATACCTTCGCTCAGTCCATCATCCAACAGAAATACCCTAATGAGTATCCGCTCCCTAATCTGATGGATGTGGTCTACGAGGAGCATAAGGGGAGCGCCCTCGTTGGTGCCCTGGCCACCTTCCTGGCTGCCGAATACAAGAAGCCGCACATCGGCGGCGTGTTCGGCATCGAGATCCCGGTCCTCTGGAAGTTCGAGATCGGCTACAAGTGGGGCGCGCGCTGGGCCACGGAGTGGTTGGCCCGGAACAAGCCGGACAAGGCCTTCCCCTACACTAAGGACTTCGTGCTCTGGACCTACACGGGCACTTTCAGCGACATCACCAAGGGCTATGAGGCCGCCAAGGCGATGTATGCGCGGGATGCCGTGGCGGTCTACAACATCGCCGGGCCGCTGGGCCTGGGCATCAACCAGGCTGTGGAGGAGATCGCCCGCGCCAAGGGCCTTCAGAGCGGCCCACCTTTCTGGATTGGCGTCGATGCCAACCAGGACTGGATCAATCCGGGCTTCGTCATCGCCAGCATGATGAAGCGCGTCGACAAAGGTGTTTACTATGCCACCAAGCTGGTCCTGGATAAGAAGTTCCGGGACATCGTGCAGCGGAACAAAGGCGTCCTGGTCCTGGGCATCGGCACCCGGGTGGACGGCGAGCTGATGGAAGGGATCTCCGTCAGCACCCTGGCAGATCTGGACGAGTTTATCCGAATGGGGGAGACGGCGGAGAAGCTGACTGGGAAGAAAGTCCTCCCCGCGTCCCCGGATGAGATCCGCCGTCGGGTGAAGGCCATGCGGGACGCTCAGCCTGCCTGGATGTGGGAGGCCGTGGCGGAGCTGGAGCGGATGATCCGCAACGGCGAGGTCCAGGTCCCCATGGTGATGACGGAAGAGGAGATCAAGAAGTGGCGGGAGGAGCTGGGGTGATCTTTCACCGGTGCTCCTGAAGTGAACCTGTGAATCGGGTGCGGGCCGGCCAGGGAGCTGCCCGCACCCCTTTTCCACAAGAATAGGAGGGTGTTCGAAGGTGTGGGGAGAGCTCTCCACACCCTCCGCGTGCAGGATGGCTCCTGATTCGATCCTCTGCGTTTCGGATCGCCGATGGAACCTTTCATTGAAATGAGGGGGATTCACAAAGTCTATCCCGATGGGACGGTGGCGCTACGAGGGGTGGATTTCCGTCTCTATCGGGGGGAGATCGTGGGGCTTCTGGGGGAGAACGGTGCTGGGAAAACCACTTTAATGAAAATCCTCTCCGGCCTCCTCCCCCCTACACAGGGGGAGATCCGGCTGGAGGGGCGCTCGGTTCGTTTCCGGAACCCCTCAGATGCCCTTCGGGCAGGCATCGGCATGGTCCATCAGATCTTCACCCTGGTCCCTCCCTACACCGCTTTGGAGAACATCCTCCTGGGCCAAGAAGGTTCGGCCCTCTGGCTTCGGAAAGAACAAGCCCGTCCCCGCGTGGAGCGCTTGCTTGAGGAAGTGGGATTATCCATCCCTCTGGATGTCCCGGTGGAGCTGCTCCCCATCGGTGTCCAGCAACGGGTGGAGATCCTGAAGGTGCTGTATCGAGGGACGAGGGTGTTGATCCTGGACGAGCCCACATCGGCCCTCACCCCTCTGGAGGTAGACGAGCTCTTCAAATTTATGAGGCGTCTGAAGGAGGATGGCCGTTCCATCGTCTTCATCACCCATAAACTCCGGGAGGTGCTGGAGATCTGCGATCGGATCGTGGTGTTGCGGAACGGCCTGGTGACCGGAGAGGTGCAGGCGGACAAGGCCACCCCTGAGCTGCTGGCCGAGCGCATGGTCGGTCACGCGGTTGTCCCCCGCGTGAGCCGCTCGCCCCGCCCGCCGGGCGAGCCCATCCTGGTTGTGCGGGATCTGGAGGTGATGGGCGACCTGGGGGTGCCGGCGGTGAGGGGCGTCTCCTTCGAGGTGCGGGCCGGGGAGATCTTCGGGATCGCGGGGGTGGAAGGAAACGGCCAGAGCGAGCTGGCCCAGGCCCTGGGCGGGCTGCGGCCGATCCGACGGGGAGAGATCCTCCTGGATGGGAAGCCGTTGCCACCGCTCGCCCCTATCGAGGCTTACCGGCAGGGGATCAGCCATATCCCTGAGGACCGCCTGCGGTTCGGGCTGGCCCTCCACTTCGACGTGGCGGAGAACAGCATCCTGAGTCGGCAATGGGAGGCCCTCTTCCTCCGGGGATGGGGTCGTCTGGATTGGCCCCGGATCCTCGCCTTCGCAGCCGAACTGGTGCAGCGGTTCCAGGTGCTCACTCCGGGGGTGCGGGCGACCGCTCGCCACCTGAGCGGAGGCAATCAGCAGAAGCTGGTGGTTGGGCGGGAGCTCAGCAAAGAGCCCCGCCTGATCCTTGCTGTTCACCCCACGCGGGGTCTGGATGTGGCCTCCACCGCTTACATCCGGGAGCTGCTGATCCGGATGCGGGATCAGGGGAAGGCAGTGCTTCTGATCTCCGCGGATCTGGATGAGATCCTGGAACTGAGCGATCGGATCGCCGTGATGTATGAAGGGAAATTCCTCGGTGTAGGTCCTGCGGAAGCCTTCAGCCGAACAGAGATCGGCATGCTGATGGGGGGTATCCTTCCTCAGGAGCAGCGGTGATGGGCCGCGCACGGCCGTTGCTGGAATCCGCGCTGGCCATCCTGGTCGGGCTGATCGCCGGAGGCCTCCTGATGTTGCCCTTCCGGTATGATCCCCTGAGGGCCTACCAGGCTCTCTTCCAGGGCGCCTTCGGCACCACCCACGATATCCTCGAGACCCTGGCCTTCGCCACCCCGCTGATGCTCACCGCCCTCACTTTCGCTGTGGGCGTGCGGGCAGGTCTTTTCAACATCGGGGCGGAAGGCCAGATGTATGTGGGAGCCATCAGCGCGGTGTTCGCGGCCAGCCTCCTCCCCCTCCCTCCAGGGATCCACATCGCGGTGGCCACGCTGGCCGGGATGATCGGTGGCGCCCTGTGGTCCCTCGTCCCAGCCCTGCTGAAGATCTGGCGAGGGGTCCACGAGGTGATCTCCACCATCATGTTCAACTGGATCGCCTTCCATCTGGTCACTTACCTGGCCATTTACTATCTCGCCGAGCCCGGGCGAGCGGAGCGCACCCGGCCGGCGTTGCCCACCGCGCGCTACCCGGTGCTGGCTGAGGGATCCACCCTCACCGCTGTGATCTTCGTCGCTGTTCTGTTCTGCTTGGCGGTTTATTTCTTCCTCTGGGGGACACGCTTCGGGTATGAGCTGCGCTTGGTGGGTGAGAACCCGGAGGCAGCTCGCTATGCAGGGGTGCGGATCGGTCAGGCCTTGCTGCGGAGCTTCCTGATCGGCGGCCTAGCTGCCGGCTTGGCCGGGGCCAGTCAGATCATCGGCCGCCCTCCCGCATGGTCCCTGTATGCCACGCTGGGGAACGTGGTCACCCTGGGCTTCGACGGCATCGGCGTGGCCCTGGTCGGCCGCAACCATCCCCTGGGGGGGATCCTGGCCGCCATCCTCTTCGGAGCCCTTCAGCACGGCGGCCGGTTTATGGAATACCACGCCGGCGTGGTCTCCGAGCTGGTCCGCGCTGTGAACGGCCTGATCGTCATCACACTCTCCATCCCGGAGCTGTGGGCCATGCTCCGCAGGAGGCTGGCTCGATGAAAGCGAAGGGTCTCTGGCGGCGCATCGGAGGGCTGGGCCTTGGTGTTCTGGCCTTGGGGGCCCTGGGCTATGGGCTGGAGCATGTCGGACTGGAGCCGCTCTCCCTGCTTGAGGCCGGCCTGCTGGCCATGACCCCTCTCGCCCTGGCGGCGATCGGGGAGTGTGTGAACGAGAAGGCGGGCGTGGTGAACATCGGCCTGGAGGGGATCCTGCTGATCTGCGCCGTGGTTGGGGTGTGGGTGGCGGAACAGTTCGGAAGCGGGACGGCCGGGCTGCTGGGCGGGCTGATCGCAGGGGGGCTCATCGGCTTCATCCTGGGTTTGCTCAGCGTCTATGGGCGCGCGGATCAAATCATCGCCGGCATAGGCCTGAACCTGTTCGCCATGGGTTTCACTCCTTACCTCCTGATGAGCCTGTGGGCGTTCCCGGGAATTCATATCGTTCCCCGAGAGCTGATGGTCCCTCGCTGGATCACCCCTTTGGGACAGATCAGCCCGATCACTTTGCTCACTATCCTCCTCGCCTTCCTGGCGCACGTCCTGCTCCATCACACGGTCCTCGGCTTTCGCATCCGGGCGGTGGGTGAGCGGCCGGAGGCTGTGGACGTGGCCGGGGTGCGCGTGGATCGGCTCCGCCTGCTCACGAGCACCCTGGGCGGGGCGCTCTGCGGGCTGGGCGGTGCCTTCATGCCCCTGGCGTGGTTCGGCGGGGTGGTCAAGGAGATCTCCGCCGGGCGGGGCTTCATCGCCCTGGCCTGCGTGGTGTTCGCCGGCCTGGAGCCGCTGCTGGCGCTGGGGGCCGCTTTCCTCTTCGGCCTCACCGAGGGGATCGCCCACGCCGTGGCCATCACCCCCGGGGTGAAAGAGCGGATCCCCTTCTATTTCGTGAATATGCTCCCTTATCTCACCACCCTGCTCGTCGTCGCCCTGGTGATCGGACGCCGGCGGTTCCCCCGCACCATCGGACAGCCTTACCGGCGAGAATAGCTCTTTGACGTTCTCACGCTTGGCTTCCATCGGCGCGCGAACCAGAACCCCCAAAGGAGGCGCCCATGTCCCCTCCCAGCCGCCTGGTGCTTATGGATATGGATGGAGGGGTTGATGATCTCATGGCCCTGGCCCTTCTACTCACCATACCGAATGTGGAGGTCATCGGGGTCCTGGTCACGCCTGCGGATTGCTACCTCGAACCCGCCCTCTCGGCAACCCGAAAGCTCCTCGCCCTTCGACAGCGAACGGAGATCCCGGTGGCTGGAAGTCAGGTTCGGGGTCAGAACCCATTCCCGGCCCTCTTCCGGAAAGATGCTTTCATCCTCGATCTTCTTCCGGTTCTCAATGATCGGGATCGAGAGGGGCCCCCCCTCGCGTCCGAGGAGGGCTCTGCTTTCCTGATCCGGCGTCTACAGGAGGCTCGGCGCCCGGTGACCTTGCTGGTGACCGGCCCTCTCACCCATCTGGCCGAGGCGCTGGCCCAGGAGCCCGGGCTGGCCTATGCGGTGGAAGAGCTGCTCTGGATGGGCGGCGCGCTGGATGTGCCGGGGAATGTGGATCCCCTCCTGGAGCCGGGCCATGATGGGACCGCGGAGTGGAACGCCTACTGGGATCCGCCAGCTGTGCAAAAAGTGCTTCGCTCCTCTATCCCGATTCGTATGTTTCCGCTGGACGTAACGGAGAAAGTCCCGGTGACCCCCGACCTGGTGCGGCGTCTGGCCCGCCAGCGCCATTATCCTCTGTCCGACCTGGCCGCTCAGGCCTATGCGACGGTGGCCTGGTCTGGATATCGCATGTGGGATGTCCTGACCACGGCTTGGCTGGCCCGTCCGGAGCTGTTCACCTTTGAGGACATGGAGATCGAGGTGGAGCTCGAAGGCCGGAGTCAGGGCCGGATCCGACGCCGACCCGGTGGGCGCAGGGTTCAGGTCGCTACGCACGTGGATGTGGAGCGATTCTACGCCTTCGTGCTGGAGGCATGGGCGCGTTGACGCGTGATCTCATCACAGCCAGCCCCGCCGGCGGAAGAAGAGCGCCAGGCCGGCGCTGATCCCCGCCATCATCAGGAGGGCCATGGGATACCCCCATGGCCACTCCAGCTCTGGCATGTAGCGAAAGTTCATCCCGTAGATCCCGGCCACCAGGGCGTCGGCCATCAGGATGATGGAGGCGATGGTGAGGACCTTGACGATCTCGTTCAGGCGATTGGACTGGAGGGAGAGATAGCTCTCCAGAGCTCCTGAGAGCATATCCCGGTAAAGATCGATGCTCTCGATCAGCCGGACCAGCCGGTCGTAGAGGTCCTGGAAGTAGGCCATGTCCTCCGGGCGGAAGACGGGGAGCTCATGCCGCAGCAGAAGGTTGATCACCTCGCGCTCCGGGGCCACCACCCGGCGTAGCTCCAGCAGGGTCTTGCGCACCTGGAAGATCGCCTCCACCAGACGGCCGTCGCCTCCCGCAAACAGCCGCTCCTCCAGCTCCTCCACCTCCTCCGCGATCCGATCCAGGGCCGGGAAGTAACCGTCCACGACGGCATCGAGGAGATCATAGACCACGCTCCCGGACGTGGGCACCCGCTGTCGTTCCGGACCCTGCCAGCGAGCGATGACCTGCTCCACCTCCGGGATCGGCTGGGAGCGGATGGTGACCACATAGCGAGGGCCGGCGAAGATGTGGAGGGGGCGGAGGGACAGCCCGTCCTCCGTCTCATATCCCACCGCGTAAAAGGCGATGAAGTAGTGATCGGGGTAGGCATCGACCTTGGGCCGCTCCCGCGCCCGAAAGGCATCCTCCAGGGCCAGGGGATGGAACCCGAAGGCCTCCCGGAGCCGCTGGCGATCCGCCTCCTCCGGGGGGCATAGGTCCAACCAGAGGAAGCCGTCGGAGCGGGCGAGGAAGGCCGGGATGGCCTCCTCCCTCGTTGAAACCTCTGCGCCTCCCCCCGGGATCACCCAACGGATGCTCATGCGAGGATCCTCATCACGTTTCGGGCGTGAAGGGAGCCCTTCACGAGAGGTGAGGCCCACGCATCGCCTGGCCTACCACCTCCGCGATGGCCCGGAGGGCTTGATCGATGTCCGTGTCATCGATCCAGTAGTGGGTCACGGCCCGGAAGCGCCGGGGACCCCAGCGCAGGATCTTCACCCGGCGCTCGGCCAGGGCGGCGAGGAACGCCTCCTCTGGGAGCGGCAGCTGAGGGTCCAGCTCGAAGATCACGATGTTGGTCTGCACCCGATGGGCTTCGATGCGGATCCCGGGGATCTCCGCCAGGCCCTCGGCCAGGCGCCGGGCCCGCCGGTGATCCTCCGCCAGACGATCCACCATCGTCTCCAGGGCGACCAGGCCGGCGGCGGCCAGCACTCCGGCTTGCCGCATGCCTCCGCCCACCATCTTGCGCACCCGGCGGGCCTCCCGGATGAACGCGGCGGGCCCACAGATCAGCGAGCCCACCGGCGCGCATAGCCCCTTGCTGAGACAAAAAGTCACCGTGTCCGCGTGCCGGGCCAGCTCCGCCGCTGGCACCCTTAGCGCCACCGCCGCGTTGAAGATCCGGGCGCCGTCGATGTGGACGCGCAGCCCATGCCGGTCGGCCAGGGCCCGCACCGCCCGGAGATAATCCGGCGGCAGCGCCGCGCCCATGCAGCGGTTATGAGTGTTCTCCAGGGCGATCAGCCGGGTCCGCGGATGATGCACATCCTCCGTCCGGATGGCCGCCTCGATGTCCTCCAGGCGCAAGGTGCCGTCGGGCTGGTTGGGGACTGGGCGGGGATGGATGCCGCCCAGGGCGGCCATCCCGCCTACTTCGGAGAGGAACGTGTGGGCCTGATCTCCTACGATCACCTCGTCGCCCCGGCCGCAATGGGTGAGGAGGGAGACCAGGTTGGCCATGGTGCCGCTGGCGACGAAGAGGGCGGCCTCCTTCCCCATCCGCTCGGCGGCCACTTCCTCCAGCCGCCGCACCGTCGGGTCCTCCCCGAACACATCATCCCCCACCTCCGCCCGGGCCATGGCCTCCCGCATGGCTGGTGTGGGATGCGTCACCGTGTCGCTGCGCAAATCGATCCATCCGTCCAGCATCTTCCTCCTCATTCGCTTCGGGATAAGAGATCGTATCCGAGATGCTCAATCTCTCAAGGAACTCCTCCGATGACGCGAGAAGCCGCGGCTGAAGCCGCTCCGACAACAACGATTGTAGGCCGAAATTCATTTCGACCGCTATCCCGGCCGGTGAGGGGCTTTTGTCCCCAACCGCGATCTCTTCATGCGGATGGGGATCCCTCAGACCCCCGGGAGGCGTCCGTCCGCTGGCGGGCCAGCAGACGGCTCTTTTTGATCCATGGATATCGATCGATGACATAGGCGCGCATGTAGCGCCCTTTGGATTCCGCCCGCAGGAGGCCTGCGAAGACCTCCGGCGGCACCCCGTAATAGAGATAAACCCCCTTGTTGAAAGCGACCTCCAGGATCCTCTCCTCAGGATGATAACGCACCGCGCTGATCATGCTGGAGTCCACACCGATCCATCCCGAAGGGAGGCGCTCCGCTTCGAGGGGAAGCCCCAGGGCCTCCAGCAACGGCCGCCACTTCCGCAACGGCGTGATAGAGAGCGTCCCCTCTCCTCCGCGCACCTCCAGGCGGACGGAGAGATCCGGCGATTCCCTCCACCGCAGACGGAGCGCGTCGGTCTCGGGATCGTATTCCACCCATTGCCCGGTCTCCATCTCCTCCCTCCTTTCGCCTCACACGCCGCGCATCCCCCGGCGGACCCGTTCCCGAACCTCTTCGTAGAACGCCACCACACGGCGGGCGATCTCGTCCCAATCATACTGGCGGGCGCGCTGGCGGCCGGCGGCGCTCATCCGCGCCCGCAGGGCGGGATCGCGCAGCAGCCGCAACAGGGCCTCCGCCAGGGCCTCCGGGTCCTCCGGGGGAACCAGGAAACCCTGCACGCCGTCCTCCACCACCTCGTTATAGCCCGGGATATCGGTGGCGACCACCGGCACCCCCGCCGCCATGGCCTCCAGGAGCACGATGCCGAAGCTCTCCATCCCAATGGAAGGGGCGCAGAACACGGTGGCCGCCCGATAGTAACGGGGCAGCTCGGCGTCCGGCACGTAGCCAATGAAGCGAACCTGGCGCAGGCGCAGCGCCCAGGCCTGGGCCACATAAGGCGCCTTCTCCGCCTTTCCGAAGGCCCCCACCACCAGCAGCCGGGCCTCTGGACATACGGCCTGCACCCGGGCGAAGGCCTCCAGGAGATAGCGCAATCCCTTGCGCCGCTCCAGACGCCCCACGAAGAGGACGGTGGGACGGCCGTCGTCGAAGGGCTCAGGGGGACGAAGGGCGGGATCGGCGAAGCGGGCATAGTCGATGCCGTTGGGGATGACGACGTAATCCGCCGGGAAGTAGCGCATGTGATACTGCCGCGCTGCCTCCGAGACCACGATGCAGCCGTCCAGCCGCTTGAAGAACCGCCGCAGCAGCGGCTTGCCGTAGTAATACGTCCGGCTCACCTCCCGATAGGCGTGGAACGTGCCCACGGCGATGGCCTGAGGGACCAGATCCCGGTGCCGCAGGACCGCGAGGGGGAGGGCGGGGGTGAGGGGTTCGTGCAGGTGCAGCACATCGTAGGCACCGGACTGCAGGATGCCTTTGATCCGGCGGTAAAGGCGCGGCGAGAGGGTGATCCGGGCGATGGAGCCGGCGAAGGGGAAAGCGATCACCGAGGCCGAGGCGTTGATGAACCCGTCCCCGCTGGACCGTCCGTCGGAGGCCGGCGCGATGATGTGGGCCTCATGGCCCAGGCGCTGCAGGCTCCGGGCCAGATGGGCGATGTGGTTGTTCACCCCGCCGGGCACGGCGAAATCGTAAGGGGACACCAGAGCGATGCGCATGGACGGCGGCCTCCAGCCCCGCCGGTCGGACGGCGGTCCCATCCCCTCAAGCGCGCCGTTCCCCCGGCCGGATCTGCCAGATGGGAGTGGTCAGCACCCACTGCTCGGGAGCCTCCCGCAGGACCCCGGCGAAGATCTCCAGGACCCGGGCGATGAGTTCATCCCGAGCCTCTGTGGACCTCCCGGATGGCCAGAGGGGAGGCCAGATCCGCAAAGAGACCCCCTGGGTCTCCCGCCGGGCGAAGGCGGGCAGCACCGGGGCGCCCTGGCGGACCGCCAGCTCGGCGTAGCCGTCCGGCAGCCATGCCTCCGCCCCAAAGAAAGCATACACCCGACCGCTCCCGGTGGTATCGCGGTCCAGGGCCAGGGCGACGATCCCCCCCTGTCGGAGGGTGCGGAAGACCTCCCGGAGGGCCCCATCCGCCGGGATCAACCGGAGGCCGTGGGCGCCCCGCAGCCGGCAGAGATAGCGGAACATCGCAGGCGGGCGCACCGCCTCCGCGACCGCGAGGGCCGGGAAGCCGCTGGCCCCCAGCAGCTGCAACCCCCACTCCACACAGCCATAGTGGGCGCTCACCACAATCCCGCCTCGACCTTCCCGTAGCGTCTCCTCCAGGTGCTCCCATCCTTCTATCCGGATGGAGGAGAACCAGGCCCTCGGCGGACGGTGGGGGGCCTGGAAGAGGTCCACGTAATTTTGCCAGAGGAGCCGGAAGGCCCGGCGGGCCGTCCGATGCACCGCCGGGGCCTCCGGCGAGACCCCCAGCACATGAGCCAGGTTGTCCCGCAGGCCGGCCGTGGCGGGCAGGATCGGATAGCACACGTCGGCCAGGCGTGCGGCCAGCGCATAGGCAAAACGGGGCGGCAGCCGCCCGGCCGCCGCCCCGAGCCCCCGAAAGAGGAGATACACCGCCCAGGCCAGCGCCTCAGACCCCGCGTCCCGCAATGAAATCCTCCACCATCTGCCGGGCGATGTGGTCGGGGAACTGGCGAGGAGGCGATTTCATGAAATACGCCGAGGGGCCGATCAGCGCCCCTTTGAACCCGCGGTCGAGGGCGATCTTGGCGCAGCGCACCGCATCGATCACCACCCCCGCCGAGTTCGGGCTGTCCCACACCTCCAGCTTCGCCTCGAGGGAAATGGGCGCCCCGCCGAAGGTGGTCCCCTCAATCCGGATGTAGCACCACTTGCGGTCCTGCAGCCAGGGGACGTAGTCGCTGGGGCCGATGTGGATGTTCTCCGGCGGGAGCTCGTAGGGGATCAAGCTGGTCACCGCGCTGGTCTTGGAGATCTTCTTGGACTCCAGCCGCTCCCGCTCCAGCATGTTCAGGAAGTCCGTGTTGCCTCCGAAGTTCAGCTGATAGGTCCGCTCCACCCGCACGCCTCGTTCGATGAAGAGCTGGGTGAGCACGCGGTGGAGGATCGTCGCCCCCACCTGGGACTTCACGTCATCGCCGATCACCGGGAGGCCGGCCTCCTCGAACCGTTGCTGCCAGTAGGGCTCCCGGGCGATGAACACCGGGATCCCGTTCACGAAGGCGCAGCCCGCATCCAGCACCTGCTCCACATACCATTTGGTGGCCTCCTCGCTGCCCACGGGCAGGAAGTTCACCACCACGTCGGTGCCCGTGTCCTTGAGGATCTTGACGATGTTGTCCGTCGGGCCAGGGGCCTTGCGGATGATCCCGGAGAGATAGCGACCGATCCCATCGTGGGTCATGCCCCGATAGACCTTCACCCCCAGCCGGGGCACGTCGGCGAACTTCAGGGTGTTGTTGGGCGGGGTGAAGATGGCCTCCGAAAGATCTTTCCCCACCTTGTTGACGTCGATGTCGAAGGCCGCCGTGAACTCGATGTCCCCCACATGGTAGGGGCCCAGCCGCACGTGCATCAGGCCGGGGACGAAGGCGTCGTCGGGGGCGTTCCGGTAATACCACACGCCCTGGACCAGGGCGGAGGCGCAGTTCCCGACGCCGATGATGGCCACGCGCACCTTTCGATCCGCCACGGTGGAACCTCCCGCAGGTGAGGATGGCTCATTGGCATTACTTTAGCCGAGCTGTCTTCCCTCGCCAAAAGCAGCGCCCCGACGCGGGCTTGCCCCGGCGGCGGAGTTCCCCAATGATGAGAAGTCAGAAAGGGAAGGATGGGGGAGGTCCGATGCGATTGCCTCGCGCATGGTGGGTGGTCGCCAGCGCCGCGGCCAGCGACTGGCACTGGCGGGACTTCTTCCGGGATCCGGCCGAAGAAGGGCGCAACTGGGGCGGGCGGGGGTGGATCCGTTCGCCCCTCTCATGGGCCCGCATCCGCGAGATGCGTCGGGGGGATATCGTGGTGGCGTATCAGGCGGGAGAGGGAGTGATCGGGCTGGCCCGCCTGGCCTCGGACGGCTATCCGGAGGTCCCCGGCGGGCCTTACGACACCTTCGACCTGGCCCCCGCCCCTGTTCTCTTGCTCCACGAGCCCATTCCCCTCGCCCTGATCCGCCAGCTCCCCGGGGCCCGGTCCCACTTCGAGTTCCTTCGCCTCCATCACGGCACCGTCTTCCGGATCACACCCGAGGGACTGGAGGCTCTCCTCCGGCTGATCCGGGCCCTGAACCCCGAGCAGGCCGCGGATCTGGATACCTTCCTGCGAGGCTATAATTGAGGTGCTTCACGGATCATTCGTGTGAGCCTTCGCAAGGGAGGAAGAGCGCAACGATTCGAAGGGGGCCTCGGAGAGGGAGGGATGGGCTGCGGCCTCCAGTCCGGGAAGGGGGAGATCCCGTATGCTGGATTGGCGGCAAGTGAGCGTGTATGTGCAAGAGCTGGCGGATTACGCGGGAGAGCGCCTGCGCGCGCATCCCCCCACCCTGCGCTATGCGCTGAGCCTGCTCCACCGGTTCTCCGAGGATCTGGACCGGTTGGGGCGGCTGGCCCGGGAGGCCCAGCGATTCGGCTGGCGGGGCGCCTTCCCGGGAGGCGAGCCCCTCGCGGCCCGCTTCCCGCTGCCCCCGGAGCAGCCCCAGGCCCTGGTGATCGCCGCCGACGGCTCCCAGATTTACCCGGATCGCCACGGGACGGTGCCTTATTTCGTCCTCAACATCGGCCTGATTGAGATGCGCGCCGGCTCCGGGGCTCCCCCGCAGACCCGGCATCACCTGGTGTTCTGGTATCGGGAGGAAGAGCTCTTCACCGACGACGGGGAGATGCGGGCGCTGAACGACCTGGAGGCAGAACGGGACATCCAGGAGCTGGAGCAGCTGGCGGTGGCGATGGCCGCTCGGGCGGCGGATCCCTTCGGGCCGCCGGTCGGCTTGGCGGACGGCCTGTTGCTCCCCTGGGCCCTGGCCCGCGGTGAACCCTTCGCCGGGCTCCCCCTCGAGCGCTATCGGGAGCTCCTCGGCCGGGTCCTCCGCGCCCTGGAGACCGCGAAAGGGACGGGCGGCGCCATCGCCGGATATGTGGACCGGCCCACCGGCCATGCGGTGCTGCGGCTGCTGGCCCTCGGTCCCCTGGAAGAGCTCTCGCGGGAGAAGATCGCGGATTACCCCTTCGGGCAGCTGCGGGATCGCACCCTCTTCGCCGAGCTGTTGGAGCCTGGGGAGCGCTCCGCCCTCTTCGCCCTGAGCTGGCCCATCAACGAGCGCCTGGGCCAGGAGGGGCACCGCCTGCTCTTCTTCTACGTGAACGTGGGGACGCCCGGTCGGCCCCACTTGGCCCGGGTGGAGATCCCGGAATGGGTGGCTCAGGATCGGGGGCGGCTGGACCGGTTGCATCGGACGATCTGGGACCAGTGTCAGATCCTGGCGGAGGCGCCCTATCCCTATCTGCTGACCCGGGCTCACGAGCTGGCCCGCATCCGCTCGGAGGAGCGGGCGCGCCTGGAGCAGATGATCCAGGAGGCGCTTCTGCGCCGCGGACTCCGGCCCGTGATCTCCGCAAAAGCCCAGCAGAAAGAATGGCTACGGTGAGGAGGATCGGAGATGGCCAGCCCGGGAGCGCATCCGAGGAGCTCATCTGGCCCGGCTTTCATCGGCCGCGTCATCGAGGCCAGCGCCCGGGCCTTCCGGGTCGGCTGCCGGCTGACCGCCGATGACATCCCTGCCTTCGGCTCCTTCGTCCAGACCGCCCGGGGGGAGACCACCATCATCGGCGTGATCTACGACCTGGTCCTGCAGGGCGATGAGCTGACCCGCATGGTGGCCCTGCAGGAGATCCCGCCCCAGGAGATCCAGCAGGACATGATCGAAAACCGCAACATCCCGGTCCAAATCGGGGTGCTCATCCTGGGCTATCTGCGGGAGCGAGGGACCGCCTACGGGATCCCACCCCAGCCTCCCGCCTTGCTGGAGCCGGTTTACGCATGTCTTCCATCCCAGATCCATCGCTTCACCGAGCGGCCGGATTTCCTGCGCACCCTGGTGGAGGCCCGGGAGGCCTCCGACGACGTGGTGGCGGCGGTGATCCGCACGGCCGCCGAGGCGCGTTCCGGGCCCGCCCGGCGGGACTTCGTGATCCAGGCCGGCCAGGAGCTGGTGCGGTTGCTGGCCGACGAGCCGATCCGTCTGGCCCAGCTCCTGCGTCGCATCCGCGCCGCGGTGGAAATCGGAGCGCCTTCATAGCAGCCCACGAATCATTCGAGGAGCACCCGGATAAGCGCCCACGGTCTTCTCCGCTCCGGGGGGTTGACAGCTGCGAGCGTCTTCGTCTCTAAGGGGGAGGATCCCGGGGCACCCCAGTCGGTCGAAGACCGGCTGGGGACCCCGCAAGGAGGATCGGCGTATGGCCTGGCCACGCGAAGGGATGGAGCGTTCCCCAAATCGGCCCTCCGAGAAGGAGGCGCGCCGGCTGGGACGGGTGATCGGGGGCTCTCTCTCCGAGGGGCTGGTGGTGAAACTCGACCCCCGCATCGCCATCGAAGGGCTGGCGGTGGGACGCTACGTGGTGATCCACGGATACCGGCGACGTTTCTTCGGGATGATCACCGACATCCGGCTGGACAGCGCCAACCCGGATCTCGCCCGCATGCCCCCGGATCCCGATGATCCGCTGATCCGGGATATGGTCTCCGGGATCGGGGTGTTCGGGCAGATCCACGTGCAGCCCATGTTGCTTCTGGAGGAGGGGGATCCCCTCCCCCGGCCGGTGAAGACCGTCCCCGCTCACTTCGCCCCGGTCTATGAGGCCACCGAGGAGGAGGTGCACGCCATCTTTCGACCCCGTCGGGAGGAAGGGGAGGACCGCTATTTCGTGATCGGGGAGCCTCTAGACATGCCGGGGGTGCGCATCCCCCTGAACCTGGATCGCCTCGTCGAGCGCTCCAGCGGCGTCTTCGGGAAGAGCGGCACCGGGAAGACTTTCCTGGCCCGGCTGCTCCTGGCTGGGGTGATCTACCACAACGCCTCGGTGGCCTTGATCTTCGATATGCACAACGAATACGGATGGAGCGCGCCGGGGGAGGGCGGGCAGGTGCCGGGCCTGAAGCAGCTGCCCGGATGCTTCTCCCGCGTGGTCATCGCCACCCTCGACGAGGAGTCCTCCCGGCGTCGGAACAGCCGCTACGACCTGGTGATCCGCATCGGCTACGATCAAATCGAGCCGGAGGATGTCGAACTCCTGCGCGGCGTCATCGGCCTCTCCGAGGTCCAGATCGGCGCCCTGTATATGCTGCGGCGGCGGCTGGGCCGGGACTGGCTGCGCATCCTCCTGGAGGAAGAAGAGGCGCCGCCCGTGGAGGACGAGGAGGGAGGCGGAAGCCCTCTGGCCGAGCTGGTGGAGCGGGACCTGATCACCAGCAGCACCCTGGGAGCCCTCCAGCGCAAGCTGGGCCTCTTCCACCGGTTTCGGTTTCTGATCCCACGGGCTCCGGAGGACGCGGCCCAGGCGGTTCTCTCCCGATTGCTCCAGGGCCAGAGCGTGGTCCTGGAGTTCGGCCGCTACGGCAACGACATGGCGGCCTACGTGCTGGTGGCCAACTACCTCACCCGCCGCATCCACGCCGAATACGTCCGGCGGAAGGAGATGGCCTTGGGCGACCCGGGCCAGGAGCCCCCGCACCTGGTGATCGTCGTCGAAGAGGCCCATAAGTTCCTCCAGCCCGGCATCGCCGAGCACACCGTGTTCGGGACCATCGCCCGGGAGCTGCGCAAATACAACGTGACGCTGCTGATCGTCGACCAGCGGCCCAGCCAGATCGACGGCGAGGTCCTCTCCCAGATCGGCACGCGGGTGCTGTGTCTGCTGGACCACGAGGAGGATGTGCGGGCGGCCCTCTCCGGGATCTCGGGGGCCTCCCGGCTGCGGGAGGTGCTGGCCCGCCTGGAGACCAAGCAGCAGGCCCTGTTGCTGGGCCACGCCGTGCCGATGCCGGTGGTGGTGCGGACCCGCGACTACGATTCCTCCTTTGTGGAGGATCTGGCGCGGAGGGAGGGTGACAGGTCGCCGGATGTGGTCGAGAAATACTTCAGGGTGATGCGGGATGAAGACTGATCCCGCTGACCGAGGCGGAACCCTCACCTTCCAGGGGACGTCTCTTGGATGCCCGACATCAGGCGGGTGAACCTTTCCCCTGGGAGGTTTCGAATGAAGATGGGACAGAAGCGCTGGATGCTGCTCGCAGGGGTGCTGCTGGGGGCGCTGGGGGCGTGTGCGCCAGCCCGCCCGGGGATTTCTCCGCTGGAAGGCTTCTCGCCGCTTCCCGTGCCAGCTGGGCCGACGCCCGTTCCGGGCACCCCGGGAGGATCCATCGTGGAACCCGGCCTGGAGGCCCTGGTGGAGCAGGCCCGACAGGACCTGGCGGCCCGCCTGCGCCTGGATCCCAAGGAAATCCAGGTGGTCGAGGCGCGGGCGGTGACCTGGCCCGACAGCAGCCTGGGATGCCCGGAGCCCGGGCGGATGTATCTGCAGGTCCTCACGCCCGGCTATCGGATCGTCCTGGAAGCGCAGGGACGGCGATACGCCTATCACGCTGGTCGCGGAGGCCCGCCTTTCCTGTGCCCACCCGACCGGGCGCGGGAGCCCCTCGGGGGTGAATGATCCAGGTTAGAAGAGCGGGCGGACGCGGAAAGGGTCCGCCTGGTTTATTCTTTCACGCCTCCCAGGGTCAGGCCGGAGAGCAACCAGCGGGAGGAGTAAAGGAATAGCAAGGTCACCGGCACAGCCACCAGGATGGAGGCGGCGGCGAACTTCCCCCACAACACCGTGTATTGCTCGGTGAACGTCCACAGCCCCAGCGGCCAGGTGTACATCTCCCGCTTGTTCAGGATGATGCGGGCGACGATGTATTCGTTCCAGCTGCTCATAAAGTTGAAGAGGAAAGCGATGGCCAGGGCGGGCGTCGAGAGGGGGCGGATGATATGCCACAGGACTCCCAGGCGGGAGGCGCCGTCGATGAGCGCGGCCTCCTCCAGATCGCGGGGGATGGTGTCGTAGTAGCCTTTCAGCATCCAGATGCTGAAGGGGACGGCGGTCACCGAATAGGCGATCACGATCCCGAGGTAGGAGTTGATCAGCTTGAGACGGGCGATCATGATGAAGAGGGGCAGCAGGAGCATCGCCGCCGGGAACATCTGGGTGCTCAGCAGGAAGATCAGCCCGGCATCCCGCCCGGGGAAGCGGAAGCGCGAGAAGGCATAGGCGGCCGTGGCCGAGAGCAGAAGCCCCACGGTGGCCGTGGTCACCGTGATCAGCAGGCTGTTCCAGATCCAGAGGTAGAACTCCGTCGGACGCCCCGGACGCCCCACCAGCAGCTCGATGTAGTTGGCCAGGGTGGCGTCCTCCGGGATGATGGCCAGGCTGGTGGTCAGCAGCTTGTTGGCCGGCCGCAGGGAGATGGTCACCACCCGCAGGACCGGATAGATGGCGACCAGGCAGGCGACCCAGAGGGCCATATGGATGAACAGGCGCTTGATCGGGCTGTCCCCCCGAGGACGCCGGAAGAGGGCCTGCACCCGGAGCCGGGGCCACGCTCGAGCCGGCGCTGCCGCCGCTTCGACGGCTGAAAGAGAGAACTCCTCCCGCTTCATTCGTAAACCCCCCGCAACCCCTTCGTGATCCGCAGGTAGAAGATCGACCACAGAAGCAGAATGAAGAAGATCACCAGGGCGAAGGCTGCGCTGAACCCGTAGCGGTAAAACTGGAAGATCGCCTTGTAAAGCGAGGAGACCAGGATGTCCGTCTTCTCCTGCGGCCCCCCCTGGGTCACCAGGAAGATCACCTCGAACCGGTTGAAGGTCCACACGGTTCCCAGGATGGTCGCTGGCACCAGGACCGGGCGCAGGAGCGGCAAGGTGATGTGGCGGAACTGCTGCCACTTGCTGGCGCCATCGATCTCCGCCGCCTCGTAATATTCCTGGGAGATGCTCTGCAAACCGCCCAGGATCACCACCATCATGAAGGGGATCCCCAGCCAGACATTCGTCATCACCACCGAGATGAACGCCCAGGTGGGATCCTGCCGCCACGGGACCGGATGGACGGCCTGGGAGAGCCAGGCGAAGAGGTTATAAATCAGCGGAAGGCTCTGGGTCTGGGCCGCCAGGTCCGTGAAGAACTGCTGCAGGTTCCGGAGCATGATGTTGAAGAACCCGTAGCGGTAATCGAACTCGTTGCGCCAGGCCATGGCGGTGATGGTCGAAGGGACGGCCCAGGGCAGGATCAGGATGGTCCGATACAGGCCCCTCAGCCGCATGGGGCGGTTCAGCAGGAGGGCCAAGATCAGACCCCCGGTGACGTGCAAGGAGACGTTGATCACCGTCCATAGCACGGTCCGCCCGAACACCTCGAAAAACGTGGCGTCCTTGGCCACCGGGCCGGTGAACACCTTCCTGAAGTTTTCGATGCCGTGGCGCAGCCCGAACTCGGGGTTCTGGGCGGTATACATCGCCATATTCGAGAAGGCGAGCCGGACCTCATACAGGAAGGGGATCACGATCAGGAGGCTGATGCCCAGAAGGGCCGGCAAGATCAGCACGTAGGCCAGCCCCAGGCGTGAAGGGCGCGGCTCGCCGGTCAGGTAGATCAACGCCTCCAGTGCCAGCACCAGGGCCCCGGGGAGGAGGAAGCGCCATGGGTTGGGGACGGCCGCCGCCCAGGCGGCCCAGAGGCGCTCCGGGAGAGTGGTCAGCGGGGCGAGATGCAGGGCAGCCACCAGATCGGCGATCAGACCGATCTGCTCCAAGAAGCGAAGGATCACCAGGATCAGCAACCCGGCGAGGCCGATCTGGACGCTCCGGGCGAACACCGCAGCCGGGAGCGTTCGGGGCCGCCGGAAGAAGAGCAGATAGGCGTATCCTTCCAGAAGCAGAAGGACCAGGGCGATCGCCAGAATGAACCCCAGGACCTGGCCCAGGGAACGGATCATAATCTGAGGAGTCAGGGCCCCCATCGCCCCTTCCTCCCACATCGGATCTGCGTGACGTCCGGCGAGAAAAGGGCGGGGGAGCCGGCCGGCCCCCCGCCCCTGCAGGATTTACTTCTTCCCCAGCTCGGCTACGCACTGGTCGGCGGCCTGCTGCATCGCCTTGGCCGCGTCGGCCGGCTTGAGCGTCCCGGCCATCACTCCCTCCAGATTCGGGCGCATCGCGTCCCAGGCGCAGCGCATCTCTGGGGCCGCCGGCATCGGCTTGCCCAGGAGCAGCTGCTCAAAGGAACCCTTCAGGATGGGATCCTTCTGGATGGCCGGATCGTCCTTGAGGGCCTTCAGGGAGGGCAGCCGCTTGAACTTCTCGATCCACTTCTTCTGAACATCGGCCGAGGTCATGTAGGTCACGAAGGTCCGCACCGCCTCTATCTTGGCGGGGTCGTTCAGGACGGCCTTGGAGACCATCCAGTATTTCCCGCCGGTCATCGGGGTGGGGTATTTGCCGGTGGCGGTGACCTTCGGGATGGGCGCCACCCCCAGTTTGTCGCCCAGGACCTGCGCGTAGCCCCCCAGGGACCAGTCGCCGTTGATGATCATGGCCGCCTTGCCCTCCTTGAAGAGGGTGTCAGCGCAGTTGTAGTCGCACTCCTGGGGCACCACCTTGTGCTTGAACTTCAGGTCCTGCACGAACTGGAGGGCCCCCACCGTTCCTTCGTTGTCGAAGGATGGCTTGTCGTTCTCATCCAGGGGCCAGGCCCCGAAGGCACCCAGCCAGGGAGCCAGCCAGAAGGGCTCGTTCAGGTTGTAGGCGAAGCCCTGAACCTCGCCCTTGGTGAGCTCCTGGGCCAGTTTGATCAGCTCATCCATGTCCTTGGGGGGCTCCTTGACCAGGTCCTTGTTGTAGAGCAGCATCAGGTGGTTGCCGTAGTTGTCGGGCACTCCCCAGATCTCCCCTTCACCCGGGTGGCGTTCAGGGCCTCAGGGATGAACTGGTCCAGGAAGGCCTTGTCGAAGACGTCGGTGGCCTTGGCGATGATCCCCAGGGCGCTGAAGGGCCCGGCGAAGTCGTTCGGCACCCGGACCAGCTCGGGGGCTGCCCCGGCCAGGCTGGCCGCCTGGAACTGATCGCGCAGCTCCTCGTTGCCGTAGTGCACCCGCTCCACCGTGATGTTGGGATGGGCCTTCATGAAATCGGCGACCAGCTCGTCAAGGAAAGCATCCACCTCTTCGCTCTCCTGCTCCCAGAAGGTGATCTTCACTTTGGGTGCTGCGGTGGGCGTCGGGGTAGGCGCTTGGGCAGGGGCAGGAGCCTGAGTCGGCGTGGGCGTGGCTGCCGGCGCGCAGGCCGCCAGCACCAGGCCCAGCAAGGCGAGGGCCGCAAACAGCGTGTAGAACCGATGCGGAACCATCCTCCACCTCCCTTATAGAGAATCTCCCGTCTCAGGGGCACCCAGAGGGCGCCCCTGGGGCCGGCTCCGGTCGTCAGCGATCGGATCCGTGTGGCGCGGGGCCGGTGGAGCCTCGCACCACCAGCCGGGCGGGGATCAGGACCCGGGCGGGCGGGGCCTCCGGCTCCTGCAGCCGGCGGGCCAGGGCCTCCGCCGCCGCCTCCGCGATCCGCTCCACATAGAGGTTGATGGTGGTCAGCGGGGGATCCGCCAGCGCCGCCAGCGGGGAATCCGAACACCCGATCACCGAGACGTCCTGCGGGATACGCAGGCCCCACTCCTTCAACACTCGCAGCACCGTGAGGGCCGGGATGTCATGGGTGATGATGGCCGTGATCCGGGGGAACCGCGTCCAGAGCGTTTCCAGCGCCCGCACCGTCCCGGCCTCCGTGCCATCGGTCTCCGCCACCCGCTCCGCGTTCTCCTCCAGGCCGTATTCCCGCAACAGCTTCAGGTAGGCGTTGAGACGAATGGCTGAGTAAGCGAAATCCAGGGGCTCGGCGATGTAAGCGATCCTCCGATGGCCGAGGGCAAGCAGATGCTCCAGGGCCAGCCGGGCCGTCTGCTCGAAATCGGTGTCCACCATATCCGTATCCTCCGGCTCGTCCGGCCGCCCGATGGTCACCACTGGGATGCCCAGCTCCCGTAGAAGGGAGATCCGCTCGTCCCGGCGGCGGACCATCATCAACAACCATCCGTCGCAGAGGCCCGCGGCGACGAAGCCCTCGAAGGAGGCTTGATCGTGGCTGATATGAAGGAGGAAGTTGAAGCCGGAGCGGCTGACCGCATGAGCGATGGCGCCGAAATACTGGAGGTTCAGGGGATCGAAGGATTCGGGGGTGAGCAACGCGGAGAGGGCGACGGTGTTCGTGCGGCGGGCGGCCAGGCTCTTGGCGGCGAAGTTCGGCCGATACTTGAGGCGCTCCACCGCCTCCAGCACCCGCGCCACGGTCTCCGGCTTGAACCGGCCCTTGTTGTTCAGGATGTTGGAGACCGTGGTGATGGAAACCCCTGCCTCCCGGGCGATGTCATAGATGTTGGGCATGCGCCCTCCCCCAGAGGCCTTGCCAACCCACTCCAATAGGCAGGAAAAACTTTAAGTAAAGCGCTTTACAAAAGCGCTTTCATTATATTCGGATTCGGAAACGATGTCAACGGGGAGCCGGATGAAAGCGCCCTGCAAGTCCCTGGAGGGGACCGGGGTGGGGCATGTCCGGGGGATCCGCAGGTCCCCCGCGGGCGGGGCGTCCGGACGGGAAGTTGTCGAGCCTCTGTGGATCGCGTATACTCGAGGGGACAATCCCGAGAGGGACGCGGCGATGGCGGAAGCGGCTTCTCGAAAAGGACGGCGGGGACGCCGGCGGAGCAATCCGCTGGAGCGCTACGCAGCGGATATCCTGGCCAAGCAGCTCTTCCTGGAGGACCTGGCGATAGCCGCAGTGGATTTCGACACTCTGGCGGCCTATTATCCGGAGCTCACCCCGGAGCAGCTGCGCGGGCGTCTGGGCATCGCCACCAAGCGGGCGCTGTTAGAGGACGTGGCGGACATCGTCCTGGAGCCCGCGGAGGATGAAGAAGGCAGCGCGGAGCAGATGCGTCTGAACATCCTGGATCTGGAGCGCTTCGCAGAGATCGTTCATGAGGAGATGACCGTGGAGGTGATGTAGGAGGCGCCCGCTCTCCCCATCCTGCGGGTCCGGGATCCTCCCCGTCACGGATCCCCGCCGACGGGATCGCCCCGCAAGCCCAGGAGAGCCGGCCGGATGCCCGGCCGGCTCTCTTCTCTCAAGGGGATCCGCCTCCCCCTGGCCTCTCATGGCAGGGTGATCTGAACCGAGGTGATCTGAGTGAGGTCGTTGTGTTGATACTGGATGTTCACTGTCAATCCATCTTTCTGGAAGAGCAGGTTCCCCACCTGGCCGTATTGGGCCGGCGCCCCCAGGACCTGCCATCCGTTCTCCTGCATCCGGCTTTTGTAGAACTCGATCAGCTCCTGAACGCCCATCCGGGTATCAAAGGCGATCCGCGCGGAGGTCACATCCAGGTTGAAGGCATCCGGGGGAAGGGGAAGATCCGGCCGGATGGTTGGGGTGGGTCGCACCACCTCCCCCGGTGGGGCTGGGGTGGGAGAAACCGCCGGAGGGGCACACGCGAGGACCCACCCCGAAAGCATCAGCATCAGTCCCAGAAGATATCCATGCCTACGCATATCTGCCTCCTGTGCGGGGATTTGAGATCCCCCGCGGACACGGCCTGGCCCTTCCGTGCCCTTGGGGAGCCCATGGGCTGAGGCCGCAATCTTCACGTAGAATAATAACTCAAGTTATTTCTGGGACGTGTGCTCTCGTGCGGAGCCCCCGGGTCTCTGATCCTCTGATGGGAGGACGCAAGGAATGCCTGTGCTGCTGATCCTGCACAGCGTCTGGCGATGGGCGGTCTTGATCGTCGCCCTCCTCGCCCTTTACGGGCTGATCCGCTCGCGGCGGGAAGATCCGACGCCCGTCCTTCTGGAACATGCTGTCCGCTGGTATCCTGTGATCCTGGACATCCAGGTGGCCCTGGGGATCGTGCTCTGGCTGGCCCAGCGGTGGGGCGCGGTACCCCTCACGTCGACCCAGGTGATCCATCCGGTCTGGGGGTTGCTGGCGGCGGGGGCAGCCCACGGGGCCGCGGCTTTCCGGGAACGGGAGAACCCGACCCGAGCCTTGGGGATGCTGGCTGCCTACGGCCTCTCGTTGCTCCTGGTGTTCATCGCCCTGGCCAGCGTGGGAGCCTTCCCCTTCGGGCGACGCTGAGGTGAGAACTCCTGCTGTCGACGGAGAACCCGGAGGAACCCCCCATGCGCGTCCTGGTCCAGCGCGTCCGTCAGGGAGCGGTCCACGTGGGCGGGGAGACGGTGGCCCGCATCGGCTCGGGAGTGGTGTTGCTGGTGGGCGTCACCCACACGGACACCCCCGCGGAGGCTGAATGGCTGGCCAAGAAGGTGGCCCACCTGCGGATCTTCGAGGATGAGGCTGGGAAGATGAACCGCTCGCTGAAGGAGGTGGGCGGGGAGGCGCTGGTGGTCTCCCAGTTCACCCTTTATGCGGACCCGTATGAGGGACGCCGCCCCAGCTTCATCCACGCCGCTCCGCCGGAGCACGCCCGACCCCTCATCGAGCGCTTCGCCGATGCCCTCCGCGCCGAGGGTGTCCCGGTTCAGATGGGGGTTTTCGGGGCCCACATGCTGGTGGAGATCCACAACGATGGCCCGGTCACCATCTGGCTGGAGCGCGCCGCCCCGGAGCCCCTGGCGTCCGGGCGCCTGTGAAGGCCGGATCCAGGTCGCCGGGCGCCTCCGCATCCCCATCCCCCGGGGGGAGATATCCGGATGAGCGCCCTGTCTCGCATCGTCCGCGCGGCGGGCCTGCTGACCGTCGCCTATCTGGCGAACGGCCTGCTGGCCCTCCTCCGTCAGATCCTGATCTACGCAACGTTTGGCACCTCCCGGGAGCTGGATGCTTACTGGGCGGCCTTCCGGATCCCGGATCTCCTGTTCACGCTGCTGGCGGGGGGCGCGTTGCTCTCCGCCTTCCTGCCCGTCTTCACCACCCACCTCGCCCGGGGGCAGGAGGAGGCGGCCTGGCGGCTGGCCGACGCGGTGCTCACCAGCGTGGCCCTGGCCGTCAGCGGCCTCTCCGTGCTGGCCGGCCTGCTTGCCCCCACCCTGGTCCGCCTCCTGCTGGCCCCGGGGGTCCCGCCCGCGCAGCAACAGCTCACCGCCTCCCTGATGCGCGTGATGCTGATCACGCCGACGGTGTTCGGGGTGAGCGGGGTGGTGATGGGCATCCTGCAGGCCCATCAGCAGTTCCTCTGGATCGCCCTGGCCCCCCTGATGTATAACCTGGGCATCATCTTCGGGGTGCTGTTCCTGACGCCCGTCTGGGGGGTGCACGGGCTGGCCGGAGGGGTGGTGCTGGGCTCGGTGCTCCATCTCCTGGTCCAGGCGCCGGGATGGTGGCGGGTGCGCGGGCGATATCGGCCCCGGCTGGGCTGGCGCGATCCGGATGTCCGCGAGGTGATGGTCCTGATGGCTCCCCGGATGCTGGGCCTGGCTGCGGTGCAGGTCAACTTCCTGGTCAACACGCGGCTGGTCTCCGGCCTGGGGGTGGGATATCTGGCGGCGCTGAACCTGGCCTGGCAGCTGATGTTGCAGCCGCAGATCGTGCTGGCCCAGGCGGTGGCCACGGCCGCCTTCCCCACCTTCTCGGCCCTGGCCGCCCGGGGCGAGCGGGCGGCCCTGCGCCGGACCCTGGCGGAGACCCTCGGGCTCCTGTTGGGGGCGACGCTTCCCATCGCGGCGGGGATGATCCTTCTGCGGCGGCCGCTGATCGCCGTCCTCTTCCAGCGAGGGGCTTTCGGGGAGGCCTCGACGGAGCTCACCGCCCAGGCGCTGCAGTTTTACGCCCTGGGCCTTCCGGCCCACGCGGCCGTGGAGGTGCTGGCGCGGGCCTTCTACGCCCTTCATGACACCCGCACGCCGGTGGGGATCGGGGTGGCCGCGATGGCCCTCAACGTCCTGCTCAGCCTGGCCTGGATCGGCCCCCTCCGGCATGGGGGGGTGGCCCTGGCCAACACGGTGGCCACCACCCTGGAGGGCGTGCTGCTGTTGGGGCTCCTGGCCCGGCGGCTGGAGGGAATGGAAGTCCACCGATGGGGGCGTTCGGTGGGGCCGGTGGCCATCGCGACGCTGGCGATGGGCTTGGTGCTGTGGCCGATGGCGCCGTGGGCGGCCCACCACGGATGGCTCGGGCTGGCGCTGGCCGGGCTCGCCGGCGCAGGGACCTACGGTCTGACCCTCCACAGCCTGGGCGTCCCCTGGGTGCGCTGGCTGCGCCACGGGCGCGCCCGGCCTGCCCACGATGCCTGAAATACTCCTGGAGGGAGGGAGCATGATCGTCGAGCGCGTGGAGCTCCGGGTGATCCAGATGCCCCTGAAGGAGCCTTTCGAGACCTCCTTCGGGCGGGAGCATCAGCGGGAGGCCATCCTGGTCACCGTGTATGCCGACGGCCTGGAGGGATGGGGCGAGGTGGTGGCTTCCCGCGATTTCGGGTATTCCTATGAGACCACGGAGACCGCCTGGTATGTGCTGCGGACCTTCCTGATCCCGGCGGTGTTGGGACGGGAGATCCCGGATGTGGAGACCGTGGCCCGCATCGGGGAGCGGCTCCGGGGACATCCCATGGCCCGGGCCGGGTTGGAGGCTGCCTTCTGGGATCTCTTCGCCCGCCAGGCGGGCCTGCCCCTCGCCCGTTACCTCGGCGGCGTTCGCGATCGGATCCCGGTGGGGGTGAGCATCGGGCTCCAGCCCGGCGACGCCGAGCTGCTGGAGAAGATCCGGGGCTATTTGGAAGAGGGATACCGCCGGATCAAGGTGAAGATCAAGCCGGGCCGCGATGTGGAGATGATCGCCGCCATCCGCCGGGCCTTCCCGGAGATCCCCCTCATGGCCGACGCCAACTCCGCCTACACCCTGGAGGACGCCGATCGCCTGGCCGCGCTGGACGAATTCGGGCTGATGATGATCGAGCAGCCCCTCCACTGGGATGACCTGTATGAGCACGCGCTCCTGCAGGCTCGCCTGCGCACGCCCCTCTGTCTGGACGAAAGCATCCACAGCGTCCGCCACGCCCGCGCGGCTCTGGAGCTGGGGTCGTGCCGGATCATCAACATCAAGCCCGGGCGGGTGGGCGGCCTGCTGGAGGCGCGGCGGATCCACGATCTCTGCCACGCCCGAGGCGTCCCGGTGTGGTGCGGGGGGATGCTGGAGACCGGCATCGGGCGGGCGGCCAACGTCGCCCTGGCCTCCCTCCCCGGTTTCACCCTCCCGGGAGATCTCTCGGCCAGCGACCGGTATTACCACGAGGATCTGATCGACCCGCCTTTCGTCCTTCAGCCCGATGGGACGCTGGCGGTGCCTACCGGGCCCGGCCTGGGGGTGGCCGTCGACCGCCGGCGGGTCGATCGGGCGACCATACGGATGGAGGCCTTCCGCCCTTGAGGCGCTTTTAAAGGACCTCAGGGGGCTGGTATTCTCCCCAGACCCGGCGCAGCACCCCGCAGATCTCCCCCAGGGTGGCGTCGGCGGCCACGGCCTCCACGAACAGCGGCATGAGGGGCTCCTCGGGCCGGCGGGCGGCCTCCTCGATGCGGCTCAAGAGGGCGGAGACCCGCTCCCCATCCCGGCGGGCCCGCAGCGCCTGCAGGCGGGCCCGCTGCGCCTCCTCGATGGCCGGGTCCACTTTCAGCCGCTCCAGCTCCGGGCGCTCCTCCTCGATCTGGAAGGCGTTCACGCCCACGATGATCTGCTCCCCAGATTCGATGGCCTGCTGGGCCTGGTAGGCCGATTCGGCGATGGCCCGCTGGATGTAGCCGGTCTCGATGGCCCGCAGGGCCCCGCCCATGGCCTCGATGCGGTCGATCTCCTCCCGGGCGCGGCGCTCGATCTCCGCCGTCAGGTGTTCGATGACGTAGCTGCCGGCCAGGGGGTCGATGGTGTCGGCCACGCCCGATTCGTAGGCCAGGATCTGCTGGGTGCGCAGGGCCACCCGGGCGGATTTCTCGGTGGGCAGCCAGAGGGCTTCGTCCATGGCGTTGGTGTGGAGGGACTGGCATCCGCCCAGGATAGCGGCCAGGGCCTGGATCGTCACCCGGATGATGTTGTTCTCGGGCTGCTGGGCGGTGAGGGTGCTGCCGCCCGTTTGCACGTGGAAGCGGAGCATCATCGCCTCGGGGCGGGTGGCTCCCAGGCGATCCCGGGCCAGGCGGGCCCAGAGCCGGCGGGCGGCGCGGAACTTGGCCACTTCCTCCAGGAAATGGTTGTGGGCGTTGAAGAAGAACGAAAGCTGGGGGCCGATGTCGTCGATGGAGAGGCCGGTGCGGGCGGCGGCCCGCACATACTCCAAGGCATGGGCAAAGGTGAAGGCCACCTCCTGGACTGCCGTGGCGCCGGCCTCTCGGATGTGGTAGCCGCTGATGCTGATGGGGTTCCAGTTCGGCACGTATCGGTGGCAGAAAGCCATCACGTCCACGGTCAGCCGCATGGAGGGCTCAGGCGGGAAAATGTAAAGGCCGCGGGCCACGTATTCTTTGAGGATATCGTTCTGGACCGTGCCCCGCAGCTGCTTCCAGTCCACGCCCTGTTCCCGGGCCAGGGCGAGGACCATGGCCAACAGGATCGCCGCCGGGGCGTTGATGGTCATCGAAAGGCTGACCCGATCCAGGGGGATGCCGTCCAGCAGGCGCCGCATGTCCTCCAGGGAGCAGATGCTGACCCCCACCCGGCCGACTTCCCCGTGGGCCATCGGGTGATCGGCGTCGTAGCCCAGCTGGGTGGGGAGGTCGAAGGCCACCGAGAGGCCGGTCTGGCCCTGAGCCAGCAGGTAACGGTAGCGCCGGTTGGACTCCTCGGCGGTGGCGTAGCCGGCGTATTGGCGCATGGTCCACAGCCGCCCCCGATACATCGTCCGGTAGATCCCTCGGGTGAAGGGGAACTCCCCGGGGAACCCCAAATCCCGCAGGTAGTCGATCTCGACGTCCGCCGGGGTGTAGAGGGGCTCCAGGGGGATGCCCGAAGGGGTCTCGAAGCGAGGGCGGCGCTGCGGGGCGTCCCGGATGGCCTCCTGCCATCGCCGCTGGGCTTGCCGGATCTCCGCTTCCTGGATACGCACCTCGGCCGCCATATACGCCTCCGGGGATCTTCCCGCTATCCCAGCACCACCAGGATCTGGTTCTGCTCCACGCTCTGGCCGGGCCTCACCCGGACCGCTTTCACGACCCCGTCGCGGGGGGCCCGGATCTCGTTTTGCATCTTCATAGACTCCAGGAGGACCAGTTTCTCCCCTTTGCGGACGGGCTGTCCTTCCTGGACCGGCACGGCGACGATGAGGCCGGGCATGGGGGCTTTCACCGTTACCTCTCCGGCGGGGCCGGGGCGCCCGCCCGAGGCCTCCCGCAGGCGGCGCTCCCGCTCATCCTCCACCTGCACGGTGAAGAGGTAGCCCTGCAGGAAGACCCAGTATTCCCCTTCCCGCTCCTGGATCAGGGCCTCGTAGGAGGCGTTGTCGAGGAGCAGGGAGTAGACGTGCTGCTGGTCGATCAGGCGGAAGTCCACCGCCCGCTCGACGCCCTCGCACAGGATGCGATCCTCCCGGTTGATCTCGATGGTGTAGGTTTTCCCGTTCACCGTGGCGATGTATTTCATCCGCCCCTCCGCAGCTGCTCCCAGCGTCCGGCCCACTTCCAGCCGGGGATTTCCCGCGCGGCCCGCCGGGCCACGTGGGTGGCGGCCTGGCCCCGCCGGTGGGCCACCAGGGTGGCGATGATGGCCGCCACCTCCTCCAGCTCCGGCGGCGTCTCGTCGTCCATGGAGAAGCGCTCCTCCACGAACTTGGTGTCGAAGTGACCGGCCAGGAAGCGGGTGCTGTTCAGGATGGCCTGATGGAAGGGGATGGTGGTCTGGATGCCGATGATGCGGAACTCCTCCAGGGCCCGCCGCATGCGCAGGATGGCCTCGCCCCGGGTCTCGCCCCAGGCGATCACCTTGGCGATGAGGGAGTCGTAGTAGGGGGTGATCTCGCAGCCCTCATAGACCCCGCTGTCCACCCGGATCCCGGGGCCGGTGGGCTCGGCCAGGGTGATGATGCGGCCGGTGGAGGGCATGAAGCCGTTGAAGGGGTCCTCGGCGGTGATACGGCACTCGATGGCCCATCCGGTCTGGCGGATGTCCTCCTGGCGGTAGCGCAGCTTCCGCCCCCGGGCGATGCGGATCTGCTCCTTGACGATGTCCACCCCGGTCACCATCTCGGTCACCGGGTGTTCCACCTGGAGGCGGGTGTTCATCTCGATGAAGTAGAAGTTGCGGTCTTTGTCCACCAGGAACTCCACGGTGCCGGCGTTGACGTAGCCGATGGCCTGGGCGATGCGCACGGCCACCTCCCCCATGCGCCGGCGCATCTCCTCGTCGACGATGGGGGAGGGCGATTCCTCGATGAGTTTCTGATGGCGGCGTTGGATGGAGCATTCCCGCTCACCCAGGTGGATGACGTGGCCGTGCTGATCGGCCAGGATCTGGACCTCCACGTGGCGGGCGCCCTCGACCAGCTTCTCCAGGTAGACGTCGTCGTCCCCGAAGGCGGCCATGGCCTCGCGGCGGGCCGCCGCCAGGGCGTCGGGCATCTCCTCCGGGGAGCGGACGATGCGCATGCCCTTGCCGCCGCCGCCGGCGGAGGCCTTGATCAGAATGGGGAAGCCGATGCGCCGGGCGGCCTCCATCAGGTCTTCATCCGAGAGCCCGCCGTCGGTGCCGGGGATAATCGGGACGCCCAGGGCTTTGGCCATCTTGCGGGCGGTGGCCTTGTCGCCCATGGCCCCGATGGCTCGGGGAGGGGGGCCGATGAAGACGATGCCGGCTTCCTCGCAGGCCTCGGCGAAATCCGGCCGTTCCGCCAGGAACCCATAGCCCGGATGGATGGCGTCGGCGCCCGTCCGGCGGGCCACATCGATGATGCGATCGATGCGCAGGTAGCTTTCGCGGGCCGGGGCCGGCCCGATGCAGTAGGCTTCATCGGCATACCGCACGTGCAGAGCGTTCCGGTCCACTTCAGAGAACACGGCCACAGTGCGGATGCCCAGCTCGCGGCAGGCCCGGATGATCCGCACGGCGATCTCGCCCCGGTTGGCGATCAGGACTTTGCGGAACATGGTCGAACTCCTTATGGGAAGCGCCGGGGGATCACAGCGGGATGTTCCCATGCTTCTTGGGCGGATTCTGGTCCCGCTTGTTCTGGAGCATCTCCAGGGCGTTGATCAGGCGGGGGCGGGTCTCCTTCGGCTCGATGACGTCGTCCACGAAGCCGTAGGAGGCGGCCACGTAGGGGTTGGCGAAGCGGGCCCGATATTCCGCCACCAGCTCCGCCCGCCGGGCCTCGGGGTCCGGCGCCTCGGCGATCTCCCGCCGGAAGATGATGTTAACCGCCCCCTCGGGCCCCATCACCGCCAGCTCCGCCGTAGGCCAGGCCAGCACCAGATCCGCCCGCAGGTGCCGGGAGTTCATCACGCAGTAGGCGCCGCCGTAAGCCTTGCGGGTGATCACCGTGATCTTGGGGACGGTAGCCTCGGCGTAGGCGTAGAGGAGCTTGGCCCCCGCTTTGATGATGCCCCCATGCTCCTGGGCCACCCCCGGCAGGAAGCCCGGCACGTCCTCGAAGGTGATGATGGGGATGTTGAAGGCGTCGCAGAAGCGCACGAACCGGGCCGCCTTCTCGCTGGCCTTGATGTCCAGGGCCCCCGCCAGCACCGCCGGCTGGTTGGCCACGATCCCCACGCTGTGGCCGCCCAGCCGGGCGAAGCCGATGACGATGTTGGGGGCGTAATCCGGCTGGACCTCGAAGAAGTCCCCATTGTCCACGATCAGGCGGATCGCTTCTTTGATGTCGTAGGGGCGGGTGGGGTCGTCGGGGACGATGGTGTTGAGGCGCTCCTCCATGCGCAGGGGATCATCGCCGTTGGGGACGTAAGGGGGATCCTCCATGTTGTTGGAGGGCAGATACGAGAGGAGCTTGCGGATCATATAAAAGAGATCGGCCTCGGTGTCCGCGGCGAAGTGGGCCACGCCGCTGATGGTCGTGTGGACGTCCGCGCCGCCCAGCTGCTCGTGGGTCACCTCCTCGTGCATGACCGCCCGCACCACATCGGGGCCGGTGATATACATGTAGCTGGTTCGGCGGACCATGAAGATGAAATCCGTAAGAGCGGGGGAATAAACGGCTCCCCCGGCGCACGGCCCCAGGATGGCGCTGATCTGCGGCACCACGCCGGAGAGCATGACGTTACGCAGGAAGATGTCCGCGTAGCCGCCGAGGGAGAGGACCCCCTCCTGGATCCGGGCGCCGCCCGAGTCGTTGAGGCCGATGAGGGGAGCCCCGTTCTTCATGGCCATGTCCATGATCTTCACGATCTTACGGGCATGGCCCTCCCCTAGGCTCCCCCCCAGGACGGTGAAGTCTTGAGCGTAGACGTAGACCAGGCGGCCGTCAATGGTCCCCCACCCCGTCACCACGCCATCACCCAGATACCGGCGCTCGGCCAGCCCGAACTCGGTCACCCGGGTGGTGACGAAGGGGTCCAGCTCCCGGAAGGAGCCTTTGTCCAGCAGGAGCTCCAGCCGTTCGCGGGCCGTGAGCTTCCCCTTGGCGTGCTGCTGGGCGATCCGCTCCGGCCCCCCGCCGGCCTGAGCCTCCGCCCGCAACTGCCGCAACTGCTCCAGCCGATCCTCCAGGATCTCGATCTGCATAAGTCCGCTCCGGATGATAAATGAATGAAGGATAAGGCCCGACCCATGAGGACAGCACGCCTTCATTATAACTCAGACCACGGGCGGGACCCCGGCGGCCGGACCGGGGATGGATCCGCCGCATGTAGCGATGGGGAGAGGGAAAGGGTAATAATTAACTCAGCGCAAGAGGGAGGTCCGGACGATGGGTTCGGCGCTGGGGACGGAGGAGCGGGCGGATCGGACGGCCCTGGAGGAAAAGCTGCGGGCCCTGCCCGCGCGGCCGGGGGTCTACATGTTCCGGAACGCCCACGGGGAGGTGATCTACGTGGGCAAGGCGGTCTCGCTCCGCCATCGGGTCCGCTCGTATTTCCAGAGCGGCGCCGACCTCTCCCCCCGCGTCCGGCGCATGGTCAGGGAGATCGCCGATCTGGACTTCATCGTCACGGATTCGGAGCTCGAAGCCCTCATCCTGGAAGCCAACCTGATCAAGAAGCACCGGCCGAAATACAACGTCCGCCTGAAGGACGACAAGCGCTATCCCTACATCCGGATCTCCGTCCAGGATCCCTACCCCAAAGTCACCATCACCCGGCGGATCGAGAACGATGGCGCCCGCTATTTCGGCCCCTACACCTCCGCCAGCGCCGTCTATCAGATGCTGGACGAGCTGCGGCGGATCTTCCCCTATCTGACCTGCGACCGGACGATCACCGGGCGGGATCCCCGGGCGTGCCTTTACTACGATCTGCGGCGGTGCCTGGGGCCCTGCATCGGGGCGGTGAGCCAGGCGGAATACCGGGCGATGATCGAGGGGTTGATCCGCTTCCTGGAAGGCTACACCGAGGAGGTGGTCCGGGATCTGGAGGCCCGGATGTGGGCGGCGGCGGAGGCCCTGCAGTTCGAGCGGGCGGCCCAGCTGCGGGACCGCCTGCGGGCGATCCGCCAGGTGATGGAACGCCAGAAGGTGGTCTCCACGGTGGCCACGGATCGGGACGTGATCGCCATGGCCCGGGCCGACGGGGAGGCCTGCGTGGAGGTGTTCTTCATCCGCCAGGGCCGCCTGATCGGCCGGGAGTATTTCGTCCTGGAGGGCCTGGAGGACGCCGACCTGCAGGAGGCCTTAGCCGGCTTCCTTAAGCAGTTCTATCAGGCCGCCGCCGAGGTGCCGCCGGAGATCGTGCTGCCGGAGCACATCGAGGAGGCGGCTATCATCGAGCAATGGCTCCGCCAGCGGCGGGGCGACGCCGTGACCCTCACCGTCCCCCGGGAGGGGGAGGCGGCGGAGCTGGTGCGCCTGGCGACGGAGAACGCCATGGAGACCCTGAACGCCCTGCGGGCCCGCTGGCTGGCCGACCGCCACCGGCAGGAGGCGGCCCTCCAGGAGCTGGCCACGGCCCTGGGCCTCCCGGCCCCGCCCGCCCGCATCGAGGGCTTCGATATCTCCAACACCCAGGGGACCGCCGTGGTCGGCAGCATGGTGGTCTTCATCCACGGCGTCCCCTTGAAGGCGCACTACCGCCGCTTCGTGGTGCGCACGGTGCAGGGGCGACCGGACGATTACGCCAGCATGCGGGAGGTGCTGACCCGGCGCTTCCGCCGTTGGCAGGAGGCGAACGCCTCGCAGCGGCTCCCGGGCCAAAGGCCGGATGAGAGCTTCGCTATGCTCCCCGACCTCCTGCTGGTGGACGGGGGGAAAGGCCAGCTGGGGGTCGCCCTGGAGGTCCTGGAGGCCTTCGGGCTCCGGGAGCGGGTCCCGGTGGCCGCCCTGGCCAAGGAGCGGGAGGAGCTCTTCCTGCCCGGCCGATCGGAGGGATGGCTGCTGCCGCGCTCCTCGCCGGCCCTCTTCCTGATCCAGCGCATCCGGGATGAGGCCCATCGCTTCGCCTTGAGCCATCACCGGGCCCGGCGGGAGCGCCGCTCCATGGCCTCGCTTCTGGAGGAGGTCCCGGGCATCGGGCCGAAGCGGCGGCGGGCGCTGCTGGAGCGCTTCGGCTCCCTGGAGGCCATCCGTCAGGCCCCGCTGGAGGCCCTGATCGAAGCCGGGCTCCCCCGGGCGGTGGCCGAACGGTTGAAAGAGGCCCTCGGATGAAAGCGTTCCCTCCGTCTCCCTGGCCCGCCCTCCCCGCCGGGCCGGAGGAGGCCCTGGCGGTTTATGTCCACATCCCCTTCTGCCGCTGGCGTTGCAGTTACTGTGACTTCAACGTCTATGCGGGGATGTCGCGCTGGTTCGCCCCCTACGTCGCGGCGCTGGAGCAGGAGATCCGGTGGTTCGGCCGGGTGGCCGGGCGGCCCCGCGCCTGCACGATTTACATCGGCGGAGGGACCCCCTCGTTGCTGCCCCTCCCGCTTCTCGAGCGCCTGTTCGAGGCGCTCCGGGAGGCCTTTGAGATCCCGCCCGGGATCGAGATCACCATGGAGGCGAACCCCAGTGGCCTCTCCGTGGCCTATCTCGAGGGCGTGCGGGCCCTGGGGGTCAACCGCTTGAGCTTCGGGGTGCAAAGCGCCCATCCAGAGGAGCTGCACCTGCTGCGCCGGGATCACACCTTTCAGGAAGCCCATGACCATTTCGCGATGGCCCGCGCCGCCGGCTTCGCTAATCTGAACGTGGACCTCATCTACGGGCTGCCCGGCCAGACCCTGGGCCGCTGGCAGGAGACCCTGGAGGCCGTCCTGGCCTGGGGCCCGGAACATCTCTCGGCCTATGCGCTGATCGTGGAGGAACGCACGACCCTCCACCGCTGGATCCGGGAGGGGCGGATCCCGGCGCCGGACCCAGATCTCGCGGCCGAGATGTATGAGTGGACACGAGAGCGCCTGGCGCGGGCCGGCTATCGGCACTACGAGCTCTCCAACTGGGCGCGGCCGGGCTATGAAAGCCAGCATAACGCCGTCTACTGGCGCTACGAGCCCTACGTCGGTTTCGGCGCCGGGGCCTGGAGTTTCCTGAGGGATCGTCGCTGGATGAACGCGCGACATCCGAAGGACTACATCGGGCGGATCGAGCGGGGGGAGAGCCCGGTTGCCGAGGAGGAGATCCTCCCGCTGCCGGTGCAGATGGCGGAGATGGTCATCCTGGGCCTGCGCCGGGTGGAAGAGGGCGCTGAGGACGCCCGCTTCCGTGTCCGTTTCGGCCAGGGGCTCATGGAGCGTTACGGGGCGGTCATCGCCGAGCTGGAAGATCTGGGGCTGGTCCGATGGGACGGCGTTCGCCTGCGCCTGACCCCACGGGGTCAGCTGTTAGGGAACCAAGTGTTCTGGCGCTTTTTATAAGGAAATCCAATAAAGGCTCTTCACTTCCAATCATCGGAGGTTTAAGATATAACGTTTAAGATAAGCAGGAGCCCGAAAAGGAGAGGGAAGATGGACCGTGAAGCAGTGAGGGAGGTTTTTCTCCCACGCTGAGAAGATTGTCTGGAACACTGGAGGAAAAAGCGGTGGAAAGAAGGGGTGAAATGCCCTTGTTCGAAAAGGACAAATCATTGGGACAAGTGGAAATACCGGAAATTCCACAGGTCCCCATTTGCATTTTGGGGTTCGCCAGAATCAAGTTCCCGTGGATCCTTTCGGGAGAAGAGAAAGGATAAGGATATGGTTATGGCGTGAGGGGATATGGGATGAGCAGGGACGCTGGGTAGGGCCATCGGCACCAGCCTTTGGGGCTTCTCACATTGTGGACGATGTGCCGCCGTTCCGTAGCGCATCGTCGTTTATTTCACCCCGAAGGGCGAAACCCATGACCGGCGGCTTCCTGCTTCAACGACCCATGGCTCGTAGACCGGCTCCTCGCCGTTCCGCCGCCAGAGGGATCTGGGGCACCCCAGCCGGTCGAAGA
>Ga0197142_1000312_pt1 | contig 44737 bp, 40 predicted proteins | sample GBS60_MetaG_FD_148614 | JGI IMG/M metagenome (GOLD analysis project Ga0197142, IMG submission 148614) | Sediment microbial communities from Great Boiling Springs, Gerlach, Nevada, United States - GBS 60_MetaG | ecosystem: Environmental > Aquatic > Thermal springs > Hot (42-90C) > Sediment... | reverse complement strand
AGGGCTCTCGCCCTCTAGTTACTCCTCTATTGGACCCCTCGAAGGGCACGCCTTCCCACCCCTCCGCGGGGTAGCCAACCCGAAGGGGGATGGCCTTAAGGTGTAAATCCCCACGAACACGCAAAAGGGGGGTTTTCTCGGAGGGGCGCGGTCTCCGCGCCCGCAAATACAGGCCGGGCATATGCCGAGGCACGTGGTGACCACCGAAGGGTAGGCGAAAGGGTCAGTGGCCTACGGGGATGGCGTATTGGCAAAACCCGGGCATTACATTGCGGGCGTGCGGAGCCCGCCCCTTGACACCCAAGACAGTTGCTCTGGACTTTCTCGATTTTCCGTTAAACGAGAAGATTCAAAGTGCTTGGGCTCATGTCACTTGCTGCGGTGTCAGAGAGGAGGGTCGTAGATTATCGAGGGAAGGAGCCCCTGCGGGTCTGCTCTCCAAAAGAGAGGCCATATCCTATCTTTTCGGACAGGGTCAGAGGCCACCTATATTCCCACAGACCGAACCCACCCGTACAAAAAGCTAGAGTGATTCCATTCCCCTCGTTGCTATGCCCCTAGCTTTGTTTTGGGAGGGGACCTGTATGGAATTGGTATCCTGTTTCCGTTTGTATCTAGGGCGTAGCTTCCCTCAACTACCTTCCATTTTCCTATGGACTTCCCCGACTTCTCTAGCTTGACTATGGCCACTGCTGTGGTCTTGGGACCCTGGGCGAGAAAATAGAAGGAGCCTTTCCAGCGTTCCGACGATCCCTCTATGCTCCGCCAGAAGAAAAACGGTATCGGCCCCCACTTGAGCTTTCCTCCCAAGGTGTTGGCCAGTCTGTCCTCCTCGAGGAGAAAAGCCCTCGATTCTTCGAGGGCTTGGGGAACCTGCATCTCCTGGAGAAAAGGGATCATCACTAGGAACAGTAGAACCACAGCTGTGGACAGAAGCCTGAGCCAAGGGAAAGAGAAGGCAGGAACAGGCCTCTCCCCTTGCTTGGCCACAGGGACCTTCTCCAGAGAATTTCCACACCACTTGCAATAAGGCGCGGGATCCTGGCTCTGATTGCACCTGGGGCATGTCACCTGCCCAGAGGCTGCCGAGGTGAGCCTCCTTTGGAGTTTCGCCTTCAAGGTCTCGGTCAGGTCAGCCCCGCATCTCTGACACTTGGGCTTGCGGAGCATCTTCATCATGGTCCACTGAGTAAGGCGATACATAGCCCCGCAGACTGGGCAGGATATTTGCTCCTGGCTTCTTTTATTCATCGGCATGGCGAGGCTCCTTTTCTTTCTCACCAAAGGCGGACAGCGTTGAAAGCCGGAAAACCTCTCTCTATTATTTTGGATGCGGCCCGAGCTATGTCGTACGGAACGAACCGTACCTCCAGAGTCCCACCATCGGGCTCCCAGATCACATATTTAGCCCTGTTATCCCCATCTCTCGGCTGGCCTACACTTCCCACGTTCACTATGTACTTCCATCCGGCCCTAAGGGTGTGCTCCCCTTGTCCCAAGGGGTAAAAGGTCACGTCCTTTCCGTCCCAACCTATGACTTCGAGCTGGTGGGTGTGCCCCACAAAACAGAGTTCTTGTTCCATTTCCGTGAAAAGTTTTCTCAACTCTCCCTTTCCTAGCTCGAAAAGATAAGTCGTGACAGAATCGGGAGGGGCTCCGTGGACCAAGAGGGCCCTTTCCCAGACCGTCGTGGTCTGGAGGGAAGCTAGATACTCCATCGTGGTCTCCGAGATGAGCCTTCTTGTTATGAGCAAGGACTGCTGAGTGGGAGGATTGAACCAGCTCAAGAAAGAAGGATCCAGAAGGGCTAGTTCGTGATTTCCCAGAATCGAGGGGATCTCCCTCCTCCTGATCTCGTCTACCACGAGTTCCGGATCGGCTCCGTAACCCACTACATCTCCCAGACAGAGGATCCTCCCTATCCCCTGGGCTTCCACATCCCGGAGCACAGCCTCGAAGGCCTCCCAGTTCCCATGAATGTCGGAGATGATGGCTATGCGCATGGAAAGATTTTAGCAAACTCCTTGCCTGCTCCGAAAGAAGGCTCACCCCATTGAGGACATGGTCTCCTTGTGCCAGAAGAAGGCCTGTGGTACAAATTCTAAGTTATGCGCGCCTTCAATGAAAGGAGCAGCCCAAGCTCCAAAGCCCCAAAGAGAGAACGAGGAGGCCCGTTTCTCCGAGCGGTAATCTGTGCTTTCCTTGTGATCCTGTTTCCCTCGCAAGGGAGAGAAACTCTCGGCAAAGAAGCATCGTCCCAGCCATCACAGATGGTGCACATCTCTGGAAGGGTCCTGGACCCTCACCTCGAGCCCGTGAAAGAGGCCAGGATAAGTGTCCGACTGGATAACCAGGGCCAAGAGCTCCTATCCGGTGGGAGGAGATCCTTCCAGGTGTTATCTGACTGCAAGGGATGGTACCTGGCGGAGTTTTCTCCTTCTTCTCCCATCCAAGAAGGAAGTAAGCTGGAGCTGGAGGTGACAAAGCCAGGGTTCATGAGTGTTGTGGTCTCCCTCGAAGGGGGGGATTTGGCCCAGAGAGGGGAGCACTTTTATTTCACAAAACACATCTCTTTGCCGAGGAAGCTGGGGCCAGGAACTCTCATCTCATCGGGTGTTTTCCTGGTTGTGTACCTTCTCATGGCGTTTGAGCTTGTGCACAGGACAGTTGCTGCGATGGCTGGAGCGGTCTTTCTTCTCCTTGTTAGCTCCACACTGGGTGTATTTCTCCCAGATTACCGGATAATATCTTTTTCTGCTGTCTCTCAGGCAGTGGATCTCAACGTGATAGCCCTGATTCTGGGAGCGATGCTTGCTGTGGGAGCCATGAAAGGGACCGGCATATTCGAGTGGATAGTGGCCAAGTGTTTTGTCCTTGGGAGGTTCAGGATCCAGACCCTCTCGGCCTTATTAGTCCTGATCACAGCAGCTATCTCCGCATTCGTGGACAATGTCGCAGCAATAATCGTTCTCGCGCCCATGAGCATCAAGTTGGCCCAGGCCCTCAAAGTGAATCCGGTCAAACTTCTGATCCCCCAGGTGCTGGCCTCCAATTTGGGGGGCACAGCGACCCTCATAGGAGATACCACCAATGTGATGATAGGATCGGCAAGCGGCCTCAGTTTCACGGATTTTCTGGAAAACCTGGGCCCCCTCTGCGGACTAGCCCTGGTGGCACTTTTGGGGATGACGGCCCTCGCAAACAGAGAGAGAATAGCCACCGAAACCCATGAATTACTAGAAGAGGAGCTTCGTGCCGCGAAGATAAAGGACAAGCACTTCTTAATCTTGGGACTCCTGGTCAGCTCATTGGCAGTGGCCCTTCTTTTGGTCCATGGATCTTGGGGAATGGAGCCTTCCATTCCGGTCTTGGGAGGGGGATCGGCCCTCTTCATCTATGGGGTGCTGACCAGAAGACTGAGAATGCTCGAGTTCCTGGAGAAGGAAGTGGAGTGGCCCCTCTTGTTGTTCCTCTCTTGCCTCTTTTGGATGGTGGCTGCCCTTGACGAGAGTGGGGCGCTTTTTCTGGTCTCCGAGGCCCTCATAGCTCTATCCCATTGGGATCCTGCTGTGGCCATGTCACTCCTCCTTTGGGGAAGTGCGTTGGTGGCAGCCTTTGTGGACAACCTTCCCCTCACAGCAGCTATGTTGCCAGTCCTCTCGCACCTGAGCCAAGCATTGCCCGACGGAAATCTCCAGGGTTTCTGGTGGGCCCTCGCCTTGGGCGTCTCCCTCGGGGGAAATGGGACAGTTGTCGGCGGATCGGCCAATATGGTGGCCATGGGAATGGCTAACTCAGCTGGATATCCAGTGAGCTTTGCCCGTTTTCTGAGACTTGGTTTTCCTTACATGATCCTTTCAGTGGCAATCAGTAATGTGTGGCTTCTCGCTTTTTACAGATGAACCAATGGGAATCTCTCGACGGGCCTTCCCGGGGATCCGGTGGAATAGACCTCAAAGGAGGAATGCCATGGAGGTGAGAATATTCACGACACCCACTTGACCTTGGTGCAAGAAGGCGAAAGAGTTTCTTTCGCAGGCGGGAGTCCCATTCACTGAGCTGGATGTGACCAGGGATCCCAATGCATTGGAGGAGCTAGTGAGGGTCTCGGGGGTGAGGAGCGTTCCAGTTGTGACTTGTGGGAATGACGTGCTTGTGGGTTACGATCCCGTGAGGCTCCAGTCCATTGTGAATTGCGCAATGCAACATTCGGAGGTGGAAAGCTGAGGAGGAGTTCCCCCTTGTGGGGGTGAGAAATGGAAGCGCCTCATTACAGTGCGGTGATACCCGTTTTCAACGAGCAAGGGAACATAGAGCCCTTGGCCAGGGGCATAAAAGAGGCCCTCGAGCCCAGGGGTCTCCCCTTCGAGATAATCTTCGTGGATGACGGAAGCCACGATGGGACATTGGAGATCCTGAGAAAGCTCCACATGGAGGATCCCCGGGTAAGGTACATTCGTCTCGATACCAACTGCGGGCAATCCACAGCGCTCTGGGCCGGCCTCAAGGAAGCCAGAGGAAGAGTGATAATAACCATGGACGGCGACCTACAGAACGACCCTCACGACATACCCCTTCTCCTGGACAAGATAGGACCATTCGACGTTGCAACGGGCTGGAGGAAGGAGAGGAAGGACCCTTGGCTCAAGAGGGTTTCCACCAAGATCGCCAATTGGGTCCGGGATTTTGTAACCATGGAGCAGATTCGCGACACGGCCTGCGGATTCAAGGCATTCAAAAGGGAGTGTCTCGAGGCCATTATACCCTTCGACGGGCTACACCGTTTTCTCCCCACCCTGTTCAGGATGAGAGGATTCAGGGTGTGCGAGGTTCCAGTTCCCCACTATCCGAGGAGGTACGGAAGGTCCAAGTACAATATCCGAAACAGGCTCCTGCGGGGAATAATGGACATGTGGGGGGTTCGTTGGCTCAAGAAAAGAAGGATAAGCTACGAACTCGAGGAGAGGTCGGGGTGTCATGAAGATAGCCTCTGAGCTTTCCAATCCGTGGGTCATAGTGGGGCTTTCGGGACAGTTGCTTTTCTCTCTCAGGTTTCTCGTTCAGTGGATAGTGTCTGAGAGGAGGAAGGAGAGCGTCATCCCTGTGGCCTTTTGGTACCTGAGCCTGGGAGGGAGCCTGATTCTCCTGGCCTACGCCATCTATAGGCAGGATCTTGTCTTCATCCTAGGGCAATCCACTGGCTCCTTCATCTACATGAGAAACCTAATGCTCATATATCGAAAGAGAAAGGTCCCGGAGGCCTGACACCTCAAATGAGGGAGATGACCTTCTCCACTACCTCCATTGGGGTCCTACCCAAGATCCTGATCATGGGTTCTTTGCCCACTTCTCCCATATCGTAAATGGCATCGGGCACCCTTCCCAGAGAGGAAATAGCCTTATCGGTTCCCCACTCCAGAGTGGACCCCTCCATCTCCTTCACATCCTGTGGCTCCTCCCTCCTGTCGAAACTTCCCACGAGGAATCCCGCCTTCCTGCAAGCCTCCAGGACGTCCTCTCCGAATCTTATGTTCATGGCTGAGCGCATAGCCGGGTCGTGGCGCATGGCTGCGAGGATCACCTTGGCTATGTGGTTCGAGGCGCCAAAGGCGGGATCCTTGCATGCCATGACCTTTTTCCCTATCTGGGTTATCCTCCCTGGGAAGGCCGCCACATCCCTCTTGTCCACAGCACCTGGAAGGGCGTAACCCAGATTGGACCTCACCTCAGGGATTAGCTCCCCCAATGGAGCTCTCTCGAGTCTCTCCATGGCCAACTTCAACTCCTCCAGAACTGCCTCCCTTTCCTTCCATCTCTGGACTTCCACATAGGGGTTTGTGGGCCCAGACCCTCTTCCCAAGGGAAGGGAAGAAGCTATGGCCCTGGTCACAAATTCCTTCGCCATGGTGAAAGCTGAGACAACGTCATTACCCTGAGCCAGAAGCGTTGCCAAGGCAGCGGAGAAAACACATCCAGTTCCGTGAGTATTGCTAGTCTGGATCCTCCTAGCCCTTTTCCAGTAGGTGGATCTTCCATCGAAAAGGAGATCGAGGGCATCCCCCTCCAAATGTCCGCCTTTTATGACCACGTTCTTGGCTCCCATGGCATGAAGGGCTCGGGCGGCCTCCTCCATTCCTTTGGGTCCCTGGATATCCAGTCCCGTCAAAGCTGATGCTTCGGGGATATTGGGGGTCACCACCAAGGCTAGTGGAATGAGCTCTCTTTTGAGCACCTCCAAGGAGTCCTGGGTGAGGAGCCTATCCCCGCTCTTGGCGACCATGACTGGATCCACAACCAGGGTCTCTATGTGATGGTCCCTGATCCCTCTTGCTACCACCTCCACTATCTCCGGGGTCGCAAGCATCCCTGTCTTGGCAGCGTCTGCTCCTATGTCGCTCAAAACACAGTCCATCTGGTTTCGGACGAACTCTGGCGATACCACTTCCACTCCCCTCACTTCGAGGGTGTTCTGAGCGGTCAGGGCAGTGATAACGCTCATCCCATAAGCCCCAAGCACTGTTATTACCTTGAGGTCAGCCTGGATCCCGGCTCCTCCCCCAGAGTCCGAACCAGCTATCGTGAGAACCCTCCTCATCTTCCCATCTCTCCTTTTCTTTCCAGTATCAACTTCGCCACCTTCTGTCCCGAGAGGAGCATCCCCCCGAAGATGGGCCCCATCCTGAAAGATCCGAAAACTGCATTGGCGCACATCCCGGCAACGTAAAGCCCGGGGAAGACCTCTTTGGTGTTATCGAGGGTCGTTCTTTCAGCGATCTCGGCCCACATGCACCTCTCTCCCTGGATCCGACCATCGGGGGTGAAAAGCTCCGCTCCCACTTTTCTTTCTACCACCCTCACCACTTGTGCCTCGTGGCCTGTGGCATCCACAACGAAACGAGCATGGAGCGCAAGGGGATCCACGTGCAGCCCTCCCATCTCGACAGCGGTCCAGTTGATCACCAGGCCACAGACCCTTTTTTCTCTCACTATGACATCCTCGGCGCTCATCAGGTTGAAGACCTTGGCCCCCGCGCCCATTGCCTTGGAACAGATAGTAGTCACAGCCTCAACGGAATCCGCTGTGAAATAATTTTCCTGGAACTTCTCCGTCCTGACACCGAATTTCTCCAAGACGCCCCTGGCCTCCTCCTGGACCACTATCTCATTGAACATCATTCCGCCGCCCCACATGCCCCCTCCAACACTGAGCTTCCGCTCGAAGACAGCAACCTTGAGGCCTGCTGCAGCGAGATCGTGAGCAGCCACAAGACCCGATGGCCCGGCTCCAACTATGGCCACATCCAGGTCCAGGCAGGAGTCGAGCTTCCTCATAAACCGCTCCAAGATGGCCCTTGTTATGATCCTCTCGTCCAACTCTCTTCCCATGGTCTCCTCCATTGTCAATGGATTAGTCATAGCTCCACAACCAGATCGAAGAAGTGAGCCAAGATATCGACCTGCTCCCTCTCTCTCGAGGAGATAGGACCTTGAGGTAGCTTCGTGCCCCTGTAGGCATTTGCAACAACTGTATCGAACTTGCTGAGAAGAGAGATCAATCGGGTGGCATCTCCAGCATGGAGATAGAGGCTCATATCATTGACAAACAGGATATCCCTCGCCTCAGGGAGCCGCTCCAAAATCGCCTCTATTGCTTCCAGGTTCTCCTGGGCGATGGAGATTGCCTCCTCGGGTCTTTTTGCCATGAGCCTAGGGGGAAGAATCCTCGGCCTCGAGTAAAGCACGCCCCTGGCCTCAGGCACCTTGAGGAAACCTCCAACCCCTACCAAGTCCTTCTCAACCAACACCTCCGGTGGAATCTCAGGAGCCAGGTCCAGGGCCATTATCCTCTCCCCCAGGCCCGCCTCACACATGGCCTCCAGAATCCTGCTTGTGAGAGCAGTCTTTCCTGTATTGACATCTCCTAGTATCAAGGTGCGCCTCTCCAAGTATGAACCTGGGTCCAAGGAGACCTTGTCTGGGCCCTTCTCCCTCATGCGATCAAGACCAAGCCCACGAGACTCGCACAGGGGACATCTTCCTTCCTAGAACGGTGCCCTATGGGAACCATGGGCCATCCCACTTTCTCGACTATGGCGAACACATCGAATCCACACGCCTCCATTGCAGGCCTAGCCTTGAGAGAATGAGCACAGGGTTCGCCTTTCAACGCAGAACATGGCCTCGATGGAAGGCACAGGGAGCACTCCCCCGCACCGAAACCCATGGCAAGGGGGAAGCCCATGTAGAAGGCTCTCGCTTCCAATTCTGCGAGGATTTCCTTGTGTCTGAGCTCCGTGGGAAGATGGGTTGACCTCCAGTCGGGGCCTACAAAGTCCTCGACCTTGGCCTCAAGTTGGAAAAGGAGGGCAAAGGAATACTCCTGGATTATTTTCCTTGTGACTTCAGGGGTCAAAGGATTATGGGGTGGACACATGAGGCTACTGCCATAGAATCTGCACAAGGGCACGTAACATTTGGCCCTCGCTGCCTCCCTCACTACTAGAAGGTCCGTCCCCACAATTCGGACCCTTGAGCACCCAAGAGCCGTGGCCTCTGTGCACAAGATTTCGAGCCTACTTTCGAGGGAGCGAGCTTCCATTTTTTCTTCCCCTCACATGGCTTCTCCCAAATAAGCAACGACAAAAGTCAGAGCAATCCATCCGAGGACCAACCCGTACTCCCACAAGGTTATTCTTCTTGGAGGCCTTTTCCTCTCAACCTTCCTCCCAAATCCCCTTGCTTCCAATGCCACGGCCAAGTCCTCGGATAGCTGAAAGCACTGGACCAGAAAGGGAACCGAAAGGGCCATCAAGTTGGGAATATTTCTCACCTTTGGCCTCAAATCTATTCCCCTTGAACGCTGAGCATCCACAATGGACTTGAGCCTCCTTCCGAGAAGGGAGACATATCTCATGGCAGTTGCGAGGATGAAGCAGAAACTCCACGGAAGTCCCAATCCTCTCAAGGCCTGGGCTAGCTCTTCCACGGTAAGACTCTGGAAGAGAAGAAAAGAGACCAAAAAGAGTGCCAAGAACCTGAGGCCCATCGCGAGTGCATCTTGCCAGGAAAAGCTAACCCATCCAACCAAAACCACCATAGCTACCATGGGGCCCGATATCCTGAGATAGGACAAAAGGTCCCTTGCCCGAGAGAGGGCTAAAACGCCTCCCAAAAGCGTGCCCAGCTCCGCTGCGAGAAGCCAGCTCCTCTGGCTCAAGAGAACCATTACCACCGTCAGAATTCCCAGGATCACCCTTATCCTAGGGTCCACCTTCTTCAAAGCACCACCTCTGATACTACCTTTCCGGCTCTCATTTCCAAGATTCTGTCCGCAACTGCCTTTGCAAAACCCCTGTCATGGGTGACCACAACCGTGGTCTGCCCTCTCTGCGCCAGCTCATCCAAGGTCCGGGCGAGGGCCATTCGAGCCCGGCCATCCTGACCAGAAGTGGGCTCGTCCAAAACGAGAATCTCGGGTTCCATGGCGAGGATGGAGGCTATGGCAACCTTTCTCTTCTCTCCCTCGCTCAACTTAAAAGGAGATCTACCCAGGAGATCCGAGATACCCATTGTCTCGCAGATCTCCCTCAGCCTGCTCTGGGTGCACTTTTTCTTCGCCTCCGGGGAGGCCAGAATCTCTTCCTCTACCTTGAGTCTGAAGAACTGATCGTTGGGATTCTGGAAAACGAGGCCCACTTTCCCGCTCAACTCACAAGGATCCCTCCGCCCCACTCTCTCCCCCAGCACATACACTTCTCCTTCAGTGGGTCGCAGAAGACCATTGAAATGGCGGATAAGGGTGGTCTTGCCAGCGCCATTGGGTCCCAGAATTGCTAGGGTCTCCCCTCGCCTCACCTTCACATCCACCCCTTTTATGAGCAAAAGACCGTCTCTTTTGTGCCAGAGCCCTCTTCCCTCCAAAACCGTCTTTTCGTGTCTTCTCCCCCTGCGCGTTCTTTCCCCATACACAGGGATCAAGCCTCTTTTCACGAGCTCTTCTCGCGCTCCAGCCGCAGGACCGTCGTAGACCTTGCAGCCACCATCTAGCAAGACGCATCTATTGACGTCTTCTATCAGACCCTGGACTCTGTGCTCCATTACCAGAAGGGTCTTCCCCTTGGAGTTGAGCTCCTTGAGAACCCCTCTCACTCTCTTTGCCGACTCCTCGTCGAGGTGGGCGAGGGGCTCGTCCACAATGAGGAGTCTACAAGGCATGGAGGCAATGGAGGCCAGGGCGACCAATTTCTTTTCCCCTCCAGAGAGTTCCTGGGGACTTCTCTCCATGAGATGGCCTATCCCCAGCGAATGGGCCATCGCCAATATCCTACTTTGAATCTCCTCTTCATCCATTCCCAAGCCTTGTAACCCAAAGCTCATCTCGTCGGCCACGGAAGGATTGAAAAGCTGTGCATCCACGTTCTGGATCACAAGACCCACATGGGGCAGAAGCTCCGAGGGGCCCCGACTAGAAAGATCCACTCCAGCCACCTTGGCCTTCCCCTCCAAATCTCCACTCAAAAGGTGTGGGATCAGACCGGCTACTATGTAGGCCAGTGTGGTCTTGCCCGAGCCACTCCCTCCACAGAGAAGCACGTACTCCCCTTCCTGGATCGTGAGATCCACCTTCTCGAGGGCCTTTTTTCCCCCACTTCCTGGAAAGGCGTAGCTTATGGATTCCAGATTCACTAAGGATGCCATATACCTGCCTTCCTCAATATGTGGAGGACCACGACTCCCAGTATTGCTCCCGCGAGACTGCTGGATGCGAATGCCCCAACGAGGACGGATGCGGCCATGGTCTTCTTCATGATCACGGGGGCCACTATCCATAGGCTGACAAGTGCACCCAGAAGGCCTGTGCCCACTACCTCTCCCACTGCAGCGCCATAGATGCTCTTGAAGGCTCTGTACGCCAGGCCCGCAAGGAAGGCGCCTATCATCCCTCCTGGGAATGCCAAGGGAGTGCCAACTCCTAGCAGGTTCCTTATTATGGCCGCGGCTGTCGCTACTCCTAAGGCATACCATGGGCCCACCATTACAGCCCCGATGACGTTGATCATGTGTTGGGCCGGAAACAGCTTTATGAAGCCAACGGGTATGAATATTGGCGACAGAGCAACAGCCATGGCAACGAGAATCACGGCCCTCGCGATTTTCTTCGTCTCCATCATTCATCCTCCTTATGGGACATGGGGTTCGTCTTCCTCGACTCCCAGAATCAAGCGCAAGACCAAGTTGGCCTGGTGGTGTGCAGCGATTCCCACCCTTGGGGCCATGAGCCCTTGTCCTGGCCTGGCTGCCGAAAGTTGATCTCCCACTATGTAAAGGTTAGGTGAGATCTTCTCTGTGCGAATGGCATTGCTCGGCCCGTACCCCGCAAGACCTGAAGCGGCAACAATCACGTGCCCCGGCATCTTTTCCAACACAGTGGTGATGATCATCTCCTTCATCTCCGCCTTGTCGAATGCTTCGACAATTATGGGCGTGGACGCAAATATTTGTGGAATGTTCTCCCTGTCAAGAACAACCTCGTGTCCTTCCACCTGGACGTATGGGTTGATCCTCGCCAGGTTCTCCTTCATTGCTTCCACCTTGGACATACCTATCTGTTCCACGAAATACTGCTGCCTGTTGAGATTGCTCGGCTCGACTACATCGAAATCAGCTATGACGAGCACCCCTATGCCCACCCTCGCCAGTGCCACTGCCACCGAAGATCCGAGGCCTCCCAGGCCAGCGATCCCTATCCTGGCAGCCTTTACCTTTTGGTGAACCCCTGGAGTGTGCCTGGCCATCATGAGGGCCTCCAGCTCCTCAGGAGGGGGGACCTCTCCCCTCTTTATCAGGACCACTTCGTCCCCCTCCTTCAGGGTGACATCGCCCGACTGGGGGAACCCGTTGTGGATCACCACATCAGCACCGGGTTTGAAGGCATCCCTGAGAGCATGAAGGGTGATGGACTCTGGCACTTCCACATCCCTCTCATTCAATTTGATCCTCATCCTCCCCCCCCAGCCTCGGAAGTAAGCTTGGAGAAACCAAAAATCTTAAGGCCGCTTCCCAGAAGAAGGGAAGCGGCCTCCTGAAAACCTTCCTTGCACCCGATGAAACGAGTGCGAGAATACTCCTCAGCCCGGCGTCGCTTCCCTACGCTGGTATTACCCAGATCAGGTTCAAAGGGTTGCCGCGCCCATGGAGCGCGACTCTCAGTGAACCACCCCTAGCGACAGGAAAATTCTATCACGGCGGTAGAGTTTTGTCAAGGTCAACTAGGATGTGTCGGAAGGAAAGGTTATCATAGTGATAGGGATGAAACATTCCGCAGGCAGGAGGAGTTCCGAGGTGCGGATCGAGTGTGTGGTGGCAGAAGGATGTGCTTCTCTCGGGTCCCTGGAGAGGAATATCCGGAAGGCTCTCGAGGAAGAGGGCATGGAGGCCGAGATCACAGTTACGGTTGTGGGGGAAGAGGAGGCGAGAAGGATGGGAATTCCAGGTTCTCCCACAGTGCTGATAAACGGAGAGGATCTCGAGGGAGTGAGATTTGTAGAAGGGACCATCTCCTGAAGGGCTTATAGGGACGAGGCAGGGTGCCTCGTGAACGTCCCCCCAGTAAGCCTGATAAGGAAAGCTCTGAGAGAGAGGCTCTTTGACCCTCTGCGCTCAAGGAAACGAGGCCCCTGGGGCCTTCGGGGGAGTTCGCCCGAGGGGTCTTCATGAACCCAAGGGCAAAAGCCTATAGGGCTGCCTCGGATGAGCCATCGGGGATCATCTCACCGGGCAGACCAACTCCAATGACGAGGGCTTTGGCTGAGAGACCCAGTAGTGATCCATACCGCGAAAGGGGTCTCTTTCCGTGTTGACAAAGATCAACTCCCCTGCGAGAATCCCGAGAGAGGATGATCCCCTATCCTGAAATATCACCTGTGATTTTCTCCATAGGTCCCTTGCAGCTCAGATGGTATGGGACCATGTACCTCCTGGGTTTTGCTGCGGGGTACCTTCTCATGAGGAAACTCACTGGGAAGAGGGAGGGGAAGTTCAAAGGAGATGTCCTCCTCGATTTTCTGGGATATGTGGCCCTGGGGCTTGTTGTTGGAGGAAGACTGGGATATGTGGTCTTTTACAACCTCGATTACTATCTCCAAAGGCCCTGGGAGATCGTCGCCCTGTGGAAAGGAGGCCTTTCCTTTCACGGTGGCTTCCTGGGGGTGATCCTTACGGGAATATGGTTTTCGAGACGCAGGGGCATCCCATTTTACGAGATGGCCGATACAGCTGTAGTGCCCCTTCCCATAGGGCTTGGACTGGGCCGTATCGGAAACTTCATAAATGGTGAGCTCTTCGGAAGACCGACCCAGGTTCCTTGGTGCATGGTCTTTCCCAATGGGGGCCCCCAATGCAGGCATCCATCCCAGCTTTACGAGGCCTTGCTAGAGGGCCTCGTGCTCTTCCTGGTCATGTGGACTGTGGGAAAAAGATCCAAGCGCCCCGGTGTACCTTTTTGGACCTTTGTGGCCCTTTACGGGGTTGCGAGGTTTTTGGTCGAGTTCACGAGGGAACCAGATCCCCAGTTGGGGCTAATTTTCGGGCCCTTCTCCATGGGGCAGCTTTTGAGCATGCCAATGATCCTCTTGGGCGCAGCCATGCTCTGGAGCCTGAAAAGAAGGGTTGTTGGATGAAAGAGCTGTTGTGTTCCATGGCTCAGATTCATAGAGGGCAGGTGATGCCCCCTTTACGGTACAACCATAGCCCCCTCCCTTGACAGGGTCTTGTAAGATCTTCATATTATTGGACGCACCGGCCCTCACTCGGCGCTTATCGAAAACTCAAAGACGGGCTTTCCATTTTTCCAACGAGGGCAATAGAAGACAGCGTGATGCGATCACGCTTTGTGCTTTTCAAAGCCCGGAGCAAGGAGGAAGAAGATGATAGAGGTGGATGGGGTAACCAAGTATTATGGACCTGTTGCAGCCATAAGGGATGTGAGCTTCCGGGTGGAAAAGGGGGAGATAATCGGTTTTTTGGGCCCAAACGGGGCTGGGAAGACGACCACCATGAAGATCCTCACCTGCTTTCATCCTCCTACCTTCGGGAAGGCCAAGGTGGCGGGCTTTGATGTGGTGGAGGATTCCCTGGAAGTGAGAAAGAGGGTGGGATATCTCCCGGAGACCGTTCCCCTCTATACTGACCAGACGGTCAGATCCTACCTGAATTTTATAGCCGAAGTTAGGAGCCTGGACAGGTCGCAGAGAAAGAGGCGGGTTGGCGAGGTCATGGAAGAATGCGGGCTCGAGGAGGTCGGGGACAAGCTGATAGGCAAGTTATCCAAAGGGTACAGGCAGAGGGTCGGAATAGCCCAGGCACTCATACACAAGCCCGAAGTCCTCATCCTGGATGAGCCAACCATAGGGTTGGATCCTCGTCAGATAATAGAGATCAGACACCTCATTAGAAGCCTTGCTGGTGAGAGAACCGTGATAGTGAGCACCCACATCCTCCCAGAGGTGAGCATGGTGTGCAACAGGGCCCTCATCATAAATCAGGGGAGAATAGTTGCGGCCGACACCCCAGAGAACCTAACAGCCAGGCTCCAGAAGGGGATGAGGATCCACATCCAAGTAAGAGACAGCGACCATCGAGAGGTTCAGAGGGTTTTGGAGTCCACCGAGGGTGTGAGGAGCGTGCATGTGGACAGGGAAATATCTCAAGGGGTCCACCGTTATGTGGTCGAGTCCAGTGACAAGACAGACATAAGGGGGAGGCTAGCCCGCAAGGTGGTGGAGAGGGGATGGGACCTTCTGGAACTTCACTCGGTGGAGATGAGCTTAGAGGACATCTTCCTCCAGCTGGTCACAGAGGAGCCCGTGGAGACGGGCACAGTCTCGTGAAAACTTGAATCATTCGAGCACGAAGATGGAGGCTCAGATGAGGTGGGTTGCGATTTATAAGAAGGAATTGAGGTCCTATTTCGCCTCTCCTTTGGCCTACATAATAGCCTTTGTTTTCATAGCTATAGTCGGAGTGTGGTGGTTCTTCTGGGATTTTCAGAGATTTGTCATCATAAGCATGCAGGCAGCCCAAAATCCGTACTATGCCGAGGCTCTCAACGTGAACGAGATAGTCATAAGGAACCTTTTCGGCAATTTGGCCTTGGTGATGCTCTTTGGTCTGCCCCTTTTGACCATGAGGCTCTTTGCAGAGGAGAAGAAGACAGGGACCTATGAGCTTCTCTTCACTCTTCCCTTAAGGGACTGGGAGACTCTCTTGGGTAAGTTCCTGGCCTGTTGGACAGTTTTTCTCCTCATGCTCGTCCTCACCGCTGTGTATCCCATTACCATGGCCCTCCTGACCAATCCAGAACCCATGCCAATACTGGTCGGGTACCTGGGGATAATGCTTCTTGGTGGGGCCTTCATATCCTTCGGGATCTTCATCTCCTCCCTCACCGAGAACCAGATAATAGCCGCATTCGGTACATATGGGCTACTGTTGGTGCTTCTGGCAATGGGATGGTCCAGTAGCTTCGTTGGACCCTCTTTAGCTGAGGTCCTCAAGGATCTCAACATCTTCAATCATCTTCAGAGCTTTCTCAAAGGGGTCGTAGATACGAGGGATGTGGTCTTCTATTTGCTCTTCTCATATTTTTTCCTGTTTTTGACGCTTCGTTCGCTGGAATCCAGGAGATGGCGGGGGTGATGGGATGGAAGGATGGTTTTCGAGGCGCTCTGCTCGCTATGGGGTGAATACGGGGATACTCATCTTCGTAGTGCTAGGGGTTCTCGTCGTTGTGGAGCTCTTTTCCAAGGAGAGGTTCCACATTCAATGGGACACGACCAAGAACCGCCGTTACAGTCTCGCCCCCCAGACCAAGAAGGTCCTGGAAGGTTTGAAGGAGCCCATAAAAATATATGCCTTTTACCAGGAAGCCGATCCATCAAGGGTCTCTGCTGAGGACCTCCTTAATCTTTACAAGACAGCCTCAGGGAAAAAGATAGAATGGGAATTCGTGGATCCCGATCGCTATCCCTTGAAGGCCCAGCATTACAAGGTGAACACTTACAATTCCTTGGTCCTTGAGAGGGGCGACAGGTTCGAGAAGGTCTACCTCGCAGAGGAGGAGAAGATCACAAATGCGCTGATAAAGCTCACCAGGGACAGGAAGAAGGTCGTCTATTTTCTCCAGGGACATGGGGAGCACGGACTCGATAATGTCCAGAAGGATGGATATAGCGAGGCCAGGAAGGCAATGGAGAATGAGAACTACGAGGTGAAGCCTCTCCTGCTCGCAAGGGAGGCGAGGGTACCAGAGGATGCGTCGGTTGTGATCGTGGCAGGGCCCCAAAAGGAGCTCCAGGAGCAGGAGTGGGAAGCCCTCAAGGGCTATGTGGAAGAGGGAGGGAAGCTCATGATGCTCCTTGACCCTCAGGGAGCTCCAGGAGCCACAGATTTTCTCTCCGACTATGGGATTGTTCTGGACAACGACATCATAGTGGACAGAGCGAGCAGGCTTCTCGGGGGCGACTATCTGGTCCCTCCCATAGTGGAGTACGAGCCCCATTCCATAACCAGGGACTTTCGCCAAAGTCCTTACCTGGTTTACTTGCCCATGGCAAGATCCGTCAGGGTGGCGGAGAAGATGCCAGAGGGGGTGACCGCCGAGGTCCTGGCCAGGACCGGCCCTGGAAGCTGGGGAGAGAAGGACATCGAGAGACTTAGGAGGGGCGAGGCTGAACTGAACCCCGAGGACATTCATGGTCCAGTGCCAGTTGCTGCGGTTGCCACCATAAAGACCAAGGATTTCAAAAAGAACGGAAGGATCTTGGTCATAGGAGATTCGGATTTCGTCTCCAATGGCGCCATCGATCCCAATCGCTCGGGCAACCAGGATTTCTTCCTCAACGGGCTCAACTGGCTGGCAGAGGAGGAGGAGCTGGTCTCCATAAGGCCCAAGACTGCACCGAGCAGACCCGTGATGCTGAAACCAGGCCAGTGGACCATGATCTTCCTCTTAGTGGTCGTTGCATTTCCCCTCGCCATATTGGCCACTGGAGTGGCCGTGGCCTGGAGCAGGAGGAGGAAAAAGTGAGCTGGAAGAGGACAGCGCTTGTGGCTCTCATATTTGTGCTCCTTGTGGCAGTGTACATCTGGGATCACCAGCGCGTGGAGAGGAGGAAATCTCAGGAACAGGAGGAGAAGAGGATATTTCCGTGGAAAGGAGAGGATGTCACAGAGGTGATCTTGGAAAGGCCCCAGGGGAGGCTCAGGCTCGCGAGGGGAGACAAGGACGATTGGAGCCTATTGGAGCCAGTCTCGGCGAAGGCAGACAGGGAGGAGCTGAAGAAGCTCCTCGACGGCCTTCTAACAGCCAAAAAAGAGAGGAGCATAGAGGATGAGCCATCGGACCTCGAGCCCTACGGCCTATCCCAGCCATCGTACACATTGACATTGAAAGGAAAGACCCCGCCCCACGAAAGGACGCTGCTCCTCGGGGCCAAGAATCCCACCGAGGTATATTATTATGCTAAAATTCAAGGAGAAAAGAGGGTATTCCTGGTCTCGGACGTAGTGAGGAGGGATGCGGAAAAACCCCTCTTGGACCTCAGGGACAAGAAACTCTTGAGGTTCGAGCCCCGGGATGTGGAGAGGCTTACCATAGAGGCTGGGGGCCATAGGGTGATCCTCACGAAAGAGGGGGAGAAGGATTGGAAGATTGACGGGCCGGAGACATTGAAGGCCGACAGCGAGGCTGTAGAGAGTCTCCTCTTTCGTCTCTCGAGGCTTAGGGCAGTGGACTTTGAGGACGATCCCGCGGATCTCAGCTCAAAGGGGATGGATCCTCCCCAGAAAAGGCTCTCCCTGAGATTGAAAGGGGCCACGGAAGAGCAGACTATGCTCCTGGGCTTGGAGGTGGAGCAAGGCTCAACGGATGGGAGGAAAAAGAGAGTTTGGGCGAGGGTTGAGGGGCAAAACCCCCTGGTTCAGATTGAATCTAGCCAATTGGGAGAGATCCCCTTGGAGGCCGATGGATGGCGCTCCAAGATATTGATGGCCTTTGAGAGGGACAAAGTGGAGAAGGTGGTGCTCAGGACCCCCTTTCGGGTATTGCAATTGAGAAAACTGGCCGAGGGCGCCTGGGAGATGGAGGAGCCAGAGAAGCTCCCTGCCGATTCGGTGAAGGTGAGCGACCTCTTGTGGACCCTCAAGGACTCCAGGGTTGAGAGGTTCCCCAAGGGGGAGGAGCTTGGCCCAATCGAGTGGGGGGAGAGTGTCTTGGAGGCAAATGTATGGCTTCAGGGAAGAGAAGAGCCCCTGAGGCTGGAAGTGGGGCCCGAAAGCCGCGCAGGTGGTCGCTATGCCAAGGCCCAGGAGCAAGAGGGAACCGTGGTTGTCTCGAGCAAGCTCGTGGAGGAGCTCGAGAAGTTCACCCCTTGGGAGCTAAGGGAGAAGAGGTTTGTGGGGTTGGAGGTCTCCAAGGTCAGGAGATTTCTCGCCCGCTGGGATGGTAAGGAGATGGAGGTTGTCCGAAAGGGCGAGCACGATTGGGAGCTCCTCAAGCCTCAGAAGGAGCCTGTTGAAGCCTTTAAGGCAACGAGTCTCCTATGGACAATTAGGGAGGCCCGCTTTGAGGAACCTCCCAGGGAAAAGGTCGAAGACCTCAAGCTAGGCTCCCATCCTCCCAAGTTCGAGCTCTTGGCCTTCGGAGAAGGAAAGGAGCCATTGGTGAAGTTCGTGATAGGAGGAGAGATTCCCAATAAGCCCGGATTTTACCTCTCCTGGTGCGATCCAGCCGATCGAGCATACGTGGTGGCCGGAAAGCTTCTCGAGGAAATAAAAAGGGACATCAAGGCCCTAGTTCCTTCCTTTGTCGAGGGCAGATGAAAGGAGGGGGACCAGATGCCCATCTACGAGTACCTTTGCGAGCCCTGCCAAAGGATAATGTCGGTGCTTGTCTTGAAGCCGGAGGACGAGAAGAACGTTCGGTGTTCCAAATGCGGCAGTTCCAATCTGGTCCGTGTGCTATCGCGGTTTTCTTACCACAAGACCGAGGCCCAGAGGCTCAAGGAGTTCGACACGAGGGCTCCCAGGGACGACTCCTTCTACAAAGATTCCAGGAACATAGGCCTTTGGGCCAAAAAGAGGCTCCAAGAGTTGGGGGCAGATCTCGGGCCTGAGATAGACGAGATAGTGGAGAGAGGTAGAACTGGCAAAATTCTGGAGGACTACGACCTCTGATGCCGACAGAAAGGGACTATTACGAGATCCTCGGGGTCCCGAGGGATGCGAGCGAGGAGGAGATAAAGAGGGCTTACCGCCGACTCGCAATGAAATATCATCCGGACCGCAACCCCGGAGATCCGGAGGCTGAGGAGCGCTTCAAGGAGGCCTCGGAGGCGTATGAGGTCCTGAGGGACCCGGAGAAGCGTCAAATATACGATCGGTATGGACATGAGGGATTGAGGGGTACTGGCTTCTCAGGGTTCCGTGGCTTCGATGACATATTCTCGGCCTTCGGCGACATATTCGAGGAATTCTTTGGCTTCGGAAGGTCCACTAGGGCGAGGGCCAGGGGAAGGCCCGGGGCGGATCTCAGGTACAACCTCACAATAACCCTGGAGGAGGCAGCCAAGGGCAAGGAGGTTGAGATTCCTGTAGAACATCATGACCTCTGCCCAACCTGCAGAGGCTCTGGCTCCAGGCCAGGGAGTGCGCCCGCCATCTGTCCAGTTTGCAAGGGCAGAGGGCAGGTGAGCCGAACACAGGGCTTTTTCACCATGACAACGACCTGCCCCCGCTGCTACGGACAAGGGCAGTTCATCATAGATCCTTGCGAGACTTGTCAAGGGACGGGCAGGGTGAAGGTCACCCGGAAGGTGCACCTGAAGGTGCCTCCTGGGGTGGATACTGGCTCAAGATTGAGACTCAGGGGAGAGGGTGAGCCGGGCGAAGGCGGGGGGCCGCCCGGTGACCTTTACGTGGTCATACACGTGGAGCCCCACCCCTTTTTCCAGAGGCAGGGGGACGATATCTTCTGCCAGGCACCCATATCCTTCACCCAGGCTGCCCTGGGAGCCAAGATAGAGGTCCCAACACTGGATGGAACAGAGATTCTCCAGATCCCCAGGGGCACGCAGTCCGGTACCCTCTTTCGCCTGAAGGGCATGGGAATGCCCAGGCTCAAGGGCTACGGGAGGGGAGACCAGGTGATAGAGGTCGTGGTCAAGACCCCGACCAATCTCACAAAAAGACAGGAGGAACTGCTCATCCAGTTCGCAGAGGCTTCAGGAGAGAAGGTGGAGCCCAGAAAAAAGGGATTTTTCAAGAAGTGAAACTCGAGTGGTCTCTTCCCGAAAGACCCCCGACGAAGTGCTGGAGGAAAGCACCGCTAGAGGAACTCGAAATAAGAGAGACGTCCATTCCCGAGAGGGTCTGACCCCTCGCACAGCAAAGGAACGATGCCGAGAGCTCTCCTCGCAATCTTCGCAATCCTCATGATCTTTGCCGCAGCTTTAGCTGGGGCTTACTACTACTTCATCGTGCTGAATCCGGGCGAGGAGATCTCGAGGGAGAGGATCCAGCAAATATTCTCCCGAGAAAGCCCTGTGTTCTACGATGACGGAAAGACGGTCCTCGGGGTATTCTTCCAGGAAGAACACAGGACCTATGTGCCCTATGAAAGACTGCCCCGCTCCTTCATTCAAGCCCTGGTTGCGGCGGAGGACAAGAACTTCTTCTCCCATCCCGGATTCGATCCGGGAGGGATCTTGAGGGCACTGGTACTGAACATCAAGGCCGGCCGAATAGTTCAGGGCGGAAGCACGATAACGCAACAGACGGCAAAGAATCTGTTCAAGAGGCAAAGACGTTCCCTGTGGGCTAAGTTCGTGGAATTGGTCAGGGCCCTCAAGCTCGAGGCCCATTATTCCAAGGAGCAGATCCTGGAGTGGTATGCCAATCAGTTCTATGTCGCTGGAAATGGGGTTGGAATAGGGATAGCATCTCAATATTTTTTCAGCAAACCACCAGAGAAGCTCACCTTGATAGAGAGCGCGTTCCTGGCAGGATGTGTGAAGGCTCCCAACCGTTACAATCCATTCATCCAAAAAGGGGAGCAGGCCAGAAGACAGGCCCTTCACAGGGCAAGGGAGAGGACGAGGTACGTCCTGAGGAATATGCTGGAGCTGGGCTTCATAGATCAGGCCCAGTTCGAGGAGGCGATGAAACAGGAAATCCCCTTCAGACAGGGCAAGATACGCTTCGGTCTCAATGCCATAATGGATACGGTGAGGGAGAGGCTTGAGCGGCCAGAGATCCAGGAGGCCTTGGCTGAGGCAGGTGTGGACAACGTCGCCACCTCGGGCATCCGCATCTTCACGACCATAAGGAAGGAGCTCCAGGAAGAGGCCCAGAGGGCGGTGAGGCAGCACCTTTCCCTCCTGGAGACTCGCTTGAGCGGCTACAAGAGGCAGAATGTCTTGGGGCATTACAGAAAGATCCTGGAATCCGAGGATGAGGCGGAGAGAAAGGACTTTGTCTTTGGCACCGTGAAGAGCATTAAAGGGAGTCAGCAGGGGCTCCATATGGAAGTGGAGCTTCCCGGGGGAGAAGTGGGACATGTGGATCGAGAAGGGATACAGGGGATCCTCACAGCCCTGGTCCAGGGGATGAGGGGTACCTGGGCTGCGCCCAGAAAGGGAGATGAGACACTTCTGTTGAAGGAGATCCAAGTAGGGGATCCAGTGTTTGTGAGGGTGAGGGGAAAGGATAAGGATGGAAGAATTCTCCTGGCCCTGGAAAGATACCCAGAGCTGAATGCAGGGGTCCTCGTCCTACAGGATGGATTCATCAGGGCCATGGTGGGAGGTGTGGACAACATTCATTTCAATAGGGCTCTCGATGCCAAGAGGCAGGTGGGCTCTGTTTTCAAACCCCTGGTTTACATGGCTGCCTTGCAGCTCGGATGGAGCAACCTGGACGCGCTGAAAAACAGGTGGCAGGCTTTCCCGTACATGGGCAGGCTGTATATTCCCAACCCTGACCATCCTCCCCAGAGGGATTGGGTATCCATGACATGGGCTGGGGCCAAATCCGAGAACATAGCAACTGTTTGGCTCCTCTATCACCTGTGCGACAAGCTCAAGCCGTCCCAGATGAAAGAGTTGGCCCGGATCCTGGATATGGCGCCAAGGCCAGGAGAGTCCAGAGGGGCGTATGTGTCGAGGATCAGGGATCACTTGGGGATCCTCATTACAAAGGAGAGTCTACTCCAGGCTGCCTTTGAGGAGACCAAGGAGGAACTGAAGGCCGACCTCATATTCGGTGGCAGGACGGAAGAATTGACTGCCCTCGAGGATCTCCATTACGGGATTGGGGTTGATAAATACATCAAGGAGAGGCTAGCCGGGGCCGAATCCAGGGCCAGGGAGGAGGAGCTCAGGATACTGAACCACAACTTCCTCAGGCTCAGGTCCCTTCAAGAACAGATGCGAAACGACTATGAGGCCCTGAGGTGGGCCGCAACCAGACAAGATCAGGCGGTGAGGAGCGCTTTTCAGGCATCGGGAAGAAATCGCTTTTTCTTCCAGTATCATCCGGAAGGGGAGAGGATCGTATACACCCAGAATCCTTCTTCCAAGGGTCTTGTGCCCCTCGATCTGAATTGGCTCTCAGCAGAGATGGCTGGAGGAGCGGAGCTTGAGAGGCTCATTCCTCCTTCGAGAATCTGGATCGACGGGGTTCTCACTTCGAGCTTACTGGACCAGCTCCAGGAAGGGATTCAGAAGAGGCTCATATCCCTCAGGGAAAAGGATCCATATGAGCTGGATGTCTTGATAAGGATCCCGGATTTCAGGGTGACCATGGCTTTGAGGTACGTGGTGCATTTGGCCAAAAAGGCGGGTGTGGAATCCCCAATGGAAGCGGTCCTGTCGCTTCCGTTGGGGGCAAATGCGGTCACCATGGAGGACGTCTCCAAGCTCTATTATGCCTTGGTCACAGGCGGAATATTCGCCTCACCAGACGATGAGGATCTCTCCTCGGCCACTTTCATCATAGCTCGTATAGAGGGGCCGGAAGGGGAGGTGATATACGAGGTACAGCCCAAGTTTCACAGGCTCATACCAAGGGAGTTGTGCGTGCAGGTGGCTGAGATCCTGAGGAAGGTGGTCACTCATGGGACCGGCCACCAAGCTGAAGGAGCCCTTGTACTCAAGGGCAAGGACAAGCTTCTGGCCAAGGCAGACCTTAGGGTTCCTCCCCTGGGAAAGACAGGCACAGCCAACGAGTATCAGAACTCGAGCTTCGTGGGTTTTCTTCCCGGGGCTGTTCCTGGGACCCTTTCTCTGACCCACGAAAGAGGTGTGGTCATTGCCGTCTACGTGGGATATGATGACAACCGGCCCATGAAAAACGCCCACATAAGGGTCTACGGGGCGGCAGGGGCATTGCCCATCTGGATTCAGGTGGCGCAAGCAGCGGTCAATTTCCTGGACTATGACAAGGAGCTGGATCTTCTGGAGTTGGCTTTCAAGCCAGCAGCTAAGCTCTCCATGGAATGGCCCAAGGATTCCGAGGAGGTCCCAGTGGATGGTAGCTCGGGACTGCCGGTGTCCAGAGAGGGCGACGGTCCCAGGGTGAGAACTTACGGGGAAGTGAAGAGCGAGAAAAGGGAGTTCAAGAGGATCTTCGCTCCGGTGGACCACAAGAGGTAATGGGATGAGAAAAGGAAGAAAAGGTAGAATAGTAGCGGGGTTTCTCCTCTGGACAATGATGACTTTGGGGGCTTGCGCTCCCAAAAGGCCCGTTCTTCCTCCGGCTGAACTCCCCCCTCAGCCCCCAAAGCCCCAATACCCCTCGACTCAGTTGGCATGGCAGCCCCTCAATCTGGACAGGGTGGAAAGGGAAATCCAGAGGCGTCAGGCAAACCTCGAGGTGGCGAAGTCCAAGCGAGGGGAGATCACGGGAACTAGTAGAGCAGTGCTCGATGCCTGGATCACTGCGGTGGAGGACCAGGTAAATCTGCTCAGAGGAATCCTCTCCGAAGCCAAGGAGCTCCAAATGGCTAGGGACCCCCAAGAGGCATCTTCACGCTCATCGAGACTCGCGGGATTGCTCCTGGAATGTCTTTCCCTAGCCCCATTGGATCCTCCGGTGCCCCCTGCGCCAAGGATAGTGGAGGAAACCAGAATATCGTGGGAGCCTTTGAGGGGCGCATATTACAGTGGCGACTGCAACTGGTTTCTTCAGGAATATGAGGCCCTCGTGAAACTGAACCCAAGGCTGGCGCCACCCCAGGACGTGGAGGTGATGAGGGGAATATGTCTTGGAAAGTTGGGGAGGAGAAAGGAGGCGATCGGCATTTTGGAGCCCATAGCCTCCCAGGGAAGGATGATAGATGCTCAGCAGGTCCAGTATATGGTGGCCAATTGGCTTTTCGAGGAGGGTCAGCTGGACAAGGCCGAGGTCCGCTATAGGGAGGTCCTCGAGTTCGATGGGGAAAGGCACAAGTGGGCAGATCTGGCAAAGGTGAGGCTGGAACAGATAAGACTCCGAAAAGGGGAGGCTCTTACGAGGCCGGAGGTGGAAGAGAAGCGGGAGGAGGCCCCTCCTCGCGAGCAAGGGAGGCCTGGGGAGGTGGCTCCCCCGCGGTCCCAGGAGCCAGAGCCTCCTCCAGTCACTTTCCCCCCTAGGGAGCCTGTTGCTCCAGCCCAGGTAAAGCCGCTACCCCCTGAGCCGGTTAAGCCACAGCTTCCCCCGGCTCCGGAAAGGGCGGAGATGCCAGCTCCAACCCAGCCCTCCCAGACGAGTCAGGGCGAGGAAGTTCAGTTGGCCAGGCTGCAACAAGCCCAGAAACTTCTGGAAGAGGAGCGTTACGAGGAGGCGATTGTGGCCTTCGGCCAGGTGGAAGGACAGGAGTATCGGGAGCAAGCGATCAAGGGTATCCAGGAGGCTCAAGATCGCTATGCTGAGAAGAGGAGAAAAGAGGCCGCAGCTTTGGTCCTCAAGGCCAGGGAGGAGACAGGACAGGCTCGCAAGGCAAGCTTGCTCAAAGCATTGGAGATCCTGGAGGAGACCAATAGAAGATACCCCAACAATCGGTACGCCGCCAAAATCCAACAGAACATAAATGACGTGATAGGACAGATCAGGGCAATAGATCCCGGATTCAGGCAATAGAGGAAGTATGATGAGGCTCACAACCATAGAGGCCACAACAATTGACGATGCTTGGTTCAAGTGCCTCTTCGAGCTTTTCGAAGGTGACTACGAGACCTACGTGGTGGAACAAGGAAGCTACGAAGGTGACACGAGAAGGGAATTCGACTGGATAACCATCAGAATAAAGACGCCAGGGGGACCACCTGGTGCGGACAAGAGCAATTTGAGGAGGCTCATACCCACTGTTCCTTACGGCGTTCCGCCCCCGTGCGACGAGGATGCGGTGCTCCGATACTTCACCGATTACCTCTTCTCGGACAGAAAGAGGCCAGGTGAGCAGTACACCTATGGGAGCAGGCTGTGCAAGAAGATAGGGGGAAAGAGCCAGATAGATGTTGTCATCGAGCGCTACAGGAAGGGTGTTGGGACCAATCAGCTGGTTCTCCAGGTTGCGGAACCAGAGGATCTTCTCCTGGATGACCCTCCTTGCCTTCGCCACATAGATACCAGGGTTCGCGACGGGAAGTTGCACTTCATGCCTTACTTCAGATCCTGGGATCTCTGGGGTGGATTTCCCCTGAATCTGGCTGGCATCCAGCTCCTCAAAGAGTACATGGCAGCGGAGATCGGGGTCGAGGATGGAGAGATCATAGCCACATCCAAGGGTCTTCACATATACGGCCATGCAGAGGATGTGGCGAGAATGAGGGCTGGAAGGAAGAGGGGAGGCGGCTGATGGAGCCGCATTCCCCTCAAGGGGACGTCTCCTCAGAGGGTAACGGTCTCCCCCACCTTGGGGGCAAAGGCCCTAACATGGGGTGCCTTCTCCTTGCAGAGGGCGAGGAACTCATCTGCTGATTTCGCTATAATGGGAAATGAGGCGTAATGGATGGGAATGGCCATCTTGGGATTGAGGAGTCTCGCAGCTTCGGCTGCCTGATACGCGTCCATTGTGAAAACCCCTCCTATGGGGAGAAAGGCGAGATCCAGGGGATAGAGCTTTCCCCAGAGCTCCATGTCCCCAAAGATGCTCGTGTCGCCTGCGTGGTACACAGTCGTCCCATCAGGGGTTCGGACAATGGTCCCTATGGCACATGCAGTGTCCGATGAGTGCATGGCCGGTGTAGAGACAACTTGGATCCAGTCGAACTTCACCCCCCCTCCCACCATGTACCCGAAGCCAAAGTTCACCACCTTCTGTTCATCGAATCCTTCAGAGACCAATCTCTTCACGGTCTGGACCGGTCCACCGAGAAAGGCTCCCGTCTTCTGGCAAATCTTGACTGCCGAAGCCACGTGGTCGAAGTGATCGTGGCTCACCAGGACGAGATCGGCCTTCTCGATGTCATCGAGGGTCATTTCAGTCCCCGGGTTGCCGTCCTCCTTGGTCCATGGGTCGAAGAGAACCACTTTCCCTTCAGATGTTGTGAATTCCACGAATGCGTGACCCAACCAGCGCACCTTTCCCTTGGCCATCTGTCCACCTCCTTTTGGTCTTCTCTCACTTGAAATTTCCTGAAACCATTTTACAAGAGTTTTGCCTGCCTGGGGATGTCCCCATGGGCAATGGCCATGAATCTGATGGCATCCTCCCCCATGGAGATGTTGTTGAAGAGCACGTAGCTCTCCTTGCCCCGACACCAGGCCAGAAGGTGCTCAAGATCCTCGTCCGTGAAGGAATACGCATATCCAGTTACCCCGTGGAGGCGGAAGTAGTTGATATTCCCGTAAGCCGGAAGCCCCTTGAAAGGATCCACGCTGTGAATGAGATCTAGCTCCCTGCAAAGGGCCCCAACAAGCTCATCTGGCCACTGACCCCTAGGCTCCCACGCGAACACAAGTCCCTCTCTGGGGATGGTCCTGAAGAAAGTTCGCATGTTGTCCAGGTTCGTGGGAGTGGGCCTAAAACTCGAGGGACATTGAAATACCACTATTTGCGCCCCGAGGGCCGAGGCGAACTCAAGAGTTCTCTCCCATGCCCAGAGGACCTCCTCTGTGGGCTTGAAGGACCCACAATTGCCAAGGGAGCTCGAATCCAACCGAGTCTTGAGTCTCCTGTAAGTGGGACTTGTGGGCTCATGGGTTATGAGCTGCCAGGCCTTCACGGTGAAGGTGAAGTCCTGGGGGGCCTCTCCTCTCCACCTCCGAGCAGTATCTGTCTCGGGCATCTCGTAGAAGCTCTGCTGGATCTCAACCAGCTTGAAGGTCCTGAAATACTTGGCTCTCGCCAATGCAAATCCGCAACACCCTACCAGGATCCCATGGTTCATGATTCCGCTGCCCTGTGTTCACTGGCAAGGAGGGCTATGAGGTCGTCCCACGAGGAGATCCTCGGAACCCTACCGTCCGGGGGAGGAATGTCCCTATATATGAGGTCCGCGATGTGGCGAGCCCCGAGTCTCTCAGCATACAGAGTCCATATGGGTCTCAGGCCTGCCTGGATGGCTCCGTGGATATCAGGGCCAGGGTCGTCCCCCACGTAGATGAGCTCTTCCTTTCTCACTCCCAGGCCCCGAGCGAGCATCTCGAAGACTAATGGATATGGTTTCCGATAGCCCACCTCTCCGGAGATGAGAATGACCCTGAAGAAGGGAGCTAGACCCGTCTCCTCTATTATCCTTCTGGCTGCGGGAGCGTGGGTAAAATTGGTAAGCAGGCCCAAAGGATATTCTTTTCGGAGCCTCTCCAAGGTCTCCAAGGTGCCCGGAAGGAGCTTGCACCTTCCCGAGAATGCCTCGAAGTAATCCTCTACCGCGGCATTTACCCTTTCGTCCTCCGGGCTCACAATATGGCCAAACTCACCAAGAGCAGCAGCCACCCACAGACGATTGTGAGTCTCCTTACCTGTATGTCTTGTCTCCCCGAGAAATCGCAGTGCGTGTCTCCTGTAAGCTTCTTTGAAAGGGCCCGATGGAACGGCAAGGCCCCTCTGATCCAGAGAACTTATGAGGACCTCGAGAGCCTGGGCGAGAGCCTCAGGGTCTACTGTCACCAACGTGTTGAAGAGATCGAAACCTATTGCAGACACGCCCTCCATGTCTTGACTTTTACCCGAGGAAAAGGATCATTGCAAGGGGCAGGATTCTCCTCATCGAGGACCCCATGTGGAGATTTGGCCTGTGGGAGAGTAAAATTTGGCAACACAAGGGTTCTTTTACACGGTACCAAAGGGGCCTTTTGCTTTCGCGACGAGAAAGGCCGGGAGCGGAGGAGACTCTTCGAGAGAGAGGACAAACCCGTGCTAGGGTTAAAACCGCAAGAAGTGTTTCCAGGGGTTTTCTTGGTAGGGGGGCCTGAGCTCACTCATCCCCAGGATTGTCTCGTGTACGCCCTTAATGGAAAAAGGGAAGTTGTCTTGGTGGACACTGGGGCGGGAAGGAGCGCCGGGAAGATAATGGAGAATTTGGAGAGGGTTGGCCTTGGAGGCAAGCCCGTGAGCAAGATCATTCTGACTCACTGGCATGTAGATCACATTGGTGGAGCAAAATCCATAGCCCAGAGGACAAGAGGGAAGATTGTCTCCCACAGGGGAGATCTCGAGGCCATAGAGAGGGGTGATCCGGTGAGGACAGCCTCGTCCTGGTATGGCATTAGGCTTCCTGAACTGAAGGTGGATATGGTGATTGAGGGGAGTGAAGAGGAGCTTCAGGTAGGAGATACCTTGCTCCGTTGTCTCCACACACCGGGCCATACACCTGGGTCCATTTCCCTTCTATGGGAAAGGAGTGAAGGGAGGGTGCTCTTTGGCCAGGACATACACGGCCCTTTCCTGCCGGAGTTCGGCTCTGACCTCCAACAGTGGGCCTCCTCCATGAAGAGACTTCTGGCCCTGGAACCTGACATCCTTTGCGAGGGCCACTACGGCATATTCCCATCGAGGGAGGAGGTAAAAAGATTCATCCTAAAGTGCCTCGTGGCCCAGGGATTCGACATCTGAGCTCTGGGCGCATAAGACCCCGATGATTGGACACCAGAAAAAGATGTTTGAGTAATCCGGCGAGTCGCCTCTTGGATCCCCGTGGCCTCTATCTCAGGAGAATACCCTCCTAAAAGCACGGATGGCCCTTTCAATACCTTTTCTGTTCACATCTAAGTGGGTCACCGCTCTGAGCCTTCCTTTCCCGAAAGGGAGAACCAGGACACCCAGTTCCCTGAGTCTCTTTTGGGCTTCCCTCGGGTCCATTCCAGAGGGGGAGATGTCCATGATCACAATGTTGGTCTCGACCTCCCGAGGGTCCAGGCGGATGCCTGGAAGCTCAGCCAGGGCCTCTGCCAGAAGCCGCGCGTGGAAATGGTCCTCGGCGAGCCTGTCCACATGATGCTCGAGGGCATAGAGCCCAGCTGCTGCGAGGATTCCCACCTGCCTCATTCCTCCCCCGAACATCTTCCTGTTCTTTCTCGCCCTGGCTATGAACTCCTTGCTCCCAGCGATCATGGAGCCAATAGGCGCCCCAAGCCCCTTTGAAAGGCACAGGGATACGGAATCAAAAGGCCTGGCGTATTCGGAAGGAGGGATACCAGTGGCCACACAGGCATTGAGAAGCCTCGCCCCATCGAGATGCATTGCCAGGCCGAATCTGTCGGCAACTTCCCTTATTCTCCAGATCTCATCCAGGGGATATATGGTCCCTCCCCCAAAATTGTGAGTGTTTTCCAGACAAACGAGCCTCGAGACGGGCCTGTGAATATCCGGGATCCTGATAGCATCGGCAACCTGCTCGGCTGTGAGAATTCCCCTCCTGCCGTGTATGGTTCTGAACTGTACCCCGGAGAGGGCAGCGGCGGCTGCGACCTCAGAAACCACGGGGTGGGAATCCGCCTCGATTATCACCTCGTCCCCTGGAAGGGTGTGAGTTTTTATGGAGATTTGATTGGCCATAGTGCCGGAGGGGACGAAGAGGGACGCCTCCTTGCCCAAAAGCTCCGACACCCTTTCCTGGAGAAGGTTGACAGTGGGGTCTTCCTCGAACACATCGTCGCCCACCTCTGCCTCCGCCATGGCCTTCCTCATGGCTGCTGTCGGCTTGGTAACCGTGTCGCTTCTCAAATCCACAAAACCACCTTCCATCTCATCCTCCCCGACCTTCCTTTTGGGCCGCCTCGAAAGGCAACCTGAGGCTTCCTGTTGACCTCACCAATTTGCTACCCCTTCCCTTTTCCAGAATTCCTTTATTCGCTCTTGGAACATCCTGTCGAGATGGACCATCCCCTCTGGAGCGAAGCCAAGAGAATCCTTCCACACGTCCTCGCTTTCCATGCACAGGTACAAAAAGGGCTTTCCTCGGGAAAGCTCCCTCACCCATCGCCCCAGAAGCTGGAACATTCTCGTCCTGATGGGCCTTAGGTATCTCATCTTTCCATCCAAGCCGGGGACCATCTCCTCCAGCCCCAGCCTCGCCTCGACCATCCGGCCATGCATTTCAGCTGGATACCTCAGTGCCCCCATGCTCACCCAGAGGACCCTCTCTGGATCTAAAAGTTGGAAAGTCGTCTCCAGAAGGTCCCTGTACGCCTCCTCCCACCCCTCGAAAACCACAATGGGGTCCAGATGGATCCCCACGGGGTACCCCTTTTCCTGACAAAGGGCTCCAGCCTTTAGCCGTTCCAAAGGAGGAGGGGCCCCGGCCTCGGCTTTGGATGCGATCTCCCCCGGACTGAGGGAGAAGGAGATCACTGTATGGCCGCCGTGTTCGAGATCCAAGAGTCCCTGGACCTCGCATGACTTAGTCTTGAGCTCGAGCATTGCCTTGGGAAGAGTGGAGAAGAAGTTCACCAGAAGATGGCCCACTGGGAAAATCCCCTCGAGGGCCAGGCTGTCACCCAGCTCTCCGGTTCCTATTCTCACAACCCCTCTTGCCCTCTCACTGAAACGAGCGGCCTCATAGAGGGCATCCTCCACATTGACCATCAATTGAATCCTGTTGGTCTTGAGATATGCCCTGAGGATACAATACTCGCAACCAAAGGGGCATCCCAGTATTACATTGAGAACAAAGTATCCGCAGCAGATGTAGTTTCTGGTCCCGGGACACGGTTTGAGGAATCGACCCCTATGTCTGCGAAGCCAAATACTCACATCCCTGGGACCCACCCCCCCTTTTCCGAACCTTCGGAGAATCTCCTCTGTCCTGGGATCATCCCTGCACTCTGGATCCACTATGAGTTCCAAGTCCACCCTCCATGGCCTTGGAGATACGTCGGACCTCTTTTCATGATAAACCCCTCGAGGTTCGATTGCCAAAAGCTACCCCCTACGACCAGACCTTCCCTTTCCAATTGGTTCAGCCAGCCGGCCTGGCGCATGCCATGAGCCCTTAGGCCGTAAGCCCCCGGCATCACACAGAAGGGGCTTTTCTCGGAGGGGCGCGGTCTCCGCGCCCGAGTGGCTAGGCCGGACGCAAGCCGGGGCATTCCATTTCCACCACGTGCGTTAACGAGGGCACGCGGCCCAATGGGGATATGCCTCCGTCAAGCCCAGGCGTTTTTCATCGGGCGTGCAGAGCCCGCCCCTCCGCAAAATGGCCAAGCGAGGCGAGGAAGGCCTCATCGGCGCGAACCCGGAGATGGCGCTTAGGGGGTTTTCTCGGAGGGGCGTGGTCTTCGCGCCCGAGTGGCTAGGCCCGACGTGTTCCGATACACATCGTTACCTCCAAGGGGGTACCGGCGAAGCCAATGGTCTAATGGCGATATGCCTCGGTCAAGCCGATGCCTCCTTCACGGGCGTACGGAACCCGCCCCTCCCATCGAAGAAGGAGCGAGAAGGGAGGTTGTATACAGAGTTTTCGAAGGAGCTAGGGATAAAGAGACTAGATCTCAGGATACTAGCTTCCGAAAAACTAGCTCCAATTCCGATGGGATAGAGGCCGCATGTGGATGGGTCGGTGGATCTCAGCTCGTCCTGTCGGTTGACAGATCATGGCAGAATATGGTATGAGACCAGAGGGGGACGAAGGGGAATCGCTGAAATCTCTCAGATTGGAAGGGGCTCTGGCCGCAACCTGTTTCTAGGGGGCGGTCAGGCAGAGGTCGGTTTGTGCGAAGGCTAAGTGAGGATTGAAGGTGAAAGCAGGGGACTTCCCTGAATATTTGAACTAAAAGGAGGTGCGCTCATGAAGATCAGGAAGGTGGGTGTCTTGGGTTGTGGGTTGATGGGTTCTGGGATAACGCAGGTTTGCGCTGAGGCGGGATATGAGACCGTGGTGTTGGAGGTGGAGCAGAGGTTTTTGGACAAGGGTTTTGCGTCCATAGAGAAGAACCTCTCGAGGGCTGTGGAGAAGGGCAAGATCACCCAAGAGGCCAAGGCCAAGACTTGGTCCCTCATCAAGGGGACCCTGAACATAGAGGACCTCAAGGACTGCGACCTCATAATAGAGGCAGTTGTCGAGGACCTAAAGGTGAAAAACGAGATGTTCTCCAAGCTCGACTCCTTGTGCCCCGAACACACGATCTTGGCATCCAACACATCGTCTCTCACTATCATGGCCATGGCAGCATCCACCAAGAGGCAGGACAGATTTTGCGGCCTTCATTTCTTCAACCCCGTGCCCGTGATGAAGCTAGTCGAGGTGGTTCGAACAATAGCCACTAGTCAGCAGACCATAGACACCTGTTTCGAGTTCTGCAAGAGCATAGGCAAGGAGCCCATCCTGGCCAAGGACAATTCCGGTTTCATAGTGAATCTACTTCTGGTGCCCTATTTGCTGGATGCCATAAGGGCTCTGGAGCAGGGTGTCGCTTCGATAGAGGACATAGACAAGGGAATGGTCCTGGGATGCAATCATCCCATGGGACCCCTAACCCTTCTGGATTTTGTAGGGCTCGACACTACTTACAACATAGCCAACATCATGTTTGAGGAATACAGGGAGAAACGGTATGCACCTCCGCCTCTGCTCAAGAAAATGGTGCTTGCAGGATATTATGGGCGGAAGTCCGGCAGAGGCTTTTACGATTATTCCGGCGAGAAACCAGTGCCGGTGGATTTGGGTATCTAAGGATAAAGACAAGACATGGAGGTAAGAACAAGTATGAAAGAAATTCTTTCTGGAAATGAAGCTGTAGCAAGGGGGGCTTATGAGAGTGGTGTGAAAGTGGCCAGTGCTTATCCTGGCACCCCGAGCACCGAGATCTTACAGAATTTCGCCAAGTATGAGGGTGTGTATGCCGAGTGGGCCCCCAACGAGAAGGTGGCCTTTGAGGTGGGAATAGGAGCCTCAATGGCTGGAGTGAGGGCACTCGTTGCCATGAAGCATGTGGGGCTCAATGTGGCAGCGGACCCCTTCATGACCTTCGCTTACACAGGCGTAAATGCTGGATTTCTTCTAGCATGTGCAGATGATCCCGGAATGCACAGTTCCCAAAACGAGCAAGACAACCGATTCTTCGCTCGCTTTGCCATGGTACCCCTGTTCGAGCCAAGCGACAGCCAAGAGGCCAAGGATATGGTGAGGATAGCCTTGGAGGTGTCCGAAGAGTACGACACTCCTTCTATGTTGAGACTGACCACCAGAATATCCCATGCAAAAGGAATCGTGAGGCTAGGCAAACCCGTGGATCTCGCCTCGAGACCCTTTGCAAGGGATAGAAAGAAGTTCGTGATGATACCCGCTTACGCCCGCATAAGGCATCCCCTCGTCCTGGAAAGATTGAAGAAGCTCAAGGACCTTTCTGAAAGGACACCTCTTAACAGGATAGAGTGGGGTAACTCCTCCGTAGGAATCATAACCAGTGGCGTGTCGTACCAATATGCCAAAGAGGTAATCCCTGAAGCGTCTTTTCTTAAATTGGGGATGAGTTTCCCCATCCCTGAAAGGAAGATCAGGAGATTTGCCTCCAGGCTCAAAAGACTCATAGTTATAGAGGAGCTCGAGCCTTTTTTGGAAGATCAGATAAAGGCTATGGGGATTCCCGTAGCAGGCAAGGAGTACTTCCCTAGGGTAGATGAGTTCACCCCTGATATAGTGGAAGAGGGTCTCATAAGGGCCAAAGTGCTAAGGAAGCCCAGGGTCTCGAGACCTCACCTCCCGGTCCCTGAAACAGCCTCCCTACCCAGACCTCCGGTGATGTGTGCAGGATGTCCCCACAGGAGCATTTTTTACGCCTTGAATCAACTAAAAGGTTTGGTTTTGAGTGACATTGGTTGTTACACCCTAGGTGTTCTCCCACCACTGGAGGCCATAGACTCTTGCATATGTATGGGTGCCTCAATAAGCATGGCCCATGGAGTTGCCAAGGCCATAGAGAAGGCCAATCTCGACGAGAAAAGGCCTGTTTTTGCTGCCATAGGGGATTCCACCTTCCTCCATTCCGGGGTCACGAGCCTGATGGATGTGGGGTACAACAAGGGAAATGTGAAGGTCGTGATATTGGATAACCGCACCACTGGAATGACAGGAGGGCAGGATCACCCTGGCACAGGAAGGACGCTTCAGGGAGAGGAGACAGTCCAAGTAGATATACAAAAGCTTTCTGAATCCTTGGGTATAAACAGAGTGAGGGTGGTGGACCCTTACGACCTAGAGGGCACGGTGGAAGTGCTCAAAGAGGAGGTGGCCTTCCAAGGCCCCTCTGTGATAGTGACCAATAGGCCTTGCATGATGCTCGTCAAATTCGATCCTACCTTGGTTCACAAAGTGGATCAGGAGCTCTGCGAAGGCTGTGGAATGTGTCTGAGGCTCGGCTGTCCCGCAATAGTTCCAGGGGAAAAGATACCAGCCAAGAAGGAAGGAGGCAAAGTGAGACACAAGGTGGTGATAGATGCAAATCTCTGCCGAGGGTGCACCGTGTGTCAACAGCTGTGCAAGCAAGGAGCCATCTCCAAGGCTCACAGTTGAAGCCATAAAATCGAGGGAGGCGAGATGAGAGGGGGCAAAGACGAGGTAACCAATGTCTTGGTTGTGGGTGTTGGGGGTCAGGGGGTCATTCTGGCAAGCGACATCCTCTCGGAAGTGGCCATGAGAAGCGGGCTCGATGTGAAGAAGAGCGAGGTCCATGGAATGGCCCAGAGGGGAGGCATTGTCACATCTCACGTGAGGTTTGGCAAGAAGGTCAGCTCACCTTTGATCCCAAAGGGGAGGGCTCATGTGCTCCTTTCATTCGAACTGGCTGAAGCTGTGAGGTGGATCGGGTTTCTGGCACCCGGGGGCAAGGCAATAGTGAACGTTCAGAAGCTCGTTCCCCCTATAGTCTCAACGGGCATTGCAAGTTATCCTGAAGATGCGGAACAGATACTGAGGAACATGGTTGAAGGGCCTATCTTGCTCGACGCCCTTGAGATTGCTGAAGAGCTGGGCAACCCCAGGCTCGTGAACACGATCCTTTTGGGAGTGGCATCTAAGCTCTTGGATCTTCCAGAGAGGGTTTGGCGCAAGGTTGTGGAGGAAAGGGTTCCAAAGGCCTTCAAGGAGTTGAACCTGAGGGCCTTCGATAAGGGAAGATCCCTGCTCTAAAGGCAGATGGTGCATCCGGGAGATAAGTCTTCATCCCACAGAAGAGAGGGGAAGGGGCCATGCCTTGGGATGAAAGGTTCGAGTGTATGGAGGTAGAGGAGAGGAGAAGGTTTCAACTCGACAGGCTCAAAGAGACAGTGGCTTGGGTTTACGAGAGGGTCCCTTTTTACAGAAGAAAGCTGGATGAAGCAGGAGTAAGGCCCCAAGACATCCGTTCCCTTGAGGATATCGTGAAACTGCCATTTACCGTGAAAGACGATCTCAGGGACAATTACCCCTTTGGCCTCTGCGCAGTCCCTCTGGAGGAAATAGTCAGGATCCACGCCTCTTCGGGCACAACCGGAAAGCCCATAACCGGGCTTTACACCAGGGGAGATCTGGATCAGTGGGCGGAATGCATGGCAAGGGCCCTTTGGTCCTGTGGGGTGAGGCCGCACGATATCCTCCAGGACGCCCACGGATACGGTCTTTTCACTGGTGGACTGGGCTTCCTAGGGGGTGCAACTCGCTTGGGTTGCGCTGTGGTGCCAACGAGTTCAGGCCGAACCGAAAGACAGATAATGATAATGAAGGACTTCGGCACAACTGTCCTGTGCTGCACCCCATCCTATGCCCTGACCATAGCTGAGAGGGCAGAGGAGATGAACGTGGACCTCAGGACCTTGCCCCTGAGGCTGGGGGTCTTCGGAGCAGAACCGTGGACTGTGGCCATGAGGGAGGAGATCCAGGAAAGGATGGGCATAAAGGCCATGGAGGTCTACGGGTTGACCGAGATGTGCGGTCCAGGGGTGGCTTTCGATTGCGAAGCCCAGGACGGCCTCCATATAAACGAGGACCACTTCTTGCCGGAGATAGTGGATCCCGTGAGTCTGCAACCTCTTCCCTTGGGGGAACACGGGGAGCTCGTGCTCACAGCACTCCAGAGGAGGGCCATGCCCCTCATCAGGTACAGGACCAAGGACATCACGAGGCTGAGAAGGGAGAAATGCCCTTGTGGCAGAACCCTTATCAAGATGGAGAAGGTCCTTGGAAGAAGCGACGATATGCTTATCATAAGTGGGGTAAACGTGTTCCCGTCCCAGATAGAGTCCCTCCTCCTGGACATACCTGAGGTGGAACCACAGTACGTGCTCATAGTGAGGAAGAAGGGCTACTTGGACCACTTGATAGTGCACGTGGAAGCCAAGCAGGAGATATACGATGCGGGAGAGAAGAAGAGGGCTGAAGTGGAACAACGCATAGCGGACCACATCAAGGAGATAGTGGGCATATCCGTCGGTGTCAACCTGGTTGAGCCCAAGTCCATAGCCAGAAGCGAGGGCAAGGCCAAAAGGGTAATAGACGAGAGACCAAAGTAATGATCCATTCTATTTAGGAGGTGATGGTTCAGATGGGGTTTACCGAAGAGCTCCGCCGAATAGTGGGAAGTCAAAACGTCCGGGAGGAGCTTGTGGAGAGGCTCTGCTATTCCCGGGACATGTCCGTCCATGAAGGAGTGCCCGACCTAGTAGTTTTCGCTTCCACAACTCAGCAGGTCTCGGAGGTTCTGGCCCTCTGCAACGGGGAGAGGATCCCGGTCGTTCCCAGAGGTTCTGGAACATCGGTTACGGGAGCGATCTTGCCATGTGGCAACAGGGGAATTGTCTTGGATCTGAGCCGCATGGACAGGATCCTGGAGATCAACCCCAAGGACGGATATGCGAGGGTGGAGCCAGGGGTGATATGCAACAAGCTCAACCAGGCCCTCGCCCCCACTCACTTCTTCCCTCCGGATCCCGCAAGCGCCCCTCTAGCTTCCATTGGCGGGATGGTCTCGACCAATGCGAGCGGCAATCGGGCCTTGAAGTACGGGACCACCAGAGACTACCTCATGGGTCTCGAGGTGGTTCTAGCAGATGGTCGGGTCATGAGGACGGGATCCAAGGCTAGAAAGACCTCTGCTGGATACGATCTCACCCATCTTTTTGCCCAGGCTGAGGGTACCCTCGGGGTGATAACGGAGATCATGGTCAAGATCCTCCCGATGCCCCAGTACATAGCCTTTTCCCAGGCCTGCTTCCCCACGGTTGAGGCAGCGGGGAAAGGTGCAGAGGAGGTTCTCACCCAAGGGATTCCCCTCTCATCCCTGGAAATTCTGGACAGGACATCCATAGAGGTGGTCAGAAAGGCCATGGGCCTCGAGTTCCCACAGGAGGTTGGTTGCATTCTTTTTCTCGAGATCGATGGTGCAAAGGAGGCTGTGGAGAAGGATATCCAAAGGATAGAGCAGATCTTCAGCAAGCACGGGGCCCTCTCCATAGAATGGTCCGATGATCCCACAAAGCGCATGACCATGTGGCAGGCTAGGCAGGGCCTGGTGTCCGCCCTTTCCAAAGTGAAAAGGGGCTCTAGGCTCATTCCCCTCGTGGAGGATTTCGGAGTGCCCATAAGCCAGATACCCGCAACCATAGAGAGGATTCAGCAAATAGGTCAGAAACACGATTTTCCCATGTGTATATTCGGTCACGTGGGGGATGGCAATTTGCATGCAGTCATAATAATGGATCCGAGAAATGCGGATGAATGGGAGAAGGTCAAGAAGATAGCCAGGGATTTCATTCTCCTCACAAAGGAGTTTGAGGGTACCCTTACCGCAGAGCACGGGGTTGGACTTGCCAAATCTCCTTACATACACGAGGAACTTGGTATAGCCAAGGAGGTGATGGAAAAGATAAAGAGAGCCCTCGATCCCAATAACATACTGAACCCCGGAAAGCTCGGGTTCGAAGGGAGCATAGGAGACATCCTGGATCAGTTCGCCTTCGAGAGGCTCATTAAGGAACCGGAAAAAGTGAAGGGATTCGGGGACCATGTGGACAATGAGATCTTCGCCTGCATAATGTGTGGGTTCTGCAGACTGGGGTGCCCCACATATTCGGAAAAGCTCCTCGAGTCCTTCAATGCCAGGGGGAGGGTGATCCTGGGATATGACCTCATGACTGGAAAGGTGGAGCCCTCTTCTGAACTAGCTAGCAGGTTTTACTCCTGCACAACTTGTCTCAATTGCCGATCTGTCTGCCCAGCTGGGGTGGAGGTAGCTGAAATCGTGGAGGCCGCTAGAAGAAGGCTTGTGGAAGAGGGTTTTCTCCCCGAGGTATTCTTGCCCATGCTTAGGAGCATGGTGGAAAAGGGGAACCCCTTCGGCGAGGAGCCAGAGAAGAGGACCGAGGCCTACCCATCGGAGATCGAACAGGTAGGGGACCGAGAAGGGGTGTTGCTGTTTTTGGGCTGCGTTCCCTCCTACCAGGACACAAGGATCGTCCCGTCCGTGATGAGGCTCCTCAAAGGGGCCCAGATCCCCTTTGGGACCATGGGGGACAGGGAGAACTGCTGCGGATACTTGGCCTATCTCGTGGGAGCCATGGATGAGTTTCGCAGTGCAATGGAGACGAATCTGGAGAGGTGGAAAAAGAGATCTCCAGAACTGATCGTCACCACGTGTGCGGGTTGCTATAAGACCTTGAAGGATCTCTATCCTAAGTACGCACAGGATTCCCTTCCCAGAGTGTTGCATCTAGTGGAGTTCATGGACGAGCTCATAAGCGCTGGCAAAATCTCCTTCAAGGGATCCTTCCCTGCCAAGGTGGTCTATCATGATCCGTGCGATCTGGGCCGCCACATGAAGGTCTTGGAGCCTCCTAGGAGGGTCTTGAAGGCAGTCCCTGGGTTGGAACTCCTCGAGTTTCCCATGAACAGGCTTTTGGCCAAGTGCTGCGGCGGCGGCGGCGGGCTCAAGGCATTCGACTTCACCATGAGCGATGACATAGGGTACAAGAGGGTGCTCCAGGCCAGGGATATTGGGGCAGAGGTGATAGTTTCCGCATGCCCCTCCTGCAAGAGGACCCTCCAGGCGGCTGCGGCAAGGATGAGGAGGGAACAAAAGGTCAAGATCCAGGTAATGGACATAACAGAGGTGCTAGCGAAGGCCCTGTGAGAGCATTCTGGTATACGTCTCGGAGGAAGGAGGGATCAACATGAGCCAGCTTCTCAACTGTGGGGAGATCCTCACCATGAATGCCATCCTCTTCCCAGAAAAGATAGGTGCGAGGGATCTTGTCCGTTCCATGACGTTCAAGCAGTGGAATGATAGATCGTGCAGGCTAGCCAACGGACTCCTGAGCCTAGGGTTGGAAAAAGGGGATAGGGTGGGAATCCTAGCATACAACTGTGTCGAGTGGATGGAGATCTATGCTGCTACGGCCAAGGCCGGGCTGATAGCAGTTCCCATAAATTTCCGTCTCGCCGCTCCAGAGGTCACTTACATAATGGACAATTCCGAGGCCAAGGCCATGATCTTTCAGGATGACTTCCTGGGGTTAGTGGAGGAGATCAGAAAGGATCTCCAGGTGGAAGAGAGGAGATATATCCACTTTGGAGGCTCGAGGACACCCGCTGGGTTCACGGGTTACGAGGAGCTCATAGAGAGGTCATCCTCACAGGAACCATCGGTTTACGTGGCCCCGGAAGACACCTGGACCTTCATGTACACATCTGGCACTACAGGAAAGCCCAAAGGCGCCATAAGATCGCACGAAAGCTATGTGATCTTCTATCTCATCAACGAGGTGGATTTCGGCTTTAGCAGGGAAGATACCGGGCTTCTGGTCATGCCCATGTGCCATGTGAATTCCATCTTCTACTCTTTCGTTTTCACGTATTGTGGGGGTAGTGTCTGTGTTTACAACATGAAGAGCTTCGACCCGGAGCATCTCCTCAGGACCATGTCCCAAGAGAGGATAACCTTCACATCCCTCGTCCCAACTCACTATGTGATGATGCTTGGGTTGCCAGATAGTGTGAAGGGCAAGTACAACTGCGACTCTGTGAGGAAGCTCCTCATATCTTCCGCGCCGGCAAGAAAGGAGACGAAACTTGCCATAATGGACTACTTCAAGAACTCTCAGCTCTTCGAGGCCTATGGCTCCACAGAGGCAGGCCTGGTCACATTGCTCAGGCCAGAAGAGCAGTTCACCAAGCTGGGCTCCATAGGAAGGGAGATCACGGGCTCTGGGAGGATAAAGCTTCTGGACGAGAAGGGAAACGAGGTGCCCGAAGGAGAGGTGGGGGAGCTCTTTTCCCGTACACCCCATGCCTTCCAGGGCTACTGGAAGATGCCCGAGAAGACAGCCGAGGCCTTCAGGGGGCCATATTGCTCCGCAGGAGACATGGCCAGAAGGGATGAGGATGGGTATTACTACTTGGTGGACAGAAAGAGCAACATGATCATAACGGGAGGAGAGAACGTCTATCCCTCGGAGGTGGAAAATTGCATAGCCTCCCACCCCAAAGTCAAAGACGTCGCTGTAATCGGCATACCCCACGAGAAATGGGGAGAGGCAGTCCACGCGGTTGTCATATTGAAGGAGGGGCAGCAGGCCACGGAAGAGGAGATCATAGAGTGGTGCAGGGGGAAGATAGCTGGATACAAGAGGCCAAAGTCCGTCTCCTTCATAAAGGATGAGGAAATGCCCAGGACAGCCACGGGAAAGATCCTCCACAGGGTACTCAGGGAAAGATACAGCAAGTGACGGGGAAATCGGAAGGCTTGAGCTCTGGGGCAATGTTCTGGGCAGGTGTGGATGTGGGAGCTGCAACCACCAAGGCTGCCATCTTGGACAAGAAGGCCAATCTGGTTTCCTTCCACGTCCAGAAATCCGGGGTTGACTATGTGTCCGGCTCCAGGGAATGCCTGGAGAAGGCCCTCGAGAGAGGCGGAATTTCAGAGGATTCCCTCAAGGGGATCGTGGCCACGGGCTATGGTAGATACAACGTGCCAGGCGCCAAGCTGGTCAAGACCGAGATCTCTTGCCACACGAAGGGCTGTTTCTTCCACTTTCCCGAGGCCTGCACCATAGTGGACATAGGTGGACAGGATTGCAAGGTGATCAGGGTAGATGACAGTGGGAAGAGAACGGCCTTCAAGATGAACAGGAAGTGCGCTGCTGGCACAGGTGCCTTTCTCGAAGAGGTGTCCTTGAGGCTCGGTTTGGATGTTTCCCAATTGGATTCACTGGCTAGGGTCTCCACCAAGCGGATCAAGTTGGGAAGCTATTGCACGGTCTTCACTTCCACGGAAATTCTCGCCCTCATTCGCAAGGGCGAGAAGGTGGAGGACATAGTGCGGGGGCTATTCGAGGCCATAGCCCAGAGACTTCTCGAGATGGACCCTTTGCAGGGGACCATTGTGATGACAGGAGGGGTCGTGGCCCACAATCCAGTGCTCGTGGATGTTCTGGGGGAGAAGATTCCAGGTCCCATAAAGGTTCCTCCCCATCCCCAGCTCATGGGAGCTTTTGGTGCGGCCCTCTACGGATTGGAACAGGAAGGGGAGTCGATCTCGGAGGTCCCTCGCGCCGGAAACAATATCGTGGAACGCTCCTCCCCCATTTACAATCCAGGATGATGAGAATGGAGTGCACCTCTGGGTTGCGTCCCCGGGATCGCGGTCAGGTGCACCTGTCATTGGGTCCTGAGCTTTGGGGTCAAACGAGATAGCGTTCCACCTTGAGGAATCGAGCTAAACTCTAGGAGATGGGATGATGGCAACTGATCAAGGGCCGGTTAGAAAGGAGTTTCGGTCCACAGCGAAGCTCAAAAGCGTCATGGCGCAGCACTTTCATGAACTGGATCGGGCAGCCCAGCAGGGTAACCCCAAGATAGCCTGGTGCACCAGTGTTGGCCCTGCTGAGCTTCTGAGGGCCATGGGCTTTCTTGTTTACTTTCCCGAGAATCACGGGGCAGTGCTAGGAGCCTCTAGAAAGGCGATGGAATACATTCCCTTGGCCAATGCCCTTGGATATTCGCCTGAGATCTGTTCCTACCTCACAAGCGATGTGGGAGCCTATCTCAAGGGGGAGACACCCCTCAGCAAATCTTACGGTCTCCAGAGTGTCCCCAGGCCCGATGTCCTGGTTTACAACACTAACCAGTGTAGGGACGTGCAGGACTGGTTTCATTTCTATGGAAGGGAGTTCGGGGTTCCCGTGATGGGGATCACATCTCCCAGGGGAGTGGAGGAGGTCACAGAGGCCCACATCGAAGATGTGGCTCGTCAGATGGAGGCGCTGGTACCAGCCCTGGAGCGAATTTCGGGTAGTTCCCTGGACATGGAGAGGCTGAGGGAGGTTGTGGCTCTGTCGAGAAGATGCTCGGATCTGTGGAAGGAGGTGCTGGAGACGGCCTCCCATGTGCCATCTCCCTGGACTTTCTTCGACCACACGATCCACATGGGTCCAGCAGTGGTGGCCAGGGGGACGAGGGAGGCGGTGGATTACTACGAGGAGCTCCTGGAAGAGCTCAAGGAGAGAATAGCGAACGGGGTCGCGGCCGTAGAAGGCGAGCGCCATCGTCTTTATTGGGAGGGAATGCCCATATGGGGGAAACTGAGGGACCTGTCCACCTTGTTCCAGAGGCTCAGGAGCTCGATTGTGGCGTCAACTTACTGCAATAGCTGGATATTCACGGACTTCGATCCCGATGACCCTTTCAGGAGCATGGCCAAGGCTTATACCAATATCTTCATCTGCCACGCGGAGGGGTGGAAAGAGGATTACATCGAGAGGATGGTGAGGCAGTTCCAAATAGACGGCATCATCTTCCACGATGCCAGAACTTGCCCCAACAACTCCAATACCCGCTATGGCATGCCTCAGAGACTGGAGAAGAGGCTGGGAATACCCTGCTTGGTTATCCACGGAGATCTGAACGACCTGAGATGCTATTCCGAGGAGCAAGCAGTGACCAATATAGAGGCATTTGTGGAACAACTGGAAGAGCGCTGAGGCAAGAGGGCTTCCAGAAGGCAGAGGAGCTCCGGTTGCTGAGAAATCGATCACCCTTTTGGGGGGTCACTCCATTTCCGTGAAGTTTTTGAGGACCTTGAGCCCGAGGGATTGGCTCTTTTCCGGGTGAAATTGGCAGGCGAAGATATTGTCCATCCAGATGCTCGATGGAAACTCGATCCCGTATTCTGTGGTGGTGGCAACAAGCGATGGGTCCTCGGGCACCCCGTAATAGGAATGGACAAAGTAGAAGTATGAGCCATCGGGAACGGAACGGAGATGAGGAGCAGGCTTCAAGATGTGCACATTGTTCCATCCGATGTGGGGGACAGTGAGGTATGGCTTTGGGTCCGTGCCATAAGAAGGCATGTTGGGAGGGAATCTCATCACTTTGCCCCTTACTATCCCCAGCCCAGAGGTGCGGCCGAACTCCTCGCTTTCATCGAAGAGGATCTGTAACCCGAGGCATATCCCCAGGTATGGCTTCCCGGAGCGAATGCATTCCAAGATTGCCTCGACAAGCCCCAACCTTTCCAGGTTCTCCATGCAATCCTTGAAGGCCCCTACGCCTGGAAGGACGATCTTGCGAGCATCTCTCAATACCTTGGCACTACGCGTTATCTTGACTTCCTGGCCAAGATAGCGAAAGGCCTTCCATACTGACCTCAGGTTGCCCATACCGTAGTCCACTATTGCTATCAACTTAGCGCCATCCCTCCCCTGACGGGTTGCAAGGTTACTATCATAGTGGTCCAATAGACCTCACGCAACCGCAACTTTGAGCCAAGGAAGCAGTGGGCAGGTCAAAAGGGGGAATCATGGAAGGTCTGTTGCCTTACAGCCATTGGTGCTATGTGTGCGGGAGAGATAACCCCATTGGTTTCAAGGTGGTGTTCAGGTGCGAGGGAGGCAGGATAAAGTTGGAGTACACTCCGGAGTTGCATCGTCAAGGTTACTTGGGGGTTGTCCACGGAGGGGTCATATCCACCCTTCTTGACGAAGCCATGGGATGGGCCCCAACTCTTGTGAGAAAGAGATTCTTCGTCACAGGGGAGCTCACGATCAGGTACATCAAGCCATTTCCAGTGAATAAGACCATGGTCATCGAGGCCTGGGCCGAGAAGGTGACAAACAGAATGGCCATAGCAAGAGGGGAGTTGATGGACCGAGAAGGAGGTCTTTACGCTAAGGCCCATGGCAAATATCTTCCCATGACCCTGGATGAGACGATGGCTATAAACAGGCTGCTGATCTATGAGCCCCAGACCTTGAAAATCTTCCAGGAGGGTAAAGAGGAGATTCCATGAAAACGGT
>Ga0197142_1000311_pt1 | contig 44762 bp, 37 predicted proteins | sample GBS60_MetaG_FD_148614 | JGI IMG/M metagenome (GOLD analysis project Ga0197142, IMG submission 148614) | Sediment microbial communities from Great Boiling Springs, Gerlach, Nevada, United States - GBS 60_MetaG | ecosystem: Environmental > Aquatic > Thermal springs > Hot (42-90C) > Sediment... | reverse complement strand
CTTATTCTTCATGAAAAAGAACTTAATAAGAATGGAATTCTCGTCTATGATTCAAAGGCATTAAAATACACTCTCCCAGAAAATAAACCAGGTTATTTTGATATTCCCTTCGAGACCCTTGCTATAGAGCATGGTGGTAATAAGATTATGTCAAATGTTGTTGCTGTTGGTGCAGTCCTTGGCATGCTCGGAATGGATATAGATGTATTACTCACCATTATCAAGGATACCTTCAAGAAAAAGGGTGAGGCCATTGTAAAGGCAAATATAGATTCAGCCATGGCTGGCTATGACTATGCCTCACGTAACTGTCCAAGGTGCTCCTTTATTTTAAGCACGAAATCCACTCCAAAGGTCCTTATAAACGGAGTAGAGGCGATAGGTATGGGTGCAATAAGTGCGGGCTGTCAGTTCTATACAGCTTATCCCATGACACCATCAACAGGCATATTGAATTTTATGGCTGAAAAGGCCCTCGAATATGGAATAGTTGTTGAGCAGGCAGAAGACGAGATAGCTGCTATAAATATGGCCATAGGAGCGTCTTTTGGTGGTGTTAGGGCAATGACCGGCACATCAGGAGGTGGCTTTGCCCTTATGGTTGAGGGTCTTTCCCTTGCAGGTATGACAGAGACACCTGTTGTTATCGCCTTAGGTCAGAGACCTGGTCCAGCAACAGGATTTCCAACAAGGACAGAACAGGCTGATTTAAATTTTGCTCTATATGCTGCCCATGGTGAATTCCCGAGGATTCTCTTTGCACCAGGTTCACCTCAGCAAGCCCTTTATCTTACAAATAAGGCCTTTGACCTTGCAGAGAAATACCAGGTACCTGCCATTATCCTTTTTGACCAGTATCTTGCTGATTGTGAGTGGACCTATGACAGACTTGAGAGAGATAAACTTATCTACAGAGACTACAGACTCAGATCCGATGCCTTAAAAACAATGAAAGAATACAAAAGACATGCCTTTACTGATAATGGAATAACCCCTCTTGCTATGCCTGGTGCATCAGAACACCTTGTTGTAACTGATAGTGATGAGCATGATGAAGAAGGTCACATTGTTGAAGATGCTGAGACGAGGATAAAGATGGTGCAGAAGAGGTTTCTGAAAAAATTTCCTCTCCTTCAGAAAGAGATAAGTCCTCCCCTTCTTTACGGATACGAGAATCCAGAGATAGTTATAGTCTGCTGGGGTTCAACCTTTGGGGTTGTAAAGGAATGTGTTGACTTGTTAGCTGATAAGTTCAGGATTGCCATGCTTCACTTCAGTGAGATATGGCCCTTTCCTTTGAGAGACCAATTCGATTATGTGAGACTCCTTGAGGATGTAAGAATCACTATATCTGTGGAGCACAATGCAACAGGCCAGTTCGAAAGGCTTCTCAGAACAGAGATTGGATACAGGGTGAATCAAAGGATTAATAGGTTTGATGGAAGGCCTTTCACAGTTGATGAGCTCTCGGAGAAGATTATCGAGATTTTGGGATAATTGATGGCTAAGTCACTGCTGTCAAAAACACAAAAGAAGCGACAGAATTTATATTTAAAGGCAGAATGAGGTTATACCTCTCATTTGAGAGGTTATTTAACAAGTTACATTAAAGAGTCGCCTTTTGTGCTTTTTAGGGATGGCGTAAGTAATAGTTGGCCTCATGCCCCTTTAAGATTTATCTTGGGCAGGTGTGGATTAAAGTAATAATTCAGGTTCTACACTTTTTACAATACCCGTATATCTCGAGTTTGTGCCTCACAGGCTTGAAGTCATTCTCTTCAGCAAGTTTGTTCTGAAGCTTCTCAATATTCTCATCCATCACTTCTATGAATCTTCCGCACTTAAGACAGATAAGATGGTCATGATGTTCTCGCCTGTGCATCTGTTCATATCGAGTCTTACTTTTCCCGATCTTTATCTCTTCTGCCAGACCTGCTTCAAGAAGGAGATTGAGGTTTCTATGGACGGTGGCATAACCAATAGAGGAATCCTTTTTCTTTACCCTTTCAAAAAGTTCATCAACGGTTATATGGCCACCCGCAGAGAGAAAGGCATCGAGGATCTCTTCCCTCTGTTTTGTATTCCTGAGACCCTGCCTTTTTATATATTCCCTGAAGGTCTTTTTTGCTTCTTCTTTGCCCAGATTTTCACCCCATTAGGCTGAAAATGATAACTAATTTCAACACATAAATAGGGGATTTGTCAAGTCTTGAATTTTGATTATGTTTTAAGGTATGCTTTTTTATGGAGATTACAAGGGAAGTAGATTATGCAGTAAGATGTATCCTATCATTGTCTTATTCACCTGACGAGGTGAAGGGAGCATCTCAGATTGCAAAGGAGATGAATATCCCTGGACCTTTTGTTTCAAAGATCCTCCAGAAGCTCTCAAAAAAGGGTCTTGTTATTCCCATAAGGGGAGTGAAGGGAGGTTTCAGGCTTGCAAAAAAACCTAAGGATATATCCCTTCTTGATGTGATTGAGGCTGTATCAGGACCCATATCTGTAAATGTCTGTGTGATTGATTCTAAGAGCTGTGATAGAATCAAGCAATGTACTGTCCATCCTGTCTGGGTAAGGATTCAGAAACTTATAAACAGAGAACTCCGTTCGGTACATTTTAAAAAGCTTATTAATGAAAAAAGATAGTTAATTAGAAATCCCTCCTATTGCACCTTCTAATGCCATTAGGTTTGAGGAAGAAGGATATTGAGCAGATATTAGGATGCAGATTCTATGACGGTAACAGGATAAATCTTCTTTATGGCGGTCTGGAGACTTTTAATTCAATAATAAATGTACTCAGTGAGGCAAAGGAGCTTATATGTTTGCAGTTTTATATCTACAGGGCAGATGAGACAGGTAGAAGGATTGCTGAATTATTAAAAGAGAAGGTAAGGCAGGGTGTAAAGGTTTATCTTCTTTATGACCACTTTGGCTCCTTTGGTACTCCGGGGTCTTTTTGGAAGGAATTGAGGGATTCAGGAATAAAGATTGGTGCATCAAGGCCCTTTAAGCTTTCTGCACCATTAAAATATGTAAGAAGGGATCACAGGAAATTAATTATTATTGATGGAAAAAAGGCCTTTACAGGTGGTCTAAATATTGCTAATGAATACAGTGGATTTCATCTGAGGAAGAAAGAACCCTGGCGTGATACAGGTGTATTTGTGGAAGGTCCTGTGGTAAGATACCTCCTTGAGGAATTCAGGAGGGCCTGGGAGGTCTGGACAGGAAGGTCCTTTGTTCAAGTCACTCCAGAACCACTATATTTTGATGATGGTTATCCCTCCATCCCCATATTTGCCTCTTCTTTCAAAGGAAGCAGGAGATTCAGAAAGCTTCTTTATTACAGCATAAATAATTCAAAGAGCTCTATATTGAGCACTGTTGCCTATTTTGTGCCTGGAAGAAGGCTCCTTCATTTATTAATGAAGGCAGCAAGAAGGGGAGTTGATGTGAGGCTCCTTTTGCCAGGCATCAGTGATGTACCTGCAGCCTGTTATGCTGGAAGGTCCTTTTACACAGCCCTTCTCAGCTCGGGAGTAAGGATTTATCACTATGAAGGTGTTGTGCTTCATGCAAAGAGCTATGTCTTTGATGGGAAGTGGAGTATTGTTGGTTCAGCAAATCTTGATGCCCAGTCCCTGAGGTGGAATGACGAGGGAAATCTTGGTATCTGGAGTGAGGATTTCGGCAGGGAGATGGAGGAGCTTTTTCGGGAAGATCTCAAAAGGTCAAAGGAGATACTTCTTGAAGATTGGATAAAGAGACCCTTCACTGAAAAGTTAAAGGAGAAGATCTTTGCCCTTTTCAGAAAGAGGCTTTAATTAAAGTATCTTCAGACTTATATCAGCTGCTCCTGCTGAATGGGTGAGCATACCTACAGAGATAAAATCCACACCTGTCTCTGCAATAGCCCGGACATTGTCAAGATTCATATTACCTGATGCCTCTATGAGGATCCTCTGTGAATGACCTTTTATATACCTTACTGCCTTTTTGATCTCTTCAATATCCATGTTATCAAGCATTATAATATCAGCTCCTGCTTCAAGGGCCTCTTTTACCTCGTTTATGTCTTTTGTCTCAACTTCTATCTTAAGGAGGTGATGAAAGGCCCTGTTATTTTTGACAAGTTCTATGGCCTTTTTAATACCTCCTGCTGCCCTGATATGATTATCCTTAATCAGCATCCCATCAAAGAGACCAAATCTGTGATTGAAGCCGCCACCAATTCTTACTGCATATTTTTCGAGATACCTCATAAGAGGAGTGGTCTTTCTTGTGTCAAGAATCTTTACGCCTGTTCCTTTTATCTTTTCAACAAATCTCCGTGTGAGGGTAGCGATACCCGAGAGCCTTTGAAGGATATTCAGACCTGTCCTTTCACATATAAGTATGGTGGCTGTCTTCCCATCGATCTCTGCAATGGTTTCACCTTTTTTTATCTCAGAGCCCTCTTCTTTCAGGATATGAAATCCTATATCTTTATCATAAAGCATGAAGAGCTCTTTTATAAAAGGCATTCCTGCAAGGACAAACTCAGACTTTGCTACAATGAGAGCACGGGATTTATGAGTCTCAGGTACTATTGAATTAGTTGTTATGTCACCTGAGCCTATGTCTTCAATTAGGGCCTTTTTGAGGAATTCTTTGAGTTCTAATGCGGGAATAATATCTGAGCTCATTTAATACCTTTAAGCCTTTCTATACTATCCACTATCTTCTGTTTCTTCAGCACGAGACTCTCGTATTCTGCCTTTTCCTTTTCAACAACATGGGATGGGGCCTTTTTAAGGAAGTCTTCGTTCATGAGCTTTTTCTGGATAAACTCTATCTCTTTAATTATTGAATTCAGGTCTTTATTCAATCTATTTATCTCCTGAGTAATGTCCACAATGCCCTCAACAGGGATATAGACTTCAAGGCCATCCTTTACAGAAATAGCTGTGCCCCTGGGCCTCTTTACTCCTGTCCCAATCTCGATAACATCTCTTGCCCTTGCAATCTTCTTTATGTGAGGAATATGTTCTTTAAGTATAGAGGTTATTTCCTCAGAGCCTGTCTTTATATACACGTCAAGTTCCTTTGATGGCTGGATATTGAGCTCACCCCTTATGGTTCTTATGCCCATTATTGCATCCATGAGATAATTTATATTCTTCTGGGCATCTTCGTCCCTTTCGAGCCCTTCTGGATAGGGAGCTACCATTATGCTCAATCCTTTGTGGGGTATCTTCTGCCATATCTCTTCTGTTACAAAGGGCATAAAGGGATGAAGGAGTCTGAGAACCTTTTCAAGTGTATAGATCAGGCATTCCTTTACAGCCCTGGTCTCTTCGGGGCTTGTATTCTGATAGAGATATATCTTTGAAAACTCTATGTACCAGTCACAGAATTCATGCCAGACAAACTGGTATATAGAGGAGGCGGCGTCATTGAATCTGTACTCGCCAAGACCTTTGTTTATCTCCTCTATTGCTAAGGAGAGCCTGTGGAGTATCCAGCGGGAAGGAAGATTAAAGGTCCTTCTTCTGGAATTTATGTATTCATCCTCCGGAAGTTCCTTTATATCTTCTGTATTCATTAATATAAATCTCGAGGCATTCCAGAGTTTATTAACAAAGGCCCTGTATCCTTCCAGTCTTTCTTCAGAAAACCTTATATCCCTTCCCTGGGCTGCAAAGGCTGCAAGGGTAAATCTGAAGGCATCTGTTCCGTATTTTTCCATCATAACAAGGGGATCAATTACATTGCCCTTTGATTTTGACATCTTCTGACCCTTTTCATCCCTTACAATGGCATGGATATAGACATCCCTGAAGGGAACTTCCTTCATGAATTTAAGTCCCATCATTATCATCCTTGCAACCCAGAAAAAGAGGATATCAAAGGCTGTGACAAGGACATTTGTAGGGTAAAAGGTCTTGAGGTCTTCTGTTTCTTCAGGCCATCCAAGGGTTGAGAAGGGCCAGAGGGCAGAGGAAAACCATGTATCAAGGACATCTGTATCCTGAAGTAACCTAGAGCCGCACTCAGGGCAGAGGGTTATATCCTTTGAAGATACAATAGGTCTTACATCCTGAGGTGCCTCAAGGGAATCCATGAGGGATATTATCTCATCGTGGCTCAGACCCTCATCTTTAAGCTCCTGGTATGTAGCATTTTCCTTTAATTGACCTTTAAGCTCAATAGGTCTGGAGAGCTTAACAACGAGCCTTTCGCCCTGAATTTTCCCTTTTTCGTCCTTACATTGAGGACAGTACCAGACAGGAATCCTGTGACCCCACCAGATCTGTCTTGATATGCACCAGTCCTTTATGTTTTCCATCCAGGAGTAATAACTGTTGAGCCATATTTCAGGGATTATTCTAATTCTTCCACCTTTGACAGCCTCAATAGCAGGTTTTGCAAGGGGTTCTATCTTTACATACCATTGAAGGGTGGGAAGGGGTTCTATAACAGTCTTGCATCTATAGCAGTGACCTACAGAGTGGGTGTATTTTTCTTCTTTTTCCAGTAGCCCTTCTGCCTTAAGGTCATTTATTACCTGTTTGCGTGCAACATATCTGTCAAGACCAGCGTAACGGAAGCCAGCCTCCTCAGTCATCATAGCATTTTTGTCTATCACTATAATCGAAGGAAGACCGTGTCTCTTAGCAATAGCCTCATCAGCAAAGTCATGAGCAGGCGTTACCTTAACAGCACCAGTGCCGAATTCCTTTTCAACAGTACTGTCAGCAATTACCTTTATAGTCCTTCCTGTAAGAGGTAGTAGAACCTCCTTGCCTATAAGGGAGCGATATCTTTCGTCTTCTGGATTTACTGCAACAGCTGTATCTCCGAGCATTGTTTCAGGTCTTGTTGTTGCTACTGTAATGTGGCCATTTCCGTTAAGGATAGGATATCTAATGTAATAGAGCCTTCCTTCTATCTCTTCATATTCAACCTCAAGGTCTGAGAGGGCTGTGTGGCACCTTGGGCACCAGTTAATCAATCTGTAATCCCTGTATATAAGTCCTTCATTAAAAAGCCTTACAAAGACCTCTCTAACGGCCCATGAGAGACCCTCGTCCATGGTGAATCTTTCCCTTGTCCAGTCACAGGAGGCACCAAGTCTTTTGAGCTGATTAATAATCTGTCCTCCCGATACCTCCTTCCACTGCCAGACCCGCTTTATAAAGGCCTCTCTTCCAAGGATCTTTCTGCTTAAGTTCTCTTTTTGAAGGAGTCTTTCAACAACATTCTGTGTGGCAATGCCTGCATGGTCAGTTCCTGGTAACCAGAGGGTTTTATATCCGAGCATCCTTTTCCATCTAACTAAGATGTCCTGGAGTGTGGCATTGAGGGCATGGCCCATGTGAAGAGACCCTGTGACATTGGGTGGCGGTATCACAATACAGTAAGGTTCTTTTGCTTCTGAAGAGGGACTAAAAAAATTGTTTTTTAACCAGAAATTGTAAAGCCTTTCTTCACAATCCTTAGGCTCAAATTTAGTGTCGAGACTAACAGGTGATTTGCCGGCTTTCATATTTGGTGGAGTTTTTTTTAGGATAGAGATACTTTTATTCTCTCGATCTCTTTTGTGATAATCATCTCTGCGAGATCAGGTACAGTCTCCCAGAGGACCTTTTCTATTTCACTGGATATTCCTGAGAGAGAACCTCTCAGGAGTTCTCTTGTAACTTCTTCAACAAGTCCTGGGAGTCTTTCTGCCAGCATCTTTTCAATAGAGTCTTTTACTGCTGATCTTATTATGGAATTTATATCAGAATTCAATATAACCTCTCTCACAGCCCTTGCCACCTCATCCTGAATAGTTCTCTCGCTAATTCCTTTTACATCTTCTATAGATACTTCTGACCTTATCTCCTCTTTTCCCCTTAGAGGAACCTCTTCCAATACTGGGGCTTCCTCAATTACTGCTTCTTCTTGTACAGGGGCGGCAAAATCAGTTGGGGATGGGGCAGGACTTATTTCAGATATCTCTGAAGAGACCTCTTCTAAGGCAGGTTCTTCAATCTCCCATACAGCCTCTTCTGAAGATAATATAGATGCCTCCTCAGTTGTCTCTGTTACTTCTTGTACAATCTCCTCAGCCTTTTCTTCTTTGCTGAGAAAACTATTAATCTTATTAAGGAGTTCCTGTGCCTCAAAGGGCTTTGTGAGGGTCCCATCAGCTCCAACAGATTTTGCAAGCTCTGTATCAATTGGCTCGAAGGCACCAGCAAGAAGAAGCACGGGTATGTGTTTTGTTCTTGAATTATTCTTTATCCTCTCACAGAGCTGATAGCCATTAAGAACAGGCATTTCTGCATCAGCAAGGACAATGTCAGGAGTGTAGGACAACATTGTTGTTAAAGCCTCCTGACCATTATTAACAGTTTTTACCTCAAAACCCTTTTCTGTAAGGATTAACTCAACCACCTTCTGGATGGTTATGCTATCATCAGCAAGAAGGACTTTCACCATTTTATACTCCTTTTGAGGGACTTTGTCCTTCAAACTCCCTTAAGGGGCAGAGCCCCTTTAAGTATTTTATAAATTTTAGGCTAAAACAGGGAAAAAGTCAATATCAAAAAGGCTTGTGTGGGCACTATATAAGCTATCCTTAAAAACAATTTGAGGGACTTTGTCCCTCAAACTCCCTGATGATAGGGCAGTGGAGCATTAGACCAGTAGAGCAGTAGTTTTTAAAGGAAGAAATTTTTCCATACTATCCTATTTGTGGCGAAGTAACAGTTGGTGGCGAAGTAACAGTCTGCTCTACTGCTCTATTCAAAGGGGCTTTGCCCCTTTAAGTCAGTAGATAAATAAGGGAAACGTTAGTGATAACAGGGTTTTTAGGGGGTTAGCTCTTTCCTTGACAAAAAAGAGTCTTCTTTGGGAAAATAAATACCCAATTTCAAATTAAGCTGAAGGCTGAAGATAACCAAGGAAAAACTCTAAGAATTAAGTAAATTAGCACATGGAGGAAAAAGATGGATTATTTTCTTACTGAAGAGCAGTTAATGATACGGGATATAGCAAGGAAGATTGCTGAAGAAAAGATAATTCCTGTAAGAGAGGAACTTGACGAGAAGGAGGAATTCCCTTGGGAAATAATGAAGACAATAGCCCAAGCAGACCTTCTAAGGATATTCATACCTGAAGAATACGAAGGTCTTGGTAAAGGTGCCCTTGAACTCTGCATCGCCGTTGAGGAACTTTCAAAGGCCTGTCTTGGTGTATCAACCACCTATGCTGCCAATGCCCTTGGGACCTATCCTATTATTTTATTTGGGAATGAAGAACAGAAAAAAAGATACCTTCCTGATATAGCAAGTGGTAAAAGACTTGTTGCCTTTGCCCTTACAGAGCCGAATGCTGGAAGTGATGCCAGTGCCATAGAGACAACAGCAAAGAAAGAGGGAGATTATTATGTACTTAATGGCACAAAACAATGGATAACAAATGGTGGTGAGGCAGAGATCTATACAGTCATTGCAATTACAGATCGTTCAAAGGGTCCAAGGGGTGCCTCTGCTTTTATAGTTGAGAAAGGAACACCTGGCTTTTCCTTTGGTAAAAAAGAGAAAAAGATGGGTATAAGGGCATCAGCTACAAGGGAGCTTGTTTTTGAAAACTGTAAGGTGCCAAAGGAGAACCTTCTTGGAAGAGAGGGTATGGGATTTATTGTTGCGATGAAAACCCTTGACCATTCAAGGGTAGGAGTGGGAGCACAGGGAGTTGGCGTGGCTCAGGGTGCCTTTGAGGTTGCCCTTGAATACGCAAGGAAGAGACACCAGTTTGGCCATCCCATAATAAGCTTCCAGGCTATCCAGCATATGCTTGCTGATATGGCAACAGAGATAGAGGCTGCAAGAGCCCTCGTATATTCTGTAGCAAGGTATATGGACAGTGGAGCAAAGGATTTTTCAAAGGAGTCTGCCATGGCAAAGGTTTTTGCTACTGACATGGCAATGAGGGTTACAACAAATGCCGTCCAGATCCTTGGAGGCTACGGGTATATGAGGGAATATCCTGTTGAAAAGATGATGCGAGATGCAAAGATACTCCAGATATACGAGGGCACAAATCAGATACAGAGGAATATAATAGGCCAGGAGTTGATTAAAGAGTCTTTAAAAAAGAAGTCATAGGAGTTCAAGATGATTAATAAGACAGAAAAGATATGGATGGATGGAAGATTAATCCCTTGGGATGAGGCAAAGGTTCATGTTCTTACCCATAGCCTCCATTATGGCCTGGCAGTCTTTGAGGGTATAAGGGCTTATGATACAGAAGAAGGCTCTGCCATATTCAGACTCGATGAGCATATAGAAAGACTTTTCAAATCTGCATCTATATTTATGATAGATATTCCCTATTCAATGGAAGAGGTGAAGCGAGCTGTTATCGAAACAGTTAAGGTAAATGGCGTAAGGGAGTGCTATATAAGACCAATTGTTTATATCGGTTATGGTGCCATGGGGCTTTACCCAAAAGGTAATTCTATTAATGTTGCTATTGCTGTATGGCCCTGGGGAAGTTATCTTGGAGATGAGGGTCTTAAAAATGGCATAAGGGTAAAAGTTTCTTCTTTCATCAGGGGTCATGTGAACTCCTTTATGGCAAGGGCAAAAGTAAGCGGTTATTATGTGAATTCCCAGCTTGCTAAGAAAGAGGCAATAATGAATGGCTATGATGAGGCCCTTTTGCTTGATGCTGAAGGATATGTTTCTGAGGGGAGTGGTGAAAATATATTTATTGTGAGAAATGGGACATTAAAAACCACACCCCTTACATCTATTCTTGAAGGCATTACCCGGGATAGCATTATCAGGATAGCCAGAGATGAAGGAATTGATGTGATCGAGGAAAGATTTACAAGGGACGAGCTTTATATAGCTGATGAGGCTTTCTTTACAGGAACGGCAGCTGAGGTAACGCCTATAAGAGAAGTTGATGGAAGAAGGATTGGTAGTGGCAGACCGGGTGAGATAACGAAGAGGCTCCAGTCTATATTTTTTGATATTGTGAAAGGCAAGAATAAAAGATACAGACACTGGCTGACCTTTGTAAGATAAGGCCTAAGTCATTCTATTTACTGTTCAGTTCTGATTGGTGGCGAAGTAACAGAGGTCAGAAATCAGAAGCATCTGACTTCTGATTTCCGATTTCTGACTTCTGATTAGGGTGATATCAGGGGATTATTTCTGTTCCTATGCCTTCTTTTGTGAAGATCTCAAGAAGGAGTGAGTGCTCAATTCTTCCATCTATAATATATGTCTTTGAGCATCCCTTCCTAAGGGCATTAATACAGGCCTGTACCTTCGGTATCATTCCACCCTTTATGATACCTTTTTCTATAAGTTTCTCAGCAGCACCAACTCTTATTGAAGATATAAGTTTTCCCTTTTGATCAAGAATTCCCTCCACATCTGTAAGAAGTATGAGCTTTTCTGCCCTTATGGCTCCAGCTATGGCAGAGGCAACAAAGTCTGCATTTATGTTCAGTGTATTTCCATTCCTGTCGTATCCAACAGGAGCAATTACAGGGATGAAATTATTTTCTTTGAGAGTAATCAGTATGGATGGGTCTATCTCCTCCACATCGCCAACAAGCCCAAGGTCTATTATCTCTTCAGTCTGTGTTTCAGGAGACAATTTTTTAACAACCTTCTTTTTAGCCTTAACAAGGCCACCATCCTTGCCACTCAGGCCAACAGCCTTTCCACCGTGCTGGTTTATGAGATTCACTATCTCTTTGTTTATAATCCCTGCCAGTACCATCTCAACTATATCCATTGTCTCCCTGTCGGTGACCCTCTGGCCTTGAACGAATTGAGGTTTTTTACCCATCTGCTCCATGGTCTTTGATATTTTAGGCCCACCGCCATGGACTACTACTGTATGGATCCCGATGAAGTTTAAAAGCACTATATCCTGTGCAAAGGTGGACTTAAGGGATTCTTCTACCTGGGCAGCACCTCCATACTTAATCACAAAGGTCTTTCCGTAGAAGTTTCTTATATAAGGTAGTGCCTCAATAAGGATACTCGCCTTTTCAGCAAGCTTTTTCATCCCCTTTGCCTCCTTACTGTTACTTCGCCACCAATGCCTCTACTATTTAAAAAATAACTGGCAGATGTTGGTGGCGAAGTAACGGTATGGAATTATTATTATCTACTGGTGAGTTTTATGTCAATTTTTTAGCCTTAAAGAATTTCCTACAACAAGCAGTGAACTCATTGCCATAAGTATGGCAGATATTACGGGATGGATTCTTCCGCTTACAGCAAGGGGTATGGCAATTATATTATAAGAAAAGGCCCAGAAGAGGTTCTGCTTTATAATCGAGAGGGTCTTTTCTGAGACCTTAAAGAGCTTAATAAGGAGATTAAGGTCCTTTTTCATAAAGACAGCTCCAGCACATTCTGCTGCTATATCTGCAGCGCCTCCTGTAGCAATTCCTGCATCAGAAGTAGCCAGGGCAGGTGCATCATTTATTCCGTCACCAACCATTAGCAGGCTACAGGCTACAGGCTTGAGGATATTAGGGAAAACTCTATGGCCTGTGGCCTGTCGCCTGTAGCCTGTAAAAGCCTTAAGCCTTTTTATTATCTCTGCCTTTTCAAGGGGAAGAACCTCTGCATAGACCTTCTCTATACCGAGTTTATGAGCAACCTCTTCAGCAACCTTTCTCTGGTCACCTGTAAGAAGGACTATCTCCTTATTCATTTTCTTCAATTCCTTGATTGCCTCCAATGCTGATGGAGCTAACCTGTCTGCTATTACAAACCATGCCTTAAAACTTTTATCAATAGCCATTCCAACAACAGTGTAGCCCTTTTCTGCATATTTGTCATGATCCTTTTTGTGGACTTTTTTTATCTCGATGCCAGAGGACTCAAGGAATCTCAAATTTCCTATAATAACCTCGGAATCGCCCACCAGTCCCTTCACACCCATGCCAGGAAAGGACTGAAAATCCCTTACTACTGTTCTACTGCCCTTGGGTGCTTTATCTGTTATTGCCTTTGCAAGAGAATGCTCTGAAGCACCTTCAAGGGATGCAGCAATCATGTGAAGTTTCTCTCTTGAGCCATCGTAGGGGATAATCTCTATTAGTGCTGGTCTTCCCTCTGTGAGGGTGCCAGTTTTATCAAAACATACTATCTTTGCCCTTGCAACCTTTTCTATTAGAGTCCCGTCTTTAAGGATGATGCCAGTAGAGTAAAGGGAACTGGAGCATATGAGAATGGCAAGAGGAGTGGCAAGTCCGAGGGCACATGGACAGGCTATTACAAGGACAGAGACAGCATTCATGAGAGCCGTTGTTGTGTCTTTATTCAGATGCCAGTAAAGGAATGTAAGAAGGCTTAAGAAGACAATGCCTGGAACAAAAAAGCCTACAACCCTGTCTGCTATGGTCTGTATCTCTGGCCTCTTTGTCTGTGCATCGAGGACTGCCCGGGTTATCTTTCCAAGAAGGGTATCCTTTACAGACCTTGTCTTTATGATAAGCCTGCCATTGATATTCATAGTGCCTGAAAAGACCTCCTTACCAGGAGCCTTGAGCACTGGCATGGATTCACCTGTAAGCATCTTTTCGTCAACCTCTGAGGAGCCTTCGATAACCATACCATCGACAGGTATCTTCTCTCCTGGTTTTACAACTATGAGGTCACCTTCTTTAAGCTCCTTTACAGAGACAAGAACCTCTTCTCCATCCTTAAGGAGCCTTGCCTTCTGGGGCTGGAGGCTCAAAAGGGCCTGTAAGCTTGAGCTTGCCTTTAGCTTTGCTCCTGCCTCAATGAATCTCCCAAGGAGTATGAGGGTTATTATCATGGCTGAGGTGTCAAAGTATACCTCGGTTTTTACAGGTAAAGGGGTGAAGGGGAAAATTGGTGTGGTAGTGAGAAATATTATGGCAATACTATAGGCATAGGCACTGAAGGAGCCGAGGAATATGAGGACATCCATATTAAGGGTTCTGTTTTTGAATCCCCTTATGGCATTTCTTATAAAGGGATAACCTGAATAAAACATAACAGGTGTTGCGAGTGCCCAGGCTATCCATTGAAAGAGCCTCCTGAGATTCTCCTCAATACCCTGGAAATATCCAGCATAAAGGGCGACTGTGTAGATCATTAACTGCATTGTGAAGAACGAGGCAGTGCCGAGCCTTATAAGGAGGTCCCTTTTTTCCCTTTTCATTTCTTCTTCTGCCTCTATCGATAGGGCAGGTCTTGGAGTATATCCGAGGGACGAGACCCTTTTTAATATCTCATCAAGACTGACCTTTTCAGGCATCCATCGGAGTCTCGCCCTGTGGGTTGCATAATTAATCCTGATATCAATGATTCCATCGATCTTTTTCAAGAGGTGCTCTATGAGCCAGATACAGGAGGCACACCTTATTCCTGATACAAGAAATTCCAGTTCAGCCTCTTTATCAGAGAGTTTTCTTATATAATCTGTGAAATCTTCTGGATTCACCACTGTTATCTCAGGCCTTCCAGGCCTCCAACCAAGCCTTTTCTCATAAAATTGCTCAAGTCCAGCATCATGGATAATCCTGTAGATGGCATTACATCCTGTGCAGCAGAATACAAGTTTTCTGCCATCAATCTGATTATAGATAGCCTCAGTATCTCTTATCTCTCCAAGACAATGGGCACAACTCTCTTTCAACTCTTTATCGCCCTCCATAGAAATATCAATCCTGAGATAATCATAAACAGGCCTGCCAGGGCATAAAGCCTTTTTCTGAGAAGGGTAGCGCCCCTGAGGCTTAACCAGCTGATAAGAAAAAGCCCTGGTGTAGTTCCGATGCCGAATATAAGAAGTAGAAGAAGTCCCTTTAAAAAACCTACTGATGGCTCTTTTTGAGCTGCACCAATGCCTGCTGCTGCAATAAAGGCTGTGTAGGAAAGACCGCATGGAATGAGGCCATTTATAAGTCCAAGAGGAAAGGGACTACCATGTTCTAACAGATAGGCCATAGGCTTTAGACTATAGGGATTTAGGAAAAATTTCTGCATCTTAACACCTGTAGCCTTTCGCTTGATACCTATTATAGATGCTCCCATGATTATCATTAAAACGCCTGCTATTGTCATCGCTATTGACTGGATATGCTGGATGCCCTTGATGGTCGAGACAAAGGAGCCTGTGAACCCCATTGCACCACCTATGAGTCCATAACTCATGAGCCTTCCTGAGTGATACATGAGATGGGGCTTTAATCTATCAAAGGGAGAAAGACCTATAGAGATTGTATAGGTGGCGATAAGAGGCCCACACATACCAATACAATGACCTATTCCACCCAGGAGACCTGAAAGGAAGATAAAGATATATACAGAATCAGTATTTAACATGGAACCTGAAAGCTACAATGCCTCTTTCTGGTATTATCACTTTTGACTCCCAGAGGGTCTTTCCACTCGGACATCGGGGTATTATAACTTTACCCGTGTATCTGAGAGTTCCTTTTTCTTTCTTCAGTACTACCTGATTCTTTCCCATATACATCCCTGGCATGGTGAGGTCAAGGATGAGTTCTTTAGGAAGTTTCACTTCTTTACCTTTTATCTGGACAATAAAGGTCGTTTCTTTGAATGCCTGAAGAGGCAAGGGCTCTGCTGATAAGAGCACCTCTATTGAGTCAATACCCTTAACACAGGGACCTTTTTCGAGAAGGCATATGTCCTGTTTTCGTCCTTCAGAACAAGAGCATATAAAAAAGAAGGCAATGAGGAGAAAGCCTTTTAAATTTATTTTCATTAAGACTTACTTTTCAAGGGTCCTTATATAGGCGATGACCTTCCAGATATCATCCCGTGATATGATATCTTTCCAGGCAGGCATGCCGCCAGGTCTTCCTGAGGCTATTGATCTAAAGAAGTCCCTGTCAGAGCCTCCATACTTCCACTCTTTGTCAGTTAGATTTGGACATACGCCGCCGCTTCCTTCTGGTCCGTGACATCTTTCACAATGGGTCTTGTATAACTCAGCCCCGGCTTTAATTGCTTCTGGATTTCCAGTAAAGGGGTTTTTCTTTTCACAGGCAAAGAGACTTAACAGGATAGAAATTAAAACAGCAATACAAAATGTCCTTTTCATTTCTCTATGCTCCTTATATAGGATATTACCTTCCATATCTTATCTGTTCCAAGGGTATTATCCCAATTGGGCATACCTCCTGGTCTTCCTTTTGATATGCTCTGAAAGAGGTCACTATCAGTGTTGCCATACTTTTTGTTCTTTTTTGTAAGGTCCGGACATATATCTCCCTTTCCACCCGGGCCATGACAGGCTTCACAATTCTTCTTGAATATCTCTGCTCCTTCCTTGATCGCCTGGGGATTTCCAGTATAAGGATTCTTTGCCTGCTGCGCAAGGCCTGTGCCTGAGATAATCAAAATTGATACCAAGGTTATGGCCAGAAGATTAAACATTTTATCCTCCTCCTTTATCGCATATTCACATAAACCCTTTTTTCAATTATAACTGGTTTCCAATCCTTGAGCAATTTCAACCTTATATCCCAGTAGCCATGCAAGGGGAAATAGACCTCAGCCCTGTATCTTCCCTCACCCGCATAGTAATACTGAAACTCCCTGTCATATCTTGTTGTAGAAGGCCTGCTTATCATGAAGACCATCTGAGGATCTGCTATGGGTCTGTCAAGATGGTCTCTTAATGTAAAGAAGACCTCATTCCTTCCTTTTTTTAACTCTTTATTAAGGACATCAAACCTTAACTCCCTCTTTGCATTCTCAATCTCATCATAGGCGAGTCCTGTCTCATAGGGCTTATCAATGACCTTTCCATCAAAAACAGCCGTTCCCACAATGAGCGAGCCTATTACAGCAGAAAGGCCTATTATTGTAACAATGATAACAAGGGCCTTCATGGTCTTATGAGTGTCACCTCCTTTGTTATAGATTTCTCTTGAGGGGTTGAGATAGCTGAAGGAGTGAAGGTCAGCAAAGCTCTGTCTTCCTGAACATGACCAATTAAGAATACCTTTGTCCTCTTTAATTCACCTGGCTTCAGGTCTATTTGATTCGGGACAACCTTGAGATTACCTGATGCCTTTATCAGAAACCTTTCTTCTGTCTCCTTTCTGTTCTCAATCGATATTATGAAGGAATTTATTAACTCGTTGCTGGCAGTGAGTCTTGGTTGAAAGTTGTGGTCAGGTATAATTGTAATGTCAATCTTTCTGAGTGTGCCTGTTAGATATACAAGAAGAAACATACTTAGGAAGGTCAGGGCTCCCGTGATAATTGCACTGGGCCTGAGGAGTTCTTTCTTCTGAGCACCTGGCTCACCCCAGAAGTAGTTTATGATACCCTTTTTACCTTTCTTTTTAAAGATCTCATTACATTTATCCACGCATTCAGCACAATTTATACAGGCAATGTTTGCACCCTTTCTTATATCTATTCCTACAGGACATACCTGAACACAGGCTCTACAATCCATACATTCTTCCAGCCTTCTTTTATCAAAGGCTATTATCAGGGTTCTATTGTCAAAGAGCATACTCTGCATCTTTGCATAAGGGCATACAGTAGCACAAAATCTCCTTCTAACAAGGGTAAAATCAAGAAATATAATTAGTGTGAGGACTATCCAGAACCCCCATATCACCTTTCCGAGTTCCCATGCCATTAGTCTCTGGAAGAATTCATAGGGAGATACGAAGTACCAGATAAGGTTTGCTCCAATAAAGATACTAAGTAGAAATACCCCTCCATAGGCTGATACTCGATATATAAGGCCTTTTCTTAACGACCTTTCAAAAAATACCGTGAGGTCACTTATTACAGTCTGGGGACAGAGCCATCCGCACCATATTCTTCCAAATACTATTGTCACAGAGACTATAAGGAAGGTCAAAAAGAGGGTTGCCACAAGGACGATAAAGAACTCATCCATCCAGAAGGTCTTTCCAAAGAAATAGAGCTTTAATTCCGGAATGTCAAACCTGAGGGCACTCTCTCCATTAATCTTTAAAAAGGGGATGCCCGGAAGGAGGATCACATGGATAATTCTTACGATCCTCCTCCATCTACCAAAAGAGGAACCCGACTTCCTTCCTTTAGAATCCCAATTTTGAGCTTCCTTATGTATCAAAAATGGATTTCCTCAGCTTCTTTTTCAGAGCACCTTAATCATCATCTAGCATCCTGTACTTTGGCTCTTCAACCTTCTTGTGTCTCTTCTTTGAATAATAGAATATTATTGTCATCACTAAGGCTATAACAAGGCTCAGGCCAAAGAGTATATAGAGCGTTCCAGTCATTTTTTCTTCATAGAGAAAAGAAGATAGAGTATCCCTACGACAGCAAGGCTCGTAAATCCTATTGTTGCAACTATTGTTATATCCATAGGGCCTCCTTACTTCTTCTCCATCTGTTCAATTAATGCCTTCTCCTGAGACCATCCACTGATTGAAGGCGTGTAGGATACGAAGTAGTATATTCCCCAGAGAATCAGTGCCCAGAAGAGTATGAGCCACCCAACGGGAATCTTTCTATTCAAGGTCTCTTCATTCTCAAATTCCTTTAAGCTATCAAATTCTTCTGTCATAAGGCACCTCCTGACTTATTTTTTAAGGGCTCTTATATAAGATACCAAAGACCATATACCATTTTTATCTATCTGAGTTCCAAAAGGGGGCATACCACCTGGGGTACCGTCAACAATTATAGAATACAGTTTACCATCGCTGATGTCTCCTTCTTTTCCAAGCCATATATTGTCTTTTAAGGAGATACCTATCCCACCTTCGCCTTCTTCACCGTGACAGATCAGACAGTATTTTTTATAGAGTTCTTTACCCCTCTCTATTGCCGCCTTATCTTGAGCAAGGGGATTTCTTTCCTCTACTATTTTTGCTTCGAGTATTTCTTCTTTTTTCTTCACAGCAGTACCTATAACCTGAAGATAGGCCACTATAGCATCCATCTCTGTCTTATCCTGCAGGGCCTCTATCTCTTCCCTTGTATAGGGAAAACCAAGGGCCTTCATATGTCTTTCAACTTCTTTAGGGTTAAGTTTCCTGTCCTTCAAGAAGGCATAGGAAGGCATGTTTGATTCCTTGAAGAAAGCCCCCGGATTTTCCATATGCCTATAATGCCATGCATCAGGATATTTTCCCCCAATCCTTGCAAGATCAGGGCCTGTCCTTTTTGAACCCCATAGGAAGGGATGGTCATAGGCAAACTCTCCTGCCTTAGAATACTCTCCATACCTCAGAACCTCAGTCTTCAAGGGTCTAACTGTCTGGGTGTGGCAGTAAAAACATCCTTCTCTCTGATAGATATCCCTTCCTGCCAACTGGAGGGCTGTATAGGGCTTGAGGTTTTCGAGCTTCGGGTGCATCTCAGGCCTTAGCATTGGATAGAGCATCGTAACTACCGTTCCTACAAGGACAACAGCTGTTGCGAGTATGGCAAATAATATGGGGTTTTTGTGAAGTTTATCATGAAGTCCGGCCATCTTTCACCTCCTATGCCCTTGCCTTTCGGGCAGTCATATAGATGTTATAGATAAAGAAGAGCATACCAATCGTGAATATCACACCACCAAGGGTTCTCATCTCCCAGAATGGATAGTTCTTGGCGATTATCTCCACCATAGTATACTTAAGGGTTCCGTCAGGATTTACTGCCTTCTGCAAGGCTCCTTGTTGGATTCCTGTTATCCACATGGTTATTGAGAATATCAATTGCCCTATTAGAACGAGCCAGAAGTGGGTATTTGCAATCTTTACGCTGTAAATCTCTGTATTGTAGATCTTGGGTATGATGTAGTATATGGATGCAGCAACCGTCATGGTGACCCATCCCATGGTGCCCATATGCACATGGCCTGGAACCCAGTCTGTGTAATGGATTAGCTGGCTCACTATTCTGAGTGACTGAGTAGGTCCCTGAACAGTCTGGAGACCGTAAAAGGTTATGCCGAGGATAAAGAACTTTGTGAGATAACTGTTCTTTGCCTTTTCCCAGTCCTGGCCAACAGTGTAATAACCATTGACGACTGAGCCCCAGGATGGTGCAATCAAGAACATAGTGAATACTATTCCAAGGGTCTGGATCCAGTCTGGAAGGGGCGTATAAACGAGGTGGTGGGCACCTGTCCAGAGATAGGCAAATACAAGGGACCAGAAGGCTATTATTGAGAGCCTGTGACTGTAAATTGGCAGTCCTGTTGATTTTGGAAGAAAGTAATAGAACATGGCAAGAATTGGTGTAGTAAAGACAAATCCCACAGCATTATGACCATACCACCACTGCACATTTGCACTGTTGACACCAGCAAAGAGGTGATAGGACTTGAGAAGCCCTGCTGGAATCGATAGATTATTAATAATATAAAGAATCGCAACAGCAATAACAGTGGCTATTACATACCAGAGGGATATATACATCTGCTCCTCTTTCCTTTTGAGGATTGTGCCGAAGATATTAATGGCAAACATAACCCAGAGGATAACCACTCCAATATCAAGGGGCCACTCAAGTTCTGCATATTCAAGGGACTGGGTATATCCAGCAAGAAGGCTTAAGGCTCCAAGGGCAATGGCTGCATTAAAAAGATACAACTGAAACCTTGCGAGTTTTGGGAATAGGAGGGGTCTTCTGCATAGCTTCATTGTGATGTAATAGAATATGCCGAAGATAGCACCAACACCTAAGCCAAAGGCAAGGCCATTGGTGTGAACAACCCTCAATCTTCCAAAGGTAAAGTAGGGTGGCAGGTTTGCGTTTGGATGCCACATCTGTACAGATATCCACAGGCCTATCAAGATACCCACAACACCCCAGAAGATAGAGGAATAGATGAAACCCTTTACTGTCTGGTAATCATATCGATACTCATCCATGTCTTTCCCCCATGTATGAGATTTTGCCTCCCATGAGGCATTATTTAACTTCTATCATGCTTCATACCTATAACGGGATAAATCTTATAGGCTATAAGGCCAACTCATACCCTCATTTTCTGAAGCCTATTGCCTGAGACCTCAAACCCATTTATGAATTACTCTTGATTAACTAAGCTATTTTATTATACAGGATAATTATAATCCTGTTTAATTAAAAAAGTCAAGTTTTTTGATCAAACAAAAATTGAGGGTAGATTTTTTTATAAAAAATATGTAAAAATAAAAAACTTCTTTTGACTGGTATCACCAGAAGAATAAATTTCAGGAGGTATGACGATGTATCTTGTAAAGGTAGACATTGAAAAATGTGAGGGCTGTGAGGAGTGCGTGAATGTCTGCCCTCAGGGTGTCTTCAGAATGGTTGATGGTAAATCAGACCCGTACCAAACAAGCGAGTGCGTTTTCTGTGAGAGCTGCATAGGTGTCTGCCCCCCTGGTGCGATAACGATTACAGAGATGTAAAGACAGATTTAGTGGCGAAAGTAACAGTGGCTACAGGCTTTAGGATATTTTTTATTTTTCTATAGCCTGTAGCCTAAAGCCTATTTAATCGCCTGTAGCCTAATATTCTAAAGCTATAGCCTAATTCAGCTTCCCAACTCTGACTTCTATTCTTGCCGATTGTTTTCCTAAAATCCCCCTTTTCCAAAGGGGGAGAAAAGAGAAAAAGTTTTCCAAAGGAGAAAAAAAGAGAATAGGATAGTATGGAAAAATTTCTTCCTTTAAAAACTGCTGCTCTACTGCACTATTTGATTTTTTTGAGGGTTTTCTTTAAAATGTAAGTAAGCACTTACATAAAGGAGTAACAGTTGGAGACAACAAGAGAGAGGATTCTTCGGTCTGCCTTGAAGTTATTTTCTGAAAAGGGCTACCTTGGTGCAACAACTCGAGAGATAGCTGATGAGGCAGGGATTGCAGAGGTTACCCTATTCAGGTATTTTCCTTCAAAGGAGCTACTTTTTGAGGAGGTCGTAAACGCCTATTCCTTTTTACCAAAACTAAAGGTCTTGATAAAGGAGATAGGTGATAAGCCCTATGACGAGGCTCTAATCTTGATAGCAACAGAATTTCTCGGGATTCTTAATATGAGAAAGGACCTTATAAAGATAATGCATTCAGAGATGCAGAGATACCCTGATAAGATAAAGAAGATTCACGATGCCCTGATTAATGATACATTGAGGATGCTTACTTCATATTTTGAGACTTTACAGAAAAAAGGCATCGTGAGGAGATTTAATCCTGAATATGGTGCAAGGGCCTTCCTTGGAATGTTCTTTTCTTATTTTTATGCAAGGGAGATAAAGGGTCTTCAGGGATACAAAGGTGATGACATGGAAATGACCATAAGGTCTTATGTTGATATTTTTATAAATGGTACAAGACCATAGCTATCCAGAATAAATTAAAATGGTATTTTAAAAAGGGCATAAGGCCTCAAAAACACAAAAGAAGCGACAGGATTATTTTATTAGGGTATAATGAGGTTATCAACTTATTTAAGAGGTATATTAAGGTCATGAGAGGTTATTTAACAAGTTACATTAAGGAGTCGCCTTTTGTGCTTTTTAGGGATGGCGTAAGTAATAGTTGGCCTCATGCCCTTTTAAGATTTATCTTAGACAGGTGTGGTACAAGACATTTTAGCAAAAGTAAGACTTAAGGAGGGATTCCCATGAGATACTTAAGGATAGAGCTATTTTTAACCCTCATGCTGATTTTTTCAGCATGTTCTAAAAATTCTGAGGGTGCTAAACAATCTCCATCGTCCTTGCCACCATTGGATGTGACTGTTTATGAAATCCCTCAGGCAAAGACCGTTCCTGTGGAGGTTAAGTATCCTGCGAGAACGAAGAGCATATCCATGGTGACTGTTGTTGCAAGGGTATCAGGGATACTTAAAGAAAGGTATTTTGTAGAAGGTCAGTTCGTGAATAAGGATCAATTGCTCTTCAAGATAGAGCCTGATATCTATCAGGCAGAATATGACAGTGCTAAGGCACAGCTCGAGCAGGCAATAGCAGAATTCAACAGGGCAGAGAGGGACTGGCAGAGGACAAAGGCATCATTTGAAGACAGACTTGTGAGTGAGCAGCAGAGGGATGCAGTACTGTCAGCCTATGAACAGGCAAAGGCCCTTGTAGAGGCAGCAAGGGCAAGGCTCAAACAGGCTGAACTGAATCTCAGATATACAGATGTAAAGGCCCCTGTGAGCGGGATTACAGGTACAAGACTCGTTGACCCTGGCAATCTGGTAAATCCTGGAACAGCCCTTGTCACCATAACAGAGGTGAATCCAATATATGCAGAGTTTTCCATTCCTGATTCAGACCTTATGAGGCTGAAGGCTGAAGGCTTAAGGCTGAAGGATAAACTTCAGGCCTATTTACTAATAGATGACAGCCCTTACAGGCATTCAGGGAAGATAGATTTTATGGATAGTGTGATAGACGAGAAGACCTCTTCAGTGAAGGCAAGGGCAGTCTTTCCGAATCCTGATAGGGAGATACTTCCAAATCAATTCGTGAGGATTATAATAAAGGGCATCCAGAGAAGGAATGCAATAGTTGTTCCCCAGAAGGCAGTACTCCAGAGCACTTCAGGTCCTTTTGTATATGTTGTGGAAAATGGTAAGGCTCTTGTGAGGAATATAAAGCTCGGTGAGAGGGTTGGTGATAATTTTGTTGTTGAAGAGGGTCTTAAGCCCGGTGACCTCGTGATAGTAGATAATCTCATGAAGATAAGGCCCGGGGTGCCAGTGAAGATAGAGCATCAAAGCAATAGAGCAGCAGAACAGTAGGAGATTATGGAAAAAGATTCATTCCTAAAAAACTGCTGCTCTGTTACGCTACTGCTTTACAGGACAAAGCTATGATATCAAAATTCTTCATAGAGAGGCCGAGGACCGCGGCTGTCCTCGCGATAGTAATTGTCCTTGCGGGTCTCCTCTCGATTCAGGTCCTGCCTGTAAAGGAGTATCCAACACTCACACCCCCTCAGATAACTATTACTGCAGTCTATCCAGGTGCCGATGCAGAGACTATTGGAAAGACTGTTGCAGCACCCCTTGAGGAGGCGATTAATGGTGTTGAAAACATGATATACATGACGAGCACCGCCTCATCAAGCGGAGTCCTCAATATGAGTATATTCTTTGAGGTTGGTACCGACTCGAATGTCGCAAAGATGGATGTGAATAACAGGGTTCAGACTGCCCTGAGTAAGCTTCCAGAAGCAGTGAGGCGCCAGGGCCTTCAGGTAAGGGAGAGGACACCAGATCTCCTCAAGGTCATTGCCTTTGTCTCAGAGGGTAACAAAAGAGACATGGTCTCCCTCTCAAACTATATCATTATCAATATACTCGATGACATTAAGAGGGTTCCTGGTGTTGGTGATGCCATTGTCTTTGATGAGAAGAGATATTCCATAAGGGTGTGGCTGAAGCCTGACAAGCTTGCAAGGCTTGGCCTTACACCAGTGGATGTATTTAATGCTGTGTCAAGCCAGAATGAGCAGTTTTCTGCTGGAGGCCTTGCTCAGGAGCCAATAAAAAATCCACAGGTCTATTCCTATTCTATCAAAGGTGAAAAGAGGTTCGAGACACCTAAGGAGTTTGAAGAGATCATAATACGCTCAGCTCCTGATGGATCCTCCATAAGGCTTAAGGATATAGCCACTGTAGAGCTCTCCTCAGAGAGCTTTAACAGGAATTCCTTCTATAATGGTCAGCCTGCTATACCTGTTGGAATATTCCTCTCACCTGGTGCAAATGCCCTTGATGTCTCAGACAGGCTTGACGCTCTCCTCAAAGAACTCTCAAAGGAATTTCCTCCAGACATAAAATACCATATACCCTTTGATCCAACAGTCTTTGTGAGGGAGTCTATTAAAGAGGTCCTCATAACCCTTGGCATAGCCATACTCCTTGTTGTCTTTGTTGTCTATATATTCCTTGGAAGCATGAGGGCAACTATAATACCTGTCCTTGCGATTCCTGTCTCTATCATAGGGACCTTTGCCGGGCTATATGCCTTTGGTTTCTCCATAAACCTCCTCACCCTCTTTGGACTGATCCTCGCCATTGGCCTTGTTGTTGATGATGCAATCATTGTGATAGAGAATGTGGAGCGTATAATGAGGGAGCAGGGACTTCCTCCAAAAGAGGCCACAATAAAGGCAATGGAGGAGATCACTGCACCTGTCATAGCTATTGTCCTCGTCCTTTCTGCCGTCTTCATTCCAGCATCATTTGTTGGTGGATTCAGCGGAAAACTCTATCAACAATTTGCTATTACAATAGCTATATCAGTCATCATTTCTGGCATTGTTGCCTTAACCCTCACACCTTCTCTCTGTGCCTTATTTCTTAAAGGACACGAAAAAAGACCCCTATTGCCCATTAGGCTCTTTCAGGAATTCTTTGACCAGACAAGAAAGGGCTTTGTTAAGGGTGTGAGGCTCGTGATAAGGCTTGCCATTATAAATATTGTGCTCTTTTCTCTCATGCTCCTCGGTACATATCTCTTAATAAAGAGGCTTCCTACGGCCCTCGTACCTGTTGAGGATAAGGCATCAATACTGTTTTTTACATACCTTCCACCTGGCTCATCCCTTGAGAGGACAGAGGGGGTTGTCCATGATATAGAAGGGATATTATCAAGGACGCCTGAGGTGAATGAATGGGTTGCTGTCTCAGGCCTTGACTTACAGACCTTTGCCTTCAGGACAGACTCGGCTGTGGGCTGGGTGAGGTTGAAGGACTGGTCTCACAGGAAAGGAAGGGGTCAATCATCCATGGAGCTTGTAGGAAGGCTCATGGGTCAATTTATGCAGAACAGGGAGGGCCTTGCCTTTGCTGTTAATCCGCCACCAATCATGGGAATGAGCACAACAGGTGGATTTGAACTATATGTTCAGGACAGGACAGGTGGCTCTCTTCATGAATTGAGCAGACATGTCCAGGGGCTCGTTGCAAGGGCTAATCAGAGGCCTGAACTCATGTCCGTCAGGACTACCCTCAACACAAATGTCCCCTATTATGCTGTGAGAGTTGATAGGGAAAAGGCAAAGGCCCTTAGAGTGGAGATAAGCGATATATACAACACCCTCTCTATGACCTTCGGAAGCACCTATATCAATGACTTCAATCTCTTTGGGAGGGTCTTCCATGTGAACCTCCAGTCAGAGGGTGAGTTCAGGGATGACCTAAGGGATTACAGTTATGTCTTTGTGAAATCGAGGACAGGTGAGTTAGTTCCCTTGAGTTCCCTTATATCCATCGAGAGGACTGCTGACGCAATGGTAATAGAGAGATTCAACATGTTTCCTGCTGCAAAGGTTACAGGGGAGCCAAGGCCAGGCTTCACCTCTGGTGATGCCATAAGGGCCATATCAGAGGTCGCAAAGGAGGTTCTGCCTCCAGGATACACGATTTCATGGGCAGGAACCTCCTTTCAAGAGGTGAGGGTACAGGAGAAGGGAAATGTAGCGCTAATATATGCCATTGTTTTTGTCTTTCTCATACTCGTTGCCCTTTATGAGAGCTGGAGCGCACCCCTTGCCATAATCCTTTCTGTTCCTTTTGCTGTCTTTGGTGCAGCCCTTGGTCTTACCCTAAGGGGTCTTGAGAATGACATATACCTTCAGGTTGGCCTTATCACACTCATAGGACTATCGGCAAAGAATGCCATACTTATAGTTGAGTTTGCAGAGGAGAGATTCAAGAGACTTAAGATGCCCCTAATTGAGGCGACTGTTGAGGCCTCAAGGATCAGGTACAGACCAATTGTCATGACTTCCTTTGCCTTTATAGCAGGAACACTTCCACTGGCATTGAGCACAGGTGCGGGTGCAAACAGCAGACACATAATAGGAACAACTGTTGTGGCAGGGATGCTCTTTGCTACCCTTATAGGAATCTTCTTCATCCCACTGTTTTATTATCTTGTGATGAGGGTAAAGGAGAAGATAGGGCTTACTAAGAAGGTTAAAAAAGGAGAAGACAGGTGAGCACTAACCTTTTCATTTCCTTTCGGAAAAGGATACTGATATCTCCCTGGAAAAGCTCTTCTCTACCGTTCCTCTTTTGGAAAACTCTTTCTCTTTTCTCCCCCTTTGGAAAACTTTTTCTCTTTTCTCCCCCTTTGGAAAACTCTTTCTCTTTTTCCCCCTTTTGGAAAGGGGGATTAAGGGGGATTTGATGAAGATGTCCTTTTTCTTTATAAAATCTCCCCTAACCCCTCTTTTCCAAAGAGGGGAAACAAGAGGGGTTTTTGCTAAAGAGAATAATATAGAAAAGGAGTTTGACTAAAGAGGTGATATTGTGAAGGGACTTTGTTGGAAAACTCTTTCTCTTTTCTCCCCCTTTGTAAAAGGGGGATTAAGGGGGATTTTATAGAACAATGCTTCCATACAACAAATCAATAAAGTCTTTATCTCAAAGACTTAGAAGGAACATGACAGAAGCTGAGCGTTTATTGTGGTCTAAAATAAGATGCAGACAATTAAAAGGGTATCAATTTTACAGACAGAAGATAATAGGAAACTATATTGTAGATTTTTATTGTGCAAAGGCTAATCTTGTGATAGAGCTTGACGGAGGTCAGCACTATGACAAAGAGGTTCAAGATAAGGATAGAAAAAGAGATAAATTTCTGGAAAGTCTTGGATTGAAGGTATTGAGATTTTCGGATAGAGAGGTTTTTGAGAATATCGATGCAGTTATGGAGACTATATGGAAGAGTTTATGATTAATAAAATCTCCCCTAACCCCTCTTTTCCAAAGAGGGGAAACAATTGGAAAACCCTTTCTATTTTTCCCCTTTGGAAAACTTTTTCTCTTTTCTCCCCCTTTGGAATAGGGAGGATTAAGGAGGATTTGAAGAATAGATGTCCTTGTAAATAGATTTGAAAGGAGATAGGGGAAAGATGGAGAGAATCTTCATTGGATTGAAAGTTGAATATGATAGGTTGAGGCAGAATATGAGATTTTTAGTAACATTGTTGCTTGTTGTTATAACAGGTTGCAGTTTTACACCTGAACTCAAAAGACCTGATATCGAACTCCCTTCAAGTAGGCTACCCTCAGAGATAAAAGAAGAGGATATATCAAAGGGTAAAGGCGTTCAACCTGAATGGTGGAGGCACTTTAATGACCCTGTTCTGAATGCTTTAATAGATGAGGCCTTAAAGAACAATGATGATCTCCTTATAGCGGCATCAAGGATTGAGCAGGCCCGTACGCTCCTCGGAATAAGCAGTGCAGAACTCTATCCATTAATAACAGCAGGTGCCTCTGCCTCAAGGACAAAGACCTCTGAAGAGGTCTCTAACAACGGAAAGGGCCAGATTTTTAATAATTTCAGTCTCTCATCAATGGTCTCCTATGAGATAGACCTGTGGGGAAGGCTAAGGAATGAGAAAGAGGCAAACCTGAGGAGGCTTCTTTCAGCAGAGGCAGCAAGGCAGGGCCTGAGGCTCAGTATCATATCCTCAGTTATAAGCACTTACTTTAATATCCTTTCAGCAGAACAGCAGCTGAGGACAGCAGAGGAGATAATGCTGAGACAGAAGGATATTTATGAATTCAGACAGAAACAGCTAAGGCATGGTGTTATTGATGAGCTCATTGTTGAGCAGTCCCGTGCTGAGTATCAATCAACGAGGCTTATTCTTGAAGGCCTTAAGAACCAGAGGGAGATCCTTAAGAGCAGCCTTTCTCTCCTCCTTGGAAAGAGCCCTAAGGAGATCTTTGAGAAGACCTATGACTTTAGCAGGGAGATGCCAGAGATTCCTCCTCTGCCTTCTTTCATTCCATCAGAGGTTCTTCAGAAAAGGCCTGATATAATCCAGGCAGAAGAGAACCTTAAGGCTGCAAATCTTGAGATAGGTGTTGCAAGGGCAGCCTATTTCCCGAGGATTCCCCTTACAGGACTTCTGGGATTGCAAAGTAGTGAGCTTGGGAACCTTATCCAGTCCTCTGCAGTATTCTGGAACATTGGTGCGAATGCTGCCATGCCACTTCTTGATTTTGGAAGGACAAAGGGAAATGTGAGGCTCAAGGAGGCACAGAAGGAAGAGGCCCTTTTACAATATGTAAAGACAGTTAGGACCGCCTTTAAGGAGGTTTATGATGGTCTTGTGAGCCTTCAACAATCCATGAAGAGGCTGGATACCCAGAAAGAACAACTCGAGAGCCTTGAGAAGGTCCTCAGACTCTCTGAGAAGAGATATGAGAAGGGTCTCACAGATTATCTTACAGTCCTTGACAGCCAGAGAGGATATCTCAATGCAAGGCTCAATCTCATAAGACTCAGGGCAGAGGTGCTTAATAACTATGTATTCCTTTACAAGGCCCTTGGAGTGATTAGTGGCGAGGTAAAAGGTGGTGAGGGGGTGAGAGATTAATGAGACGAGAATTGTTAGAACTACCACTTTTTTTGAGCTATCTATTCTTTTTACTAATTGCCCCAAATGTTGCCTTCTCCTCAGAGGGGCTCTACCCCTCAAATAATTTTGCAAGTACTACTGGTGCCGAGGTAACGAGCCATGAACTGCCCATCCTTACCCTTCAGGAAGGGCTTAAGATCGTTACTCAGGAGGCACGGCTCCTTAAGATTGCTACCCTGAATGAAGAAATAGCAAGGAGTGAAGTTAGTCTTGCAAGGTCAAGATTATTACCTTCCATTAATGCTTATGGGAGGCATATCTTTCTTGCCTATCAGCCAGGAGCCCGATTTGGACCTCAGGAGGTTTATACATCAGAAAGATCCTTTCTCTCCTATGGCATAAATCTTTATCAAACAATATATGACTTTGGTGGAGATATATCATTATACAATGCCTCAAAAAAGGCTGTTTCTATAACAGAGAACGAGACAAGGAGGATCAGGAACCTTATTAGTCTTGAATTCACAAAGGCCTATCTCGACCTCCTTGAGATAGAGAAATTGATAAATGTATCAGAAAGAGAAGTGGAGAGCCTTGAGGCCCATCTCAAGGATACCATAGCACTTTTCGAAGAAGGTATGAGCACCAAGAACGAAAGGCTCGAGATAGAGGTTAGGCTCTCTGATGCCCGTCAGAGGCTCTTGAGTTTAAAAAATCAGAGGTCTCTTTATGTATCGAGGATTAACAGCCTACTTTTGAAGCCCCTTGATGCAGATTTCAGGACAGAAGAGGTTGAGATTATCGATTCTTCATCCCTCAGCCCTCAGTCTTCAGCCTTTTGTTTTGACCTGTCTTCAGCCTATGAGATTGCTGAGGAACTGAGGCCTGAGATAAAGGCAATTGATAATGAGATTGAGGTCCTTAGATTGAGAGAAAAGGCAAAGGCAGGAGAATACTATCCAAGGCTTTTTCTTCAGGCAAGCTATGAGTATACAGAAAACAGATATATGCTTCATGAAGACAACTGGTCATTGGTTTTTGGTTTGAATGTTAATCTTTTCAGTGGTGGTTCAACAAGTTCAGAGATCGCAAGACTTAGAGCTCAGCAGATGCAGCTCCTTGAGGAGAGGAAGAGGGTCGTTGATGATATAAGACTTGAGGTAAAGAGATATTTTGTAGAGCTCAAGAACGCAGTAGAAAGGCTTGATGTTACTCAGAAGGCTATCTCACAGGCAGAAGAGAATCTAAGGATAAATAAGATTAGATTTGAAGAGGGTGTGGGCAAATCCACTGATGTCCTTGATGCCATTGCCCTTTTAAGTCTTGCAGAGACGAATTACTACAGGGCAAAATATGAATATCTGAGGGCAAAGGCAGGTCTTTTGTATTCTCTGGGCAAAGATATTGCAACAGAATTTGGAGAATAATCGAGCTGGCATCAAGTTAACAATTCAGGAGGTAAGGATGAAAGGGGATTTTAGTGGCGAAAGTAACAGTTTTAGTGGCGAAACCAACAGTAGAAGGCTTAAATTAGCCATAATTACCTTTTCTATTGTCGGACTCATTGGTGCCCTTACACTCTTTTTCTACCTCAGATACAAATCAACACACATAACAACAGACAATGCCTATGTTGAGGGGTCAATCCATATAGTAGCCTCAAAGGTTTCAGGCACTGTTTCGGCAATCCATGTAAAGGATAACCAGTATGTAAAGAAAGGTGAGCTCCTTGTTGAGATTGAGCCTTCTGATTATGAGGTGAAGGTAAGGGAGGCAGAGGCAGGACTTAATGCAGAGCGAGAAAAGCTCAAAGAGATCAATGCAAGGATAGAGGCAGCAATAAGGCAGCTTGATGAGGCAAAGGCAAGGTATGAGGCCCAGAAGGCAAATCTTGCCCTTCAGAGGGCAAATCTCTCTCAGGCAGAACTGGACCTCAAAAGGGCAGAAGGTCTTTTTAAAAAGGAGGCCATCTCAAAGGCCCAGTACGATAGGGCTAAGACTGCCTATGAGGTAGCCCTTGCTCAGGTAAAGGCCCAGGAGGAGCTGGTTCGTCAGGCTATAAGTGCAATAGAGGCCCAGAGAGCCCTTTTAAAACAGGTAGAATCATTAAGACCTTTGCAAATGGCAAATATAAGACAGAAGGAGGCGATCCTTGAATCAGCCAGGCTCAGACAGAGTTATACAAAGATTTTTTCACCTTCTGATGGATATATAACAAAGAAGTCTGTTGAGATTGGCAATCAGATAAGGGAAGGTCAGCCCCTTATGGCTGTTGTGCCTCTTGAGAATGTATGGATAGTAGCAAATTATAAAGAGACCCAGCTAAGTAAGATGAGGCCAGGACAGCGGGTAAAGATAAAGGTTGATACTTATCCTGGCAGGGTCTTCTGGGGAAGGGTAGATAGTATAATGGCAGGTACTGGTGCCGTCTTTTCCCTCTTTCCACCTGAGAATGCCACAGGAAATTATGTGAAGGTTGTCCAGAGGATTCCTGTAAAGATTGTCCTCGAGGGAAATACAGATCCAGAGCATATCCTTAGAGTCGGTATGTCTGTTGTAACAACCATAATTGTTGAATAATGAATAAGTGGCTTATTACATTAACAGTAATGCTTCCGACCCTTATAGAGATCATTGACACCTCTGTTGTCAATGTCTCTCTTGACCATATAAGGGGAAGCCTTTCTGCAGGGATAGAGGAGTCCACTTGGACAATTACATCCTATCTCGTCTCTAATGCCATTATAATACCCATGACAGGATGGATTAGCAGACGCATTGGGAGAAAGAGATACCTCCTTTTATCAATAGCCATGTTTACCTTAAGCTCTTTTCTCTGTGGTTCTGCCTGGAGTCTTGAGAGCCTTGTGTTCTTCAGGATAATTCAGGGGATTGGAGGAGGAGCCCTTCAACCATTGAGCCAGTCCATACTTCTCGAAACTTTTCCACCCCATCAGCATGGCACTGCCATGGCAGCCTTTGGCATAGGTATTATGTTCGGTCCTATTGTAGGTCCGCTCCTTGGTGGATGGATAACAGACAACTGGTCCTGGCGATGGGTCTTTTATATAAACATACCTATAGGCATAATCTCTATTCTCATGACAATATTTTTCATAAAAGATCCTCCTTACATGAAGGGCATGAAACTCAAGATTGATTACCTTGGAATCATGCTTCTTGCCATTGGTCTTGGATGCCTTCAGATAGTCCTTGATAAGGGTCAGAGCGAAAACTGGTTTGACTCCCGATTCATAACTACCCTTACAATAATCTCTGGCCTTAGCCTTGTGCTTTTTATAATAGTTGAGCTCTTCACAGAGACACCTGTCGTAAACCTCAAGGTCTTCAAAAACCTCTCCTTTAGCACAGGCAATGTGGTGATGTTCTTTGCCTTCTTTAATCTCTTTGGAAGCATTGTGTTATTACCCATATATCTCCAGACCCTTATGGGATATACAGCAACCCTGGCAGGTCTTGTCCTTGGCCCTGGTGGTCTTGCCACCCTTATTGTCCTTCCTATTGCTGGAAGGCTTGTTCATAAGATAAATCCAAAGATAATTCTTGGTGCAGGAATTCTTATATGTTCTTATGCAACCTATCTTATGTCCAATTTTAATCTTCAGGCAGACTTTTGGAGTATTATATGGCCAAGGATTGTACTTGGTATTGGGATGCCCTTCATATTTATATCTCTAACCTTACTCACAATGGCAGGGATAAAAAAGGAGGATATGGGAAATGCAACGGGTATATATAATCTTCTGAGAAACCTCGGAGGAAGTTTCGGTGTTGCTTTTGTGACAACAATGCTTGGGCGAAGAACCCAATTCCATCAGTTCAGGCTCGTTGAGAACTTAACTATCTTTGACCATAGCTTTCAGTATGCCCATGAGCAATTATCCTTTCTATTTGACCTCAAGGGATTTGGTCCTTTATCAGAAAGGGCTGGTCTTGGCCTTATCTACCGGGAGCTTTTGAGACAGGCCAGTATGCTTGGATTCAATGATGCCTTCCACCTCCTGAGCATCCTTATGCTCTGTGTCTTTGTATTGATATTCCTTCTTAAAAGACCCGAAACCTCCTCAAAACAAGTAGCGATGCACTGAATCAATTTAATCTTCCACAAATAATAAAGGGCTTGTCTTGACATATTTTTGGTTTTTAAAGTATTTTAAAAGAATTTGATTTGCCTGTTATATTGATTGAAAGAGGAATCTGGGGTCAGATCTCAAACTTTTGATTCATTTTTACATCTAACCCCTGATAAGTGGAGGTTTCAGATTTATGCCTGAGATAAAAAAGGTTCTTATTGCAAACAGGGGTGTACCTGCTGTGAGGGTGATGCTCACATGCAGGGATAGAAGGATTCCTACCACTGCTGTTTACAGCACTCCTGACAGGCTCGCTCATCATGTCTTTATGGCAGATACGGCAATTCATATTGGAGAGGCCCCTCCGGCAGAATCATATCTTAATGCCGAAAAAATCATAGATGCTGCCCTGAGGAGTGGCTGTAATGCCATTCATCCTGGTTGGGGTTTTCTTGCTGAGAATCCTGACTTTGCTCAGATGGTTATAGATGCTGGTCTTATCTGGATTGGTCCTCAACCAGAGGTTATCAGATTGATGGGAGATAAGATTCGGGCAAAGAAGATTGCCCAGAAAGCAAATGTACCAACAATCCCAGGTATTACTGATGTTAAGGATATTGAGACTATAAAGAAATGGATTAGGGAAGAAAACATCCAGTATCCCATTATGATAAAGGCCTCTGCAGGCGGCGGTGGGAAAGGCATGGTTAAGGTTGAGAAGGAAGATCAGCTACAGATTGCCTTTAACCAGGCGAAGTCAGAGGCTAAAAAGGCCTTTGGAGATGATACCCTTCTCGTAGAAAAGTATATTGAGAGGGGAAGGCACATAGAGGTTCAGGTTGTGGGAGATAAATACGGCAACATTGTCCATCTTTACGAAAGGGAATGCACAATACAGAGAAGGAACCAGAAGATTATAGAGGAGGCTCCCTCACCAACCCTTGATGAAGACCTGAGGCAGGAGATATGCTTTACAGCCCTTAGATTAATGAGGGAGATAAACTATACATCTGCCGGAACAGTGGAATTCATCTTTGATTCAAATACAAGAAAGTATTATTTCCTTGAGGTCAATACAAGGCTTCAGGTAGAGCATGGTGTTACTGAGCTCATTACAGGTCTTGATATAGTGGGGATTATGCTTGATGTGGCTATGGGTAAAAGACTTCCCTTCAAACAGGCAGATGTCCATCCAAACAGGTGGGCCCTTGAGGTGAGACTCAATGCTGAGGATCCGAAGACCTTCAGCCCTTCCTTCGGAACAATAACGAGGCTTGAGATCCCTCACGGCCCTGGTGTGAGGATATCCACTGGTGTATATGAGGGTGCTGACATTCCACCTTATTATGATTCCCTTTTTATGCTCCTCATGTCTGCTGGTGCAGATCGGGAGGATGCCATAAGGGTTATGGACAGGGCCCTGAGCAGGGGATTGAGGGTGGAGGGCATTAAGACCCTTGCACCACTTCTTCTTAGCATTATAAGGCATCCGGCTTTTATCAGAGGTGAGTTCTCCACAAGATTTATTGAAGAGCATATGAATGAGCTTGTTTCCATGTTTAAGGAAAAGACCTCAGAGGATGAGGCATTAAAGGTAGCCCGATATGTGGCAGAGATATCTGCCTTAGGGCCACAACCATGGATGTAAATAAGTAGTTTTATGGCAAAGATAAAAAATATTAACTCAGTTACAAATGGAAATGTTAATGAAGACCTTAAGAACTGGGTCTTTGTAAGACCTGGTATGTCTCCAAGGGATATAGTTAAGGCCTTGAGAGAACTCAAGGGTGTCTGCTTTGTCTCTGTTGGGATGAGGGATGCGGGTCAGTCTGATTTTAAGAATAGACTCCGTATTTATGACCTGAAGACCCTTGCACCTTATTACAACAGGATGGGCCTTTTTAGTGCGGAATGCCACGGTGGTGCAAGATGGCATGTAGGGATAATGAACAGGAGAGAAAGCCCCTTTGAGGAGATAAGGATTCTCAGGGAATTAATGCCTGATGTGTTACTCCAGACCCTTGTGAGGGAGACGAATCTCTGGGGATACAGGCCTTATCCAAGGAATGTTATCGAATATGTTGTATCCCAGGTTGATATTGATGTCTGGAGGTGCTTTTCCTTCTTAAATGATGTGCGCAATATGAGGGCTGTTGCTGAGGTCGTTATGAAGAGAGGGAGGCTCTTTGAACCAGCCATCTCATATACAAGTGCTGACTGGACAACAATTGATTATTACCTTGGTGTTGTTAAGGAGATAGTTGACCTCTGTGGTGGTGTCGATGAGATAGTTCTATGCATAAAGGACATGGCAGGTGTTGGAGATATAAAGGCAATAGGTGAGCTTGTAGATGCTATAAAGCAAAAGTATCCTGAATTGGTTATAAATTACCACAGACATATCACTGATGGTCTTGCCATACCAGCCCTTCTTTCTGCAGCAAAGGCCGGTGCAAAGATCTTTGATGTTCAGGAAGACTCCCTTGTAAGATTTTATGGTCACTCGCCAATACTTGGTGTTCAGGCTGTGTTTGAGGAATCAGAAATTCCTGTCCATCTAAACAGAAAAGTTGCTGAGGAGGCAGTATATAAAGTAAGAGAGTGGATTGGCTATTATGACTGGGCAGAATCTCCATTTCGTGGTCTTGACCATACTGTTACAAGACATAAGATGCCAGGTGGTGCCTTTCCGAGCTCCTTTGAACAGGCATTGAAGTCAGATTTTTTACATCTCATGCCAGCTATTCTAAAGGTTATGTCTCTTTATAACAGGATAGTAAGATATTTTGATGTTACCCCTGGAAGCCAGATCACCTGGGTTACCTGTAGCGGCATTGTTAACAGATATGCAAAGGAGCGCGGAGATGCTGGTGTAAGACATATTATTGAGCTCCTTACAAAATTTGTTGAGAAAAAGGATCAGGACTTTAATGCCATGGAGCCCCATGAGCAGGAGGAACTCCTTCAGCTCTTCAGGAATGCACCAGGAGACTTTAAGAACCTCATCCTCGGTCATTATGGAAAACTCCCGGCTGGATGGCCCGATGAGTGGGTTTACAGGAGTGCCTTTGGAGATGAATGGCAGAAGAAATTAAAGGAGAGGAAGGAGCTTTCGCCCCTTGAGCATATTGAGGATGATGACCTTGACAGGTTGAGGAAGGAACTTGCTGATTACCTCGGCAGAGACCCTTCAGAGGAGGAATTCATTTTATTCTTAATGCATCCAAAAGATGCCCTTGAGTTTATAGAATTCAGAGAGAAATATGGTGAGGCACCCCTTGTGCTTCCTACAAATGTGTGGCGTGAAGGATTAAAAAAACCGGGCGACAAGGTGGAATTTGAACTCTGGGGCAAACCCTATTGCATTGAACTTGTATCTATTGGTGGTGAATATGAAGGGATTATTCATGTCGTTATGAAGGTGAACAACAAGACGAGGGTTTATAAGGTAGAGACCCCGAGGGCTAAAAAGAAAGAGATAAGGATGGCAAGGGCCTTTAATGAGATAGGAGCTCCCATAGCTGGAAATGTCTGGAGGATCGGCAATCCCCAGAGAGGGATACTCAAGGTTGGTGATATCGTCCATAAGGGTGAAGAGATTGCCAATCTTGAGGCAATGAAGATGGAAAATGCCATAGTAGCACCCTTTGATGCCCAGATAAAAGAGATATGTGTAAAACTCAATGATGCTGTTCAGGAAGGCCAGCTCCTCTTTGTCCTTGAGAAGGTATGAATTTTTGAGATCATTTCCAGTTCTTTCTCTCCTTCTTTTATTTGTTCTGTTATTAAGATATAGTGTTGCAAAATTTCTGAATTTCTAATTATAATTTAATTATAAATCCTATCTTTAGATAGGATAATAAAAAAGAGGAGGAAGTCATGAAAAGATTTTTGTTAATTACCATGTCCTTTCTTACCTTACTACTTTTGAATCTTCCCGCAATATCACAAACAGAGAAGCCCAAGATAGCTAAAATCTGCAAACAATGTCATTCACCTGATGAAAAAATCCTCCGTGGTAATTTTATTAATGTCTCCCAGAAGGCAGAGACAGTCCAGATCCAGATCGGACCTGCTACATGGATTGTCAAATATGATGACAATACAAAGTTAATCGGTGCTGAAAAGATAAATAAGATACCGAAGGAAAAAGAGATAGCCATTGAGATTGAGGAGAGGGCTGGTCAGTTATATGCAAAGAGCATATCTGTAAAACCCCCTGCAAGAGTCCCAGAAGAAAAACTTGTCAAGGTTGATGAACTTGCCAGGCTAATTGAAAGCGGATCTGAAAAAGAAAGATTTGTCCTCATTGATTCAAGGCCAGCTCCAAGATATCATGAGGGACATATACCTGGTGCTATATCCATTTATGATGCAGAGTTTGATAAGCATGTTGAGAAACTTCCAAAGGATAAGGATACACTTTTAATCTTTTATTGTGGAGGAGTAACCTGAAGGCTCAGTCCCAACTCTGCCAGTAAGGCAGAGAAGATTGGTTATAAAAATGTAAAGGTTTTCCATGATGGAATGCCAGCCTGGAAGAAAGCTGGCAAGCCCGTATTGTCAACTGTTAATTATGTAAAAGATAATATGGATAAGGATATCCCTCAGGTAATCATTGACTTAAGGTCTCCCCATGAGGCATCAAAGGGATTTATCCCTGGTGCTGTATCTATCCCTGCTGATAATATTTCTCTGGAAAAAGATAAATTCCCGGCTGACAAAAAGGCCCCTATCGTCCTTTATGCCAATGACACAGGTTCTGCAATGGAGGCCTTCAAGGTTATAAGAGGCTGGGGTTATACAAATGCATCTATCCTTGAGGGAGGCATAGATGCCTGGAAGAAGGCAGGATATCCTCTATCTTCTGGTAAATTAGCTGATACCATTGTCTATGTCCCTAAGCCAAGGCCAGGGGAGATATCTGTGGAGGAATTTAAGCAGATTGCAGAGACTCTGCCAGAGGATAAATTTATACTTGATGTGCGAGATGAGGACGAGGCCATGCAGGGGATGCTGAAGGGAGCTAAGAACATACCAACTCAGGAGATTCCTAATAAACTTTCTGAGATACCAAAGGATAAAGAGATTATCACTCATTGTGCAACAGGAGTGAGGGCGGAGATGGCCTATCATATACTAAGAGAGGCTGGCTACAAGGTAAGATTTTTAAATGCCAATATCAAGATAGATAAAGATGGAAAATACGAGATAAGCAAGGAATAATTGACAGCCTGGCATAGAGTGTATTATATTTCCATTGTAAAGGGGAGTAGCCAATCAGAATGACATCGTCAGCACATCGGGAGCCTCAATAAATTTGGCACTCGATCGGTGTCATTCGCTGGATATACCAGCAGGCAAGACCTTTACTGCGAGAAGGTTTTAAAATATTCTCGTAGTAGAGGTCTTTTTATTTTGGCTGTTTAAGAATAATTGGTGCAGGAGGCTTATGAGCTGGCATCTGAAAGATATTAGTACAGTTATTGAAGAATTAGGGTGCTCCATTCAGGGACTTTCCTTAACAGAGGCAGAGAAAAGACTCCAGAAATATGGTCCCAATGAATTAAAAGAAAAAAAGAAGAAGACCCCTTTCATAATGTTCCTTGACCAGTTCAAGGACTTCATGATACTTGTCCTGATTGCTGCTGCCATAGTGTCAGGGATTATCGGTGAACCCTCAGATACTATAGCAATTATAGTGATAGTGGTTCTTAATGCAGTTATCGGTTTTGTCCAGGAATATCGGGCAGAGAAGGCAATGGCTGCCCTTAAATCAATGGCTGCACCTTCGGCAACAGTCCTGAGAGACGGAAGTCCTGTAAATATACCTGCCTCTCAGCTTGTACCTGGAGATATTGTTCTTCTTGAGGCCGGAAATATAGTGCCTGCTGACCTGAGGCTTATTGAGTCAGTTCAGTTAAAGATTGAAGAAGCTGCCCTTACCGGTGAATCTGTGCCTGTGGAAAAGCATACAAAACCTCTTCATGATGAGCATCTACCTATTGGAGACAGAAAGAATATGGCATATAAAGGCACATTCGTTACCTACGGAAGGGGTAAGGGCATTGTTGTGGCTACTGGAATGGATACAGAACTTGGAAGGATCGCCACAATGCTTCAGGAAGAAGAGGAGGTAAAGACACCCCTACAGAAGAGGCTTGCTTCCTTTGGAAAGAAACTCGCAATCGCTGTTCTGGCTATATGTGCCATTGTCTTTGGCATAGGAGTTTTAAGGGGTGAGGATCCTATGTTGATGCTCCTTACAGCCATATCCCTTGCAGTAGCAGCCATACCCGAGGCCCTTCCTGCTGTTGTAACAATATCCCTTGCCATTGGTGCAAGGAAGATGGTCAGGCAGAATGCCCTTATCAGAAAACTCCCGGCAGTTGAGACCCTTGGCTCTGTGACATACATATGCACTGATAAGACAGGGACACTCACATTGAATAAGATGACTGTGGAGGAGATATGGGTCTATGGTGAAGAGGTGAAACGGATGTCAGAGCTCGGAAATCATAAGTCAGAAATCGGAAATCAGATGTCAGATGCTGAGGAAAAATTTTCCTTAGACTCTGATATCCGACCTCTGATTTCTGACCTCTGTTTAGGCTTTGCCTTAAACAATGATGCCAAGCTGGATGCCTCAGGTAATGTAATGGGTGATCCAACAGAGGTTGCCCTTTATAATGTGGCAAAAGAGAAAGGTTTTAAAAAGGAAGAACTGGAAGGACAATATCCCCGCATTTCTGAGATACCCTTTGATTCAGAAAGAAAGTGTATGACAACAATACACAGAGTAGAAGTCACCCCTTCACCTCTCCACCATTTCACCAATAAACCATTTATCTCCTTCACAAAGGGTGCAATAGAGAATCTCCTTGAAAGAGCTGAATTTATGCTCACCCCAGAAGGTATTAAGCCTGTTGACAGGGCGGAGATTCTCCATGTGAGCGAAAGGATGGCTGCTGATGGTCTCAGGGTTCTCGGGATTGCCATGAGACAATGGGATGACCTGCCAGATGAGATATCACCAGAAAATATAGAAAAAAGTCTTACAATTATCGGACTTGTGGGAATGATGGATCCTCCAAGACCCGAAGTAGAAGAAGCCGTAAGGCTTTGTAAGGAGGCAGGCATCAAACCCGTAATGATAACAGGTGACCATCCCCTGACTGCAAAGGCAATCGCAAAGAGGATTAGCATACTGGATAATCAACAGTCAGCCTTTAGTGAGGTGGTGCGACAGTGCGACAGTCCTACAAAGGGGCTTCAGGAAAATAATTCCTTAAAAGACCTTTCAGCCTGTAACTTATGGCCTATAGCCTATAAGAGCCTTCAGCCTGTTATAAATGGAACGGAACTTGATAAATTGTCTCTTGAGGAGTTTGAAGAAAGGGTAGAGCATATCAGGGTCTATGCAAGGGTTGCGCCTGAACAGAAACTCAAGATTGTAAAGGCACTCCAGGATAGGGGACAGTTTGTTGCAATGACAGGAGATGGTGTCAATGATGCCCCTGCCCTTAAAAGGGCAGATATTGGCATTGCCATGGGAATCACAGGTACGGATGTAGCAAAAGAGGCAGCCCATATGATACTTCTTGATGACAACTTTGCAACAATAGTGAAGGCAGTAAAAGAGGGAAGGCGAATATTTGATAACATTCGAAAGTTTATAAAATATACCATGACGAGCAATTCAGGTGAGATATGGACAATATTCCTTGCGCCCCTTTTGGGACTACCAATTCCACTTCTGCCAATCCATATACTCTGGATAAATCTTGTCACTGATGGGCTTCCAGGTCTTGCCCTTGCTGCTGAGCCTCCTGAAAAAGATATAATGAAGAGGCCACCGAGACATCCCGGAGAGAGCATATTTGCTCATGGTCTTGGTGCCCATATAATATGGGTAGGTCTTCTCATGGGGTTTGTCTCCATCTTCACCCAGGCATGGTCTATAAAAACAGGACATGCTCACTGGCAGACAATGGTCTTTACTGTTTTATGTTTGAGCCAGATGGGTCATGTTCTCGCAATAAGATCTGAGAGAGAATCCCTTTTTACGCTTGGGTTGCTGTCAAACAAACCTCTCCTTGGTGCATTTATTTTAACCTTTGCATTACAGATGGCAACTATATATGTCCCTTTTTTAAACCCAGTATTTAAAACTCAACCACTAACTTTAAGTGAATTGTTAGTTAGTCTTCTACTGAGCTCCATTGTATTTTTTGCTGTGGAGATAGAAAAGTTTGTGAAAAGACTAAGCCAGAGGCAACTAATCCGTTGACTTTTATCTATTAAATAGGTGAATATGTATTATGCATAAGGCCCTTTCAAAGAAGGAAATAAAAGAGATTATCCTTACGGAGTTGCCAAAGCTTATAAAGAAGGATGTTCGCATACGGGAGTTTATACTCCAGCTTGCTCAGGAGAGGTTTGCTGATAAAAAGAAGACAGAAGATCGTTTTGAGGCTCTTCTTAAAGAGATAAAGAGCCTCAGGGAAGAGGGTGAGAGGAGATGGGAAGAGACCAGAAGATGGTGGAATGAGAACCTGAAGAAGTGGAAGGAGAACGAGAAGAGGTGGCAAGAGACGCAGGCAGAGTGGAATAAGAGGTGGGAAGAGGCTAATAAGAGATGGGAAGAGACTAGGGCAGAGTGGAATAAGCGGTGGGAAGAAAACCAGAAGGTAATAAATAGGATGCTTGAGGAGATCAGGCTTTTACGGGAAAGACAGGAGGCTGAGTCTAAGAGGATAGACAGGAAGTTCGATATTACCATTGGAGCCCTCGGAGCAAGATGGGGTTTAAGGGCAGAGGGGTCTTTCAGAAATGCAATAAAAGGTATTCTTGAGGAGAGTTTTCCTGTGAAGGTGGAGAGGTATCATGAAAGAGATGAAGATGGTGTTGTTTTTGGCAGACCAGACCAGATAGAGCTCGATTTGATAATAAAGAATGGAGAGGTGATAGTGGCTGAGATAAAGTCATCAATAAGTAAGAGTGATGTGGCTATATTTATAAAGAAGTTAGAATTCTTCATAAAAAAGGAAGGAAGACCTGTCAGTCGTAAAATCCTGATATCTCCTATGATTGACAGTTCAGCAAAGGAATTTGCCGAGTCTTCTGGCATTGAGATATACAGTTATCCTGAAGAATTAACCCTTCAGGGACTCGAGAACAATTGATTAAAGTCTGTTTACAGCCCTTCGGGATCAAGGACTTAATACATTGATATTACTAAGTAGAGGGAGGAATCATGTCTCTTGTCATCAAGACCAATCTTGAGGGTATTAAACTTTTGAAGCGTGGTAAGGTAAGGGACATCTATGAGATAGGAGAATATCTTCTTATTGTTGCTACTGACAGGGTCTCTGCCTTTGATGTTGTCCTGCCCGATGGTATACCTGACAAAGGTAGGGTTCTTACGCAGATTTCCATCTTCTGGTTCAATCAGATGAAGGATATTATAGATAACCACATAGTTGCTACTGATGTGAAGGACTATCCTCAGGTCTTGCACAAATACAGAGACATCCTTGAAGGCAGGAGCATGCTCGTAAAAAAGGCAAGGCCCTTACCCGTTGAATGCATTGTGAGGGGATATCTCTCAGGTTCAGGATGGAAGGAGTACAGAGAGAAAGGCACAGTGTGTGGAATAAAACTTCCTGAAGGTCTTGTGGAATCCTCAAGGCTTAATGAACCCATCTTCACACCAAGCACCAAGGCAGAAGAAGGCCATGATGTAAATATAAGTTTTGAAGAGATGAAGAAAATTGTTGGAGATGAACTTAGTCAGAGATTGAGGGATACAAGCCTTAAGATCTACAAAAAGGCAAGTGAGATCGCTGAGAAGAGAGGCATAATTATAGCTGACACGAAGTTCGAATTCGGTCTCTATGAAAATAGATTGCTCCTTATTGATGAGCTCCTCACCCCTGATTCTTCGAGATTCTGGTCGATTAAGGATTATGCACCTGGAAGACCCCAGGACAGCTATGACAAACAGATCGTAAGGGATTACCTTCTTTCAATTAAATGGGATAAAAAGCCACCAGCACCTCCTTTACCTCCTGAGATAATAGAAAAAACAAGCCAGAGGTACAGGGAGATTCTTAAGATAATTACTGGTAAAGATGAATGTCCTGACGGGTCTTGATCTTATAGAGAAAAAGTGGCCCAAGGTTCTTAAAGGGTCAAGGATTGGTCTTCTTATAAATCCAGCTTCAGTAAATAGAAAACTTGTCCATACCATTGAGATAATCTTAAGTTCTAAAAAATTTAAACTCGTCTCTCTTTTTGGTCCCCAGCATGGCCTGTGGGCTCAAACTCAGGACAATATGATTGAATGGAAAGGCTTTGTGGATAAAAAGACAGGTCTTCCAGTTTATAGCCTTTATGGTGAGACGAGGAAACCCCTTCCAGAGATGCTCAATGAAATAGATGCCTTTGTAATAGACCTACAGGATATTGGTTCAAGATACTATACATTCATCTGGACAATGTGTCTTGCAATGGAGGCATGTTCTGAGATTGGCAAAACAGTTGTAGTCCTTGATAGACCAAATCCCATAAATGGAATTGATATAGAGGGCCCTGTTAATGAAGAGGGTTATTTTTCCTTTGTGGGGCTAAAACCTCTTCCTGTGAGGCATGGAATGACCATCGGTGAGATCAGCCTTTATCTCAAGGAGAGATTTTATCCTGATCTTGAACTTCATATCATAAAGATGAACCACTGGAAGAGGTCTCTCTGGTTTGACGAGACTGGTCTTCCCTGGGTCATGCCCTCACCAAACATGCCAGCCCTTGACACAGCAACAGTCTATCCAGGGATGTGTCTTCTTGAAGGAACAAATCTCAGTGAGGGAAGGGGTACCACAAGGCCTTTTGAGATATTCGGTGCTCCTTTTATTGAACCTGAGAGACTGATTTCACGGCTAAGGGATTTTAAACTGAAGGGAGTCTATTTTAGACCCCTTTATTTTGAACCAACCTTTCACAAATATAAGGGTGAACTCTGCGGGGGAGCCCAGATCCATGTATTAGACAGAAGGAGATTCAGACCATTCCTTACAGGAGTGGCAATCCTTAAGGCTACAAAGGAGCTTTATCCAGAAGAATTCCAGTGGAGAAGACCACCTTACGAATACGAAACAGAAAAGCTCCCCATAGATATCCTTTCGGGTTCACCGAGGCTGAGGCAGTTTATTGAAGAGGGCAGGACACTAAAGGAGATGGAGGAGTGGTGGCAAGAGGAGGCACGGCAGTTCAACAGGGCCGTACGGAAGAGGTATCTTCTTTATGAAGATTAATGCCTTTAT
>Ga0197142_1000310_pt1 | contig 44875 bp, 37 predicted proteins | sample GBS60_MetaG_FD_148614 | JGI IMG/M metagenome (GOLD analysis project Ga0197142, IMG submission 148614) | Sediment microbial communities from Great Boiling Springs, Gerlach, Nevada, United States - GBS 60_MetaG | ecosystem: Environmental > Aquatic > Thermal springs > Hot (42-90C) > Sediment... | reverse complement strand
CTCTTGTAAAAATCGGAGTTCTTTGATAGTTTGAATAAGAATCTTCTCTTTCATTGGCCAGTACTGAGCAATGGAGTTGTTAGCAAGTTCTTTAAGAGTTTCTGGGGAAAGTTTTAACTTTCTACCGATTGTCTTTGAAAAGAAAGCACGTAAAGAATAAATAGAAGCTTTTTGAATAGCTTTAGCAGAAGGGAAAGAAGAAAGCAAATCCAAGATAGCATCACTGTAGATGTTGATCACTTTTTCAAGTTCAAAAGGAGAGAAAGAAGCTTTTCGATGTCGGACTTTTGAGATTTGATGAGTGATGCTTTCCTTTTTTCTTTCAATATCACGAAAATCGGAATTGAGGAAAGAAGAAGCAGGAAGAAGGTAATGAGTGTAAAAGATAGTAAGAGCAATAGAGCGAGCATCGATTTTGTCAGTTTTAGTTTTCCTAAGCCCAACAGGAAGAGATTTTTTAACAAGCAAAGGATTAAGCACGATACAAGAGAACTCATTGATAGAGAGAAAAGAAAGAAGGTTAAGATGGTAACAGCCAGTAGACTCCATAGCGATAAGGACAGAAGATTTGGGGAAGACAGAAAGTTTTTGAACAAAGGAGGAAAACCCTTGACTGGACATATCGAAAGCAGATTCGAAGATGATAGAAGTAGGATTTTGGATAGCACATGCGTTGAACTTATCCTTGGAGATGTCAATACCGACAAAGATGGAGAAGTTTACAGACATACTAAAACCTCCTTTCGACTGATTTGGTTAAAAGGCGAGGGCAGGAGCCTGCAGAACCAAACCTCCAGGGTGACGAGGGTTAAAAACCCAACCAACTTATCATGGTTAAAGGCAGGCGAGAGACTCCTAAAATGGCTTGAAAGCCAAGGGATAGTAAGTCGTCCTGCCCTGCCTACTTTTTGACTAAAATATTTATACCATATTTTTACGTAGGAGGGATAAACGTGGATATCAAAGTAAAAGAAGCTTACGAGTATGTTATTTCACATATTTCGACCAGACCAAAAATAGCTCTGATACTCGGCTCAGGGCTTGGATTTCTTGCCAATCAAGTAGAAAATGCAATTGGTATAAACTATAAAGATATACCAAATTTCCCTCATTCGACCGCTCCAGGTCATGAGGGAAAACTCATATTCGGAACGCTCTTTGGTAAGAATGTTGTTGTTATGAGTGGAAGATTTCACATCTACGAAGGTTGGAATCCATCGGACATTAAATTAGTGATCCACACATTAAAAATGGTCGGAATTGAAAGAATGTTTATTACTAACGCTGCTGGTGCTGTAAACACATCTTATGTACCAGGAGATATAGTTCTTGTTAAAGATATTATAAATTTGATGTTCAGAAATCCGCTTAGAGGACCTAATGATAGTGATTTTGGCCCAAGATTTCCTGATATGCTCGGTGCGTTTGACAGAGAATGGATGGAAAAAATTAAATCGGTTTATCCTCATATTAAGGAAGGTGTGTATCTTGCAGTAACTGGTCCTACATATGAAACTCCTGCAGAGATTAGAGCATTTAGAAAATTAGGGGCTGATCTGGTAGGGATGTCTACCGTTCCAGAACTGATTGTTTGTGCTCATGTTGGAATAAAGACCGTAATATTTTCTTGCGCTACAAATATGGCAGCAGGAATTCTTGACCAGCCATTGTCACATGAAGAAGTTGTAGATGTGGCAAATAAGGTTAAAGAGAAATTTACTGAAATAGTTAAGAATGCTTTGGAGGTGTTTGAATGAATCGTGATTTCTTATCTATCGTGGGCGAACTTAACTCTGCCAAGAAAGTTCTTGTTGTTGGTCACATAATGCCTGATGGTGATGATATAAGCTCTGTTCTAAGTGCTACAGTTGGCTTGCAAAGACTTGGTAAAGAGGCTATCGCTGGTATAGATTGGAAGATTCCTTGGTACTTTTACGAATTTGAAGAGACTTCTCTTATAAAACGCTACGAAGACGTAAAAGAGAGTGGGTTTAGTCCTGATTTTGTATTAATTCTTGATACGTCAAGTCCGGATAGAATTGGTAAGTTTCAAGAATTTCTTGGCAATGTGCCTTCTGCAGTTATCGACCATCATGGAACGAATACATTTTTTGGAACTTTCAACTGGGTTGATACCAAGTTTGGCTCAACTGCGCAAATGGTTTTGAGATTAAACACAGAACTTGGAATAGTATATGATGAACGACTTGCTACTATTAATTTAATGGGCATAGCTACTGATACTGGATTTTTCAGATATACAAATGCCGATGAAATCGTGTTTTCCGATGCAACTAAGCTTGTTTCGATGGGTGGAAAACCTTATTTGATTTCACGATTATTTGAAAACAAGAGAATTGAGCAATTTAAACTTCTCTCTATAATGATAGAACATTTAAGAACGGAGAATGATGGAAAGATTGTTTATTCGTACCTGGCTAAGGACGATTATGAAAACAACAATTGTACGGAAGACGATAGCGGAGGCTTTGTAGGAGAGTTGAGGTCCATTCAAGGAATTGAACTTGCTATTTTCTTCTCTGAATACGAAAGAGGCGAGATACACGTTAGTTTTAGGTCAAGGGATTGGTTTGATTGTAGTAAACTTGCCGTACTTCTTGGAGGAGGCGGTCATCCGAGAGCTGCTGGTTGTACGCTTCGAGGAGAGCTAAGTGTGATTATAGAAGAAGTTATTAGGGAAGCAAAGATAATGTACAGTTCACAATATAGTTCGGTTAAGTCTTAGTTTGGTGTTATGAATTTTTATTGTTCTACTGCTTAGGTTAAGGATTATTTTTTGGGGGGGACGCCTTACGAAATTTTCTAATAGTAAAAATAACTGTAAACAATTGAAGCGAAATATCCACATGGGGTACGAATATACAGAGGAAACCTATAATGGGCATTATTTGATACGAGTTTTACCTAAAAAGTTGGTACGGGACATAGATGAATTTGCTATCGATATAAATTCGTACACATTTTCAGGAAGGTTTATTCTTCCGGTTTCCTTGACTCCCGAAGATAATGAAATTAGCATTTTTTACAGACACTCCGGAGAAAAGCCAATAATTTCTGAAAGTGGTAAATTGTGTGACATTTCTTCTGAAATGCTTGATAATCTTGTAGGCTCTTTAATAAGAATTGCAAACTTTGTTTTGCTCGGTAACATTCCTCTATTTCCTGCCTACACGCTTTATGATATCTTTACTTATGCAGGAGAATTCTTTTTTATACCTCCATACTCGTTTTCAAATGAACAGTGGCAGGAATTGATGAATAACTCAAACATTAATAAAGATTATGTGTTTGTTGACGAGGAATTTTTAAAGACAGGTATTTATGAAGTACAGTCATCATTCAATATAATAGCAAGTTTGATTGAATTTTTTGATAAAGACGGTAAATATTCTGAGCTCGTGCAAAGGCTGAAGAATGGAAAAGTCGAACCTTCGGATTTGGAAAAGGACGCTATTGATACTAACCTACTTCAAGATATAATTGCTGAAATAGAGAGCTCAAAAGATAAGTTCAACGTTGTAAGTATTGAAACAAGCGATAGTTATAGACTTTTCAAGGATTATATCGCTCGTATAGATAAATACTTTAGGAACAAAAAGGAACCTTTGATTTATATAGGCACTGACTTTACAAATGTGATTAGACAACTGCTTCGGAAATTTCCATTGGAACTTAGTGATATGGAACTCAAAGACTTTGCTAAGTGCCTTTATTCTTTTTGCAAATTTGATACTATAGTTGAAGAGATTTTAAGTTTCTTGAAGAAGTTCGGGAATGTTAAGCTTGTTGTTAAGGATTTAGACAATGCTCATTATTTAATACGAAAATTCCTTGGAATATTGGAAAATTCGGATATTAAAACAACAGTATTGTCTTTCAAAGCGTCTCAACCAAATATTGTTTTCAAAGTTGAAAGGTTACTTACGAAAGTTGGTGAAGATTCATCAATAAGAAATCAAATAGACTCAGAAAGTGCTTTGATCTCTGTGCTGGGTCAACGATTTTCAAGAGAGGATATAAATATTTTCAGTACTATTCTTGGCAAAAACGGTGAGGAATTATTGGAAAAGTTATTAACAATGGGTATTGTTAAAAGTGACGATGGAGAGTATGTTTTTAATGTTGATTTGAAAATTATTGACGACTTAGTAGAAGAGTCTATTAAGAAGAGCATTCATAAAAGATTGGCTGAAGAGTACAAGATGCAAACAAGTCCGGACAGTCTTGGGTTACTCAAAGCAGCAAGACATTATTCATTTGCCGAAATGGAAATGGCTGCTGTAGTGATGTATCTGAAATTTATTCGAAACGCTTTAGATAGTTATTTTTTCTCTCCAACAATGGTTACAAGTGTTTTTGAAGTCGTCTATTCAATGCTTGAAAAACATAATAAGATAGGTTCCTATGCATTTCATAGACTACGTCTCGAATTTGAATATCGAACAGGAGAAAGCTTGTCAAATATTGCAAAGTTGAGCGATATAGATAAAATGAATAATAAAAGAATGTACTCATACCTTAGAGTAATAGAGCTTTTCGTAGAAGAAAAGCACTTAAAGTGCATCGAATATGCCGATAATTTGCTTAAATTTGCGGATTTGTCAAAGTTTAAATATCTGAATATAGCTCTTCTAAAAGAACGAGCTAATGTTGCTTATTATGACAAGATTTCCGATAGCGCTGGAATAATCTTAGAAACGGTTATAAAGACTCCAGTTTACAATATCAGTTGGGCAAGTTTAAAATCTACATGGCTATGGCTATTTGGAACTTTTTACGCGTACTCAAACACAAAAAAAGCCCAGGAATATTTGCAGCAAGCACTTAGTATTGCAAGCGAGTATGACCTGAAATACTTGCTACCAAACATTTATAATACCATGGGACTGACATATGACGGGACTATGTTATCAATTCTTTATTTCAAAGAGGCTATTCGCATTTCAAATGAGATTGGATATGTGCGAAAAAGTGTAAATCCGCGTCTTAATCTTGCGAGAGAGTTGCTTTATTTTGGAAGATTCGACGAACTTTTTGGTGAGATGTCAAGAATTGACTCTACTTTTAAAGATTATCTTAGCACTTCTGACCTATCCTACTTTTATAGGCTTTATGGTATGATACACACTTACCTTCAGATGCATGATGAAGGAGTTGAATATTTTGAAAAGGCGTTTCTAATTGAAGATATTAACAAATTACCTCATTCCTCTTTGCGTGGTATGATTTTACATGAATTGATTTGTGGAAATTTTAATAAAGCAAGAGAACTTATTCAAAAGTACTCCGATGATCCAGCCATACAGATAAGGGCATTTGAGTACTTGACGAAATTGGCTATAGTTGAAAGTGATGATGAGTTTTTAGAGATATGGTTAACTTATAAGAATTCTGATTATTCGCTACTGCGTGAAGAAATTCTTTATATCTTTGCAAATAGGATATACAAAGTTGATAAAGTTGGACTTTTGGAAGAGCTCGATAAGTGGGATGACTTTTACGGTTCTCAGATGACAAAGTTGTCGCTTTTATATACACTTATGGCAAAACTTAAATATTATCAACTTTCTGCAGATGTTCTTAGAGAAGAATTAGTAAAACATAGAATCAGAAGAATAGTTAAAGAGTTAAAAATCGAAGGTAAGTTTTTACAACTTGAGGCGCATAATTATCATTTCGATGACGTAGCATTGGTTGAGGGACTTGAGGTTTTGAAAGGAATTGATTCAAGGATTAGTATCCCAGAATTTTTAAGATTGTTTTCTAATATAATAATTGATATTTTCGAACCAAGGATATTTTTTATCAATGTCATAGATAAAAGAACCAATCTGGATGTCAGTGTAGGTTTAAAATCTGAAAGTATATCAAGTTCTTTTATTAAATTTACTCCCCTTGAAGCAAGTATTAAAGATAGAATTGATTCTGAAAGTGAATATACAATTTTCTTCACCTCTGAGAAGTTTATAGAAGTTGAGAAAGAAGCTCAAGAGATTGTAGAAACTATTAATCTTTTAGAAGAACTTTTCAGTGGTCAGCTGAGAGGATTAATATTTAGAGAAAGAGCCAACAGGGATCCTCTTACTAAGTTATATAACAGATGGAAGTTTAATGAAGTTTTTAGAGAATACCTCGAAAAAGCTAATACTAAAGGGACAGAGGTAAGTATCTTTATAGCTGATATAGATAACTTTAAGAAAATCAACGATTCATATGGGCATTTGAAGGGGGATGAAGTTTTAAGAGGAATTGCAAAAATATTAAATGACATTATTTTAGACCAAGGAGTTGTTGCAAGATACGGTGGCGAAGAATTTGTAGGAATATTTGAAACTGATAAACATTCTTGTGCAAAGATTTGCGATGAGATACGTCAAAAAATATCTGCCGAATCTGCTAATCTTTTCGGCTTCACTGTTACAATGAGTTTTGGTGTAGCTTCGTCGAAAGAGAGGAAAAACAATACAGAGCTTATTGGACTTGCTGACCAGAGGTTATATAAAGCCAAGGAGTCAGGCAAGAATAGAGTATGTTTTGAATAAAATGCATTTGATACTTTTGTATTTCTTATCTTTGTCGGAGGTAGATAGGTGTGGAGGTTTTAGAATTTATACGTGAGACATATTGGAGCGAAGATTACATTGTTGAAATTGATGGTTATAAAAAAATAGCTAAATTTGTTGACAAAAGTTTTGTACAAAATCATGCGGATATAATATTATTAGCGGAACTTTCAAAGAATATTAACGGCCTGCTTGTGCCGGAAAGTTTTGATTTTGAGGGCGAAGAAAAGTATGTCTTTATTTATGACATTCCATCATATGAGTCAATTGAGGATATTAAAAATGAGGAACTCCAAACATTAATTCCTCAGCTTTTTTATACTTTAAGAAGTATTTTGCACATACCAGGTCTCCATGTTTCTATCCTTGGAAAAGACGACATTGTTGTATTCAACGATGAGTTAAGAATCTTTTTGCCTTTAATACAACCTAAAAAGGATTTTATTAGTTCAGTAAATGATGAGGTTTTCGTTGCTCCGGAATACTTTCAAAATTTACGCAGTGATAAATCTACATTGTTTTCATTTGGAAAAGTTATCTATGCTTTGAGCGATAACCCGGAATTAAAAGAATTTTTAAAGCAAATGATTGCTGAAAATCCCGAAGAAAGGACATACGTAGAGGAGTTACCGTTCCAAAGCATGGCTATTTCACATTCTAAGAAATTCTTAACTATCAAAAGAATTATTAGAAGTGAAGAAACTGAAGTAATTAATCTTGTATTAAGTAATGAAGTTAAATCAAATTTTGTAGGTGTTATAGGTCCTCAACGTGTCGGTAAGACAACTATGATTGAAAATCTCCAAAGCTATTTTAGACAGAATGGAATTCCATTCTTACATGTAACCAGTGGCGGAGATTTAATTGCTCAAACTCTTCAAATTACTTCCGACAAGATACCGGAAGGATTACTTTCAAGTCTGACTTATTGTCTTGAAAATGTTTGCAAAATTGATACGGTGAGTTTGGATGTCGTTGAAGCTTTACACACGCTTGATAGAGTTGTCATCTTTGTAGATGATTATCAAGAAGCTGATGAAAGACTGAAAGCTTTTCTTAGAAGAATAGCAAAGTTAGATAGCTCTGGAAGAATAAAGATTTTGGCGTTTTCTGTAGAGGATTTTGAAGATTTCAACACTCGAGTAGAGATAAAACCGTTTACAAAAGAGATGATTAAGGAACTTTTGTATAAGTCATTTTCAAAAGTAGAAAATGAGGACTTTTTTGTTGAATGGCTTTTTACAGTTAGTAATGGGTTACCTGGTATCGTTGTCGAGTATCTCAAGTATTTATACGAAAATGATATCTTCCATAAAGAAAAAGGTATGTATATTGTAGATACAGAAATGCTTGCCAGTGCTAATGTTGGTAATATTTTTAATGAGAGAATTGAATCTTTTAAGCGCACTAATCAAAAATACTTAGCAGTGCTTGGGCAGAAATTTACAACTTCAGAAGTGTCTCTTCTCGAAAAAATAATAAATGACAAGATAGACCTCTCAGAATTTTTTGAAATGGGATTATTATATAAGGAATACAATAGAATACGTTTTACATTAAAGCAATACTGGTCGATTCTTTACGAAAGCATAGATATAGATGAAAGGATTAATATTCACAGAAAGCTTTCGGAACTTTTGGATGATTACGAAAAAAAAGCATGGCACTTGGAAGTCTCTGGTAACAAACTTTCAGCTGCTGTTGTTTATTTAAAATATGCGAAATATCTACTCGATTACTATTCATCACCATCTGTAATAGCCAGCGTTTTGGATAGAGTGCGGGCAATAATCGGTTCAAGAGAATCTTATGCCTTGACAAAATTTTACGTTGAGCTTGCTGAACGAACAGAGGAATCAAATTACTTAGAAAATATCGGTTTTCCAGATAAAAAGATATATGTATATTTGAAAGCTTTGAAGCACTATATACTTTATGAATATCCAGAAGCAATTAAAACTTTAAGTGAAAGTTCCGTTGATTTTGGGAAAATTGGAAATCTCAGAAGAGATTTATTGTTGGTTAAAAGCGAGTTTGAACAAACTCATGGACGAAGAGATTACTATGAGAGAGTAAGAAGGATTATTGAGAATTTAGACGAAACAAATCCTCTGCATGTAAGGATTTTGGTGGATTGCTATATTTTTCTTGGGTTACTTACCACAACTGACCCCAATAAATCTATAGAGTATCTCAGAAAGGCGGAAAAACTGGCTCTTGAGTACAATATAGCTCACAAACTGCCCTCTATATACAATAATCTTTCGGTTGAGATTTCAAATACTACCATTTCTATGGAATATTTGAAACGTGCAGTTGAGATTGCAGAGAGTATAGGTTTACCAGCAAGGAGTTATTTATCAAAATTGAACATGCTTTATCATACGCTTTATGCGGGTAAAATAAATGATTTTATTAAGGGTGTTATGGAACTAAGACCAAGAATTGAGATACTTGGATTAAGAGATGAAATAACTTATTGCCTTTCTTTGGAAGCAACTTATCATTCGTATAACTTCGAAATAGAAGAAGCAATTGAGCATTTAAATGAAATAAAGGATAGATTTCACAAAGATGTTTTGGTCGAGGAGTTTTTTGTTTATTTCATAACAAGAAATTTAGATATTGCATTGAGATATGTTAAACATATTGTTGAGAGTCAAGATGTTGATGAAAATGTTAAAGAAGCAATTAAGGTTATTTCTTATGTTGGAACAGAATCTCTGCCTATAAAGTGGGAGCACTACATAAATTCAGGTGGAAGAGTTTATAGAGAAGAGATTGCTGCTGTACTTGGAATTGAGCTTGCAAAGAGTGTACCTGAAACGTTTAGAAAAGAACTTGAGTATTTGGAAGGAAATTTTATTCTTGAAGGTTCTATTCTTTCTTTGGCGATGGTATATGAAGGTTACGGGCATTATTACCATGTAATTGGTAACGAATACAAATCAAGAGTGTATTATTCAAAAGCTATTACTTTATATAAAGATATGGGACTTCAAAATGCAGCTAAGCATCTCGGACAGATGTATGGAATTGAATTCTCGACTTTTGGTGAAGATTATCACAAAGAAAAGACTATTAGAACGTTATCATATGATTTACTTTCAAGTTTAAAAGCTATCGATCCAAAGACTGAGCCTGAAAAGCTTTTGGGATACTTTGCATCGAGAATCTTGTCGGTAATCCCAGCAAAGAATTTGTTACTGAAAGTTACTGACGATGTCTTAGAAAAAAGTTACGAAGTAAGTATTGGAACATCCGAGGCGGAAAAACCTCTTTCAAATGTATTTTCAGTTTCACCTCTTGAAATCTTCATCGGAGATAAAATAGATAAAAGGGCAAGATATGAGCTCTGGTTGTCTAATAAAAATGTTAAATTTCCCGAATCCTATAAATTTATTCTGCTACCTGTTATTGAGATATTGGAATACAGTATAATTGCTGTTTTAAAGGGAACCTTGACAAGACTAAGGAGTCTCATCGACCCACTTACAAAGCTCTACACTCGGTATTATTTTGCTGAGTTACTTTCTCATTATTTTGAGAAAGCCGCAACAGAACGTAGCGAGTTAACCGTTGTAATGTGCGATATAGACAATTTCAAAAAGATAAATGACACGTACGGTCATTTAACAGGTGATGAAGTATTAAAAGAGATTGCTAAGATATTCAGAGAAAATATAAGAGGAACAGATATAGTTGGTAGATTTGGAGGAGAAGAGTTAATATTACTCTTCCCATCAACCAGTAAAGAAGAAGCAATCTTGATTTTAGAAAGGCTGCGAAGATTAATTCGCGACATATCTAAATTTCCGTTTAAAATTACACTCAGTTATGGACTTTCGGATTATCCAAATTGTGGTGCTAATACACCTGATGAAATTATCCAAAAAGCTGATATAGCTTTGTATCAAGCAAAAAATACGGGAAAAGATAAGATAGTTACTTACACGGAGGGAATGAGTGGTGGATTACATGCTTAGTTATGCTACTATACTCGGTTTTGATAGAAATCTTATCGAAAAGTTATGGAATATTGGTTGTGATTTGTTCTTTCAAGAAAGTTTGTCTCATCATGTAAATTTCAGGCTTGGAGGAGATGTCCCACTCTTTATTATTCCAAGTTCTCTTGATGGTTTTTTGGAAACGATAAAGTTACTTCGAGATAGTAAAATAGATTACAGAGTTCTTGGAAGAGGTACGAATATTTTACCGACAGACGATGAGAAGGAATTTGTTGTCGTTTCAACTGAAAGAATTGATGATATATCTATCGATGGTGAGACGCTTACCGTTTCAGCTGGAACTTCTTTTAAATCACTTTGCCTATTTGCACTGAAACACTCTCTTTCAGGACTTGAAAAGGCGTTCGGATTGCCAGGGAGTGTTGGTGGTGCAGTGTACATGAATGCTGGATGTTACGGCTGGGAGATAGCCGAAAATCTCGTAAGTATTTCTGTTTTCGATGGGAAAGAATTTTTAAGCCTTTCGCCCACGGAGGCTGAATTTGGATATAGGAGTAGCCTTTTCAAGAAAGAAAAATCATTGATTATTCTCTCTGCTACATTCAAGCTTGTGGAAGGAGATAAAGAAGATATTCAAATGCTTATGTTAGATACAATGAGAAAGAGATACGAAAAACAACCTCTTGAATATCCAAGTGCCGGTAGTGTTTTTAAAAGACCAAAACCAGATTTTTACGTTGGTACAGCTATAGAATCACTTGGTTTGAAAGGTTACATGATGGGTGGTGCTCAAGTTTCGGAGAAACATGCTGGATTCATCATAAACAAAAACAATGCAACGGCTTCTGATGTTTTGAAATTGATCGATTATATAAAGATTAAAGTAAGAGAGAGTTACAATGTTGAGTTAGAAACAGAAATAGAAATATGGTAATTAATAATAATAAAATGATTTAAACGCGCAAATTGGAGGTGTAAAAATATGGGGACGAACGAGTTGGTTTGGAAAAAAAGAACACGCGAAGAGATTGAGAAATTTTCTGATAGTTATAAGCAATTTATAGATTATGCGAAGACGGAAAGATTAGCGATTCAATATTTCGAAAAACTCTTAATAGAAGATGGATATGTCCATATTGATAACTACACTGGTAAGGAAAAAAAGGTCTTTTACGTTAATAGGGGAAAATCTCTCATCGCAGTTAATGGTGACATCTCAAACGGGATAAATTTTGTTTCTGCACATGTTGATGCACCGCGCATCGACTTAAGACCATGTCCTCTTTACGAAGATTCAGGAATTGCTCTTGCAAAAACTCACTACTATGGTGGCGTTAAGAAATACCAGTGGTTTAGTTTACCTTTGGCACTTGTTGGGGTTTTAGTAAAAGAAAGTGGTGAGAAAATCGATGTTTGTATAGGTTGTAATGATGATGAGCCTGTCTTAGTTCTCCCAGATTTATTGCCACATCTTGATAAAGAAGATAAAAAAGTTAGTGAGCATTTTAAAGCTGACAAGATGAATGTAGTTTTAGGTTCAATTCCTCTTGAGGGCGAGGAGAAGGAACCTGTGAAGAAGTACATTCTTAAGATTTTGAAAGATAAATACAATATTGACGAAGAAGATTTTATAAGTGCTGATTTGGAGTTAGTACCTGCTTTGAAACCGAGAGATGTTGGCATTGATTCGAGTTTCATTGGTGCTTATGGGCATGATGATAGAATATGTGCTTATCAAGGAGTAAAAGCATTGTTAAATGCTCAACCAAATGCAAAAGCTGTTGGTGTTATCTTATTTGATAGAGAAGAGATAGGAAGCGAAGGGGATTCAGGGGCTCAGGCAAGGTTTTACAGAGCATTTTTGAGAAAATTGCTATTGGTTAACGGTCACTCTGATACAGAGAGTGCACTTGATGAGCTTATAAATAAATCAACGATGCTCTCAGCAGATGTAACAACATTGTTTGATCCTTCATTTTCTGAGGTTCATGATAAACTTAACGTTGCTAAAGCTGGTTATGGTGTCGCACTCGTAAAATACACAGGACGTGGCGGTAAGGGTGGAGCAAGTGAAGCTCACGCAGAACTTGTTGGAAAGGTGAGAAATATACTTAATAAAAACGGAATATCTTGGCAGGTAAGCCTCTTAGGAAAAGTTGATGTTGGTGGTGGTGGAACAGTTGCGAAATTCCTTGCACAGGAAGGATTTGACACAATTGACCTTGGACCAGGACTTATGAGTATGCATGCACCATTTGAGCTTGTTTCTAAGGCAGATCTATACGAAACGTATCTTGCGTTCAAAGTACTTATGGAAGAATTATAAATTCTAATTAGTATCGAAAAAGTATTTTTGAAATATTTACAGAGGTGATTTTAAAAATGGCCGAAAATATAGTTGTTGATGATAACCTATCAAAGCATCTTGAGGAGTTACTTAGAATAATTTGCTTTAGAATAAGGGTTCATGGTCGTGAAGCACTAAAGAATTACAATATTACAGCTGCACAATTTGATTTACTGCAGCGAGTTTACTTTAACGGTCCTCAGACAATGACAAAATTGAGTCAGTCCCTCGGGATTGCCAAGAGCACAACAAGTGGATTGGTTATGCGTCTTGTTCGAGATGGTTTCTTAGAACGTAAAAGGGGTGAAACTGACAGGAGAATGTTCACAGTGGAGATAACAGCTCTTGGTGAGCAAGTAATAAAGGCAGTGATAGAAATGCGTGTAGAATACATTAAAAATGTACTTGAGAAAATGCCTTTCGAAAAGATAAAAAATATTCAGGAGTCTTTAGAGTTGTTATACAAAAACGTGCAGATAGAAAAATAATTAACGGGTATGTTTTCGTAAAAGTTTTGAATTTCTCACGAATCTTTTGAGGAGTGGTGGATTTGCGTTACAAGACGATTAAAAAAATGATAGTCCTTGCTTTCATACTTATTTTTGAAACGGTTTTTCCACTAACGATTATCGCCCCTAATGGAAGTATGGTTTATTACAACAATAAACTCATGGGAACGATTGAGGATACACCATTAACAATTAATGTTAACTTTCCTGGGGAATTAAAAGTAGTTAAACCTGGTTATGTTCCTTTTGAACAAGTTGTTACAGAAGATGGTACTATAACGGTTAGCTTAGTCTTACCATCGATGTTGTCTGTTAAGATAAATCCACCAACAGTAAGTAGCTACGATGTTTATGTTAATGGTAAGTTTTACGTAAAGTCTAATGAACCTGTGTTGAATATACAGCTCGGTCCTGGAAAGCACGAAATTATTATCGACGCCGAAGGCTTCTTGAAAAAAACTACTGTGGTAGAACTTCTACCAGGTGAAATCAAATCAGTTGAAGTTAATCTCAAAAATACAGTTACCTTAAGGATTTTATCATCTGTAGAGCTCAAAGATGTATATTTCGATTACACTAAGATATCAATTCCAACGACTATAGAAACAACACCAGGGGAACATATTGTGCACTTACCAGCAAATTTTGTTTATAACATCCAAAGATTTCTTATTCCGAAAGTTGATACGTATACCATAAATATCAATACAACAACATATAAAAAATTAAGAGTATTCGGGCAGCCTTCTTCGGCTTACGTTAATATACTTGGATCGATTTATACATCACCTCTTGAAAAGGATCTGCCAGAAGGAGTCTATGAAATAGAAATAAGTGCTCCAGGATACAAAACAAATAAAATTAGTGTAGACTTACGAAAAGATGAAACTGTTTTCTTTACACTTGAACCAGTGGAAAATAAACAACCATTAACGCATCTGGAAGGTTATACTATTCTACTCGATGGTTTTCCTGTAACCTTTGGAAGCGATACAATGAAATTTACTACCATTACTGATAACAGTACAGATGTTGTTGTTTGGTATGGCATATCAAAAGGAGTTTTTCAGTCTTTACCGCGTACTATTCCGCTTATTATTTCAGAAGGTGTTGAAGTAGAGTTAGCCAATATTGTTTATAAAGGACCAGCTCTATTGCAAATCTTTCCGGGTTCAACGATTCTGACTAATGATGGTCTAAAAGTACAGGAAATAAAAGTAGAAAAACTAACTATTCTTGATAAACCAGAAAAATGTATCGTCAACATTTATGGAAGCAAAGATAACGAACACATTAATGTTTACTGGGACGGTGTTTTTGTTGGCAAGACACCGATTTATTTCTTTATCACAAGCCAGGGCGAGCATAATTTAACCTTTAGAACGTCTTTAGGAAATATAGAAACAAAAGTATTTGTTGAAGCCGGTAAAGTTAATGAATTTTTATTTAGAAGTTCAGATAAGAAGGAGTGATTTCATGGGCTGCGGTAAACTTTTACGGTTAGTGAGTCTTATGTCTCTGTTAATTATTGCTAATTTGTTCCTTGCTGCAACTATAAAAGATTTATCACCATCTGCCGCTGAATACAAAGCAGTTAATTTTCTTGTCGATGCTAAGATTATGGAGTTAGATAAGAATGGAAATTTTAAACCATCCCTACTTGTTACAAGGTTAGATTTGGCAAAGTATCTCTATAATTTGTTGAATTACACAGGCAATATAAGCAGTAGCACAGCTGGTTTGCAAACCAGCCAGAATGCTGATGTAAAAGGAATAGAGATAAGGCTATCGAATCTTGAAAAAAGACTCTCGGAAATAGGTGATATTGCTAAGATGAGGAATGATTTAGGTGATATAAAAAAAAGAGTTGAATCGCTCGAAATGAAAATAGCAACACTGCAAAAGAATTTAGATAGCATTTCGTTATCCCTCAACTCATTCAGGCAAGAGTTAAAGAACGTTGGCACTACTTCGCCGTCCGATACTTCAAACGAGCGTATTTCCAATCTTGAGAAGAAAATAGCAACTATAGAAGCAGGGTTATCGGTATTAAGCGATATATCAAGCATGAAAGATGAGATTTTAGGTTTGAAAACCCGTACCTCCACTTTAGAGCAAAAGTACACGCTTTTAACAAATGATCTCGAGCAATTCAAAAGTAGGCTTACAGCTACTGAGAATTCAGTCAAACAGCTTCAAAGCCAAATAAATTTGATTCAAACACAGATTTCGTCAATAGCAAATCAATTTAAAGACATAACTCAACAAAGTTTGCCATCTATAGAAGAATTTGTAAAAAAAATCGAGGGCAGAGTTGCCATACTGGAAAATGATGTATCTTCTTTGAAAAAGAATATCAACACCCTTCAAATTGAGGTCGCAACTTTAAAGAAATCATTGGAAAATCAAGATAAATTAGCAAATGATATTGTTTCTATTAAAAGCGATTTGGAAAATATAAAACAACAGTTATCAAGACCAACTACCTTTGAAGTTGACTTGGTTCAGATTGGTTCTCGAATTGATTCCTTGGATGTAAAGATTTCACAACTGCAGAGTCAAATTCTTGGAATAGAGGAAAAAATACATTTATTTGTCACGAAGGAAGAATTTCAAGGACTTCAAATAAAACTTTCCGAGCTCTCGACGGAAAACGAAGTTTTGAACCAACAGGTTAAGAACAAAGTCGATGTGGATGAATTAGATGCTCTTCAGAAAAAAATTTTAGAATTGGAAGCCAAAGAGCAAGAAGATATAGCGAACGTGAATAAGAAGATAGACGATTTGGATAAGAAGGTTTCAGACGAAGCGACAAGATTGGATGGAACGATAGCCAGTGTGCAAGAATTGGATGGAAGAATTACAGCAGCGGAAGAGCAATTGAACACCACACAGAGGAAAGTTTTAGAATTGGAAGCCAAAGAGCAAGAAGATATAGCGAATGTGAATAAGAAGATAGACGATTTGGATAAGAAGGTTTTAGACGAAGCGACAAGATTGGATGGAACGATAGCCAGCGTGCAAGAATTGAATGGAAGAATTACGACAGCGGAAGAGCAATTGAACACCACACAGAGGAAAGTTTTAGAATTGGAAGCCAAAGAGCAAGAAGATATAGCGAACGTGAATAAGAAGATAGACGATTTGGATAAGAAGGTTTCAGACGAAGCGACAAGATTGGATGGAACGATAGCCAGTGTGCAAGGATTGGACGGAAGAATTACGACAGCGGAAGAGCAATTAGTTGATATTCAGAAACAAATTTCCAAATTAGAGTTAAAAGAGCAAAATGATGTGAACATGCTCGATTCAAAATTCAATGTTTTAGATAATCGTCTAACACAGTTAGCCACGGAAGTAAGAAATGAATCAGAAAAATTAAATGTCGTTGTTTTACGCATAAGGGAAGTTGAAATTAGACTATCAAATTTGGAAGAACTTCTGAAAAATATTCAACCATATGATTTAATTACTTTAGTAAATACAGTTTCCAATTTCTATGTGTTATCTAATAGGTTTGATCAAGTTTCACTGAGACTCTCGAATATTGAGTCTCGACTGAATGAAATAGTTGGTACTCAGCAATCTCAATTTGGTATCATAAATCAACTTAGATTGCAAGTGCAAGATCAAATGCAAGATGTAGAATCTATAAAAAACAAGCTTGCTTTACTCGAACGTAATCAACTGGAAGACCAGAAAAAAGTAGATAACTCAATGGTTCAGATGGAATATTTGAAGCGTGAATTAGAAGTAACAAGAAGCATTGCCATTGCGAGCATAATACTTTCTGTGATCATCGGTTTCATAGCATTCTTAGGTAGGTGAACTCATGCTTGGGTTGGCACTTCAAGCCGGAGGTGTTAAAGGCTTTTCGCACATTGCAACGCTTAAAGTTTTTGAAGAGTGTAATTCTAAGCCGGACATTATCGCTGGCTCATCAGCTGGAGCAATAGTAGGTGGTTTATATGCTTTATACAACGATGCCGAAAAAGTGTACGATATTTTCTCTTCAACTGTTCAGAAGTTTTTAAATAAACAGAAAGTCAAATCTGAGTCGATAATGAATTTGGAGATGGTTTTTAAAGAATCATTGTTTGGTTTGGACGAATACTATGTCTTCTTTAAAGAACTTTTCGGAAGAGTTAAATTTTCCCAACTAAAGACTAAGTTATTTGTGGTCGCTTTTGATTCTGAAAATCTTCAAAGCTTGCTGATTGATGAGGGATTTTTAGTGGATGCTATACTCGCAAGTTGTACAGTGCCTGGTGTATTTGAGCCAACGTACCTTGCTGGATGTAAGCTACTTGACGGTGGTGTGTTATCACCAGTTCCGACAAAAGAATTGAAAGAATATGGTGCTGATAAGGTAGTAGCAAGTGTTTTTGAAGAAAATCTTCCTGAATTTGAGAATCACATGGAATTAATGCTAACAATTGACACACTAAAAGAAAGACAAATAGTGTTGGACGAAATGAAGTTTGCAGATTTCGTGTTTAGATACCCTATAAACGTTTCTTGGAGCGACTTTAACAAAAGCAAAGAAGTTTACGAAAATGCTTTAAATACTGCAAGGAGGATTAAAAGTGAGTTTGAAGATTTCCTTAGGTGGTGATTTGGTCCACTACCTAGGAGTTATTGGATTTCTAAAAGTGCTCGACGAGGTAAATTTAGAAGGTGTGGAATTACATTGCTCAGGATTTTCTTGTATACCAGCTATTCTTTGGTTATCAAAAAAGCAAGCAGCATATAATACCATTTGCAATTTGTGGAATGATGCATTAAAATTGTTTAAGGGTGCGTCGAAACCCTCTTTTGAAAACATTGCTGAAAGTATATTGTTGCTCTACAAAATGCAGAGACGAATTAATGAATTAGATTCAAAAGAAAAACTTTCCGAATTCGTTGAAAAATGGATTCCAAAATATGATATAACAAAAGATGATTTTATAAAAATTCATGCGTACAATATTACAAAAAATAAAGACGAAATACTTACCGGGAATTCGCACGATATACTTTTAAGAACATTACCAAATCCACTGGATTTCTCGCCAATTGACTCATATATTTCCTCAAGTTGGGTGATTGGAATTCCTGAAGGTGATGTTATAATATACATTGACTGGTTTAAACCTTTCAAGCCTAAGAGAGCCACTGACTATCTTCTTATAGCTACATTTTCCAGAACTTCAGAGATAATCCAATTCGCATCTAAAAATGCTAAAACAGTTTTGAAAGTACACTTATCAAACTCTAATGATATAAAATCAATTAGTACAAAGTTTTATTTTGTCGGCAAAGAGTTCGTTAAAATGGGGTTAATTCATAAAAAGTGAAACCTATTACAGTTGGAGGGAAGAGTATGAAAAGAAGTCTTCGGATTTTAACTTTCTTGCTACTAACCATTCTTACGATTGTCCTACTCACGGCTCAAACAACAACTACAACAACCGCTGCAAGGAAACCTAAGACGGTTAGGATTTCAACGGACTATGTTGAACAAAAAGGCGATCAGATTTATTACAAAGGCAAGGTTTTTGCAAATATAGAAGAAGATAAAACAACGATTAAGACAACAGAGATGTATGTTAGAAAAGTTGGAGATAGATGGCAATTAGTGGAAGTTCCTGTGAAAGCGGATTTTTCTTTCGATGGTGGTACAGCGGTTGCCGACAAAATGACATATAATATTGATCAAAGAACCGGTACCTTAACAAATTCAACAGTTAATATGGTAGATACCAAGAGTAAAGAGAATATAACTATAGTATCAGAAAGTCTCAATTTTGACCTCGAATCAGATATTTATTCAGGCACAAAGAAGGGTGGAGTTAATATTACAAAAGGAAGTGTTTTTGTTGTAGCCGAGAGGTTTGAGTACTATAAGAAAACTGGGGAACTTAGATTGTACGGTTCTGTAGTAATAAATGATACTAAAAACAAAATTAAGATGACAGCATCAGATGCCGTGGTATTTACGGAAAAAGATGAGATAAAAGCGAACAATGTTAACATAGAGATGACCCTCGATTAATGTTTACAACCTATTTGTCCAGGTTATTCTTGAACGAACGATCCAATAGTCTATGAATTATATGAATAAAAAGTAATATCTAAAAGAGGGATGAATGTGAGAAGGATAATTATTTCCGGACCCACTGGAGCTGGTAAGACTGATTTAGCATTTGAGATTTCTCAGTTTTTACCTATCGAAGTTATTTCTATGGACTCAAGGCAAATATACAAATACATGGACATTGGAACAGCTAAACCGGATCCTTACCAGCTGTCTCTGCTAAAACATCACATGATCGACATCATCGAACCAAACGAATATTTTAATGCATTCTTGTATCAAAAAATGGCTAAGGAGATAGAAGAGGAAATAAAGAAGCGAGGTAAGATTCCTGTTTACGTGGGTGGAACAGGTCTGTACATAGATGCATTGGTAAAAGGTTTTTTCGAAGGTGTTTCAAGGGATGAAAATATAAGAAAAGAATTAAGTAGACTTAACGAACAAGAACCCGGTATATTGCGAAAGATGCTTGAAGAATTTGATCCAGAAGCTGCATCACGAATTCATCCTCAAGATATGAAAAGGACAATCAGAGCATTAGAGGTTTATTTGAAAACGGGTAAGCGTATATCTGAACTCCAAACACAGAATTCAAATGAAGATTTCCTACTTATCGTATTGAACCCAAAAAGGGAAGAATTGTATGAAAAAATCAATAAGCGTGCTGAGAAAATGATCGAACATGGTTTAATAGATGAAGTGAAGATGTTGCTTAATAAGTATGGAAGAGCACTCGATTCTTTGAAAACTATTGGATATAAAGAGATCACAGATTACATTGATGGAGTTTATAGTCTTGAAATGGCTGTTCATCTCATTAAAAGAAATACGCGACATTACGCCCGAAGACAAATAATATATCTGAGACGGTTCCAAAATGCGATATGGTTTGAACCAACGAAAAGTTCCATAGAAGACGTTGTTCAAATCATAAGGAAAGAGTGTAATATTTAGAGTTTATTTCTTTTCAGAGAGATAAATGTTTAACTTAGCAACATAAATCAGAGGTGGAAATCATGGAAGCTCTATACAGAAGATACCGTCCGACTAAATTTTCTGAGATAGTTGGACAAGAACATATAAAAAGGCTTTTGAAAAATGCACTAAAGAATAAAAATATTAACCATGCTTATATATTTGCTGGCCCTCGTGGTACAGGAAAAACTACAACCGCAAGAATTCTTGCGAAATCTCTTAACTGTGAAAATAACCAGTATGGTGAACCTTGTAACGAGTGTTCTTCTTGTAAAGCCATAGATAGTGGCTCACACCTTGATGTAATTGAACTTGATGCAGCCTCAAATAGAGGTATAGATGAAGTTAGGAAGATTAGAGATGGAGTAAATTTTACACCTGTTATGGGAAAATATAAAGTGTACATCATAGACGAAGTTCACATGCTTACTCGCGAGGCTTTTAATGCATTATTAAAAACGTTGGAAGAACCACCAGGGCATGTTGTCTTTATTCTTGCAACCACTAACCCGGAAAAGATACCTCCAACAATAATCTCACGTTGCCATGTTCTTGAATTCAGAAATATATCAAAAGATGAAATGATTTTGAGATTAAGAGAAATTTCGAGTAATGAAGGATATGATATAAGTGATGAAGCACTCGAAAAAATTGTAAAGAAAGCATCTGGCGGTCTGAGAGATGCCCTTTCTATTCTTGAACAGGTTGTGCGCTATTCTGGTGGTGAAATAACTGGAGACGTAGTAAATGAAGCTCTCGGACTTGTGAGTGATGAAACAGTAGATACGTTCTTAGAAGCTATTCTTCTTGGCAACGCTGATACGATTGATGGAATCTTGGAAGAAGTATACATGGAAAGAGGAGATTTTGATACATTCTTGTCACAGGTCGTTGAAAAAGCCATAGAGAGAAGGGATTCTCACAATATAAAAATCGCATCTGAGATTTATAAAATTCAAAAAGAGTTAAAAAACACAGAAGAAAAACTTCTCATCGGTAAGGTATTATTTTTAGATGCGGCAATGACCATACCTAAAACTAAAAATTCGTTAAGTGCAGAACCTTTAACTAATAATGATAAAAGCACTGCAGGATTTTCGAAATTGGAGAAAACTACAACTATCCTGTCGAGCAAATCAGAAGCTCCAATTCCTGAAGGAAAAAACCACCTAATCGATAAAAGCGAATCATCTCTGACCGAAACTCGAGACAAATTATCGCAGGATGTGACTTATACGAAGAGTTCTGAAGTTGCCAAGGAAAGTAGTAGCGACAATGAAGCGGTTCTGAGTGAAAAATTGGTAACAAAGGAAATACTTGAGGAACTTAAACTTACTGGAGACTTATCGATTTTTGTTGGGCTTTCACTTGCAAATGTCTATGAATTGTCTGATGTAGTAAGGGTAGTTTTTGATAAATCCAAACAATTCAGTTATGAAGTACTAAAAGAAAAGCAGGAACAGATAAAACTTTTGTATGAGAAGAAATCAGGTAAAAAAAGGGAAGTAGTCGTCGAAATTGCCGACGAAGATCATGATCCAGTTTTAGAAAAGTTGAAAATTCTTTTTGGAGACTGATTTAAATAAATGCAAATAGGGGGGATGGTTATGTTTGATATTTATGATGTTATAAATAAAGCGAAATCTGCACGTGCTACTGATGTACATCTCTCTGTAGGTAATCCGCCGATAATTCGTGTTGATGGTTTTTTAACTAAGATGCAGGGATTCCCATCGATAACAGCGAACGAATTGAGAGCCACAGTTGAGAATCTTCTTGGTGAACATGATATCTTGAGTGGTGGTAAAGAAACTGATTTCTCGTTTGGATTCCAAGATGTAAGAATAAGGGCTAATCTGTATTATGAGCGTGGAAATCCGGCTCTTGCACTGCGAATAATTACAAAGAAGATTAGAACACTTGAAGAATTGGGGTTACCAGGCACGATAAGGGAATTTTGTGAGAGAGATACTGGCTTGATTATAGTAACTGGTCCTACTGGAAGTGGTAAATCTACTACTCTTGCTGCAATGATTGACTATATCAACTCAAAATATGCGTATCATATAATCACAATAGAAGATCCAATCGAGTACGTTTTTGAAGATAAGAACTCTCTGATACATCAAAGAGAAGTTGGAAGAGACACAGAATCTTTTGCTGATGGTCTTAAATACGCATTGAGACAAGATCCAGATATAATACTTGTTGGTGAAATGCGAGACCTTGAAACTATATCACTTGCTCTAACTGCTGCCGAAACTGGTCACTTAGTTTTTGGAACATTACATACAAACTCAGCGGCAACTGCACCAGAAAGGATTGTAGACGTTTTTCCAGCACATCAACAGAAACAGGTTTCGTTACAACTTGCAAACACTCTCGTTGGTGTAATTTATCAACGACTTATCCCAAAGAAGACGATAGGACTTATGCCAATTGCAGAGATAATGGTTGCGAACAGCGCAGTAAAGAATTTGATACGCGAAGGAAAGATACACCAAATAGAAAGCATCATGCAGACAGCTCAAAAGCTTGGTAATGTTCTTTTTGACGATGCTTTACTAAAAGCGTATTTTTCAAATGAAATCTCAAAAGAGACTGTAATAGGATATGCCCGCAATCCTGAGGAGGTGGCGAAGAAGATAGGATGGACAGGAATTTAATGGAAAACATAAGAACATGGGTGAGAGAAACTTTAAGCGAACTGGAAAAGAAATTGATGGAGAATCTTGAATTAAAAGACATGATTAAGTTTTCATCAGAATTTACGAATTACAAAGAAATAGACGAAAAGATAAATGAATACTTTAATTTGTTAGATGAAAAAGAATTGTGGAAAGAAGAACCTGGTAGTGAACTTGAAATAGAAAAAATCGATAAAAAGATTGAATTACTTTCAAATGAAATTTTGGCTTTATTATTACCCGAGGATGAATTTAGAGACAGAAACGTATTTCTTGAAATAAGAGCCGGTACCGGCGGTGAAGAGGCTGCGCTATTTGCTGGAGACTTGCTTAGAATGTACCTCAGGTATGCTGAGACAAAGGGCTGGGATACTGAAATACTTGACGAAAGTAAATCAGACCTTGGCGGGTATAAGGAAGTAGTTGTAAGAATTAAAGGTAAAAACAGTGGAACTTACATGAAATATGAACGAGGAGTTCATAGGGTTCAGAGAATTCCTGTTACTGAATCTGGTGGTAGAATCCACACTTCAACTGCAACAGTTGCGGTGCTTCCTGAGATAAAAGACGTCGATGTTTTTATAGATCCAAAAGATATACGAATCGATACTTACAGGGCTTCAGGTGCAGGAGGTCAGTATGTTAATAAAACAGAATCTGCGATAAGAATTACTCATATACCAACCGGGATAGTTGTGACGTGTCAATCAGAAAGGTCTCAACATCAGAACAAAGAAAAGGCATTGATGGTTCTAAGAGCCAAACTTTATGAAATGGCACGTAAAGAACAAGAAGAAAAAGTTTCGACCCAAAGAAAGAGTCAAGTTGGTAGTGGTGAAAGAAGTGAGAAAATACGTACTTACAATTTTCCACAAAACAGGGTTACAGACCACAGAATCAACCTTACAATCTACAATCTCCAAGCAGTAATTGATGGAAATCTCGACTTAATAATTCCAAAATTGATGCAGCACGATATAGAAGAACAACTGAAAGAGCTCGGTATTTTACAAAATGTGGAGGGATAAGAATGTTGCATGTCGTCGATCACCCGTTAATCAAACACAAGTTAACTATTATGCGAAAGAAAGAAACTGGTCCAAAAGAATTCAGAGAACTTCTTAGAGAAATAACGTTACTTATAGCTTATGAAGCTACACGCCACATAGAAGTATATGAGATGGAAGTTGAAACGCCTCTTGAATTGACAAAAGGATACTATATCAATGATAAAGACATAGTTATAATTCCTATATTGAGAGCTGGGCTTGGTATGGTTGATGGAATTCTTGAATTACTTCCAAATGCTTCTGTTGGACACATTGGTATATACAGGGACCCGGAAACTCTTAAAGCTGTTGATTATTATTTTAAAACTCCACGATTGCATGACAAGAGTGAAATCTTTGTTCTGGATCCTATGCTTGCAACAGGAGTATCCGCTATTGATGCAATTGGCAAGATAAAAGAACTTGGTGGAAAACAGATTACATTTATATCTTTAATCTCTTCACCAGAAGGAGTAAAAGCACTTGAAGATGCGCATCCAGATTTGGACATCTATACTGCATCCCTTGATAGACAGTTGAACGATCACGGTTATATCTTACCTGGACTCGGTGATGCGGGCGATAGGCTTTACAGAACGAAATAGTATATTTAACGCTGGATAACAGCTTAGGTACTTATTGACGAAGCGATTATTTTTGAACACTTGGAGGTGCTTACCGCTTGAATGAAGGAATTAGCATGAAACAACTTGAAGAAATGAATATGAAAGAGCTTTACGACCTTGCCAGAAAATACGACATACCACGTTATACAAGCATGAGAAAACAAGATTTAATCTTTGAAATTCTTGAAGCGAAAGCAAAAGCCGAAGGTTACTTTTTTGGAGAGGGTGTCCTTGAAATAGCACCGGATGGTTATGGTTTTCTCAGAAGTCTTGAAACAATGCTTTCAGGTCCTAAGGATATATATGTATCACAATCTCAAATACGAAAATTTAACCTTAACACAGGAGATATAGTATCTGGAGTTATTCGCCCTCCGAAAGAAGGAGAGCGATTCAACGCAATGATAAAGATAGAAGCAATCAATTACAAATCACCTGAGTTCGCCAATGAAAGGGTCAACTTTGAAAATCTTACACCAGATTATCCAAGAGAAAGATATTTACTTGAAACAAAGCAAGAGATATATTCAACGCGGCTCATCGACTTATTTTCACCGATTGGTAAAGGACAACGTGGCATGATTGTCGCACCACCAAAAGCTGGAAAGACTACAATACTTAAAGAAATAGCAAATGGCATTGCTGAAAATCACCCAGATACTATAAGAATAGTGTTGTTAATAGATGAAAGACCAGAAGAAGTAACGGATATAAAAGAATCCGTTGATGCTAAGGTTATTGCAGCTCCATTTGATATGCCATCTGAAAAGCAAATAAAGATTGCCGAATTGACGCTGGAAATGTGCAAAAGATTAGTTGAATATGGAAACCACGTTGTTGTTCTACTTGATAGCTTAACAAGACTCGCAAGGGTTTATAACGTAACTGTGCCACCAAGTGGTAAACTCTTGACAGGTGGAGTTGATCCAACCGCACTTCATAAACCAAAACAGTTTTTCGGTGCTGCTCGTAACACACGCGAAGGTGGAAGTATTACAATTATTGCCACAGCACTTGTAGAAACTGGTTCAAAGATGGACGAAGTTATATTTGAGGAATTTAAAGGGACTGGCAATATGGAACTTGTGCTGTCGAGACAGCTTGCTAATAAGAGAATCTTTCCGGCTATTAATGTAGCACTCTCTGGTACAAGGCGTGAAGAATTACTTCTTGAGCAGAGTAATCTCAAAAAGGTTTGGCTTCTCAGAAGAATGCTCGATTCCATGTCTGAAGAAGATGGTCTGAAGCTGTTATTGACAAAAATGAGGGAAACAAAATCAAACATTGAATTTCTTGCGTTAATAGATGCACAAAAGAATGTCTGAGCAAACTATCATAATTACGCGAGGTGCATGATGGTACAGCATAGAAGCACCCGGATATTAACTATATTGACTTTTTTTCTACTTTTTGCGCTTATTTCAACAGCTTTTGCAATATCCCAAAAGGCAATTGAATACTATTCTGCCGGTGAACTGTCTTATAAATCCGGTGATTATAATACTGCACTAAGAAATTATGAATTAGCAATATCTACTGATCCAACAATAGAAGGTTACGACTCTCAGTTGAAGTTTAAGATGGGAATCTCCGCTTATATGATTGGGGATTACGATAAAGCAAGGAGCTATCTTGTTGGTTATGATAACGACTTTGTAAATGCATTGCTGGATTCCATAGCTCAGCGTAAAGCGCAAGATGAATGGAAAAAGTGGATTTCACAATACAGACCTTCAACTCTACCGACTACAACTCAAAGCCCTTTAGAAAATGAGCAAAATGGCACGAAGCCTACCTTCATAGTGATTGTAGTCTTTATTTTAACATTTTCGATTTTAGTCTTTACTGAGTTTAGAGTCTACAAACTTAAAAAGAAGGTTATCGAACTTCCTGCAAAACCTGTTCAAGAAAATATAGAATCCGTACAAATTGATAGTACAATTAAGGATGAGTCTATCACCGTAACAGAAGAAGTATCAGAAGAGTTACAACTCATACCCAAAGATGCTAAGTTAATAGATTTCGAACAACTGCTAAATAGTGAAATTGATGTTTTTAAAGATATTTTTGAACAAATTTCAGCTGGTGAAGAAACCACTATAAAACCAGGAATTGAAGAATCAGAATCAGTATCTGAAACTTATGAAGAACCAATGGAAGATGACCGAGAAAAACTTGTTGAAGAAATTCTTGGTGAGAGCAAGGAATTAATCGAGAACATCGGTACAGAAATAATCTCTGAACCTAAGGAAGAAAAGAACCAAAAAGAAAATGAGACCATCTTACAGATTGAGTTAGAAGGTATTGAGGCAGACTTAGTAAGTAAACTAAACAAAATAAATGAAGATTCTGTACCTAAAAGCGAACTTGAAGCAACTTTCTATGAAGAATTGCAAAGAGATTTTTCGGAATTTGATGAGCTTGAAAAAATTACTGATGAAGAAACAACAATTCTTGTTGAAAAGCTGATTAAACTAAGACAAGGAACGGAGGAAAAAGAGAATTGAAATTTTTAGTCTTACTTTTGTATACAATAGCGTATTTGTACATAATTTTCGAACCACATATCTCTTCTGTAACAACTTTCTTACTCGGTATTACGGCTGCCTTAGTTACAAGCCGATTTAATTTCTCAGAGCTTTCAGAAATTGTTGATTTCAACACGATATTCATACTTGCCGGTATGATGATCATCATATCGATTTTAAAAGAACATGGTATCTTTACCGAGATTTCAAAGCGTATATTGTTAATTAGTAAAGGAAATATAGTGAGAACAGTTTTTTTAATAAATATAGCTATCTTCTTTTTATCAGGTTTTTTGGACAACGTAACAACCATACTCATATTCATTCCAATCTTATTTTATATTGCTGACGCAATACAAATAGATGCGAAACCTCTATTAAGTTCCTCAGTGCTCTTCTCCAATTTAGGTGGAATGACCACAGCAATAGGAGATCCTCCAAACATTATCATATATAGTGTGTCAAAGCAGAGCTTTATTTCATTTATAACCCACCTTATGCCTGTTGGAGTGGTGGTACTATTTCTGCAATTATTTTTATTGGGAAAAAAGCTTGAAACGCATGGAATGAATTTTGTTTTTGATACACAATCCATAAAGCAAGATACAAAAAGTCCTAAACTATTCAAATACTTAGTGATTTTTTTAATTGTTTTACTTGCAATGACTTTCCATGAACAGCTGGATATAGAACTTGGAATAATAACAATGCTTGGTGCACTAGTAATTTTATTCCTTGAGAAGAAAAATTTTCAAGCAGTTGTTAATGAAATAGATTGGGACACTCTAACACTTATTACAGGACTATACCTTTTGAACTTCTCAATAGAACATCTTAACATTTTTGAGCCGATTGTTAATACCTTATCACACATAAATATTCCATCAATACTTATTCTTTTTATATTTTGGTCTTCGGTCTTCTTAAGTGGCTTTTTAAGTGCGCTACCTGTTACCTTGATATATATTTCCGTTATTCAAAAGCTGATACTCTCTGGAGCATCTATCACTTTGTATTGGGCTCTTGCGCTCGGTGTCGGCATTGGTGGAAATTTGACCCCAGTGGCATCGATGTGCAATATTATAGGTAACAATCTTTTAAAGAATTTAAAAAATGAACAGTTAACCTTTATGGAGTTTACCAAGAATATGTTGAAACCAGTGCTGATAAGTGGTATAATCTCAACTGTTTTTTTGATAGCATTCTCTGTAATCGGATTTTAGATACGACGTGGTGGAAGGTGAATATCAATGAAACTTCTTGTAGGTGCTGTGTTTGCACTTGTTCTCTATTTTGTCGTAACTGGAAAACTTAACAAAACCGTTGCTGCAATGGTAGGTGGGCTAACATTATTGGCTCTACAAGTCTTTCCTGATCCTTATGAAGGGTTAAAAGAATCAATCGATATAAACACGATTCTTTTCCTCGTAGGAATGATGATATTTGTTCGTGTGATGGAGACATCCGGTATATTTGAATACATAGCTATAAAGACGGTAAAGATTGCTGGAACAAGTGTGTCAATGTTGTTTTTTGCTTTAACCTTTGTTGTGGGGTTCGTCTCTGCCTTCATTGATAATGTGACAACTATTTTGATATTCGTTCCAGTAACTTTTGCTATTAGTGATATTTTGAACATTGACCCTGTTCCTTTTGTACTTGGTGAAATATTAGCCTCGAATATTGGAGGTACTATGACTCCAATTGGGGACCCTCCAAACATCTTGATTACATCAGCTGCAAAAATTCCATTCTCTGCTTTCGCAAAGTATATGGTCCCAATAAACACGGTTATAATGTTTGTGGTTGACTTTACTATGCTAATTATGTTCAAGGGCGAATTTAAAAAATCTTTCAGCAAGGAATTTCTTGAAGGACTTGATGAAACCAAGGTTATAAGAAATCGAAAAAGGTTTATAGAATCTGCTCTATTCATGCTCTTTATTATAGCCCTGTTCTTACTACAAAAACAACTTAAGTTGGAAAGTTCAATAATTGGTTTAATTGCAGGCTTTTTTGGGTTGCTACTATACGAGCCACATGAAATCACTCCGTTTTTAGAAAAAGTTGAATGGTAGGTAAATTTTTTCTTTCTTGGATTATTTGTAATCACAGGTGCAATGGAACACGTTGGAGTAATGAATGATATTGCACACTTTCTCATTAAGATTTCTTCAGGCTCAATGGTGGTATTAACTTCTGTAATAGTATGGGCTTCTGGAATTATTTCTGGATTTGTTGATAACATACCATTTACAGCAACAATGATTCCTGTTATAAAAGAACTTCCGACTATCAACCCACATTTCACAAATATTACATCATTATGGTATGAATTATCCTTAGGAGCTTGTCTGGGCGGTAACCTTACACCTGTCGGAGCATCGGCAAATGTTGTTGGTCTTACGCTTTTAAAAAAGCATAAGGAAATAGAATTATCATTTGTAAAATTCCTCAAATATGGCGCAGTTGCCGCTTTTATAAGTTTAGCAATTTCAAACATCTATGCACTGCTACTTTTAAAGATTATGTAACTGATATTCTATTAATATCAAACAGGTGATAATGATGTTTGTTCTAAAAAGTTCGAAATGGATTGCACCGAAGACTTTAGAAGAAGCTGAGTATATACAAAATGAGATGCTAAAATATCTTATCTTGCGTCCGCTCAACATTTCTGATGTTTCTTTAATTGCAGGTGTTGATGTTAGCTACACAAATGATGAAGCACTTGGTATTGTTGTGGTTATAAACAGGAATTTTGAAGTTGTTGAGGTAATATCACAAACAACAAAGGTTTTGTTTCCGTATGTTCCAGGTTTTCTTGCGTTTCGAGAGGCACCGGTTATCTTAAAATGTTTTGAAAAACTTCAATTTAAACCAGATTTAGTATTATTCGATGGTCAAGGAATTGCTCACCCGCGAAGACTTGGAATCGCAACTCATATAGGAATAATATTAGACCTTCCAACAATTGGTGTTGCAAAAAGCTTATTGTGTGGTCGATGCGAAAGACCAGAGAAAGTTGGACAGGCTACAGAGTTAAAAGATAAAAATAACGATATAATTGGCTACTGTTATTTATCAAAAAGTGGCACAAAACCAATAATTATCTCTCCGGGTTACAAAACGGATTTAAAATCCTCTCTCTGTATTGTTCAATCTCTTCTTAATGGTTACAAACTTCCTGAACCGGTAAGACTTGCACACTACTATTCTCAAAAACTCAAAAACTAAATATGAAAAGAACCCGAAAACTCTAAGGATTTTTTAAGCTTTCATGGATAGAATTATCTCTGCAAGATTCTCTGTAATATTCTATACTACAACTTGTCAGGGAGGTGTGAAGTATGAAGAAGAACATCATTATGTTAACAGTATTAGTTATTAGCAGTGTTATTATATTTGCAGCACCTCGAACACATCGGAATGCTCTTATCAATAGTTTTGTATTGGAAAAAACGCCTTTCGAAATTTCAGGTCTCGTAAAAGAAGTTGTTGTTGGACTACGAGGATTCGGTTATGCGCTTTTGGATACAGAAGATACTGAAGTGAAAGTTCCAGTGGCTGGCCAACTCATTACACTTCTAAAAAGCGGGACAAAAGTAACGGTAAAAGGAAACAAAGTAACCGCATTTATACCAGTTAGCCTTGAAGCAGTAGGTTATAAGCTTGTTATGAGAAGAAACGTACCTGAGGATTTGGAAAAAATTGAAATCAACGCAAAAATCAAGAAAATCGAGATTGCAAGGAATTATGTTGATGTAATTCTCATCGACGAAAAAGATAAAGAATACAGGATACCAGCAAACTTTATTCCATTCTGGAAGAATCTTAAGGAAGGTACTGAGGTAAAAATTACAGGTGTTAAGAGAACATTTGAACTAAGAGAAAGTATTACGATAGATGGTAAGACATATCTTCTTCCGTTTAAAGAGGCTATGAAGCGAATAGCAACATTAAAAACACCCGGAAATGCTAGTCTATATATGAAAGCCCTCGGACGCAGGAGATAAATTAAGTTAACAAAAGCAAAAACCCAGGCATCTGAATAGTGCCTGGGGTTGTTTAAACACACAAATATTTATTCTCTGCTACCAAGTTCTCTATCAAGCATATAAAGACCTGTTGGTGAATCTTGAAGCTTCTCAAGTTTTCTCACAATTAGGCCGGTCTGAGCTTCTTCTTCAACCTGTTCTTTTATAAACCATGATAGAAATTGCTCAGCTGCATAATCTTTTTCTTCCTTAGCAAGTTCAAAAATTGTGTTTATACTTTTTGTGATAAACTTTTCGTGTTCTAACGCTGCTTCAAATGCTTCAAGTGGGCTATTCCACGTGTTTTTCGGTTTTTCGATCGCCGGAAGCTCTACTCTTGATCCCCTTTCGTAAAGAAATTCATAAATCTTCATAGCATGACCAAGTTCTTCTTTTGCCTGAATTTTCATCCATCTTGCAAAACCTAGAAGATCAATAGAATCAAAATAAGTTGCCATTGAAAGGTACAAGTAAGCCGAAAAAATCTCCTTACCTACTTGTTCGTTAAGTGCTTTAAAAACTTTTTCACTCATCGTCCAGTTCCTCCTTTAGTTTTTATAATACTTTTTGTATCTCTTCGTATGGCGGTTCCACTCCAGGGTTTTCGGTAACCCACGCATATACTATTTTACCATTTTCAATTACAAAAACTGCTCTTTTTGCTACGGTGTAATTTGGAATTCCAATAAAGTTCTCGTGGACACCTCCGTATTGCTGTGAAACAGTTCCTCCAAAATCAGACAAGAGTTTGAAATTGATGCGGTTTTTTTCTGCAAATGCTTTATTTGCGAAAGGACTATCAATACTAACTCCAAGTACAGTTGCATTCATACTATTAAACTTTGCTATCATGTCTCTGAAAGTACATAATTCCTTCTCACAAACACTTGTAAAAGCTCCCGGATAGAATACAAGAACCACTTTACCGCTTATATCTGACAATCTAACTTTGTTTAATTCATGATCTACCAATTCAAAATCTACCGCTGGTGAACCCTTTTCTAACATACTATCATCTCCTTGTATAAAGTGATAAATTCTATTATATTATACTAAATATAATTTAATAAGTCAATATTATTTTCTACTGAAACATTTATCGTGAAAGGAAACATACAATATTACTAGACTTATTAAATTATCAGGTATATTTTCTTTGCAGGAGATTATGCGAGAAAAGATGAGCTGTTGAGAGGAAAATATATTCAGCACTTCTAATCTAAGAATCTTTTGAATTTATTGATAAATTTGACTAATAAATCTCAAAGTAACAATTGCAACTTCTTTGAAATATGTGTTATAATATACATGAACCCTTAATAGGTTCAAACCATCTCTCATCACATCCTTTGAAGGGGGGATTTTTGTGAAAAAGTGGTTAGTGGTACTTTCTGCTATTTTGGTAACGGCTTTTGTTTTAGCGTTTGATCCAACGGTTTATGTAGCGGCTACTATAGGTGAACCTGACACTCTTGACCCACATCTTGCATATGACACGGCAAGTGGAGAAGTTATCTACAACGTTTACGAAAACCTTATTCAGTACAAAGGTAGAAGCGTTAGTGAATTTGAACCGAGGCTTGCTACAGAAGTTCCAACAGTCAAGAACGGTCTTCTTAAAGATGGTGGTAAAACCTACGTCTTCCCGATAAGGAAAGGCGTAAAATTCCACAACGGAAACCCATTGACACCAGAAGACGTCGAATACTCGTTTGAAAGAGGACTTCTTTACGATCCAGATGGTGGTCCAATGTGGATGATGTGGTATGCGCTCTTTGGAACACACTCAAGAGACGAAGCACTTGAAGAATTTGTTGGAAAACCAGTTGATGAGATTTTTGATAAAAATGGAGAGCCAAAAGCAGAATTCAGACAAAAAGTTATTGATTTTTACAAACAAGTTGTCGATCCAGCAATCCAAGTTCAGGGAGATAACGTAGTCATTAAACTCAAAAGACCGTACGGTCCATTCCTCAATGTTATTGCGCAAAGTGCAAATTGGGCTGCTATACTCGACAAGGAAACAAGCATAAAGCTTGGACTCTGGGATGGAAAAGCAGAAACATGGTGGAAATATAAGGATATGCAAAAAGAAAAATCTCCACTCTATGCATATGCAATGGGTACCGGACCTTACAAGTTTGTAGAATGGGATAGAAAACAGCAAAAAGTTACACTTGTAGCAAACGAAAACTATTGGAGAGAGCCTGCAAAAATTAAGAAAGTTATCATATGGGGTATTGACGAATGGTCAACAAGAAAAGCAATGCTTGAGAAAGGCGATGCGGATTCCATAGCAGTTGTACTCGAATACCTTGATCAACTTAGAGGCAACAAGGACATTCAGATAATTGAAAACATTCCAACACTTTCTGTAACAGTTGTTGGATTCAACTGGTCAATCAACCCACAAAGTAAATATGTTGGTAGTGGAAAATTTGATGGTAATGGTATACCACTTGATTTCTTTAACGATATTTACGCAAGAAAAGCTGTTGCAGCCGCGATTAACTACGATGCTCTTATAAGAGATGTTCTTAAAGGCTTTGGTAAGAGAATACCAACAGCTCTTCCAGAAGGTCTTCTTGGATTTGACCCATCGCTTCCACTTTACAAATTCAACGTTCAGGAAGTTAGGAAAAACCTCAATCTTGCTTGGAAAGGAGAAGTAATGAAGAAAGGAATTAAGTTCAGTGTTGCATACAACCAAGGTAACGTTGCAAGACAAAGAATTGCGGAAATGATAAAGATGTACATGGAAATGGCAGCACCCGGAAAAGTTAAGATAGATGTTCAACCACTACAGTGGCCAGTATTCCTCGATGCAACAAAACGTGGAGAGCTTCCAGTATTCATACTTGGATGGCTTGCTGACTTCCCAGATCCAGATAACTTTATCTTTACATATTACCATAGCAACGGTGACTACTCAGGTAGACAAGGTGCAAACTTCAGAAAATTCGTCAGCACTCCAAGAAAAGAACTTGGTGGGAAGAGCTTGGACGAGCTTATTGAACAAGCAGCAGCGGAAAGTGATCCAGCAGTTAGAGGCAAACTCTATTTGCAAATTCAGAAGTTTGTTGTGGATAACTGTATAAGTGTTCCAGTTTACCAACCAGTTGGTGTCCGCGTGCAGAGAGCATGGGTAAAAGGTTGGTATGACAATCCAATGAGACCTGGTAACGACTTCTACATACTTTACAAGCAAAAATAATATTAAGTATTAAGAATCAACAAAGGACCACCTTCGCGGTGGTCCTTTTTTATCACACTACAGAGTAGTATGTCAAAATATCTTTGCTTGTTTACCCTGATAAGTATTTTTTTCAATTAACCTTCGCTCTATTAAATTAACTATTTCTGTTTTTGTCTTTCCCCAATTTCCAAAGAGAGTTCCACTCAAAGGTGGGTCGGCAACCAACCTGTGAATTGTTATTTTTGGAGATAGGTTTTCGAGAAAGGCTACAGCACGTTCAATATAACTTTCAAGCGTTCCTACTTCGAGTTTTCCACTCTTGTACATTTCACCAAATACTGAGCCATCAACTACGTAAAGCGAATGAAGCTTAACACCATCTACCTTGAGAGCAGATAATATCTTCGCACCTTCTATAACATCGAGCATATTATCTCCGGGAAGATTTAATATAACGTGCGAGACAATTTCGAATTCGTAGCTCTTTAAAAGATTTACTGCGTATATATATTCGGCTAATGTATGCCCCCTGTTAACCTTAACTAATGTGTGATAGTTTGCACTCTGTAAACCTATATCAAATGAAATTCCTACCTTATAAGTCTTTCTAATTTCATCTACCATATCAAGTATTTTTTCATTTATGCAATCTGGTCTTGTTGCAATATCAAGTTGAACAATGTCCTCATCTATTGCTTCGGTGTATGTTTTCTTAAGTACATCAATAGGTGCATAGGTATTTGTATAGTTCTGAAAATAAGCGATAAATTTCTTTACACCCTTCTTTTTGTACTTTTCTTTCATCATACGAATTTGTTCTTTAATAGTATAATTTGCAAAAGTTGTAAAGCCACTTCCTGTTTCATCGCAAAAAAGACAGCCCGGTCTACCATTTTCTCTATTTGGACAAGTAAAGCCAGCATTTAGTGGTAATCTTTGTACCCTTTCTCCGTATTTCTTCTTTAACTCAACACTTAATTTTCTATACCTGTGACCTGTTTCGAGAAAGTCGTAAATTTGGAGAGCACCTCCTTGATATCAACAGTGGGAAATTTCCCATCTATGTAGACAAATTTTCCATTAACCATAGTGGCGTAAACCTTATCAGTATACGCATGTAAAAGATTTTCCAAGAAGTTTTGCGATGGTTGGAGCTGTATATGTTCTTCATCGAATATAGCAAAATCTGCTGGATTTCCAATAACTATTTCACCACCGGGAATGTTAAGGGCTCTGTAGCCATTCTTTGTTATACTATCAAAAGCCTTGTTCAGAACGAAGTTCTTTGGTTCATTACGTTTTTGCAATAATATTGAGACTCGTAAATCAAACAGGACATTCTGCGAATTATTACTTGCTGGTCCGTCAGTTCCAATAGTAATAGGCAAGTCATTATTGAGCATAGCCTCGACTGGTGGAATTCCATTTCCAAGTTTCATATTGCTTACAGTATTAATTGATGGATATGAGCCATTAAGTAGTTCAATATCTTCTGGTTTAAGTTGAGTACAATGCACCGGAATAAAATGTACTTTGTCAAATCCCAGTTCTATAATTTCTTTTGGAGTGTACTTTTCATATTCCCATAGATTCTCGAAAAAGTGCATTGTTACTACCATATCATTTGACTTAGCTATGTCTATTATTCTTGAAAGATAGTTTTTTGAACAGGTATATGGTGCGTGAGGACCAAGTCCAACAAAGATTCTATCCTCGTATCCATGCCATTTTTTGTATAGTGCGATGTTTTCATCTAATCTTCCGTTGTCATCTCCATTATTATCCACAAGTCCTCTTGTTAAAAGTGCTTTCATACCAAAGTCAGCAACAGCCTTGGCAACCATATCTTCGTGAAAGTACATATCACAAAAAGCGACAATACCATGAGTTGCCATTTCCATCATTGATAATAACGCACCATAATATGCGCCTTCCGGAGTAATCTTTTCTTCAGCAGGAAGTATATTTTTAAAGAGCCACTCGTTAAATGGTAAATCCTCAGCATAACCACGGAGCAATGACATTGAGGCATGTGTATGGGTGTTTACAAAGCCCGGAGCGATTATCTTACCACTCAAATCAATTACTTCTTCTCCATTATTTTGTTCAATATTTTTGTCAATTTCTGAGATCTTTCCGTTCTGAACTCGAATATCAGCTCTTTGAAATGTGTAATTTATCAAAACCTTTGCATTTCTTAATATCATAAGAAAACTACCCTCTCAGCATCCAGCCATAGATGTTCTATATCGTAAAACTCTCGGGCACCTTTAGTGAAAATGTGAACTACTATATCGCCAGCATCAACGAGTATCCAATCGTATCCTTCACCTCTATCAAAATATATTATCTTTTTACCTTTTTCATTAAAAAACTCAACAACTTCATCACGTAAACTCTTCATGTGAATATTGCTGTTTGCCGTGCATATAACAAAATAATCTGTCAATAGTCTTGTTTTACTCATGTCCAAAACTACTGGGTTTATTGCTTCTTTCTTTTCAAGCAATATAATTAAATCTTTGATAATATCAGAAAAATTCTGCTTTTTTTCCATGCTATTTACTTATGCACCTCCTAATCGTAATTCTTCACTTATCTCTCCATTTATAAGATAGTTCCTTACATAACCCACTAAATAAAACGAGCCTGTAGCAAAGCGCACATCACAGTCTGTATTTTTCAAAATATTAATTGCCTCGATAAAATCAGGTTCAAGCAAGACATTATTACAATAACGCTTTGCTATTTCGTAGGTTTCCTCAACTTTTGTAGCTCTCTTTGAGGGTGGACGTGTAACTATTATTGTGTCTAATTTAGGTGCAATTACTTTTAAAACGGAATCTTTATCTTTGTCATCGACTATGCCAAAAACAGCAGCTCTTTTCTTTCCCGGGAAGTATAGTTCAAGGTTTTCGGCAAATTTTTCAGCTGCTTGTGGGTTGTGAGAACCATCGAGAATAATACCATTAACCATCTCAAATCGTCCAGGAATAAAAGCATTTTCAAAAGCACTTCTTACATTATCCTCATTAAGCTTATTCGTTAATTCAAAGGCTTTGAGTGCCAATCCAATATTATAGAGCTGGTGAGTACCATTGAGTTTTACCTTTATGTTTTTTACAGTCGATTCTCCAAAGTAATTGTATACATTCTCGTTGAATGAATAGCTTACAGGTTCGACATTAAAATTCTTGTCAAATTCGTATACTTTTGCGCTTCTTTCCCGTGCTATCTGTTTTATTACATCGAGAGCGGATTGAGGCATTGCACCAACTACGACCGGCCTTCCTTCTTTTATTATCCCAGCTTTTTCGAATGCGATTTCTTCAACGGTGTTACCCAGAACGTTGGTATGTTCAAGTGATATAGTAGAGATAACTGAGACTTCCGGTAATAATACATTCGTTGAGTCAAATCTTCCACCAAGACCTACCTCTACGCTACCGTATTCGACTTTTTTCATCTTAGTTATGTAAAAATACATTGCTGTCATATACTCAAAAAAACTTGGTGAAAACTCGTCGCCAAATTTGTCCATTTCTTCCGCAACCCGTTTAACTTCCATTGCAGCTTCTACGAATTCATTCTCTGAAATATTTTCCGTATTGTAATGAAAGCGTTCAAGAATAGTCGAAAGATGTGGTGAGTAGAAACCTGTTACAGAATAACCGTGATGATATGTTAGATATTCCAAAAATGTTGTTACACTGCCTTTTCCATTAGAACCCGTTACATGAAAATACTTAACTCCAGAATGGGGGTTACCCATTCTGGAGAGTAAACCTTCTATCCTAAAAAGTCCAAGCTTCATAGTATTATATGGTCTTGTGAAGTACAAGTATTTTAAGATTTCAGGAAAGTTCATCCGTGAACCTCCAAATCATGTATAATTTGTTCTATTCTGCTTATCTGTTCTAAGAATGTTCGTTGTTTTTCTTTTGTCTCCTCAACAATATCTTCCGGAGCATTTTTCAGGAAGTTGTCATCGTCAAGCTTCTTTGCAAATTTTTCGAGATCGGCTCTTAATTTCTCAACTTTCTTCTTCAGCTTTTGAACTTCTGAAGATACATCGATTAAAGTGCCAAGCGATACATATGCTTCAACATCAAGAGAAACATATGCAGTTGCGCAAAGTTGGGGTCGCACACTAACAAATTCAACATTTGATACATTTCCAAGGAATTTAACATAGCCTTGTTCTTCGTCATTTAACTTACCTTTGACATATATATCAACTTTTGTTGACTGAGGTACGTTAACTTCTGCCCTGACATTTCTAATACCTCTAATAATTGCCATGAGTTCTTCAAATCTTTTTTCTGACACTTCATCAATAAAAACATCTTGTACTTTGGGCCATTCAGAAATTACTATCGAATCTCCAGCTGTTGGAAGCTTTGTCCAGAGTTCTTCCGTTAAGAATGGCATGAATGGATGCAGTAGTCTCAAACTCATATCGAGTACGTATACAAGGACGTTCTGTACAATTCTTCTATCATCGGACTTTAGCCTATTCTTTACAGCTTCTATATACCAATCACAAAGTTCATCCCAGAAGAAGTTGTAGATCTCTCCAGCAGCTATATTAAAGTCGTAACCATCGAGTGCCTCAGTAACCTTTTTTATAGTCTTTTGCAATCTTGAAAGTATCCATTTGTCGGCAAGTTTTAAATCTTCTTTTTCAATTTCTATCTTTTCGAAATCTTCGAGGTTCATGAGAACGAACCTGGTGGCGTTCCATATCTTGTTAGCAAACTTCTTGTACGTATCAAAGAATCTTACATCGAGCTTCAAATCTCTTCCTTGGGCCGCAAGTATGGCAAGTGTGAATCTCATTGGGTCAGCACCGTATTCATCGATAACTTCGAGAGGGTCTATACCGTTACCAAGAGATTTGCTCATCTTCCTACCGTGTTTGTCTCTAACAAGCTGGTGTATGTAAACTTCACTAAATGGTTTTTCACTCATGAACTCGTACCCAGACATAATCATTCTTGCAACCCAGAAGAAGATAATGTCAAAGCCTGTTACAAGAACATCAGTTGGATAGTATCGTTTCAAATCTTCGGTTTCCTCAGGCCATCCCATTGTACTAAATGGCCAGAGTGCCGAGCTGAACCACGTATCGAGCACGTCTTCATCTTGCTTCAAATTAGCACTACCACATTTTTCGCAAACTTTAGGCTCATCTTCTGAAACATTGTAATGTCCACAATCTTGACATTGCCATACAGGTATTCTGTGTCCCCACCAGAGTTGTCTACTTATACACCAATCTCTAATTTCGTACATCCAGTTGAGATAGACCTTCTTCCATCTTTCAGGAATGAATCTTACTTCGCTCTTCTCAACAGCTTCAATAGCTCTCTTAGCCAATGGTTTCATGCTGACAAACCACTGGTCCATCAATCTTGGTTCAACAACAGTATCGCATCGATAACATCTACCAACGGAATGTTTCAATTTTTCTATCTTAACTAAATAACCTTGAGCCTCAAGCTCTTCAACGACAGCTTTTCTTGCTTCATCTGATTTTAACCCTTTGAATCTTCCACCATTTTCGTTGATTACAATCTTTTCATCAAATATTTCAACAAACGCCAGTCCATGTCTTTGACCTATCAGATAATCGTTAGGATCGTGAGCTGGTGTTACTTTGAGTGCGCCAGTTCCGAATGATGGATCAACATAATTATCTCCTATAATTGGTAGCTCCCTTCCAACCAAAGGCAATATTGCTGTTTTCCCGATGTATTTCTTGTATCTATCATCAGATGGGTGGACTGCCACAGCGGTATCACCGAGCATCGTTTCTGGTCTGGTGGTTGCAATTATAAGATAGTCCTCTTCACCCTTGATTGGGTATTTAATATGATAAAGAGCACCTTCTTCTTCATGATATTCAACTTCTTCATCAGAAAGAACAGTTCCACACCTGTGGCACCAGTTGACTATATATTTACCTTTATAAATAAGTCCTTTCTTATAAAGATCCACAAAAACCTTTCGAACAGCCCTTGAAAGTCCTTCATCGAGTGTAAAACGTTCTCTTGTCCAATCGACAGAAGCTCCTATTGACATAATTTGTTTCTTGATCTCATTTCTATATTTATTTGCCCAGTCCCAAACAATCTCAAGAAATTCCTCTCTTGTATAATCATGCTTACTCTTTCCCTGACTATTGAGATATTTTTCAACTGCCGTTTGTGTTGCAATACCTGCGTGATCTTCTCCTGGTAGCCAGAGTACATCGAATCCCTGCATTCTCTTGTATCTACTCAAGATATCTTGAATAGTAATATTCAGCGCATGTCCCATGTGTATCCTACCGGTAATATTTGGTGGTGGAATAACTATGGAATACTTTGGTCCAGAACCCTTTGGCGTGAAATATCCATTTTCAAGCCATTTCTTATACCATTTCATCTCCATGTCCTTCGGTTCATAACGCGTACCTATTTCCATTTCATGCACCTCCAACAGTTGTTATATCTATTTCACAATCAACTTGTATTCTCTCAGAACCGTAGGTAAGAAGCAAATAGTGTAACGAATCTTTTATTCTATTGGAAATCTTATTAAGTTCATTCTCACTAATTCCATGTATTACTATGCAAAAATCGTTATCATTAATCTTGCAAACAAAATCCTTAGGAATTCTGACACTATGCTTAATAACTGAAGAAACTCTGGAAAGAACAAAATTTCTTATGTCATCACTTTGGGCGTTAAATTTTAGTTTAACATGTAATACATGAAAAACATCACCGCTATTTTTTAGCTCTTCCATCACATGTTGCGCAAATTCCAAATTAGGTAGCCGTGTTATTGGATCCACCCATTCTCCTGTGATTAATTTAGCAATTTTTGGCACACGCATCCCTCCCGTTTACAGTTTAAAATATTTTACCACAAAATAGATGTTGTGAGAATATGTTGACTGTGGTAAAATATACACAATATAAATATAGTTCGTAAAACGAACAAAATGATTTCTTTTATGAAACTGAGTAAGTTTTTCAAAAAAATTTAGCCGGAGGATGATACTATGTTATCGTCATTTTCACTGATGTCTGCAATGTCAATCTTCTCTCATTTCCTTTTGGATTTTTATGTTTCTTTTTTCAATCCTCTTGGTCCATTTCTAATTGAAAAATTTGGGATAGAGGTAAGAATGCTTACTTCTTTTCTGGCTTTATCGGCAGCAACTGCCAGCTTACTCCAGATTTTCTTTGGTTTTTTCTTCGATAGGGTCAAGTATACAAAGAACCTACTTTTTATGATGTATCTAATGGAAGCTATTGGAATTACGTTAATAGGTCTTTCCACGAATTTCTGGATGCTTGTTGTTTCAATATTCATTGTTAGAATTGCCAATTCTGCATTCCATCCATTGGGTGCAGCTATGGCCGGTGAATCAAGTGGTAGAACGGTAGCATTCTTTTCTATATCAGGAACTCTCGGATCTGCGTTGGGACCGGTTTTTATATCGCTTTACGTAACTCATTTTCAAGTAAATTCACTATGGGTTGTAAGTCTTCCGGCAGTTTTTTTGGCATTATTATTTATGAATATAAAACTTCCTGATAGAACAATTCACAAAGAGAAATTTTATGTTAAAGAAGCTTATAAACTACTGCCAATTCTTCTTGTTGTAACTATTCGAAGTTTTATAATGTCGGTTGTGCACGCATATACACCTATTTTTGTTACAACAATTCGTGGTTATTCATTGTCCGTTTCTGGAATGCTAATTACTTCAGGAATGATTGCTGGAGTCTTTGCAAACTATATTGGTGTCTTACTAATGGAGAAGATAGGAGCAAAAAAGCAAGACTTAGTTGCGTTCATAGGTATGGCTATAAGTATCTTTTTACTTTTGAACGTAAGAAACCTCATTGGTATATTTGTTGCGTTCATATTCTTTGACTTTTGTGGTTTTCTATTGATGTCTGCTAATGTTGTCCAAGCTCAAAAGATTCTACCGAAGAGAAAAGCACTTGCATCATCAGTTGCGATGGGTTTTGCATGGTCAATTGGTGATTTTATAGCCACGGCATATAATTCAGTTGTGGGAAATAATATATCACTGTCTATTGCCTTGGTTATACCTGTAGCTTTGATTTCTGCAATTTACTTCGGTATTGTTCAAAAATTCGATACAAAATGATACAATAAGATAGAAAATACAAAGTGGGAGGAATACTTTATGAGCGAAAAAGAAATAACTAATTCTAATATTAATGAACAAGAACTTTTTACAGTATACATAGAAAGATTTGCCTATGGTGGCTATGGTATTGGTAAACTACCTGGTGGAAAACTTGTATTCGTTGAAGGAACATATCCCGGTGACCTTGCTGAAGTGGAGATTACTCAAGAAAAATCGGATGTTGCCTTTGCAAGACTGAAAAATCTTCTTGAAAAGTCACAATATAGAAGAGCACCAAAATGTAAGTATTTTGGTATATGCGGCGGTTGTCAAATGATGGATGTGAAATATGAAAACCAGCTTGATTTGAAAACACAGATGGTTAAAGAACAGTTAAGAAGGATAGCGAAAATAGAAATTGAAGTGAATCCAACGATTCCGAGCGACTTGGAGTTTGGTTACAGGAATAAAATGGAATTCGCCTTTTCATACAACAATGGTGTTGTTCTTGGACTAAAAATGCGTAATAGCAATAGAATTGTTCCCATAAATGAATGTCCCATTTCACCAAGTTCGTTTAATAAAGCCCTTGAAGTGGTACCTGAGATTGTAGAGATGAGCAAAGCACGAATATACAATCCGAAAATAGGAACAGGTACATTAAAGCACCTTGTTATGCGTTATTCTCATTCAAACAATCAAACCATGGCAATCTTTGTGACAAAGACTGAGCGCTTCGAAGAAGGAAAGTTTATTCGCTCCGAGCTTTTAAGGAAAGCGCCGCAGATTAATTCTATAATACACGTTATGAATTCATCTGATAATATAGTTTTGAGAGGACCTTACAAGACACTGTATGGCTCTGGTGTACTTGATGTAGAAATGGACTATGAAAAGTTCCAAGTACCACCAACCGCATTCTTCCAAAATAACTACCACGTGGCATCAAAGATGGTTGAGTATGTAACAAAGCAACTCGATTTAAAAGGGTCAGAACGAGTACTCGATTTATATGCTGGGGTTGGTACATTTACAATGCGTTTGGCTATGCTGAGCAAGTATGTTACAGCTGTTGAAAGTTCGCACATCTCTGGAAAAGCAGGAAAGGCGAATGCAAATATAAACAATCTTAGAAACGTGAAATACGAAGAAGCTAATGTTGAAGAGTATGTAAAAGCATTTGACGATGAAGCAGATGTCATTGTCCTTGATCCACCCAGAGGTGGAGCAGGTAAAGGTGTATGTGAAGAAATCTTACGTATAGGTCCCGAGAAAATTGCATATATTTCTTGTGATCCGTCAACACTTGCGAGAGATCTTGCTATATTAAGTGAAAAGTACAAGATAGTGGCTGTTCAACCTTTCGATATGTTCCCGCAGACTTATCACGTAGAAACTGTGGTATTAATGGAGAGATTGGATAGATAGCCGAAACGATGATGGGACCAAACTGTGTAAGAATTCTCAAGGAGTTGTTTGACAAATATCCTTTGGAACTTATCCCAGATGACTTAGTTCTTGATTTGGGGTGTGGAAAGGAATGAAAAATAATTTTAGATGAATCTCAAAGAACGAGCTAAGCGTTTATCTATCTATCTTCCGGCAATTTTCATTGCTTTGAGACATAAAAATTTACCTGTTATTGCTAAAATATTTGCTGCAATAACAATAGGTTATGCACTCTCGCCTGTAGACCTTATTCCAGACTTTATTCCTTTTCTTGGGTATATTGATGACCTTGTTATTTTGCCACTTTTGGTGTCTCTCACTCTAAAATTCATCCCAAAGGAAATAATGGTTGAATGTTTGGAAAAGGCTCAAGATTGGTGGAAGAATGGAAGACCAAAAAAATGGTACTATGCCATTCCCGTAGTTTTACTGTGGTTCTTAATTTTCTTATTGATAGTATGGAAGATTATAAAATGAATTGAAGGAATCAATATGTGCAAAAAAGAAAATAGGATATGTGTTCATTCAAGCGAGCTGTTTAAAAGGCTTGCTTTTTTTCGTGCGCCCGGCATGAGCGACAGCTTGGCGGTGAAAGTCCGCTATGGGCTTGGTAGTGGGAACCATTAGCCAAAAGCAAGGGTGTCCATCGTGAGGTGGAATCTGAAGGAAGCTGGCGGCAAAGTCCC
>Ga0197142_1000309_pt1 | contig 44882 bp, 47 predicted proteins | sample GBS60_MetaG_FD_148614 | JGI IMG/M metagenome (GOLD analysis project Ga0197142, IMG submission 148614) | Sediment microbial communities from Great Boiling Springs, Gerlach, Nevada, United States - GBS 60_MetaG | ecosystem: Environmental > Aquatic > Thermal springs > Hot (42-90C) > Sediment... | reverse complement strand
ATAGTGGAATGGGACAGGACAAATATGTTTTGAGTCTCGGTGCATCTAAAAGTGGTTATCTATTTGCTGGAATGGATTATTACGGAATTTATCGTTCAATGAATAAAGTGATTTCGTCGGTGGATGAAAATTTCTCGATTGACAAGTTCGAATTGAAGCAAAATTATCCCAATCCATTTAATCCAAAGACAAATGTTGAATTTGTCTTACCGGTGAAGTCAAAAGTAGAATTGAAAATTTACAACATTATGGGGGAAGAACTAGAAAAAATTATTGATGATGAAATAGAAAAAGGAATTTATAAAATCGATATTGATATGAAAAACTACAGTAGTGGTGTTTATTTAATAAATTTAAAAGCAAAAGGTTTTGATGGAAAAATTATTCAACCACTAGAAAAATGATGCTAATGAAGTAAAGGAAGCAATTACTCAATTAAAAAATATTGATCGATCTTTAATGTGAGAACTTATTATATATACTCAAATTTAATTGAAAATTTGAGAGTACAATTAATATTTCAAGTTATCATTTTCTCTACAATTTAAAGTCCTAAATATTCAATTTTAAACAAAAATTAAAGAAAACCTTAACTAAGATATTTTTTATCAGAAAACAAGAGACAAAATATTTTGATGTTTGTTATAAAATGAAAAAGTGTAAGAATTCACTATGATTAACAAATACAAATCATTAGTTAAAGATTTGCTCGCTTACGCCGGCATTGAAATAAACGGTAGAAATCCCTGGGACATTCAAGTATATGACGAAAGATTTTATAAACGAGTTTTAACAGAAGCAGAACTTGGTTTAGGCGAATCATACATGGACAATTGGTGGGATGTGGAAAAACTTGATGAAATGATTTTTCGAATTGTTAGGGCAGATTTGCATAAAAAAATTAAAGGGAATCTCAAAGTTGCATTACAGCTTATTGGATTCTACTTGATAAATATGCAGTCTCGACATCGTGCTTTTATGATTGGTCAACGACATTACGATCTGGGCAATGATCTTTTTCAAATTATGCTTGACAAAAGAATGAATTATAGTTGTGCATACTGGAAAAACGCCACCAATCTGGATGAAGCTCAAGAAAATAAGCTAGAATTAATTTGTAAGAAAATTTATCTTGAACCTGGTATGCGTGTTTTGGATATTGGTTGTGGTTGGGGAGCTTTTGGTAAATATGCTGCTGAAAAATATAAAGTTGAAGTCGTTGGTATTACTGTTTCTAAGGAACAGGTTAAACTTGGCCGTGAATTGTGTAAAGGTTTGCCTGTTGAATTTAGATTACAAGATTATCGGGATGTTAACGAAAAATTCGATCGAATTGTAAGTGTTGGTATGTTTGAGCATGTAGGGTACAAGAACTACAAATTGTATTTTCGTGTTGCCGAAAGAAATCTGAAAGATGATGGTTTATTCTTGCTTCATACAATCGGTTCAGTTCATTCTACAAAAAGCACCGATGCCTGGACACATAAGTATATATTCCCAAATGGAATGTTGCCGTCTATTGCTCAGATTGCAAAATCTGTCGAGAATATATTTGTGATTGAAGATCTCCATAACTTTGGTGCCGATTACGATAAAACATTAATGGCATGGTATAATAATTTCAACAATAACTGGTATAAAATAAAAGATAAATATGGAGATAGATTTTACAGAATGTGGAAATATTTCTTGCTTACAAGTGCTGGATCTTTTAGAGCAAGAAATAAAATCCAACTATGGCAAATTGTCTTATCTAAAAAAGGAGTTTTAGGAGGATATAATTCTATTCGTTAAGAATATATTATCAAGTAATTTGTGATAATTCAAGAAAAGACATTTTGATACAGAAAAGATTTCACAAAATGAGTCAATAAAAATAAGTCTAATAATATTTAATGAATGTTTTGTATTTTTGCGATGGTTATTTGAAATTATGGGGCTGTAGCTCAGTTGGGAGAGCGCTAGAATCGCACTCTAGAGGTCGAGGGTTCAACTCCCTTCAGCTCCACTTTGTCAGGAACACCCGGCAGGAGTTTGCCCAACCCCGCCAGGTCCGAAAGGAAGCAACGGTAAGCAAATTTCCTGGGTGGGTGTCTCCTGACTTTTTTATTTCTATAAATCTTTTTGGAAAAAATTTTTTTAATCAAAAAACAACATAATTAAAACAAGTTCAAAAACTCATCATTAAATCTTCACAGAAATCAAATTCAAAATTTTGATTCATCAAAGCATAATAGAGAAACAAAAAGTAAGAGAGTAATTAAAAAATTTTCTATAATGAATTGAGAAAGTATCATTAAGTTTTTCAAGTAAAATTATTTTAATTCGACTCTACTGTTATTACCTCGAATAGATTTCTCTGAATAAAAAAATCACGATGTGATTGATAAGGAGGGAGTTGAAGCGGGATTAAAGTTTCATTCCCAAGTTCTATACCCTTATGAGAAAGGTTCTTATCTAAAATAACAACAGGTTCTTTTTTGTTAATATATAAACCATTGTAAAGGTACTTCAAATTTTTATTTAAGACATCATTTAATTTTTTTGAAAAATAAAGTTTATAATCTTTATCATTTACTGCAAAAGCAACTACCCTAGCACTTTTTCCAGAGTGAATAAATACAGGCGTTCCAATTTTTATAATTCTATATAAATAGTCACTATCTTCTCTGCTAATCCTTATACAGCCATGACTTGAGACTCGTTTGCCGAGATGCCTGTAATATGAATTCCCTTCGAGTGCGTGAAATCCTATATTAAAATTAAATCCCATCCAGTTTAACATTAAAGTACTGTCAAATTGAGTAGAATAAATTTTTCTTGCTTTATTTTTTATGACAAAGATACCTTCCGGTGTTTCAACTCCTTTATCAAGTCTTCTATCACCAGTTGAACACTTAAATTCAAGGGTTTTGCCGTCACGAAAATGCAGATAAATTTTCTGTTCAGGAAGATATACTTCAATAACTTGGTCAGCAAGGGTATAGATTGTATCTTTAATTGAATAATACTTTTCAAAGGTAGAATAATGTGGTTTCAGTAATGATTGACCGAAAAGACTTGATGTTAATATTAAAATGAAAAGTGGAAATAGATATTTTAAATTCATAGTAGGTATTTTCAAGTTATTATTTGTGAAAATAATTGTAAACTATTTGTGCCTTAGATTTTCCAATAACTTTTGTAATCTGCTCCAGAGAGGAATTCTTAATCGCTTCAACGCTCCCAAAATGTGTTAGTAATTTTTGAATTGTTTTTTCGCCAATACCTATTATTTCATCTAATTCCGATTTAATTATTCTTTTCTCTCTTTTCTCACGGTGAAATGTAATTGCAAATCTATGAGCTTCGTTTCTGATATGTTGAAGTAATTTTAAACTCGATGATGTTTTTGGAATTTGCAAAGGTTCTTTCTTTTCAGGCATGTAAATTTCTTCAAGTCTTTTTGCTAAACCAATTATATTAATATTAGTTAGACCTAATTTTTTCAAAATTTTAATAGCTGAGTTTAGCTGACCTTTACCTCCATCAACCATTATTAAATCTGGAATTGGTTTATTTTCCTCCAATACTCTCTTGTAGTGTCTTTCAACAACTTCAGACATACTTGCAAAATCATCCTGCCCTGGAACAGTTTTGATGATAAATTTTCTATAATCACTTTTCTTGGGCTTACCATTTTCAAATACTACCAGCGATGCCACAGTATCTGATCCCTGTAAAGTTGAAATATCAAAGCATTCAATTCGAATAGGTGGTTTTGACAAATACAAATCTCTTTGAAGTGATTTTAATACATAAGGAATTGATCCTTCCTTTTTCATCCTTTGTAATTTTATTTCATTAAGGTCGTAAACTGCATTTTGCTTGCAAAGATTTAGTAACGAGCCCAATTCTTCATTAGATTTAGGGGTAATTATTTTAACTTTTTTACCAGACTTTTCTTTAAGCCAGCTTTCAATTATTTCTTTTTCATCTGGTAATTCAGAAACCACTATTTGGTCAGGAATTTCTACTGGATTGGAATAAATATTTCTTAGCAAGTCTGCGAAGATTACCGCATCCGGTAAATTGAGATTATAATTAAATGTAAACTTTTTTCTTCCTACGAGTTTACCTTTACGAATATTAAAAATAGCAGCAACTCCATCTGGGACATCAGCGGCAAAAGTTATTATATCACGATCAATTAATTCCTGACTTACTATTTTTTGTGTATTTGCATAAACTTGCAAAGATTCAAGCTTATTTCTTATTTCAGCAGCTTTTTCAAATTTGAGTTCAGAACTTAGTTTAATCATTTCTTCTTTTAATGAATTAATTAATCCATCTATATTGCCTCTCAAGACTTGTTCAACTTCAAGAATCATCTTGTTATATTCTTCTTTTGAGACTAAACCTTCGCAAGGTCCGTCACATTTTTTAATATGATAATCAAGGCAAACTTTATATTTCCCTTTCTGAATAGTTTCTTCAGTTAGATTGTACTTACAACTCCGAATTTTGAAAACATCCCGTAAGACTTTGAGAGCATGTTTCATTGTTTTTACTTCAGTATAGGGACCAAAATATTTTGATCCATCCATTACTACTCGTCTAGTGGGATAAACTTGGGGAAAATCTTCATTCGTTATAACAATGTATGGATAAGATTTGTCATCTTTTAGATTAACATTATAACGTGGCTTATGTTGTTTTATAAGATTTGCTTCAAGAATTAAAGCTTCAACTTCATTATCTGTTACAATTACATCAACATCATGAATTTTTGAAACTAAGGCTTCAGTTTTAATTGAGTTGATATTCGGGGTGAAGTAACTTTTTACTCTGTTATATAAAGACTTAGCTTTTCCTATATAAATTATTTTATCATTTTTATTCTTAAAAAGATAAACACCAGGAAGTTTTGGTAAATTTTCAATTTTTTTTATTAATTCAGCTGAGGTCATAAAATTAATAATAACTCATTTCCTGATCCATTATTTAAGAACGGTATTCTTTGGAATTACAACAATTCCTGTTTCCGAAACAGTAAATTTGCTTGCATCTTCTTCAGGATTAAATCCAATTTCATAGTCTTCGGGAATACGAACATTTTTATCAATGATTGCTCTCCTAATTCTTGCTCTTCTTCCTACAACTACATTATCCATTAAAATTGAATCCGTTACATATGAGTAACTATTAATCCTTACACCATGTCCAAGTATGGATCTCTCTACAAGACCTCCACTTATGATTGTACCATCACAAACCAATGAATTTAGTGCTCTACCAACTCTTTCACCTTCATGAGAAATTGTTTTCATTGGTGGATATTGCGCCTGAAAAGTACGAATAGGCCAATCTCGGTCATATATATTAAATTCAGGAGTTACACTTATTAAATCCATGCTTGCAGCGTAATAACTATCAATTGTCCCAATATCTCTCCAGTAAGGCTTTGCGGATTTATTTTCGTCTATAAAATGCCAGGCAAATACTTTTCGTTTGCGATTTATCATAGCAGGAATTACATCCTTACCAAAATCGTGACTTGAGTTTGGATTTTTATCATCATTCTCCAGTTCCTCTAATAATGCCTCTGAATTAAAAATATAAATACCCATATTTACATAACAATATCCAGGTTCAGATGGAATTTCAATTGGAACTCTTGGTTTTTCCTGAAAATCGACAACCTGATTGTTTTCATCCGTTGCCAGTACTCCAAATCTTCTTGCCTGATCTACATCGTATTTAATTGTTGCTATTGTAAGTTCTGCTCCTTTTGAAATATGATATTGAATTAATTTGAAATAATCCATTTTGTAAATATGATCGCCACTTAAAATTAAAACCCATTTTGCTTTATCAGGAGAGATAAGATTTTTATTTTGATAAATAGCGTTTGCTGTACCGAGATACCAATCACCAGAAAGTTTTAACTGTGGTGGGATTGAATAAATGAACTCACCAAGTTCAGCTTGAAATATATTCCATCCTTCATATAAGTGCTGATTAAGTGAATCCGATTTATATTGTGTCAGAACATAAATTTTTCTAAGACCTGAATTTAGACAATTTGAAAGAGTAAAATCAATAATTCTATATTTTCCACCGAAGGGAACTGCAGGTTTACTACGAACAGAAGTAAGGGGATAAAGTCGTTCTCCCTGACCTCCCGCTAAAATCATTGTGATTGTGTTTCTTAAGATTGTTGAAGCTGATAATTCCATATTTCCTCCCTTATTTATTTTTTTTAGAAAAACTCAATTAAGTCACCTACTTATTCATTGTATCATTGTATCATTGCCACATTCAACTTTCTCACTCTAAAATAAAAAAAACTTTTTGTTTTATAAATATCTCATATCTTGCATTAGTTCCAATCGATTTATAAAGATTTAATATTAATTAGTTTCAAATAACTTCCTAAAGATATGTTAAAGATATTTTTATTTAACTGATTTAAATTTAGATAATTGAAAAACTGGTTATCATTAAATATCTTCAAAATTTTCTATAAATGATCATATAGTTTATTCCGCATAAAATTTATAGAGGTTGAAACTTTTTTGAAACTCTTTTGTTTTTTAGAAAATCGGTTTTAGAATATCAAAAACATAATTGTTAATTTGAGTTATGAAAATTCTTGAAAAATTCAATAAATATGATAGGTCAAAGCCCGTCGTTGTTGCAATGTCAGGGGGAGTGGATTCTTCTGTTGCAGCTGTTTTATTAAAACTGGCTGGATTTGATGTAATTGGAATCACAATGAAAACCTGGGGTTTTATGGAAGTTGGTGGTGCACCAAAGCACGAGAGTGGATGTTGTTCCCTTGATGCAATTTTCGATGCAAAAAGTGTAGCTGTACAGTATAATTTTCCTCATTTCACTGTGGATTTTACAGAGAATTTCAAAGAAACAGTGATCGAAAACTTTATTGATGAATATCTTCATGGTAGAACACCAAATCCCTGTATAGTTTGTAATAGAGAAGTCAAGTGGGGAGACTTAATTGAAGAAGCAGAAAAATTAGGTGCTTACTACATTGCCACAGGACATTATGCAAAAATAGTTTATGATGAAAAAACCAGGCGTTTCAAACTTAAGTCAGATTTTATGAACAGAAAAGATCAGGCTTATGCTTTGTGGGGGTTAACTCAGGAGTTTCTTGCTCGCACAATATTCCCTCTTGAGAATTTAACGAAAGAAGAGGTTCGTGCTTTAGCTAATGAATTTAAGATCAGACCAGCTAACAAACCTGAAAGTCAGGAAATTTGCTTTGTGGCTGATAATGACTATGGAAGATTTCTAAAAGAAAAATTTGAAGAAAGAAAGATTGAAATTAAAAAAGGTGATTTGATTTATCACGGAAAAAAAGTCGGCGAGCATAAAGGTATTCCATTTTATACAATTGGTCAGAGAAGAGGAATTGATGTTGCTTTAGGCAAACCCGTTTATGTAAAATCAATTTCTATCGGTGATAATATAATCGAGCTTGGAGATGCTGAAGAATTAATTTGTAAAAGATTCAGTATGAATAAAGTTAATTATGTGTCTGTTTCCGAATTACAACCTGGCGATGAAGTTTATGTAAAAGTTCGATATTCTGATAGACCTGGAAAGGCAAAAATTTTTTCAGTCGAGGATGACTTGATAATTCTTGATTTGATTGACGAAAAAAGAGCTGTAACGCCCGGACAAAGTTCTGTGCTTTATGACGAAGAGGGCTTTTTATTGGTTGGTGGAATAATATTAAAAGATTTAACCGATGAATCAAAAGTTAATTGATATTATCAGCTACCTTACAATGGCTTTAATGGTTATTGTAATTATTTTGATGTGGCTGGGTAAATTTCCAATGGATTATGCTTATCTGGCAATTTTTTTTGCTGCAATTGTATTAATTTTGCGATTAGGTTATAGAATTTATAATTTATTTAATAAAAAGAAGTGAGGTTTAAAGTTCGCGGAAAAGTTAAAACATACAAACGGCAGGCTAAATGCAAAGGTTCTGGTTCTTAACCAGAATTATGAAGCTCTTACCATTTGCTCAACCAAGAAAGCAGTTGTTCTCTTGTTGACTAATAAAGCCGAAATAATTGCGAAAAAGGATGGACTTGTTTTAAGGTCTCCAAGCACAACTCTGCCGTTTCCAAGCATTATTAGATTATCAAATTATGTTCATGTGCATCATAAAAAGGTTATGCTTTCAAGAAAAAATATCTTAAGAAGAGACAATCATAAATGTCAATATTGCGGTAGGTCTGATTTACCATTAACAATTGACCATGTAATTCCTAAATCGAAAGGTGGTCAGGATACTTGGGAAAATCTGGTGACTGCTTGTATTAAATGTAATAACAAAAAAGGCGATAGAACCTTAGAAGAAGCAAAGATGCATTTAATTAGAAAACCATTCCGGCCAAGTCATATAATGTTTCTAAAAAATTTTGTAGGACAGGTCGATGAACGGTGGAAACCATTCCTTTATTTAACATAAAGAGGCAAAATGAAAAAGATTGTTTTAAGTGGAATGCGGCCCACTGGGAGATTACATATTGGACATTATGTGGGTGCACTCGAAAATTGGATTAACCTTCAAAATCAGGATCAATATCAGAATTACCACCTGATCGCAGATTATCATGTATTGACTACTTCGCTTGATACATCAAATATTGAAAATGATTCTATCGAGATGGCAATTGACTGGATTGCTTCTGGAATCGACCCAGAAAAAAGTCCGATCTTCCGACAATCGCAAATTAAAGAGCATACTGAACTTCATTTAATTTTCTCGATGTTAATTACAACCTCAAGATTAGAAAGAAATCCTACAGTTAAAGAACAGGTTCGAGATCTAAAAATTGAAAATATTACTTACGGGCATCTGGGTTATCCAGTTTTACAAGCAGCAGACATTCTTTTGTATAAAGGTAATTATGTTCCTGTAGGCGAAGATCAGGTTCCGCATATCGAAATAACTCGTGAAATTGCAAGGAAGTTTAATCAAACATGGGGCGAGGTTTTTCCAGAACCTGAACCTATCTTAACTCAATTTGCAAGATTGCCGGGAATTGATGGCAATGCAAAGATGAGTAAATCTCTAAACAATGCAATTTTAATCTCCGATGAATTGGAAGTTCTTAAACAGAAATTACGAAAAGCTGTAACAGATCCACAAAAAATAAGAAAGAATGATCCAGGCAGACCTGAAATATGTTTAGTATTTACTTATCATAAAAAATTTAATGCTGATGAGGTACAGGATATTGAATCGGGATGTAGAAGTGGTTCACTTGGTTGTGTTGAATGTAAATTAAAATGCGCAGAAAAAATTGCTGATTTTTTTGAACCAGTTAGAAATAAAAGAAAAGAATTAGAAGAAAAGCCCGAATTTATTAAAGAAATTTTAATAAATGGTGAAGCAAGAGCAAGACAGGTTGCTCAAGCTACAATGAAAGAAGTTCATGAAAAAATGAAATTTGGTTAATGCCAAACACAACCTACAAAGTCTCATTAAAAGATTTTGAAGGTCCACTCGACCTTCTTTTATTTTTTATAAAAAGGGATGAGCTTGACATTTATGATATCCCTATATCAAAAATTTTAAAAGAGTTTATGGAGTACTTGCATTATATCGAAGAACTTGACCTGGAAGTTGCTGGTGAATTTATTATGATGGCGAGTACTCTAATGCACATAAAAGCAAGAATGCTTTTACCCAGAGAAGTAAATGAAAAAGGCGAGGAAATTGATCCACGTGAAGAACTGGTGAATCGTCTTGTTGAATATATGCGTTATAAAGAAATGACCACCCAACTCTCTGAACTTGAAGCACAAAGAAGAAAAATCACATTTCGAAAATACTTCAAACACGATGAGGCTACTCCACCACACGATTTTGATGTACTTTTGAAAAATATCACTCTCTATGATCTTGCAAGAGCTTTTAAACGCGTCATTGAATCACTTCCAAAGGTTACTGAACATACAATAGTTAAACCACCAGTTAGCACTGAAGAACAACTTGAATATGTAATCTCCAAACTCGAAGAAAAAGGAGAAGTTGATTTCAAAGAGCTTGTCTCCGGAATGACTGAAAAGTTAAGAATAATTGTTACTTTCATTGTGATACTTGAATTAATTAAAAGTCGTGTAATAACAATCATAGGTGGAGAAGATTTTAATAATTTTGTAATTAAGAAATTATGAAAAGAGAATTAATACACATAGTTGAAGCTTTAATTTTTGCTTCTGATGAACCAATTGACATACACACTATCGTTAATATTATCAAGTCAGTTGATAAAGAAGAAGAACTTGAACTTTATTCACAAGTAGAAAATGCAATTGAAGAACTGAATCAATTTTATGAAAAAAACGGCGTTGCATTTAGAATAATTAAAATCGCAAAAGGATATCAATTCGCTACTCGTCCTGAATTTTCTCGTTATGTCGGATTTATGAATACTGAGCGTAGACAGAAACGACTTTCACAAGCAGCTCTCGAAACTTTAGCTATAATTGCTTATAAACAACCAATTACTAAACCTGAGATTGAGAGAATTCGTGGAGTAAATGCAGATTATATTTTATCCACACTCCTTGAAAAAAACTTAATTTGCATTAAAGGCCGAGCTGAGACAGTGGGTCGCCCACTTCTTTATGGAACGACAGACGAATTCTTAAAATATTTCGGAATAGGTGATATAAGTGATTTACCAAAACCAAGAGAAATTGAAGAAATATTAAACGATGAGTCTTTCCTCGAGCAAAAGAAAAAACTATTGATGAATTTAATCGAAGATGAACAACCTGAATTAGAGTTTGATGAAGGTGAAGACAATAATTCGAATCAGGGAGGTAACAATGGAAAAGATGAGACTGAATAAATTCTTATCGGAAGCCGGAATAGCTTCAAGGAGGAAAGCCGATGAATTAATTCTTGAAGGAAGAATCGAAGTCAATGGAAAAGTTGTTAATCAACTTGGATTTAAAATTGATCCTGAGAAGGATGAAGTAACTTTTGATGGCGAACCTGTTAAACTCAAAAAATTCGTTTATTATTTATTTCATAAACCAGCTGGTTACATTACATCTCTTAGAGACGAAAAGGGGCGCAAAACTATTTTTGATATAATTAAAGTTAAAGAAAGAGTTTTCCCCATAGGCAGGCTTGATCGTGATACGACTGGCGTTCTTATTTTAACTAACGATGGGGATTTTGCAAATTTTCTGATGCATCCTAAAAATAAAATTCCAAGAGAGTATATAGCCACATTGGATAAGCCTTTCGAAGAACCACTTACAAAACTTAAGAAAGTTCACCTCGATGATGGTCCGGTAAATGTTGACTCAATTGAATTTTTAAACGCAAGTCGAAGGAAATTAAAATTAATTCTTCGGGAAGGTAGAAATAGAGTAGTTAAAAGAATCTTCGCAAAATTTGGTTATTCTGTTAAAGCTTTACATCGTTCAAGTTATGCAGGATTTAGAGTAGATAAAATTCCTGTTGGAAAACTTGTGCCAATTTCACCATCAGAAATAAAAAGGATTTATAATAAATATGATGAAAATTAAATCTATTTCAGTACTAATTTTAATTTTAATCAACTTCTCCTTTTCTCAGGTTGTTAATAAATCAGAGTTAGATACATTACCAAAAGTTAAATACTCAGACCTTAAAGAATTTTCAAAAATTCTTGATGATATTTTTAATGACCCGGCATTTTCAAATGCGCACTGGGGAGTTGTAATTCAGTCTCTTTCAACGGGCGAATATTTTTATCGAAGAAATGAAAATAAAAACTTTATGCCCGCTTCTAATATGAAACTCTTTTCTACCGCACTTGCTCTTTTACAACTTGGACCAGATTACACTTATAAAACTTCTTTGTATTTAAATGGAAAAATTAAGAACGAAGAAATTAAAGGAGATTTAATTCTAAGAGGAGTTGGCGATCCAACAATTTCTTCAAGATTTTATAATGGTGATGCATTGACAGTTTTTAATAATTGGGCTGATAGTCTTGTTAACATGGGAATTGAAGTAATTAACGGAAATATCATCGCTGATGACGATGCATTCGAAGAAGAAGCTCTGGGAAATGGTTGGGCATGGGATGATGAAACTTATTATTATTCAGCTATACCTGGAGGTGTATGTTTCAATGATAATTGTATCGACTTGACGATAATACCAGGAAAAAAAGTTGGAAGAAAAGCCATAATAAATATTTATCCAAATACAAAATATGTAACCATTCTCAACAATGTCGTGACTGTCCCGGATGATTCTGTAACTGAAATTGACTTTTACAGGGAAAGGAATACAAACATTATTCAAGTTTTTGGAACGATTAGAAAATCAGAAACAGAAATTAAAGAATCCATATCAATCAACAATCCAACAAAATTTGCAGCAGTGGTTTTGAAAGAAATAATTGAAAGCAAAGGAATAAAAGTCAGAGGCCAGGCTCTAGATAACGATGAACTTGGAATTGTCCGAGACTATCAGAAATTAAATCCATTATTCACTCAGGTTTCTCCACCATTGAAAGAAATTGTGAAAGTTGTGAATAAAATCAGTCAAAATCTTTACGCCGAACAACTGATGAAAACAATTGGATACGAAAAATTAAAGTTTGGCTCATTTGAAAATGGATTAAATTCATCACAAAATTTATTAAAGCAAATGGGTATTGACCCAGAAAATATACAAATCGTTGATGGTTCAGGATTATCAAGACTCAATCTTTTTACGCCAAATCAACTAAACTCACTTTTAAGATTTATGTACCGTTCAAGATATTTCAACGAATTTTATGAATCACTTCCAGTTGCTGGAGTTGATGGAACCATAGCTAATCGAATGAAAAATACTCGAGCTATGAATAATGTAAGAGCAAAAACGGGTTACATAAATGCTGTTAGATCTCTTTCAGGTTATGTAACAACAACCGATGGCGAAATGCTTACATTCGTAATGATTGCAAACAATTTCTTGGTTCCTTTAAAACTCGCTGAAAACATTCAGGACTTAGTCTGTATCTTATTGTCAAACTTTACAAGAGGGAATATAAAATGAATAACGAGTTACAAAATTTACACTTCGAAGACATTAATGTTTTAATTAAAAGAAGGCTTGAAGAATTAGAAGAACTCAAAAAGAGAGGTATAAATCCATATCCGTATAGTTACGATGTAACTCATCACTCCAAAGAAATTTTAGAAAATTACACTGAATTTGAAGGAAAAGATGTTTCTGTCGCTGGTAGGATAATGTCTTTAAGACGAATGGGAAAAGCTTCTTTTGCACATATTATGGACTTTGAGGGAAAAATTCAGATTTATCTTAAAAAAGATGATCTTGGAGATGTGTACGATATCTTCAAACTCTTAGATATTGGTGATATAATTGGAGTTAAAGGCTTTGTATTCAAAACTAAAACAGGCGAGATATCGATTCATGTAAAAGAATTGACGGTGTTAAGCAAAGCAATCAGACCAATTCCAATTGCAAAAGAAGTAATTGATGAAAAGGGTAATAAAATTATTTATGATCAATTCTCAGATAAAGAATTAAGATATCGTCAGCGTTATGTCGATTTGATAGTAAATCGTCATGTTTTAGATGTGTTTGTCAAACGAACAAAAATAATTCGTTATTTAAGAGAATATCTCGATTCATGTGGTTATTATGAAGTTGAAACACCGGTACTTCAACCAATTTATGGTGGTGCGGCTGCAAGACCTTTCATTACGCATCACAATGCACTGGATATGGATTTGTATTTAAGAATTGCTGATGAACTTTACTTAAAACGATTGATAGTCGGTGGCTTCGAAGGTGTTTATGAAATAGCAAAAGACTTTCGAAATGAAGGAATGGATAGAGAGCACAATCCCGAATTTACAATGCTCGAACTTTATGTAGCTTACAAAGATTATTTTTGGATGATGGACTTTGTTGAAAAATTAATTGCTCATATTGTTCAAAAACTTCATGGAACACTTAAAATTAACATTGAAGGTAATGAAATTGACTTTACTCCACCATGGAAAAGATTTTCAATGGCTGAACTAACAAAAGAAAAACTTGGAATTGATATTTTAAATGATAGTTACGATAAGCTTTTCTCATTTGCTAAATCAAAAGAACTTGACATTGATAATAACATAACTCGTGGAAAATTAATAGATGAAATTTTCAGTGAACTGGTTCAACCTGACTTAATTCAGCCTACATTTATTTATGATTATCCCGTTGAACTTTCGCCACTTGCTAAAAGACACCGTTCAATACCTGATGTTGTTGAACGATTTGAAGGTTTTGTAATGGGTAGGGAGTTATGCAATGCGTTCAGTGAATTAAATGATCCGATTGATCAAAGATTAAGATTTGAAGAGCAAATGAAAATGCGAAGTGCAGGCGATGAAGAAGCTCATATGTTTGATGAAGATTTTGTCCGTGCTCTTGAATATGGAATGCCTCCAACCGCCGGACTGGGAATCGGAATTGATCGTCTTGTTATGCTTTTGACAGATCAGCATTCGATTAGAGATGTAATCTTCTTCCCAACAATGAGACCAGAAAAATAAAATGAAAAAGTTCTGGTGCTGTTTAATTTTTCTTCAAATTTTTTTCCTTCTGGTTGAAAACTTAAAACCTAATGCCAGGCTGAGTTTGTCGAAGCCTGACGATTACAAATTGTCACACTTCGATGAACTCAGTGTGACAAATGGTTTTAATTCAAATGTCAGGCTGAGCTTGTCGAAGCCTGACGAATATAACTTAGAAAACATAAATTTTTCTTTCTCAACTTTAGATAATTACAGTGTAACAAATCAAACAATCGATACAATAAAATCAGGCAATACTTACTACATATTCAAATACAATCAATTATCTCCAATAAATACAATTGAAATAAAAAACGAAAGAAGAAAAATATATTATGACCGTTTATTTCTCATAACCACACTAACAGCAGCTTCAATCGCCACAGTACATCATTACCAATCAAAAGCCTGGTGGCAGGAAACAAGAACCAAATTTCATTTCCAAAATGACTGGGAATATGCTCTCTGGATAGACAAACTCGGGCACTGGTGGGGCGCAACAGCAATTCAACATCTTTTTTCTTCTTCACTTCAATGGAGTAATTTCTCTGACAAAACTTCAATGTGGATTGGCTCAATTCTGGCTTTAACTTATCAACTATATGTTGAAACTTACGATGGATACGCAAGCAACTGGGGGTTCAGCCCCGGCGATGCACTATTTGACTTTGGTGGAGCTTTTTATCCATTGTTGCAATATTACTTTCCACCATTGAAGAATATCAATCTCAAATTAAGCTACTATCCATCAAAAAGATTACTGAAAAAACATCCGGATGATGAATTATATAAAAACAAATTTGTAATAGATGATTACGAAGGTCAGAGCTTTTATTTAAGTTTTAAGATTAACAATATGTTACCTGATAAACTTGAAAAATTCTGGCCAGATTTTTTGTGCCTTGCATTTGGTTATCAAATGAGAAATTGGAATGGCTATGCTAGTGCTGATAAAAATTATTTTATTGCCCTTGATTATGATTTTGAACAAATTCCATTATATGGTCAGTTCTGGCAATTTCTTAAGAACACTTTTAATTTAATTCATTTTCCTGCACCAGGAATAAAATTTTCAAACAAAAAAATCTATTTAACAATTACATACTAAATTGATTAGCGTAATTATACCCACATTAAATGAAGAAAAACTTTTACCCAAACTTCTCGATCAGTTGAATGATCAGAAATTAAGATCGAAGTATGGATATGAAATAATTATCTCTGATGGTGGAAGTAAAGATAGGACTCTTGAAATTGCAAGAAATTATACAGACAAAATTGTGGTTCATCATGATAAAAGAAGACAAAAAATTTCAGAAGGTAAAAATGCTGGGTTCAAGATTTCGGAAGGTGAAATTTTAATTTTTATTTGCGCCGATTGTAGAATTGAAAATCCTGAAATGTTTTTTGATTATGTTTTGAATTTCAAGAATTCAAAATTTCTTGCAGCTACTTTCTGGTTTGATGTTTTTCCTGAAGAAAAAAAATGGAGCGATTACATTTTTCATACTTTTTTCAACTGGCTAATCAAACTTCTAAATTTTATCGGCAATGGAATGGGAAGGGGAGAATGTCAGGTTATTAAAAGAGAAGTGTTCGAAAAAATTGGCGGATATAACGAAGAATTAACCGCAGGTGAGGATTATGATCTGTATACCAGAATAAGAAGATTAGGCAAGATAGATGTGAATTTTAAAATTAAAATTTTTGAATCTCCGAGAAGATATCGTAAATATGGTTACATTAAAATTCTTTTGATGTGGTTCCGAAATTCTTTGAGAGTTTTTAATATATTAAAAACACAGGTTGAAGAATGGAAAGAAGTTCGTTAAAATTTTTAGTTATTATTTTTCTTTTTCTCATTCAATTACTTAAAGCACAAGGTATTTATGTTCCAGCAAATCATCCAATTTATAGCTTTCTTGAAAGAATGGAAGCTTATGGAATAATTGAAAATTATCAGAACGAAACAAAACCATTACAGAGAACAAAAGTCGTCGATTACTTGACTAAAATTTTCAACAATAGATTTGAGCTCAATTCAACTGATAAAAAATTTTTAAACTATTATATCGAAGAATTCAATGTTGATATTACAGGGACATTAGATAAGTATGATATACTTTTTGGAAACAAAGGATACAATCCTTTCAGTCAAAAAGAGAAATTTATTTACGCTTATCATGACCATTCAAATTTGTCATTTTTTGTAAAAGCACATATAAATTTTGGAACATATTATTCAAAAAATGAAAAGCCATCAAATTTTTTAGAAGCTGGAGGAAGATTTTTTGGCAGTCTTTCACGATTTATTGGTTTTGAATTCGATGGAAAAAATGGCGTCATACTCGGCGATAAATCAAGTGCATTAAAAACACATGAACTATCTTATAATTTCAAATTAACCGAAAAGCCCGAATCTAAATTCTTTGACAGAGCTTACGGTTATATTTCCATAGAAGCACCTTATTTCGGTTTAAAGGTTGGAAAAGACAGAAAGTTATTAGGCTATGGTTTAAATAAATTAATTCTATCAGATTATCCACCAGATTTTGAATCAATAAATTTCAATATGAATTACAGGTCTTTCTCGTTTGAATATTTGCACGGATGGTTACAAAAACAATCAGAGAAACCTTTTTCATCGTTTGTATCTGACACTAGTAAACCCTATGAAAAAAAATATTTTGTCTTGCATCGTATTTCTTTTTCACCGATAAAAAACATGAAACTTGGAATAGGCGAATCGGTAATTTATCTAAGAACTTCTCCACAACTCGATTATCTAAATCCTTTTAATTTTTATAAATCGATTGAGCATCAGCTGGGTGATAAAGACAATGCTTTGTTGTTCTTTGATCTGGAAATATTGCCTTTAAAAAATCTCAGGATTTATTCAACTTTTCTTATTGACGATATTGATTTTTCAAAAATTGGAACAAAATGGTATGGTAATAAAACTGCCTTTAATCTTGGATTAAATCTTTACAATTTAATTACAGAATTTCCACTTCATTTCTTGATTGAATACACAAGAATAGAACCATATACTTTCACTCATCATTTGCCCGAAAGAAATTATACAAATCTTGGCTATTCACTTTCAACTGACCAGCCACCAAATTCTTACAGACTTGATTATGGACTTAATTTTACGCCGAGTCCAGAATTCGATTTAGTCACAATTTATTCTTTCACAAAATGGGGCAGAAATTACAACATTAATGATAAAATAATTAATGTTGGTGGTGATATTAACTTCGGGAAAAGAGAGGAAGATTCAGATTTTGTGACTTTTCTGGATGGTCAAGTTGAAACAATAAACACCATCAAGATCTCAGCCTATTATGAAATTTTTAGAAACATAAAACTTTCAACAATGTTTAATCTCTCGAAAAAAGGTTCTCAACCATCATCTTTGATTTTATCATTTGGTTTAATATCTTTTTTGTAGAATAAACAATTAAAGGATGTAAAATGAAAAATAGATTCGTTTATTTCTTTGGCTTAACTATTTTACTATTTGGAATTTTTACTGGAATTCAGATTCAAAAAGCAATCTCAACTGATAATTTTCAAGAGCAATTGAGAAAATTCAATGATGTTCTAAGCCTTACAAGAAAATATTATGTAGACGATGTTGATACTCAAAAACTTGTTGAGGCTGCAATCAACGGAATGCTTGGTGAACTTGATCCGCACTCAGTTTACATTCCACCAAAACAACTTGAACAGGTTGAAGAAGAATTTCGTGGAAACTTTGAAGGGATCGGAATTGAATTTCAAATCATCAACGATACAATTGTGGTTGTCTCAGCAATTCCTGGTGGTCCGAGTGAAGCTCTTGGAATTACAGCAGGTGATAGAATCGTAAAAATCAATGGAGAGCCTTACAAAAAAATCACAAACGAAGATGTTCGTAAAAAACTCCGTGGTCCTAAAGGAACTAAAGTGGATGTGACAATTTATCGACCTTCAATTCGTGAATTCCTTGATTTCACAATTATTCGTGATAAAATTCCTTTGTATTCTGTTGATGCCTACTTTATGGTTGACGACGAAACAGGTTACATCAGTCTCTCTCGATTTGCTCAAACAACATTTGAAGAAGTAAAAGCTGCAATGGATAGTCTTGATAAAAAAGGAATGAAAAGATTAATTCTGGATTTGAGAAATAATTCTGGTGGTTACATGAGTGAAGCTGTGAAAATTTCTGACCTATTCTTAGATCAAGGTAAAATGATTGTTTATACAAAATCTCGCATTCCAGAATTTGTCGAAGAGTATAGAGCGGTTAGACCTTTCAAATATGAAAAATTACCTGTGATTATTCTTGTTAATAATGGTTCTGCTTCTGCAAGTGAAATTGTTTCAGGGGCAGTTCAGGATTGGGATAGAGGATTAATTGTAGGTGAAAGAACTTTTGGTAAGGGACTTGTTCAAAGACAATTTACTCTAAATGATAATTCAGCTTTGAGGTTAACAATTTCAAGATATTATACACCTGTTGGAAGATTGATTCAAAGAGATTATTCCAAAAAAGATAAAGTTGATTATTATCGTGAAGCAATTGATACAGACACATTAGAAGGTGAAAATATCGAACACTCTCTTGAAAAAGATACTTCAAAACCTGTTTACATTACTCCAAAAGGAAGAAAAGTTTATGGTGGGGGAGGAATTACTCCAGATTATATTGTAAAATCCCCACCTCTGACTAAATATACTTCATCACTTTTAAGGAAGAATTTATTCTATCAATACATTTTATCATATCTCGATAGAAATGGAAAGGCAATTCAATCAAAGTATAAAACTTTCAATTCATTCAAGAAAGATTTTCAAGTGGATGATAATCTATTGAATGGTTTCATTAATTATGCAAAAAGTCAGGGAGTTGAGCTCAATAAAGAAGAATTCGAAAAAGATAAAGATTACATCGTTGCTCGTTTGAAAGCTCAAATTGCAAGAAGCTACTGGAGAAACGAAGGTTGGTATCCTGTATTACTTGAAGTTGATCCTCAATTCAAAAAAGCAATCACTCTTTTTCCAGAAGCCGAAAAATTTGCGAGGATGAAGTAAATCAAATGAAGAATGTTTTTATTCTAATTTTTATTTTTTCATACATTTACATTTTTGCACAGATTGATGAGAAAATAAAAAAAATACAACCTGTAAATTCATCAGCTTTGAAAGTTGGTGAAGAATTAACTTATGTCGTTAGGTATACTTTTATTCCTATTGGTGAAATTAAACTTAAAATTTTGAGAAAATATAATAAGGATGGAAGGACAGTCTACGAAACTCGTGCTAATATCGATTCTTATGAAGGATTGCCTTTTGTTGATTTGCACAGCATCTACACGAGTCATGTAACCGATAAGTATTTCTCAGAATTTTTCTTTGCACTTGATAAACATTCTTATGGCTGGACATTCACAAAATATGATTTTGATTACAAGAAAGGATTCGTGGTTGCTCAAAGAGGATTTCGAGATGGCTGGCAGGTTCATTTTCATGATACAGTTAAAATTCCAGGACCTGTTCAAGATGGTTTGTCAATATATTACTATGCAAGAGGTTTTGCTCGTCAACAGGGCTCATTTGATATTCTAACTTATTTCAGAGAAAATCTTACGACAACTAGAATTAATTTTTATAAAGAAACATATCCTATAAAAATCGATGCTGTTGATTATGAAATTGATTGTGTGCGTCTTGATGGTGTTCTGGGTTATACTGGTATCTTCGGTTTGACCGGTAATTATGAAGGTTATTTCACTAACGATGAAGCATGTATTCCAGTAAAAGCTTCATTGAAAGTTATAATTGGAAATATTAATGTCGAATTAAAAAGCTGGAAAAGAGATGGCTGGAAACCTCCAAAAAGAAGTTAATGATTTGGAACAGATTAATTTCAAAGGTAAGATGCCAGAATTTGGTGAGAATGTTTTTATTGCACCTGGAGCAAAAATAATTGGTGATGTAAGATTAAAAAATTTTTCCAATGTTTGGTTTAATGCGGTTTTAAGAGGTGATATAAATTTCATCGAAATAGGTGAGTTTACAAATGTGCAGGACTTGTGTTTGATTCATGTAACAAAACAATTACCAGCGATACTTGGAAATTATGTAACGATTGGACACAACGCTGTAATTCATGCCTGTACAATTAAAGATAATGTTTTAATTGGAATGAATGCAGTTGTACTCGATGGTTCTGAAATTTCTGAAAATTGCATAGTCGCAGCTGGTGCTGTTGTTACGCCATATTCAAAAATTCCTTCAGGTTCATTGGTTGCAGGTGTGCCAGCTAAAGTTATTCGTCAATTAACTAAAGAAGAAATTGAACAAATTCATCAATCGGCTTTGAATTATGTCAATTATGCAAAGGATATGAAAGAGTCTCTACAAAAGGAAAATTTATGAACTCATATAAATTCACCAAAGAAGACATTGAAAAAGTTTCAAAAGCTCTTGATGCCGAATTCAAAGAGTATCCAAATCACTACAGACTCGAAGTGAAGAACCTTGAACGTAAGCTTTCTCTATTCGTTGAAATTTATCCTGAACTTGAGATGGGAAAAAATAAAGGTTCATTAATTTCAGTTTATGGACCGCTTACACATTTGCAATTACATTTTTGTACAGGCTATGTGATAAGTGACTTGCTTGAAGAAGTAACTTTTGTCTCAGAATTCGATGGGAAATTATCAGGCTTAACAATTGAACGAGAGGGTGGTTGTTCTCTTTATGCTAATGTTGATAGAAGTATATTATCTGGAGACTTTACAAGGCTTGGTCCTGAAATTACACTTTCAAGCATTGCTCTATCACTTGCAGAAGACATTTTAAAAGAAAATCGTGATGAGAAATCCAAAGATTGATATCTTCAATCATAAAAATTTTGTAATCGATAAGAAGGCAATAAAAAAAATGGTAAGTCAGATTTTAAGATTAGTTGATAAAGATTTCGAAATCATATCAATCAATTTTGTTGATGATGAAAGATTACTCGAGATGAATAAACATTATCTTAATCATGATTATTATACTGATATTTTAACTTTTAATTTTTCGGATGAAACAATTTCAACTGAGATTTTCATTTCTTACGAGAGAGCTTATGAAAATGCAAAAAAATATAAAACAACTCTTGAAGATGAAATTTTAAGATTAATCTCACACGGTATTTTACATTCGATCGGATTTGACGATCATACAAGGTCAGAAAAAATTAAAATGCGAAATGCTGAGAATAAAATTTTAAATTCGATTGAGAAGATTGAATTCATAAAAAAATTTAAGGTGAATGATAAATGGCAAAGTATGTAGTGCTTGTTGAATCACCATCAAAAGCAAAAACTATTAAGAAATATCTTGGAAAAGATTACATTGTCGAAGCAACTGTTGGACATATTAAAGATTTACCAAAATCTTCGCTTGGAATAGATATTGAAAATGGTTTCAAGCCAAAAATTATTACTATCAAAGGCAAATCTGATATTCTGAAAAAAATCAAGTCACTTGCCCAGGATTCAGAAAAGATTTTCATAGCCACTGACCCTGACCGTGAAGGGGAAGCCATTGCTCAGGATATTTATGAATCAATAAAAAACGGTGAAAAGAAAGTCTACCGCGTCCTCTTTCACGAAATAACCGAAAAAGGTGTGAAAGAAGGAATGAAAAATCCAAGAACTATTGATGAGAAACTTGTTGCTTCCCAGAGAGCAAGAAGAGTAATGGATAGAATTATTGGTTATAAGATAAGCCCAATTTTATGGAACACTCTTCATTTAATCGAATCTTCGGGTGATAATGCACTTTCAGCTGGTAGAGTTCAATCTGTTGCTTTAAGACTGATTTGCGAAAGAGAAGATGAAATTCAAAACTTCATTCCAGTTGAATACTGGTCAATTCTTGGAATCTTTGAAACAGATGATGGTGCCAGATTACAAAGCAAACTATTTTCATACGAAGGCAAAAACTATAAAGTCCCAGATAAAAAATTAGAAGATGAACAGGAAAGGAAAGAATTTTTTGAAAAGTATTTCTACATTCCTGATGAAAAAACAGCAAAAGAGTTAATAGAAAAATGTAAGATTGAAAATTTCCGTATTTCAAGAATTGAAAAGAAAATTGTCAATAGAAATCCAGCTCCACCATTTACAACCAGTACATTACAACAGGAAGCTTCAAAAAAATTATATTATAGACCAAGGCAAACAATGCAGTACGCTCAGAAATTATACGAAGGAGTTGAATTAGGAAAAGATGAAATTGTAGGATTAATAACATATATGCGAACCGACTCAGTGCGAGTAAGTGATGAAGCAATTTCTTCAGCTCGAGAATATATTCTGAATACTTATGGTAAAGATTACTTACCCGAAAGTCCCCGCATCTACCAAAGCAAAAAGCAAAATGTTCAGGATGCTCACGAGGCTATTAGACCAACAAACTTAAAATATACTCCAGAATATGTAAAAAAATACTTACCAAAAGAATTATTTAAACTTTATGAACTGATCTGGAATCGATTCATTGCCTCTCAAATGAAACCTGCTCAATTTGAACAGGTTTCTCTTGATATCTCTGGCGGTGATTTTGTATTCAGGTCGACTGGGTCAACACTGTTATTCAAAGGTTATCTTGCTGTGTACGATGAAAATGGTGAAGATACACAAGCTGATGAAGATATAAATGAAAATGAAAATCGAATTCCAGCAGGATTAAACGAAGGCCAAAAAATGAATGTTGGTGAATTAAAATCAGTTCAACACTTTACAAAGCCTCCAGCAAGATACACAGAAAGTTCTCTGGTTAAAGAGCTTGATAATCTTGGTATTGGAAGACCAAGCACTTATGCAAGTATTATCAGCACTTTATATGATAGAGAATATGTTGTTCAGGAAGATAGGAAATTAATCCCAACTGAATTGGGTAAAAAGGTTAATGAATTGCTTGTTCAAAACTTTGATCATATTTTCAATGTAAATTTCACTGCACAAATGGAAGAAGAGCTCGATGAAATTGCTGAGGGAGTAAACAAGTACGAAAATGTTTTAACCGATTTTTATGTTCCATTCAAATCAATACTCGACGAGGTTGAGAAAAAAATCGAAAAGCCTAAATGCGAATTGTGTGGTGCTGATATGGAAATTAAAGTCGGTCGATTTGGAAGGTTTCTCGGTTGCACAAATTATCCCAATTGTAAAAACATTAAATCTCTGAAAGAATTCTCAACAAAAGATGAAAAATCTGAACCCGCTGAAAAACTTGATGAAAAATGTCCTAAATGTGGTAGTCCACTTGTTTATCGCAATTCAAGATATGGGAAATTTATTGGCTGTTCGAACTATCCACAATGTGATTATACCCGACCAATTACATTAGGAATAAAATGTCCAAAGTGTAATGAAGGTGAAATTACACCACGCTTTACAAAAAAAAGAAAAATCTTTTATAGTTGTTCCAGATATCCTGAGTGTGACTATGTGAGCTGGTATAAACCGACTGGTAGAATCTGTCCAAAATGTAATAAAGATTTGCTGGTTATTGTGAAATCTGGTAAAAAAGAAAAAATTAAGTGTAATTCTTGCGATTATGTAGAAGAAACCGAGAAATCAAGTTGAACGAAATCGAAAACTACATAAAAAAATTTTTCGAGTACCTGAATAGCTATAGAAAATTTTCAAAAAATACATTAGTTTCATATCAGAGAGACCTAAATAATTTTCTTTCTTTTTTGAATGACAATAAAATTTTTGAAATAAATAGAATATCAAAAAGAACAATTCAAAGATTTATGATTTATCTTAACGATAAAAATTTAAATTCCAGAACGGTTAGCAGACATCTTAGTGCATTAAGAACATTTTTTAATTTTCTTACTTTTAATGATTTGATTGATTCAAATCCGATGGAAGGAATTCAAAATCCGAAACTTCCCAAGAACATTGTTAAGTTTCTGGATGAAGGTTATTTAAATCAAACTTTAAATGTTTTGCAGAGCAAAGAGAATATTTTTCAAGATTATGTAATATTAGAAACGCTATATTCAACAGGTATGCGAGTAAGTGAAATTTGTAATCTTAAAAAATCCGATATTGATATTGAAAATGGTTTGATAAAAGTCTCAGGTAAAGGCAACAAGGTTCGCTTGATTCCTCTTACAGAAAGATTGAAAAATCTATTGCTTGAAATTCTCAAATATCGAAATTCAAACGATTATATATTTCAGACTAAAAAAGGAGGAAAATTATACCCTGAATACATCGAAAGACTCGTAAAAAAATATCTTTCTGAAATTTCGGAAGACGGAAAAGTTTATCCGCATTTAATCCGTCATACTTTTGCAACTCACCTCCTGAACAGGGGAGCAGATATAAGAACAATTAAGGAGTTGCTTGGTCACCAAAGCCTTGAAACAACTACAATTTATACACATGTAAGCATTGAACATCTTAAAAACATTTATAAAAAAACACACCCAAAATCTTAAAAATGGAGGAAACCATGAACGTTCAAGTTACAGCAAGAAGATTTAAAGCTCATGAATCACTTAAAGAATACGCAATTAAAGAAGTAAAAAGACTCGAAAAATTTAACGACGAAATTCATAAAGCTGATATTATTTTAAGTTATGAAAGAGCACAGGATAGTGTAAAAACAGCTGAAATTGTTTTACATATGAATGGGCACAACCTACTTGCTAAAGAATCGACCGATGATTTCAAAAAATCCATTGACCTTGCTGTAGTTAAACTTGAACGTCAACTTAGCAAGCTTAAGACTAAAGTTATCGAAAAAAAGAGAGCATTGAAACGTAAACGATGAATTACCTTAAAAACTTAGTCGAGTTTCAAAAAGATTCAATTGACGTTGGATTTTTTTACGAGAGCTGCCATCGTTTATTCGGCTTAAATCTAGTTGCCGAAAACGATGGCTTCTTAAAAAAAATTAAAGATAGAAGCATCCATAGACCAGGATTGGCTTTAGCTGGATTTCTTGAATTATTTAGTTACAATCGTGTTCAAATTTTTGGGAACACAGAAATTAGATTTTTACATTCATTAACAAGAGAAAAAAGATTAGAAGCATTAAAGAAATTTTTTGAATACGACATCCCTTGCATTGTTTTTTCTAATGGTCATGTTCCCGATGATGATTTTCAATCTATTGCAAGAGAAAAAAAAGTTTCTATTTTTAACTCTAATTTACCAACGACCAAGGTTGTTTATTTTTTAAGTGATTTCTTGGACGATCAATTTGCACCACAAGTAACCATCCATGGTTCATTCGTAGATGTTTATGGAATAGGGCTGTTGTTTGTAGGTAGATCCGGCATTGGTAAAAGTGAAATTGCCCTGGATCTTGTTGAAAGAGGACATCGACTTGTAGCAGATGATCTTGTTTTCGCTACTCGCAAAGGTGAAGGTGTGTTGATGGGCTCAGGCTCAAAATTAATGAAACATTTTATGGAAATTCGGGGACTTGGATTGATAAATGTTGAAAAAATATTCGGAGTGCGTGCAATTCGTTATCAAAAAAGAATTGAAGTGCTGGTTGTCCTTGAGGAATGGGATGCAAATAAAGAATATACAAGAACTGGATTGGAACAGATCTCGACAAACATTCTTGGAGTTAACATTCCAACTGTTATCTTACCCATATTCCCTGGCAAAAATGTAACTGTAATCGCTGAAATTATTGCCTTAAACTACTTGCTAAAACATTACGGTTATGATGCAGCAGTTGATATGAAAAATCGTATTGAGAGAGGCATTAAAGATAAATCTGAACGAATTATAGATTATTTCGAACACGACTTCGAATAATTGACATTCTATAAGTGATTAGTTATTTTTGCGACACAAATGAAAGTAATTATACATTTTAATAAAAATTCTAGAATAAGAGAGCTTAATAAAGTTCAAGTAACGACTTTATTATCAGTGCTTCTTTTATTATTTATAGGACTTATTGCAATCATTATAAGTTTTGCACTCCATAATTCATCTTCAAATTTGATCAGTGAAAATAAAGAGTTAAAAAACACAATTAAAAATCTAAACTATAAATTAAACGAAATACAAAAAACACTTACTAAAATTAATGAGACAGAAAAAAAACTTTTACTTGCTTCTGGTTTAGATATAGAAAATGAATATGGAATTGGTGGTTCTGAAAGCTCTATTAAAGAAATTCTTAATAATCCAGGTAGTTTGAAATCATTAAATAAAGCAACAAGCGAGCTCTTGGAAAAGGTTAAATATCAACAAGAAAAATTTGAAATTTTAGTGAATAAATTTGCCGAGAAACAGGAACTGGCGAAAAGAATACCGGCTATTGTTCCAATGGATGGCGTTTTTTCAGACCACGGTTTTGGAATGAGATTACATCCTATTTTAAGAAAATGGAAAATGCATGAAGGTATTGATATTAATGGACTTTATGGAACTCCTGTTTACGCAACGGGTGCTGGGGTGGTAAAATTTGTTGGCTGGAACGGAGGGCTTGGCTTGTGCGTAATAATTGACCACGGATATGGATACGAAACAACTTATGGTCATTTATCAAAAACAAATGTACGCGAAGGACAGAAGGTTGTCAGATATCAAAAAATAGGTGAGTGTGGAAGTACAGGTTTATCAACAGGACCACATTTACACTATGAAGTTTCTTTCAATGGAGAAAAACAAAATCCTATTCACTATTTTCTAAAATAAGTCAAACAAATTTGGGGGTTAAGTAGCTATGATTTGGACACTTGAGTTAGCATCTTACTTGCTAGATGCACCATGGCCAGCAACAAAAGCTGAATTGATTGATTACGCAAATCGCATCGGAGCTCCAAGAGAAGTAATAGAAAATCTTGAAGAACTTGAGGATTCGGATGAAATGTATGAAGGTATCGAAGATATTTGGCCAGACTTCCCAACAAATGAAGATTTCTTTTATTCAGATGAAGAAGAAGAAGAATATTAAAAATGCCTTATAATTTATGGGAAAATATAATTGTTCAGGAGAGGGCAAGAGTTGCCTTAGAAAAGATATTTTCACGTAATCATTATCCAGCAGCCATAATTTTTGTCGGTCCCAAAGGTGTGGGAAAAGAAGCCCATGCCTTTGCATTTGCACAATCCATTAATTGTATTAAAAATAAGTTTGACCCATGTGGTGAATGCGAAAGATGTAAAAACATTTATAATTTTCTTTCACCAGATATTTATTTAGTTTTTGCAACCCCAACCTCCCAAGCAGATAAAAATAAAATCAATAAAAAAATTGAATCCTTTTTGGAAAAAAAAAATTTAATCCCTACTTAAAAGTAAGACTTCCTAAAGCCAACGAAATAACAATCGAGCAAATCAGAGAATTAAAAGAAGAACTGTCAATTTCTACTCCAGAAATCAAAAAAAGAGTCATAATAATATCAGAGGCTGAAAGACTCAACATAGAATCCCAAAATGCGTTACTTAAAATCTTGGAAGAGCCAAGAGATGATATTTTGTTTATACTTGAAACTCACACATTAGAACCAATCCTTCCAACAATCAAATCTCGTTGCTGGAATATTAGTTTTAACCCTTTAAGCTTAGAAAATGTTAAAAAATTTATCAGGAATAAATTTGGTGGTAAATTACCAGATAAAGTAATCGATTCTTATGTGAGTAAATTTAACGGCGAGAATTTAGCTGAGATTATCGAACAATTAGATGAATTAATTTCGATTGACATAGACGAACTCACAAATGATGAAAGCGAGAATAAAGAATTTAACTTTATTGATTTCTTCAGATTAATTTATCTATCAAATTTTTATAAAGCAATGAATTATCTTGATGATTTTGATATTTTTTCTGATCGAAAACTTGCGGTACAATTTTTACAAGACTTAAATAAATTTTGTTATCTCGTTATCAAGACAAAAATTTTTGAAGAAGATAAAAACCCAGGTTTAATAAAATTAGCAAATGTAATTGATAAAGATAGTTTCAATAAAATCATTGAATTCTTGGGCTCTGCTCAAAATTATATTGAAAATTATGTTAATATCAATTTAATTTTTATTCAATTAATGCTTCTAATAAAAAATTCCTTCAAAAAACAATAAGAGGTTAAAATGAAAGAAGTATTTATCTGTGATGCACTAAGAACCCCAATTGGTTCTTTTTTAGGTACTCTTTCAAGTATACCAGCTCCAAAATTAGCAGCTGAGTTAATAAAAAAAATTCTTGACCGAAATGGATTAACGGGGCAGGAGATTAATGAAGTTATAATGGGTAATGTTCTAAGCGCAGGAATTGGTCAAGCTCCAGCACGTCAGGCTGCATTATTTGGTGGTTTACCAGAATCTGTTGAATGTATGACTATCAACAAAGTTTGTGGCTCTGGGTTAAAAGCAGTTATGTTAGCTGAGCAAGCTATTAAATGCGACGACGCTTCATTAATCTTAGCTGGTGGAATGGAAAGCATGTCTAATGCACCTTTTTTATTAAAAGGAATTAGAGAGGGTATTAAATTTGGTCATCAAAATCTTTATGATTCTATGCTTTATGATGGTTTAATTGATGTATATAGTAACCTTCATATGGGAAATTGCTCTGAACAGGTTGCAAAAGAAAAAAATATTTCCCGTGAAGAACAAGATAATTTTGCAATTGAAAGTTATAGACGAGCTTTAAATGCGCAGGAAAAAGGTTTATTTAATGATGAGATATTACCCATTCAAATCAAAGACAAATTGATTAATGAAGATGAAGAACCCAAAAAAGTTAAATTTGATAAAATACCATCATTAAAACCAGTTTTTGAAAAAGATGGAACTATAACAGCTGCCAATGCATCAAAACTAAATGACGGAGCAGCTGTTACTTTAGTAGCTGATGAACAAACAATCAAAAAATACAACCTCAAACCAATGGTAAAAATTATTTCTCAAGCAGCTTTTGCGATGAATCCTCAAAAATTCGCTCTTGCTCCAATCGGAGCAATTCAGAAGTCCCTTCAAAAAGCAAATTTAAATATTATTGATATCGATTTATTCGAAATTAATGAAGCATTTGCAATGGTGACCTTGGCTGTAATAAGAGAACTTAATATCCCACATGAAAAAGTCAATGTTAATGGTGGTGCTGTTGCTTTAGGTCATCCAATAGGCGCTTCCGGGGCTAGATTATTAACCACACTGATTTACGAAATGAAAAGAAGAAATTCAAAATATGGATTGGCTTCCTTATGTATTGGAGGTGGTGAAGCAGTTTCTCTAATTGTAGAAAATGTTAATTAAACGGAGGTTAATAAAATGGAAATTAAAAATATAGCTGTAATTGGTTCTGGTACAATGGGCAATGGAATAGCCCATGTTTTTGCTCAATATGGTTTTAAAGTATATTTGATTGATATATCAGAAGATGTATTAAAGAAAGCCATGAATACTATTTCAAATAATCTTGACAGAATGATTAAAAAAGGAACAATTTCCGTCGAAGTAAAAGAAAGCACATTAAATAATATTCAACCAATTATTGGGGTTGAAAATTTTAATAAAGATGTCGAACTGGTAATAGAAGCAGTAAATGAAGATTTTGAAATTAAAAAGAAAGTTTTTCAGACAATTGAGCCTAAATTAAAAGAACAATGCATATTAGCTTCAAATACTTCATCAATTCCTATAACTAAATTAGCAAATACAACTAATCGTCCTGATAAATTTATTGGAATGCATTTTATGAATCCTGTTCCTGTTATGAAATTGGTTGAAATAATTAGAGGTTATCTTACTTCAGATGAAACATTTGAAACTATAAAAGAACTTTCTTTAAAGATTGAAAAGGTTCCTGCAGAAGTCAATGATTATCCAGGGTTTGTATCCAATCGTGTTTTAATGCCAATGATTAACGAAGCAATTTACTGTGTTTATGAAGGCGTAGCAACACCTGAAAACATTGATACAGTAATGAAACTCGGAATGAATCATCCGATGGGTCCCTTAACACTTGCTGATTTCATTGGATTGGATGTTTGTCTTGCGATTATGGAAGTTCTATATGAAGGTTTCAACGATCCCAAATATCGACCATGTCCATTGTTAAAGAAAATGGTCGCAGCAAATAAATTAGGTAGAAAAACTGGAGAAGGGTTCTTTAAATATCAATAATAAGCAAAAAGCCGCATTAAAAAATTAAATTTAATGCGGCTCTCATTTTATAATTCTCTCTAAGTTATAAATGTCGAATAATATCTATTATGTAAACTAAAACCTTATTCTTCCTTAAAATACACCAAACTTAATAGCCAGGTAAAGAACTAAAATTATTATTAAAAAATAGATTATAAATTTATTGTTTTTCTTTTTTAGCAAATATGATTTTCGTGTGATTTCAAATCTTTCTTTAAATTTCTGTGATTTATCTTTTTCTGGATTATAATATCTGGGCCGATATTCAAATCGTTTATGTTCGGGTTTTTTCATTAACATAACTTATTCCATCTCTTAAAAACTTAGCGTGTCTGTTTAATAAAACTACCTTAACTGATTTCATATTGTTTGATCTAATTTCACCATCTGCATGTAAGAAAATTGGACTATCTGAAGAAATGAAAATTTCTCTTGTCTTTATATACTCAACTGCAGGATTTGTAATGTGTTTACCAAAAATGGCTAACGGAAGAATTTGTAATACTTTAAGTTTACTAATTTTCTTAACTATACAAATATCCAGTTGACCATCAACAGGGCTAGCCAGAGGGGTTAATTTAAATCCGCCACCAGCTGTTTTTCCATTACCTATAGAAATCATAAACAAAGGTTCTGTAGTTGTAAACGATTGGGCTTCTATTTTAATTGTTCTGAATTTGTATTTAAATAACACTATAAATACGCTTAACAGATATAAAAATAAACCTCTGATAAATTTTATTTCTTTAGCCAAAGCTGCAACTTCTGCGTCGAATCCAATACCGAGACTATTTGCAAATAAAAATGAAAACTTTTTCCCGGAAAACTCTGTTACTTCCGCATATCCAATATCAATATCTAATGTTTTTTCATCCAGAATAATCTCTAAATTTCTATAAAGATTTTTCCTAAGGCCGAGAGTTAATGCAAAATCATTTCCTGAACCAGTTGGGAGCACTCCTAATGTTTTATTAAATACGGTTTCAGAATTAATCAATTCGTGAATAGTTCCATCACCACCAATTACAATCACACGATCGAATTGATTACCTATGTTGCTAAAGATTTCTTTGATTGTATTCGGTCCATAAGTTTGAATTAGTTCATAATCAATTTTTCTATTATCAAGAAATTTTTTTATATCATTAATTAGCTTTTTTGTTTTGCCTTTACCAGCTACAGGATTAGCAATGAATAAATAACGCATTTAATTTATTCCATAATAATTTTCAAAAATTGCATTTACAAAGTCTTCACTATTAAATGGTTGTAAATCTTCGTTTCCTTCACCTACTCCAACAAATTTTACTGGAATTTTAAATTTATTCACAATCTGAAACACAACACCGCCCTTAGCGGTTCCATCCAGTTTGGTTAAAATTAAACCAGTGATTGGAACAAATTTCAAAAAATTTTCAATCTGAGAAATTACATTTTGACCCATTGTTGCATCAACCACAAGCAAAATTTCATCGACATTTCTATTTAGTTTTTTTTGAATTACCCGAATTATTTTATTCAATTCATTCATTAAATCTGTTTTTGTGTGTAACCTTCCAGCTGTATCAATCAATACCAGATCAACATTATTTTTAATCGCTTTATCTAAAGCTTCATAAACAACAGCCCCAGGATCTTTTGTATTTCTATTATCAATTATCTCAACAGAAGCTCTATTTGCCCAAATGGCAAGTTGTTCATTTGCTGCTGCTCTAAATGTATCCGCTGCCGCAATTAAAACCTGGTAATTATTTTGCTTGAAGTTGTATGCGATTTTCCCAATTGAGGTTGTTTTACCTGTTCCATTAACACCAACGACCACAATAGCCTTGGGTTTTAGTTCATCATTAATTAAAAAATTCTCAAAATCAATGTTGTTATTTTGATGAGCAGCTTTATCAAAAATACTTTTCAATGTATTTTGAACGATATTAAAAATTTCTGATGTGTTTTGAATTTCTTGTTTTTTCTTTTTATCAATTAAATCTTTAATAACCATTTCTGTAACTTCGTAACCAACATCGGATAAAAGTAAAATTTCTCTTAAGTGTTCAAGTGTTTCTTCGTCAATGGGCTTATTACTTGTAATTAAATCACCAAGCTTATCAAGGAAATTATTTTTAGTTTTTATCAATCCTTGCTTAAGTTTTTCAAAAGATTTAATTAAACTCTTCATCGCAAATTTTTAATTTGTTTGTAACTATAATTTATTAAACTCAAGATAATTAAAAATGCTGTAAGTATAATCATTGCATGATAAATGTTGTTCATTTTTTGAAAATTAAGTAAGCTCATAATAAAAACTAAACCAATGGCTCCTACAGTTATTTTTCCAATAATGTCTGATGGTGGAACTCTTTTAATTTTCTTCAAAAATATTATTCCTGCCAACATTATTAATAAATCTCTCACTACAACTAAAATAAAAAACCATTCTGGGATAAGTTTAATCATGTAAATCTTTAGTGCAACGGTTATTACAAATAATTTATCAACGAGTGGATCAATAACTTTTCCTAATTCAGTTATTTGGTTTAATTTACGTGCTGCATAACCATCAAGATTATCAAGGATAGAAAAAACAATAATTGATAAAATTATAGACCATCTATTGTTTGAAACATTATTGAGCAAAAAAACCACAATTGGAATAAAAACTAATCGAAATAAACTAATTAGGTTTGGAAGTTTTGACCAATCTTTGAAATTAACTTTTTCCATTATTACTCATTAATATTTTTTTTCAAATTTTCATCAACTGGAATTGGATACTTTCCTGTAAAACAAGCTGTGCAATAAAATCTTTCATCTTTTTCAGGAGTACATTCAATCAAGCCTTGATACGAAAGGTATTGTAAAGAATCAACTTCAAGTTCTTGTTGAATTTTTTTTACATCATTGTTATGACGATTGGCTATAAGTTCTTCTTTGGTAGGAAAATCCATTCCATAAAAACAAGGATGAGTAATTGGTGGTGAGGCAACTCTAAAATGAACTTGAGATGGATTTGCTTCTTTGATTAAGTCTACTAATTGTTTTGAAGTTGTACCTCGCACTATAGAATCATCAACAATTACAATATTTCTATTCTTCAATACACCTTTTACAGTATTGAATTTCATTTTTGCTGATAATTTTCTTTTATCTATCTCAGGTTGAATAAAAGTTCTTCCAATATAATGGCTTCTAATCAAACCTATTTCAAACTTACTTTCAATATTCATTTTTCGTAATTGATTGTTATAACCAATAGCTATTGTGTTTGATGAGTCAGGGACACTCATTACTGCTAATTTTTTCTCAGCCGTGGACAAAACGGGGCTTTCTTCAGCTAATTTTTTCCCAAGTTCGCGACGAACTTTATCTACATTCTCGTTAAAAATTACACTATCTGGTCGTGAAAAGTAAATGAATTCGAAAATACATTTTTTTGGAAACTCTGGTATGTTACTAAGAAATTTACTTTCGATAATCTCGGAATGGTTGTCAAATATTTTTATTGCAAGTATTTCTCCTCTTTCAATTTCTCTAATGTATTTTGCATCAATTAAATCAAAGGCACAGGTTTCTGATGCAATGACATAAGAGTTACCCACAATTCCAAGTGATAATGGTCTTATTCCATAAGGGTCACGGCTGGCAAAAAGAAATTCATCCGTTAACAAAACTAGTGAGTAAGCTCCTGAAACTTGGGATAATGCATCATAAATTTGATCAATTTGGGTTTCTTTTTTACTTCTTGAAATTAAGTGAAGAATTACTTCCGTATCGCTTGTAGTTTGAAAAATTGCACCTTCCTCGATTAATTGTTTTCTAAGTTTGTGAGCATTTGTTAAGTTACCATTATGTGAAATTGCAAGATTACCCTGTCGATATTTTACAACAAATGGTTGAACATTTATTAAACTATTTGAACCCGAGGTTGAATACCGATTATGTCCAATTGCAGCAATTCCTGTTAATTCATCAATAAAAATTCTTTCATCGTTGAAAATTTCTGAAACAAGTCCTATGCCCTTTTTTGATTTAAAGATAACTTTATCATTAAGTTTAGAATTGCAAACAATCCCTGCTGCTTCCTGTCCACGATGTTGTTGAGCAATCAAACCATAATAGGTTAAAAGTGAAGCAGAAGGATTACCTGCTATTCCAAAAATTCCGCAATTGCTTTCGGGTTTATCAATATCTGGTTTGGCCATTTGAGGTTAATTAAAAAGAAATAAAATAAAAATGTAGTCGGAACGGCGGGATTTGAACCCGCGACCCCCACTACCCCAAAGTGGTGCGCTAGCCGGGCTGCGCCACGTTCCGATTAATTTCATAATTTAATATAGATATCTTGAAGAAGTTCTTTAATGTCACGCAAATCCTTCAGAAGAGCTTGGTTATCAATTTTTGATTTTGATTGTTTTTCTTCGTTTTTATCTGCAGAAACTTCTTCTTTTATTAAATTATCAATGTTAAGTTCTTCATTGGGGTTATAATTCTGAAGAACTTTCTTTGCACCGTCAATAGTATATTTTTCTTCTCGTAAAAGTTTTTTCAGAAATAAAATTAATTGAATATCCTTGTTTGTATAAATTCGGTTTCCAGCTCTGTTTTTTTGAGGTTTCAATTGCTCAAATTCATTCTCCCAGTATCTAAGGACATACTGCTCTAAACCAGTAATTTTACTGACTTCGCTAATTGAATAATATAATTTTTTGATTGAAAGATCTTTCATTAGCGTCTGATAAATTTTCTACTCAAATATAAAAAATAATAAGAAATTAATAAAGAACATCTAAAGTAAGTTTTTAAGATATTAGAATAAGTTATTTTCATTTTTTACGATATCAATTAATTCAGAAATATCATTTAATTCATAATCTGCATTAGGATTTTGTGTATTGAATGTATCTCCATATCTCGCAAATGCTGTTTTCATTCCTACTTGTGCAGCACCGACTATATCACGTTCTGCCCAGTCACCAACCATTATTGCTTCATCAGGTTTAACGCCAAGAGCTTCAAGGATTTTTACAAATGGAACTGGACTTGGTTTTCTTTCGTGCGTATCATCAAAAGTTATAATTGCATCGAATAAATATTGAAAGTTCAAGCTTGAAAGTCGAAGCCATGCTTCAAGTGCTGGTGCATCTGAAACAATCCCCAACTTCAATCCAAGTTTTATTAATTTTATTAATGTGGGGTAAACATTAGGATAAGGAACAAGCGAGGCTTCCCGAGCTCTTCTGTAAGCTACAATTGCAGCTGATAAAATTTTATGATCAACCTTGCCAAGTGCTTTATTCAACAATTCATCGAAAACTTTTTGATATTCTATTCCTTTTTCCTGATATATTTCATCGATCAATGATTTTATGTCATCAGGAGGTAGCTTGAGCCCTGCATCTATCATTGCAGGGATAGCTGCTTCAATTGCTCTCCTTTTCATCAACATGAAATCTACTAAAGTATTATCCAAATCGAATACAATTGCTTTGATCATATTAATGAGTTCTCTATTATGTTTCTAATTTTTGGATTGATATAAATATCTTCAATGCCAATTTCTTTGAGAGCTTCAACTAATATAAATAACTTACGTTGTGTTTGTGCAAGTTTATTTATAACAATCACTTTCTCCGACTTTAAGATACAATAGCCACCATTAAAATCACCTTTTTCGAAACGAACTTTAATTCCTTTTTGTAATGCTATCTCCTTTAACTCATCTAAAAGTTGCTGGTATTCTTTTTCAGTAGTTTTCATTTTATTTAGCTCTTTTGAGTGGTTGAAATATAGCAAACCAGATTGATGTAAGATAACATAGAAAACCTATTGCGGGTAAACCACCCAATGCAGCAATTCTTTGAATTAATAAACTTAGGGCAATGTTTGTATCAAAATTTGTTAATAAAACTAAAATAGTATAGTTGATATCAAGATAACTTAAATAAATCTCAATTGGTAAAAAAAGAATTAAGATCATAGTAATCATGAATAACCAGCCTTCATTTCTTAAATCCGCTTTAGAACTCTTCACAAATAAAGCAAAACAAATTAAAACGAACGGATAACTAATTAAAAGATATACATTAATATTGCCAATCAATTTTAAGGTTTGTCTTAATATATCGTAAGTAATTTCACTCTTAATTACAAGTGAGAAGGGTTCAAATAATGTATATGCAACAATTGCCCGATAAATGGAGCCACCAAGCCAGAAAATAATGGCTATGATAAGAATAAAAAGAAATATCTTTGTTTTAACTTGATTTACTTTCATTTGAAATGCAAATTAATATGAGTAAGTTAATCAATCAAGAATAAAGATTAAAAATGCGGATTGCATCAATAGACATCGGAACTAATTCTGTTTTACTTTTAATTGTCGAAATTCGAAATTCAGAGATCATCCCGTTAAAAGAAGAAATTCAAATTCCGAGACTTGGAAAGTACCTATCTACAACACAAAATATAGATGAAGACTTACAAAATAAATTGATTAAAATCTTAAAGGATTACAAATCATTAGCTGAAATTTTTGAAGTTGAAAAAATTATTTGTGTTGGAACGGCAGTTTTTAGAAAGGCAAAAAATTCTTGTGAGGTAATTGGGCGAGTTAAAAATGAAACTGGAATAAATTTAAAAATTTTAAGTCCTGAACAAGAAGCATTGCTCACATTTCTAGGTGGGATAAGTAATTTTCAGGAATTTTATGATAATGATTTTATAGTCATTGATATAGGTGGTGGAAGCACAGAAATCATAATTGGAAATTTAAACGAAATAAAATTCTTAAAGAGTTATAACATTGGAGCAGTGATGTTAAGAGATCTATATTTTGATTCCTTTCCCTATCAGTTTAATGAAGAACATATTGATGAAAAATTAATAACAATCTTTAATGACGAATTTTTGCATAATAATGCAATCCCAATTGCAGTTGCCGGAACCCCAACTACTCTTGCCTCAATATTTTATAATCAAAAAGTTTTTGATGAAAAACAAGTAGATAAAACATATTTAAGATTAAATTTCATAAATAATTTAATCACAAAATTCTATGGTTTGTCACCTCAGCAAATTAAAAAGCTCTTTCCATCTATTATGGAAGGTCGGGAAGATGTAATTTTGCCAGGTGCTTTAATTTTAAGGTTTATAATAAAGAAATTAAAAACTAATGGTTGTTTTGTTTCTGCTCGAGGAATAAGATATGGCTTAATTGTAAATGAATTGATTAATTATAAGGAAGGATTCTGGACAAAAGTTGGTTTGAGAAAATTTATATCATCTTTTTGAGGATAATCAGTATTATAATGAAGCCCTCTTGATTCCTTTCTGAGACTTGCTGAGAAAGTAATCAAAAAGGCAACCTCCGCTAAATTTCGTAATTCAAGAATTTCTTCCGAGATTTTTGAGACATCATAAATCTGTTTAACTTCTTCATTAATAATATTACATCGTTTTAAAGCTCTTGATAACCTCTCATTCGATCTTACAATACCAACATAATCCCACAGTATATCTCTAATTTCATGTCTTGTTTGAGCAATTAATATTTTCTCCTCCGATGTTAATCTACTTGTATCAATCCAATCTGGAATTTCACTCGGTATAGATATTTCATTTTCCTTTAAAATTTTTTCACAAGTAATTGCTGCATATTTTGAAAATACAAGAGCTTCAAGCAATGAATTACTGGCAAGTCTATTAGCTCCATGTACTCCAGTCATGGCAACTTCACCAGTTGCAAAAAGATTTTGAATTGTAGTCTGACCAAATAAATCCGTTACAACACCTCCACACGCATAATGAGCAGCCGGAATTACAGGAATAAAGTCTTTTGTAATATCAATCTTCTTTTCAAGACATTTTTGGTAAATATTTGGAAATTTTTCTTTAATTTCATCTGAGTTCTTATGAGTTAAATCAAGATAAACACATTTTTCACCCCTTTTTTTTAATTCGTTATCAATAGCACGAGCAACAATATCTCTCGGAGCAAGTTCCCCTCTTGGATCATATTTATACATAAATTCTTCACCATTTTTTAGTCGCAGTTTTGCCCCATAACCACGAACTGCTTCACTAATCAAAAAAGCTGGTTGAGTAGAACGTTCGAGAGAATTTTCTTCATAAAGTGCGGTGGGATGAAACTGTACGAATTCCATATTCGCCATCAATGCACCAGCACGATAAGCCATAGCAAATCCATCACCCGTTGCAATCGGTGGATTCGTCGTATGTAAGTAAGCCTGTCCCAAACCACCGGTTGCCAACAAAGTAATTTTTGATAGAAAAGTATGTACTTCCCCTTTTTGAACATCATAAACATAAGCCCCCCAACAGTGAAGTTTTTCTGCTTTGATTTTTTTTCTTTCAGGTAAATTGTGTTCTGTAATTAAATCTATAGCAAAATGATTTTCAAGTAAATGAATATTTTCAATTTGACTAATTTTATTTAGAAGGGCTCTTTCGATTTCTTTACCTGTTAAATCCTGAGCGTGAACAATTCTACTTTTAGAATGTCCACCTTCTCTTGCAAGATCAAGAGTTCCATTTGGTCTTGTTGAAAATTTCGCTCCAAGCTCAATTAATTTTCGAATTTCTGTTGGACCTTCTTTGACAATTAATTCAACTGCTTCTCTTTTGCAGAGCCCATCCCCAGCTTTAAGCGTATCCTGAATATGTAATTCAAAATCATCATCCTGAGAGATTACAGAAGCTATACCACCCTGAGCATAATTCGTATTGGATTCAGCTTTATCTTTTTTTGTTACGATGTAAACTTCGGCAAACTTAGATATATCGATTGCAAATCTCAAACCCGCAATACCACTCCCAATAACAAGCACATCGGTTTGAATTCTCATAAATCAAATAACATACTTTAATATGAAAAAACTAATTAAAAGCAAAAACATAAAAGCAATTGTAAGTTTATCAAGATATTTATCAATAAAAGTTTTTACACCAGGACCGATTAAATATATCAAACCACCAACCAAAAAGAACCTTCCAGCACGCCCAATAAGCGAGGCAATTGTTAAAGTGAATAAGTCGATCGTTTTATTAAAACCTGCTAAAATTGTAAAAACTTTGTATGGAATTGGAGTAAATCCAGCAGTTACTATTGCAATGAAACCATTTTCTTGATATTTCTGCAGAACATAGTTTATTTGGTGTTCCACTCCATAAAATTTAATTATTTTTATTCCTATAGTATCATAAAAAACATATCCGATCAAATAACCTAAATAAGCACCAAGAACAGAGCCTATAGTGCAAATAAAGGCATAGTAAAAGCTTCTTTTTGGATAACTAATTGCAAGAATAATTAATAAAGCATCTGGTGGTATCGGGAAAAAAGATGATTCTATGAAAGCAAAAATAAATAATGCAATACCCGCAGATGGTTTATGTGCAAAGCTTTCAACCCATTGTTTTAGGGAATGCAATAAATTTTTAAATCTGGAGTAACCAATCGAAATTGCCTTTATCATTTTAATCCTAACTTTAATTAGACATTCAAGATGGAAGGAATAATTAAATCTTTCATTGTGATTAAACCATATCGTGCATGCAACAAGTTCGGAATTATATTTACCATCATTGCGATTGTTGCAATGTCACCAGAAATTCCATTTTCAAATTTTAGATGAATTGGTGGTGTTCCATCAATTAAAATCTCATCGAAATCTTGCTCATTATCTGCACTAAAAATTAACTTTAAGTCTATTACTTTCTTACTTCCTGATTTAGCGACAATAGTGTGAATTAATCCAGCTATTTCGCCTTTGTTAATTTCAAAATATTTTGTTTTTAATTTTGACTTTGCAAGAATTGGTTCAATATTCTCTGTGAATTTAGATGCACCAAGTTTTAGATAATAATTCAAAAATTGAGCTGTTTCCATCAATCCAACATGACCAATATTATTTTCCTTTAACGCTTTTCTGAATTCAGAAGCAGTAAAACCTAAGCCAATTTTTGCTTGCAAATTTTTTCTTCGTTTATTCAAATTAACGATTCTTAAAATTTTTACTGACTTTACATTACTACAAACACTTGTCAAAAATACAGGAAGTGTGTCCATTACAAATCCTGGATTAACACCAGTTCCCAATACATGAACAAAATTCTCCTTTGCTTTAAGATCAATTTCTTCACTTAGTTTTTTATACTTTTCAAATGGAAAAAGCAATTCTTCGCAGCTTGAGATTACACTTGAATTATGTTCAATGCATAAAAAGATATCATCTGCAATTTCATTAAGATGGCTTTTGGATGTTAAAATTGTAACTTCTGGCTTCAGTTCATACAATGCCATTCTTAAATCATTGTAAACTTTAATCCCAAGTTTTTTATTTTTTAATACTTCACCTAAATCTTTATTAGATTTTTTAGGGTCAATATCAACAGCTGCAAGTAATTCAAGTGATTTTTTTTGTAAAATTAAGTTACAGGTTTTCTGGCCAATTTCTCCTAAACCTACAACTATTACTTTAATTTTTGCAACCATTTAATTAATCCCTATTATATTTTTCAAAATTTCATTTCCAATTAGAATTGTGACAAAAAACATAAAGAATAACAAAAATGCAATGAATTTCTTTTGCAATATAAAAACAAGAAAGCTAATAAACAGGTAAGCTGAGTAAAATAATATAATTAACTCCATTCCTATAACTGCATAAGCTTTGTAAGAATTTACTTGAAATATGTCCGGATTCTTTGAAAAAAAATTAATTCCAAATAACATCATTTCAAGGATAAACAAAAAAAATCCCAAAATAGAAAAGTATGAAGTTGAGTACATAATCACAGATAGTGAATTTTTATAATAGAAATTCTGTCTTAGAAATATTCTTAATAAAACTTGTAGAATAAATCCTGAAAATAAAGTAAATGTTACCCAATAAATAAGCACATATATACTTAAGTTTAAGAACGAAATTCCAAGATCCTGATCATAAATCGAACTAGTATAAAAAAATATAACGGTTAGCTTAAATCCTAAAAGAAAAAGTAATAACAAGAGATAGTTTTTATGTTCTGAGAATAAAATTTTTTTGATTGCTAAAGTAGGATATAACAATAAATCTCGTAAAGTATCACCTAAATTTATTGTTCTAACAATTTCTCTTATTATACCTCCACAATTTGTACACTTCAAATTAAGGATAAAATTTTCTGAAGAACAAATTGAACAAATAACCTTGTTCATAATTAATCTCTGGCTTTTATTACCATTAAAATTGCATTCTTTTCTACCACCACACCTTCACTAACTTTTATAGATTCAACAAACCCATTAATTGGCGACTTAATTTCATTTTCCATTTTCATAGCTTCAATTTTTAAAAGCCCCATACCTTTACTGACTTTATCACCAACATTGGCTAAAATTTTTGAAATTAAACCAGGCATTGGAGATTTGACTAAGATATCTGTTTTTTGTCCCTTAAGATTTTTTGAATTGTTCTCAAATAAAATTGTGGTAGTTTTGATTATAAAAATTTGTCCTCGAAAATAAAGCAATATATTATCCTGATCATCTTTATCTAAAACGATTTCCAATATTTGATTATCTTTTTTACAGATGTAATAATTTTTAGAGAGCTGTTTTATATCTATTGATTGACCAAAGTCTTTTAAATCGTCATTTTTTATAAAAAATTCTTTAATAAGATTTTGAATTTCAACTTTTGTTATCACTACAAAATCCTTCTATTAATCCATTTACTTTTTGGTTGCTGATCAACACTTTTTGTTTTCTTCCCCATATCAGAAAATTTTATGCTTGATATAACCTTACTCAATTCGAGTAAATCTTCTTCATTAAATTTTAACCAGTTTAAGTCATTCTCTTCAAGTTTAAGTTGATTTATACATTGAGTGTGAAATTTATTCTGGATGAAATCTTCATTTTCAAGTAGCCATAAATTAAAAGGAATATTCGTAATTACTCCTGCTATTATCGTTTCCTTTAATGCATTTACAAGTCGAATACGAGCTTCTTCTCTATTTCTTCCCCACGCAATCAATTTAGCTAAAATTGGATCATAATAAATTGGTATTTCGGAATATTTATCAATTCCAGATTCGAAACGAATTCCAAAACCCGATGGTTGACGATACTCTTTTATTTTTCCAAAAGATGGAATAAAATTCTCAAATGGGTTTTCAGCGTATATACGCGCTTCAATTGCATGACCATTGATTTTTATCTGTGCTTGATCAAATGAAATTTTTTCACCAGACGCAATTTTAATCTGTTCTTTGATAATATCAATACCGGTTATCATTTCCGTGACAGGATGCTCCACCTGAACTCGAGTATTCATTTCAAGGAAATAAAAATTCTCTCCATCAAAAAGAAATTCTACAGTTCCTGCATTATAATACTCACAAGCTTTCGCAGCATTAATTGCATTTTCAAGTAATTTTTCTCTTTGCTGATCTGAAATTGAAATAGATGGTGATTCTTCAATAATTTTCTGATACCTTCTTTGAAGCGAACATTCCCTCTCAAATAGGTGACGATAATTTCCGAATTCATCAGCAATTATCTGAACTTCTATATGTTTTGGATTTAATATATATTTTTCTATAAAAACAGACTTATCTTTAAAGGATTTTTCTGCTTCACTCTGGGCTAATTCAAAACTTTTAATTAATTCGTCTTTGGAATAAACCACTCGCATCCCCTTTCCACCACCACCAGCAGCAGCTTTAATTAACACCGGAAAACCAATTTTTTCTGCTTCATAGAGAAGCCTTTCTTTATCAGAAATTGGTTCTAATGTGCCTTCCACAATTGGTACATTATTTTTTTTCATTAATTCACGAGCAGCGACTTTATTTCCCATCAGTCGGACTGAATAATCTGAAGGTCCAATAAACTTTAATCCAGCGTCATTAATAAATTTTATGAAATCTGGATTCTCCGAAAGGAAACCATACCCAGGATGAATTGCATCTGCCTTTGTCTTTCGTGCAGCTCCCAGAATTTTTTCAAAGTTTAGATATGTTTCGGTGGCAGTATTTCCTCTTAACGGAATTGCTTCATCTGCCAACCTTGCATGAAGTGCTTTTTCATCAATGTCAGAATAAATGGCTACTGTTTTTATACCAAGTTCTTTGCAAGCTCTAATAATTCGAACTGCAATTTCCCCACGATTTGCAATTAAAATTTTTTTAAACATTTTAATCCTTCAGTTTTACAATTGTTACTCCTTCGCCACCTTGATCAACTGGAGCAAATTGAAATGAATCAACAAATGGATGACTTTGAAGAACTTTATGAGTAATTGCTTTCAGTATTCCATCTCCCTTCCCATGAATTATTTCGATATTAAACAAACCATACATAACTGCATCGTCAATATATTTATGAATTATTTCTTCAGCTTCAGATGCTCGTTTGCCCCGTATATCAAGTCTGAAAGGAATTGTTTTGCTTTCAATTTGAATTTGAGGTTTTTCGCTTATACTTTGTTTTTCAATTTTATCTGTTGAATTAAATTTTACAATTTTATCGAGTGAAACGGTTACTTTAAACTGTCCTAATTGCAATTGTGCATTATTCTTTTTGTAATCAATCGCAATTACTTTACCAATGGTATCCTGATCTTTTAATTTTATAAAATCACCGACTTTTATTTCTTCATCCTGAGAAGTTTTGTCTTCTGTTGTTGCATTAACTAATTTTTGAAGCTTTGATTTTTCTTCTTCTATTTTATTTTTCACTTCTCTAATCGTCTGTTTATCCGCATTAGTTTTTCTAATTTCTTTGATTGCATTTTCAATAATTTTATTCGCTGTCTGAACAATTTGTTCAGCTTCTTTTAAAGCTTTTTTCTTAATTTCTTTAGTCTCTTTTTTAATATTGCCAAGTTTGGTCTGTAGTTCACTTTTTAATTTTTGTATCTCTTCTTTTTCCTTTCTTAAATCAATAATAAGTCGCGAATAATACTGAACTTTTTGCTGAAGTTGAGAAATGTAGTTTTCAATTTCAAGATCACTTCTTTTCAGATACTTTTTAGCTCCAGAGATTATATTATCATTTAATTTCATTCTGCGCGCTATTTCA
>Ga0197142_1000308_pt1 | contig 44989 bp, 28 predicted proteins | sample GBS60_MetaG_FD_148614 | JGI IMG/M metagenome (GOLD analysis project Ga0197142, IMG submission 148614) | Sediment microbial communities from Great Boiling Springs, Gerlach, Nevada, United States - GBS 60_MetaG | ecosystem: Environmental > Aquatic > Thermal springs > Hot (42-90C) > Sediment... | reverse complement strand
CTGACGCAGAATCTGCTGCCGCTCTTCTGCCGTCACCAACCCAAAGCTATCACCGCGATTGAGGTACACGATTTCCTCATTCTTGATTCCAACAACCAGATCGAGCATTGCATCACCATTCATATCGGTTAGACGCATCGTGATTGGCGTCAGGTCCTCATTCGCCCCAACAAGGTACGGACCTACAATGGTTCGTGTCTTAGTCACGTCACCCCCTGGAATCTCTAGAATGAGTACTTGGCGATCAAGATTCATCGCGATTAAGCGTGTTGGACCAACAGTCTCTTCAGGACGACCAACTTCGGCGATCAGATGAAATGTGCGTGGCCGACCATACTTCCAGTCATCGAGCAGTGTTTGACCCCAACTAATAAAAGCACTCACCAAAACGTATACCGCGAGCATTGCTAGCAGGCCGGTTACAATATAGGCAGAATTGCTGAGGGCCAGCCTGGGCATGGCAATTGAAGACATCCGACGCGGTGAGCGGATTTCACGACTGGTTACTGCCATTGCGGGCCTCCTCTTCAGATAGAGTATATAAATAGAACAAAAGTTCGGTAGCTCACTTGTTCGGAATTATAGCAGAGGTGTCATTGACTGTCAAGAACTTTTGTGCTGCATAGGATTTTTTTGGTAGTATGTGATGTGCTAAAGAGTGGCAGGCGCCTGCTCACGACGATCCCCGACCTGTACCGTTTACCCGGGAACGCGGGGGTAACAATTGCACGCCTCATAAACACTTCATTGACCGATAACCTTACCCTTTCCATCACCTGGACAGACCAACTTGCAATGGGCACCAACATGTGTGGCGGTGACAACCGTCATTCAGTCCTACGTTCCCCCTTCCTCTCTCTGTGGGGAAGCGGAAGGGGGCTGGGGGGAAGGTGAGGGCCGCCGAGCGTGCTCCGCAGCACCGACGCTGACACCGTTGAAACCCTGTTCCAGCGCGTCGTGGAGACGCATGCGTTGCCAGTCACTGTTTCTTCTCCTAACCTCGTTCTGTCGGCGAACGGAACACGGTGAACGGATGGAAGCAGTGCAGCACACGGATGGCGCCATGATCCCCCATTTCTTATGCCAGAATTGGTATAAGCTCCACCAACCGCGGGCATGTGGTTATGGTAAAATGCAAAACGGTGATCATTATCAACGAAGCGTTTCCTGGTAAGTGCGGCTGGCGCCGTTCACGAATTTCCTCGCCTTGCCTCCTCTAACACGGCAGCAAGGGTTGAAGCCAGGAACTAAGTTCGCAACGTGCAGACGCTCGCTCAGATATAGTGTAGTACCTGCCATATGTTGATTGAGTTGCAGATCCAGGATTTTGCAATTATTGACCGACTGCATCTGCGCTTTGAGCAGGGTTTTAATGTGCTGACCGGCGAGACCGGTGCCGGAAAATCGATCATTATCGATGCGCTCGGTACGTTGCGCGGTGAGCGCGTTGATGCGACATTCGTTCGGGCAGGGGCTACCCGGGCTCGTATTGAAGGCGTTTTTAGTCTTGATGACTGCCCACAACTCATCCCATTGTTGAGCCAATACGATCTGCTCGATGAGGGCGATGATCAACTCATTTTGACACGTGAGATTTCGGCTGAATCGGGGCGCAGTGTCGCCCGTGTCAATGGGCGGGCGGTAAACAGTGCAACACTACGTGAGATTGGCAGTCGGTTGATCGATATCCACGGTCAACACGAAGGTCAATCGCTGTTTAATCCACGTACCCATCTTGATCTGCTTGATCGCTTCGGTGAACTGCTTCCACTTCGCCAACGGGTGGCCGATCAACTTGCTGCATTGCGCAGAGTTCAGGCACAGTTAGCCGATTTACGCGCCGGTGAAGCGCGTCGGCAAGCTCGCATTGAAGAGTTGCAACTGCTACGTGAGGATGTTATTGCAGCAAAAATCAAACCGGGTGAAGAGGAAGAATTGCTTCGCGAACGGAGTATTGTCCAGAACGCAGCGCGTATTGCAACCCTGGCAGAAGATGCCTATCGAGCGCTTTATGGTGGTGAGGGTGGACGCGGAGGGCGTCCGGCAACTGAGGCGATGGCGCTGGCTGTGAGTGCCCTCAACGAGCTGAGCCGTTTTGATGACCGGGCTGAGCCTATCGCCCGGCAAGCTGCCGAACTGCACTATCAGCTTGAAGACCTAGTTGTTGCCTTGCGCCGGTATCGCTCGAACCTTGAAGTTGATCCACATCGGCTCGATGCGATTGAAGATCGGCTGACTGTTTTGCGCAATTTGCAGCGTAAGTATGGGGTTGATCTGGCAACGTTGATCGAGCAGGCAGCGAACGCTGAACACGAGATTGAGCAATTGAGCAATAGTGCATCTCAGATCGCAGCGTTGGAACAACAAGAACAAGTATTGTTAGACGAGCTGGCCCGTTGTGCCGGTGAACTCTCACAACAACGAAAACGAGTCGGTGAAGAACTAAGCCGGCAAATCAGTATTGCTATGAACGATCTGGCAATGCCAAATATCCGTTTTGCAGTGCAATTTACCTGGGAAGATGATCCTGACGGGCCGCTGATCCATGATCGACGGCTGGCATGCGACCGTACCGGCGTTGATCGGGTTGAATTTCTGATTTCACCGAACCCCGGTGAACCGCTGAAACCACTGGCGCGGATCGCGTCGGGTGGTGAAAGTGCCCGTCTGTTGTTGGCACTCAAATCGATTTTGTCACAAGTTGACGATGTGCCGACGCTAGTCTTCGATGAGATCGATGTTGGGGTCGGTGGCCGTGCCGGTCATGTGGTTGGTCAAAAATTGTGGTTCATCAGTCAACGTCATCAGGTGTTGTGCATTACGCATTTGCCCCAGGTAGCGGCTTTTGCCCATGCCCATTATCACATTCGCAAAGAAGTTGTTGACGGCCGCACACGTACCAGTGTTGAGCGCTTGTCGCCTGAGCAGCGGGTTGATGAGATCGCTGCCATGCTTGATGGCACGCCTGGCGATCACAGTCGGGCAAACGCACGTCAGATACTCGAACGAGCGCAAGCCTGGAAGCTGCATCGTCAGGCAGAACTTACTCAATCCTGATTTTTCATGAGCCGGTAACGTCTTCGTTCGTGCTTCCTCGGCAATGCCACGTCGTGTTGTTGGAACAGAGAGGTTATTGGAATCAATATGTCCTCACAACGTACAGTCAGCCGCTGGAGTGCTCGTATCGTTGAGGCGAGCTGGTTGCTTGCCCTCACGTTTATCCCAATCTATTTCAATCTCTATTCGGCTCGCCATTTTGAACCCGATAAGGCTGCCGTGTTACGTTCACTGGCCCTTATCGGCGTTGCAGCGGCTCTGGTATGGTTGCTCGACCAGGTTGATCAGCGTTCTACCACAGCGCAGCGAACCGCTTGGAACTGGGATGCCATACGCAAACATCCCCTATTCTGGCCGATCACCGGTTATACGACGATCTTTATCGTTACGACTATTACCTCGGTAACACCGGCTACCAGCCTGTGGGGGTCTTATCAGCGAATGCAGGGACTGTACACGTTTCTGTCGTATCTCATATTTGCTTTGCTGATTGCTACCACCCTGCGTTCTCCTGCTCAACGCGAGCGCTTTATTTCGCTCAATCTGGCCACTGCAACGGTGGTCGCCCTCTACGGGATTATGCAACACTATCAGCTCGATCCGTTGCCATGGCGAGGTGACGTCATTTCGCGTGTTGCGTCCACGTTGGGGAATTCGATTTTTGTTGCTGCATACTTGATAATGATCGTCCCACTGGCGCTTTACCGGTTATTCGATGCCCTGGCCGCAATCCGCACGGCGCCAGTTCCGACTCAGCCATCTGCCGAGTGGCGTTGGGCGATCATTCGCCTGCTCTTGTGGCTAGCCGGCGCTTTGCTCATTCTGGCAACGGTCAAGTTTAGTGTAGCGATCCGAACAGTCGATTTCCGGTACTGGTGGTGTTTTCCAGGCGCTATTCTCTGCGCATCGGCACTGTGGTGGCTGCTGACCGTATCGAGTAGCTCTGCTCTTCCGCGCTGGCCCCTCGTGCTGACTCTGATCTATCTGCTCGGGTTTGGTATTGCGTTTGCGGTCAATGCGGCCAGCGGTATTCAGCAAGTTGCTTCGGCTGAGGTTGCGGCCAACGCCCTCGATTGGTGGCTCTGGTTGATCATTGCTGTTGTTGCATTGGTAGGTGCTTATGGCCTGAGTGTGCTTGGGAGAGCACCGCAAGAGCCATCACGTCTTACCTGGAAACTCCGAGCGACGGTCAGTGCAATTGTGCTCGGACTGATACTGACCACGATCTTTTTCAGTCAGAGCCGTGGCCCGTGGATCGGGTTGGGTGCCGGTCTCTTTCTATTCATTTCGCTGGCCCTCTGGTTTGGAAAACAACGTCTCGCTGCCAATGGTGACCATCGCAACAGTCGTCGGTTGGGGCAGATGTTAGCAGGTTGGGTTGCAGTAACGCTAGCGGTTGGTGGGTTCTTGATCGTGTTTAATCTATCGGATGCTCCCTTCTTCAATCGCCTGCGCGATGTTCCTTACGTTGGACGAATGGGAAGGCTGCTTGAGGTTGAGAGCGGTACTGGCCTGGTGCGACGTCTGATCTGGATTGGTGACGAACATGCTGGTGGTGCGATTGGCCTGATTACGAGTGATCCTCTAAGGCTCTTCATTGGTTGGGGGCCAGAAAGTATGTTCGTAGCCTTCAATCGCTTTTATCCACCATCGCTGGCGAATGTCGAGGCGCGCGGTGCTTCGCCTGATCGCTCGCATCAGGCTCTACTCGATGAAGTTGTAACCAAAGGTTTGCTTGGCCTGGCAATGTATCTCTGGGTGATCGGCAGTCTGATGATGTATTGCCTGCATCAATTACGAACAGCAACAAGTTGGCGTCATCAACTGCTCGTTATTGCAATCCTCAGTGCAGTGACGGCACACCTGGTTGAAGGATTGACCGGTATCCCGATTGTTGCTACCCTGATGATGTTCTGGATGTTGCTGGGCCTGAGTGTCGCTGTAGCGCAAATGGAAAGTGCTCAGGCGCCGGTAGCGATTACCGAAACGCAAACAATACAAGGAAAGCCAACCGGACGCCAACCTGCCCGTCGCAATCCGTCGCGACCCGCATCTCGACAGGCTGCTAGCGGTATGCTTGGGGTTGCCAGCTTAATTGGGTTGTTCACCGTTGCTCTCATCTGGTGGCTTAACCTGCAACCGATATATGCCGATATGCGATTTCAGCAGGCCCAAAGTTATGTTGATCAGGGTAATCCATCAGTGCAAGCCTTGCTGGCAGCACTGAACGAATATATCGCAACTATCCGGGCTAATCCGGGTGAGGATTTTTACTATCTTCATCTTGCCCGTACTCTGATGATGCTCGCTGATACGCTGCGTGCGCAAGGGAGTGCCCTTGGTGATGTCGGTCAGGTTAATCTCGATACCTTCTTCCAGCTTGACGGGATTCCGGCAGTGACGGCCTTTGTCCAACGTTCATCACCGATACAGTTGCTGGCGTATGCTGAAGCTGCCTTACTGCGCGCTCACCAGATCAGTCCGTTGAATAAAGATCACTATGCCAATCTTGGGCGCATTAATACCTTTTGGTACGGCTGGACAGGTGATGTGCAACGACTATACAAGGCACTTCAATGGTATGAACGGGTTGCTACGATTGCACCCCGTGATGTGACCTTGATAAATGAGCGGGCCGGGGTTTTGATGCAACTGGCCGAATACGCTACCACCAGCGGTGATGCTAATCAGGCAGGTGCCTTTTTTCAGCAAGCCGATGAGCTGTTGCAGACCTCAGCCCAACTTGATCCACGCTACGGCGATACGGCACTACGACGTGGTGACCTAGTACGCTTCCGTACCGGCGATCTTGATGCAGCAACGACCTTCTACGTACAGGCAATCGAACGCTCACCGCAGCAGGTAGTAGATAACCTCGACCGAATTGCCCGTGCTTTGAGCAGTCGCCCCGATCTGCTGAACCAACTGCGTCTGGCATTTGCAGACCAGGCTGAGTATGCTGAACGAACACTGGCCGATGCTAAAGGGAAACCGGAACGTGCCATTGAGATACCGACGCTGGAAGATCGGGCGACCAGACTATACGCGGCTGTTGCCCGTTTGGCCGTTCAGGCTGGTGATATTGCAAGCGCTGTAGAGCCATACGCTCGGGCAGTGGCGATCCAGCCGGCAAATGTTACTCTTAGTCAGCAATACGCGCTGGTGTTGAGTGAAACGCTTCAGTATGATGCCGCTATTGCCGAAACCCAACGCCTGTTAGCAGTGCTTAGAGACAAAGGTCGCACTGGTGAAGTAGCGCAGGTGGAGCAATTGAAAGCGGTGTTGGAACAGGTTCGTCGCTAAGGAGCATGCTCTTGATGGGCATTGAGTTGGCCATTTGTTAAGATAGTTATCCATCCTACCAGGAATATGTGTTATGGCGAACATTGCCTTGATCCTGATAGCAGCGCTCACCTTCTCGATCTTGGTCACACCAATTGCGCGGCGAACCGCATTGCGTAGCGGAATTATTGCCATTCCTCGTAGTCGCGACAGTCACACTACACCGATTCCCCTCCTTGGTGGGGCGGCAATCTATATAGCATTTGTTGCTGCCCTGCTGTTGTTCGGTGATCTGGCTTATATTCGTGAGCTGATTGGGATTTTGCTTGGCGCTACAATTGTCTCGCTCTTTGGCCTAGCTGATGACCGTTGGGGCATGCCGGCAATGATCAAACTCGGCGGTCAGATGTTGGCCGCAACAGTCTTGCTCCTCGGTGGCACTCAGGTACAACTCTTGCCGTGGCCGGTTTTGAATTGGGTCTTGACCATACTATGGGTAGTCGTCATTACTAATGCTATCAACTTTCTCGACAACATGGATGGGCTTTCAGGTGGGGTTGCCACGATTGCGGCTGCTTTTTTCCTGCTCCTTGCCGCTATGAATCAACCACGGCAGGTATTGGTTGGAGCAATGGCTGCCGCTCTTATTGGCGCTTGCATCGGATTTTTACGCTACAATTTCAATCCGGCCATTATCTTTATGGGTGATACCGGCAGTCTCTTTATCGGATTCATCCTGGCAGCCCTGGCGATCAAACTGCGCTTTCTCAACAACATTCCGCTGGTAACCTGGCTGGTCCCGGTCTGTGTCCTGGGCTTACCACTCTTCGATCTGGCTCTGGTCTTCGTTGCCCGTGTTCGTCGCAGGGTAAATCCTTTTACCACAGCCGGTAAAGACCATCTTTCACACCGCCTCCACGCATTAGGAATGACGAAGCGCGAAGCGGTTCTGACCTGCTATCTACTGGCAGGTGCCAGCGGCTTAATTGGCGTATACATTACCCAGGCCCGCCCTTCAGAAGCATACCTCGTTTTCGCCGGTCTCCTGATCGTGGCCCTTGCCGGGATTGTCTGGCTCGAACGAGTGTGTCCTTCAGGCCAGCCACGTCAGCACCAAACGGGCTAGGAGGTTATCCGAGAAATCCGGTTGAATGAAGGTCATCGAATGTTGCCCCCTAGCAGATGGTGGGTGTCTGAGAGTATCATATCCCCCGCTCCGAGACCACGTTCGGGCACCGACAGGAATCGTCAGCCACGTGGACAACCGTTGAGGCTACCCGTGAGGACAAGGCCGTACCTCAACGCCGGGAACTAAAAAGGTCGGGGGCGGGTTTTCAGAACCCGCCCCCTTCACCGTTATCGATCACCAGCCGTCCAGGCCTCGTACAGCTCGTCCTTGCTCTTCAAGCCGAGGCGCGGCAAGGCGTGATTGACCACATACGTAGCTGCGGTGTGGCGATTTTCCCACATTGCCTGATGTGCTTCGGGCAACTTATCCCACGGTACCACCGCCGGTTCGGTGATTGTCAACAGACCGGCGCTAATCTCATCGTTGAGACGCAAGATCTCGTAAGCGTTCGAGAGATGGGTACCGAAGATTTGCGCAGTTGGCATATAGATGCGGCGTTGTCGTACCCAGATTTGGGGTGCGAAGAAGGAGTAGCGCCGCCCACCAATATCCTCGAAATAAACGATCCGACCGGTGAAGGGCTTAATCAGCATTGCGCTCACGGCCAGCGCATCGTGACCTGCCCGTTCGATGATCAGATCGGGATAGCCGCGAGGATTGTCGGCACTGCGCAAGAAGGTGCCAACCGCACTACCCAGCGGCTTGAAGACCAGATCGTTAAAGCGGCGCACTGCCTCTTTCAAACCCTGCGGATCCTGTCGGGCATTGGGCAGTGGCGGCATTGTGCGCGGCCACTCGAACTCATCGCCAAAGCGACGTTTGAGTTCGGCTAGGCTTACCACTCCCCGGAGCGCAGCCCCGAACCCGAGTGATAGGATGAACTCGCGTTGCGCGTCGCTTACCGTGACCACGACAATCCGTGCGCCTAGGAGACGTGCCGCCTCGATGGCTTCCAAGCCACCGGTATCGACCAAATCGTCACCGCTGACACCATAGTAAATGAGTACGGCCTCACCGGCGCGCAGATTGGCTCGCCGCAACATTTCGGTTGGCGAAGCGGAGCCTGGTTTACCGAGGAAGGTAAAGTGATAGCCACTCGTGGCGCCGTAGAAGGTCAACGTCGGAATATGTCCATCGTGCGGTTCGCCGAGCAGTTGGAAACTGCGCGGGAATGCCGTCTCGCCGGCATGGGAGACAACATAATCGGCCAGCCGACCATTATTCTGCGCCCGGAACATCTCGAGCAATGGCTGACCAGCGGCCTCCCACTCCGCCCAGGCTGCCGGGTCTTCTGGGACCCGGGTAAAGCAATTCGCCACCGACGGATCCTTACGATTGATCGCGCCATGGGCGCCTGCTGCCAGGAGAGTCGCTGCTCGTTCCGCCGAACTGACCATACCGATCACACGCAGGCCGTTGCGTGCTGCCGACCGAGCTGCATCCAGACCAGTACCGGTAGCGGCACCTTCGATGAAGATTGTCCGACCGGCCTGAATCCGTAGCGTGGTGAAGAGCGCACGATAGATTGTACCCAGGTTAAGGATATAGCTTCCCGCAGCTTCGATGCTCATATCGGTAGGAATCGCGAGACATTGTGGCGCTTGCGCCAGCATAAATTGCTGGTGTGAACCATCCGGTGTATCATTCCCCTGGATCACGAAGTCGGCTGCCATGGGATCAAGTCCCATCATCGGTGACAACAGATCCGACTGACCAGAGTAGATGGCAACCAGATCGCCCACCTTTAGCCGCCCCTCGCGTCGCGCCTCCTCACCAAGGGCGACGATCAGACCGATGCCACCCGAACCGGTAACGTGCCAGTCGCGGTCGTGTTCATCAAACCGCGAGACAGGAATACCGGTAATTGCCCAGATGTCGTTGAAGTTTACCTCTGAGGCCAGGACGTAGATGAGGGCCTGATTCGCACGAGGTCGTTCCACCGGCACGATAATCTGTTTTTCGGCCACTATCGGATCGCCGTGTGCAGCAGCACCGGTTTCAGGATCGCGAATGACTGCCTGCGCATATTGCCACTTCGGAATCCGATCAACGCCAGGGAAGAAAGGCGAACCGATTGGCAAGAGTTCCTTCTGTTCGAGCAAAATCTTCTCCTGTTCAGGCGTGATCAACGGTCGGCGTGTCGGCAACGGTGCACTCTGGCGATCAAGGAACTCGCGGATACCACGCTTACCGCCGTTCGGGTCAACTACCGCTTCGGCAAAGAGCTTCGCTTCGTGTTCAAGACCTGCCTCGAAGCCGTGAATAAAGCCATAGCGGATCGCTTCCAAAGCGCGATGCAAAGCTGCATCACGCCCGACGCTATGCGCCTGCTTGATGATGCGTTCAATCCGTGGATGGGCGATAATCGAGCGCAGTTCATCGTCAGCGAAGCGGGGATCGGGCTTGCGCCACTCTTCGAGTTGTTCGTGACGATGGCGGAACGCCTGCGTGACGGCAGCCGTATCGATCAACTGACCATCAGCGCCAATCGCAGCGCGGGCCAGCTCGCAGGCCAGTGAAAGTGCATCTTGATCGCCAGTAGCGACCGCATCGATCAAGCCCAATTCCAACGCTTCGTCGGCCGGTATACTCCGCCCACCCAGGATCATCTCAAGCGCACGTAAGAGACCGGTACCGTTATTCCGCTTGTACAACAATCGTGGCAGTCGCTGAGTACCGCCATAGCCCGGCAGCAAGCGCAGATTAATCTCTGGTTGACCAAACTCGGCGTAAACATCGGCCACGCGATAGTGACAGGCCATGGCGAACTCAAGCCCACCACCCAGTGCGACACCGTTGATGGCCGCAATACAGGGCTTGTTCATCCGCTCGATCTTACGGAAGGCGAGGTGTGCATTGTTGGGCAGGGCCATCGCCTCTTCGACCGTGTGAATCTCTTCGAGTAACTGGCGAATATCGGCCCCGGCGACGAAACTCTTAGCGCCCTGGCCGGTAAAGACGATTGCTGCTACGTCGTTCCGCCGGGCAAGGTGATCAACAATCGTATTCAACTCATCAAGTGCACGCTCATTCAGTGCATTAACCGGCGGATTGGTTACCGTCACGACGGCCAGCTTACCGGCGCTGGCTGTCGGTGGATGGTACTCGATGCGGAAATAGCGGTAGCGTTCGATGATCTGCTGCTCTTCCGCCATGCGCTGCTTACGTTTCCACTCAGCAATCTTTGCGGCAATCTCTTCCAGCACCTCTGGGTTACGCAGCGTTGTCGTATCACCGAGTGGTTCGTCGAGCATCATATTGCGCAGGAAGCGGCGCATATATTTGCCACTGCGCGTTTCGGGGAAAGCGCTCACTTCGATGTAATCTTCGGGAACGCTTACCGCACCCTTCTCCGTGCGCACCAGCTCATCGAGCCGCCGACGATCAGCACCGGTAAGATGCCGACCGGGCGCAGGCTGAATAAAGGCCACCGGTGTCAAGCCCTTCTCGCGGTGTGGTGCACCAACCACAATACAATTACCTACCGGCGAATCGGGCGTAATCTGGCGATCACGCAAGATTGCCCCTTCGATCTCTTCCGTACCCATTCGGTGACCAGAAACGTTGATGACATCGTCTGAACGACCGTGGAGGGTGAAGCTGCCGTCGGGATACTTCATGGCGAAATCGCCCTGAATATAGCCCCATTCACCATTCGGTCCGCGGCGCCAGTAGGTCTTGATAAAGCGTTCGGCATCTCCCTTCCACGCCGTTAGTGGGATTTCTCCCCGCAAGTATGCTTCAAAGCCGGGTACATCGCCCCAGATCGTGCGGGTTAGGTAAGGATACGGCGCAGTGATGACAATCTCGCCCTTTTCTTCAAAATCGGCTACTCGATACCGAACGTTCCCACTCTCGTCGGTTTCAGCTACCCACACATCACCGGCGATCCAGGGTAACGGATACGTATGAGCATCGGGGCGCAGCGGAAAGTCTTGATTACCGTAGAAGTGGGTCCAGACAATACCACCGTGCTCGGTTGCCCAGTACGAATTAATGTACTGCGGGGTCATAATCTGCATTCCAAATTGCTGCACCGCCGGGCTAACTGGTTCGGCACAGAAGGTGGCAACCCGCAGTGAGTGCATATCGTACATGCGCACGTCTTCGATATTTTGCGGGTTAGACATCACCGTCTTGAGGAACGTGACACCCGCCTTAAAAATCTGGACGCCGTAGCGTTCAATGATACTAGCGTAGCGTCCGGCAGAGGGGAAGAGCGGCGATCCCTCGGCGATCACACCCGTCAAGCGACCGGCCATAGTTGCCGTCAGCATGTAGCTCTGACCGGTGATCCAACCCGGATCGGCGATCACGTAGATGGTATCGCCCGGTTCAGCATCAAAACTGACCCGCAAGGTGTGGACCACGCCTGCCACATACCCGCCATGCACGTGGATCACGCCTTTGGGTTTACCGGTGCTACCGGAGGTGTAAATGATAAACATCGGATACTCGGCATCAACCGGCTCGCAGGGAATACTGGCGTAGAGGGCACGCACAAGCTGATCATCGGGCAGATTGAGTAGATCGGCCTCAGAGTGGACATCAAAACCGGCAGCGCGGGCATTAGCCAGAATCTTCTCTAGCGCGGCATCGAGCAGTTCATGGCTCCACCGGTCACGGCTTGCGTTCCACAGAATTTCCTGGCCGGTATGGCGCACTACCACAACCGCATCGACCCGTGGCGGAGACTCAACTAACGCCTGCGCCAGCGTGGTGCGTATCTTCGCCTGCACGGCAGCATCGAGATCGCGCAATTTCGCCAGCGCTGCGCCAACTCCGCGCATCACATCCGAACGCTCAACGGTAATCTCGCCGGCCAGTGCCGCATCAACTTCGCTGACGATTGTCTGACGCTGATCATCGTTCAGCGGTAGCGTTGTCAGCGTGTCGATCACAATCTGCCGGGCTGTTTCAACCGGGATGTACTTGTCGAGCGCCTGATCGGTGTACGCTTCTTTGTATGGAACAACCTGCGCATTGCGATAAGCACCGTCAGAGGTGATGACGACCCGTGCACCCGCATTATGAATGCGGTCTGACAGCGTTTTATCTGAGAAACCACCAAATACCGGTGTATATAAGATGCCCAGTCGTTTCGCCGCTTCGGTATAATAAATCTGCGGCATAATGTTTGGCATATTGAGCGCGATCCGATCGCCCTTCTTCAGACCTAAATCGCGCAATACCTGGGCGGCCTTCACGACTTCAACCAGTAGGCGCCGTCGTGTGATCGTTTCTTGCACCACCGGCCCGCCGCGGCCATTGTTGAGTGAGTTATCCCAACGATCGCCCTCAAAGTAGTATGCAACCTCGTCGCCGTAACCGAGCATGACATGCCGGTCGACCTCATTGAAACAGGCATTGGTCAGTCCGCCGATGAACCAGCGGTAGAACGGTGCTTCACTGTCATCAAATGCCTTTTGCCAGGGCTGATAATCGACCGGGTAATCAACCTCAACCGGCGCACCGGTGGCAGCGTCAAGCCCTTCCCAGCGTTGGCTTTCTTCGTTAAACCGAATCCAACAGTTGTGTTGCGGATCGTACCAGTGAATGACCGTGCGAGCAATCGCGCCATGGAAGGCGCCGGGATCGGCCAGCGCAGCAGCGCGCTGAGCTTCCCAATCTTGACGATTCCGAATTGGATTAGAACGGGGCGCCCGTGATGGGGCGGGGGGCGCAGTGTCGATCATCGACAGTCCTCCTTGACGCAAACTCTACCATACCAGATCAGTTGTGATATAGATAACAAGGGGTACATCATATAGCCTACAGTGCATAACGCAATTCGTCAAGACCTCAACAATTGAGAATTGTTCACTATTTGCCCAGAGAATGTCTTGCAATTGCCGATTCGCCGGTTGTGGGTTCAGATCAAAAATTGCTTGAACGTATGCAATCCATATATAAGACGTATCACTGTCTGCCACAGTGACCATTGCCCGTCCAAACCTGATCAAGCCAACATCTCGAAGTGGTATACTGCTCATATCATCCAGGTCAGAGTTACGAACCTCGCTACACTGGGTTTAGCTGTTCACAGCTCAGATTGAGACTAAATCCATGCCCTTTCAGATGAATATTGACGAGCAATTAATCATCGAGGGAACCAGTTATTACGTCTGTGCCCATCCGGCCATCCCCGGTTACCCTTTTATCCAGGAGGGGCAATCCAGCCGGGTTGTGCAGTTGCGCAGTACCAGTGGTTTTGTCGCCTTGAAGGTGCAATCGCAGCTCCGTGATCAGGCGCTCTGCACGCATGCGTTGCACCTTCAGCCACTTAGTGCGATTCCCGGCTTACAGGCGGCACGCCGAATCATTCTTACTGCTGAAAATCAACCCGCCCTGATCAGAACCTACCCCGAACTCGAATACGCTATTCTGATGCCGTGGGTTCATGGGCCACCTTGGCAAGAACTGATACGCTATCGCCGTCCACTCACGCCATCACAATGCCTGAACCTTGCCCGTGCGCTGGCCGATGTACTGGTTACCCTGGAGCAACGAGGACTGGTACACGGTGATTTGCAGTCGGCCCACGTTATGTTACCAGGCCTGATCGATCCAGGGGCCGCTGCATCTATCGCTCTAGTTGATCTCGAAACACTGCACGGCGCAGGAGTGTTGCGGTTACCGCTGCTACCACTTGCTAGCCCTTACCGGCATCCCGCGCCAGCACACGACTTGATGGCCGACCGCTTCAGCGGTGCACTCCTGATCTTGGAATTGCTCGGTTGGTGTGACGAAGCCGTGCGTAATGCTGCGGCTGACAACAGTTTTTTTTCCGCCGATGACCTGCTGCAACCGACCGAACGCTACCATATTCTCCGCGAGGCGCTAGCCAGACGTTGGGGGTTAGGCCCGGCGCAGATGCTCGACCGTCTCTGGCAGAGTACAAGCCCATCGATGTGCCCACCATTGAAAGACTGGCAGGCCATTTTGCCGTCACCAGCAATGGCCCCGGTTGAGGAGCCATCGCCGTCGTTGTCAACACCATCTTTACCTGACCCGGTTGCGCAGCTCATGACCAAGGCCTCTACGCTATACGATCAGGGTCAACCGTATCAAGCGTTGAATGAGTATCGCAGTGCGCTTGAACGATTGCCAGCTCATGATCCGCGTGTCGGTGAGGTCATGCAAACTATCGACACCCTTGAACGACAGCTCTCACAATCGACGATCACGAAACAGCGTTCTGATCTGAACATGGCAGTTCCGGTCGGTATTGGCGTCGTCATCATTGTCTTGCTTGCTTTGGCATCTGCAATTGGGTTGAATCGTGTCCCCCCATCAGACCTTGTTGTCACATCTCCTACAGCGGTTGTTGAACCGGCAACACCGCTGGTAACACCATCGCCAACGCCGACAATGACTCCCAGCCCCTTGCCATCACCATCTCCGGTACTCGCATTTCGCGTTGATCGGATCATTCCAACCGAACTCTTCACCGGAGCAATACCACTTGAATTTAGCGTGCAGGGTGCCGGATTATCAACGGTACGCACGGCAACCCTTCGTGCGGCTGGCTACGAGCCGATTGCATTGACGATCATTGCTGGTAGTAGCGATAGTGAATTACGCCTGCGTCTTGCAAACCTGAAAACATCCCTTGCTGGGGCAATTCCGTTCACCCTCGAACTGAACGGTACACCGGTGCCTGGTGCGGCGGTGACTCTGCGTGACTTCATCAGTATCCGAACTGTTGCCGGTGTGCGCGCAGAATATCGCTATACCGGTCGGATTGAAGAAGATGGTCAGGGTCTGTTCTCCCGTCTGTATGCTGAACCGGTAGCTACCAGTAGCCTAACCGATCCAATTCGGAATGGCGATGAAGTGGAAATCTTGAGTGATCAACCCGCAGGCTGGTATCGGATACGGCTGCGGACCAGCAGCGATCAGAATCTGGCGGGACGCAGTGGCTATATTGAACGATGGTTGATCGACAACATCGACGTTCCACCGCCACCGACGCCTACCGTGCCTCCCGAACCACCTCGGCTGCGTTTTGTGAAGCTCAGCGAGACCGAAGACGTGCGCTGTGTGCTGATTCAGATCACAGGCACGAATACCACTGGCTGGATCGTATCCGTGGATGGTTTACGGCTCGGCGCACCGTTCGATGCGAGTGGTAATGCCCGGATCTGCGGTTTGCGTCCACGGCAAGAGGTAACCTTTACCGTGCGCGACGAGCAGGGCGCACCGGTTCGTGGTGGTGTCGGTGTCCCTACTCGTGGGAGTGATGTGATGTTTGCCGAATGGCGGTAAACACAATGCCGATGCTGATTACACGAGATGGCTGTAATCGGCGTGCGGTTCATCAGCCGGTGGATTGAGCTTTGCGGTGAGTATTTCTTCGAGCACCGAAGCGGCAATCGGTAATAGCGGTACCAGGCTGAGATTGTAACGTTCGCCAGCATCACCCTGTAGGCGAAGTACTCGTTTCCCTAAAAAGATCAAGGCCGGCAGTAATGCCGGAAACACCGCCAGCACAATCCCACGTGGCAACCAGCGTTCGCGTGGTAACTGACCGATCAGAGCCTGACCAATGGTAACAACCATCATCGTGTTGAACAGTAATCGCGTGTGCTCGGCGGTACTCTCATTCCGTAAGCTCAGATAAGGAATCTTTGGCCAAAATTGTCGTGAATTACCATGTAAAATGATCATCACAATAACATTGGCGATAGTGAAACCAAGACTGCGCAAGATTCGTTGGCCCATACGATCACTCCTCTAGCAATGGTGCACTACGTTCCTCTTAAATCATAGCATCTTATAATGGCGACGAGAATAGTCATGCCCAAAAGTAAGGATGTCTGTTATCGAATGTATACTGTGAATTGTCTCCCGTTCTCTCCATGGGTTGGCAGGCAACAGCGCACGATGCATCCGTTATTCTCTACTATGTTTGACGAGGCAGGCAGCTCGGAGTATAGTACACGCAGAACGATACGCACAAACTCTGTGCAACACATCGTTCTCTGGCAATGTGCATGACAATTGTACCCTGGGAGTGTATCGTTTTCCTCTACGGGCGAGACGCTCGTGACCCCGATTGCACATGTCAATTATTCTGTACATCACTGTAAGGCAGCAGTCGTTCATGCCCCTGCGCTGACCGCGGGGGTTTTTTGTAATCAGTACTGTTAGGAGGTTTGCATGGGAATCGCTTGGGAAGAAAAATTTGCGCGGGAAGGTCTGACCTTTGATGACGTTCTCCTCATTCCGGCCGAGTCCGATGTTTTGCCGGCCACTGTCGATGTCTCTACCTGGCTTACCCGTAACATTCGCCTTAACATCCCCATTGTCAGTGCCGCAATGGATACGGTTACCGAACATCGGCTGGCTATTGCTCTTGCCCGTGAAGGCGGGATTGGCATTATTCACAAAAATATGCCGATTGCTAGCCAGGCCGAGATGGTACGCAAAGTAAAACGGTCGGAGAGTGGTATGATCACCGATCCGATTACCCTACCACCCGACCGTACCGTTGGCGATGCTCTCGATCTGATGGCAGAATATAAAATTTCCGGCGTCCCCGTAACAACCCCTGATGGTGATCTCGTTGGTATCATCACCAACCGCGATTTACGTTTTGAGACCGACCGTAACCGTCCGATTCGCGATCTGATGACATCACGGAACCTGGTAACGGTTCCTGAAGGGACGACACTTGAAGAGGCGAAGGAGGTATTACACCGGCACCGGATCGAGAAGGTATTGGTCGTCGATCAACGAGGCAAACTGAGCGGCATGATTACCGTCAAAGACATTATGAAGCGGATCGAGTATCCAAACGCCTGCAAAGATGACATGGGACGGCTGCGCGTTGGCGCAGCCGTTGGCGTCAGTGGCGATTATATCGAGCGCGCAACCGAGTTGGTGCGCGCTGGGGTCGATGTCTTAGTCATTGATACGGCTCACGGTCACTCACGCGGTGTTCTCAATGCAGTGGTGAAGTTACGGGAATTGTTCCCCCATGTTCAGCTTATCGGTGGGAATGTTTCAACCGCAGCCGCTACTATCGCGCTGATCGAGCGTGGGGTCGATGGAGTGAAAGTTGGGCAGGGTCCTGGCTCGATCTGTACCACGCGCGTTGTCACCGGCGCCGGTATGCCTCAGATCACGGCTATTTTTGACTGTGCTCGCGCCGCTGAGCCATACGGCATTCCGATTATTGCCGATGGCGGTATTAAGTATTCAGGTGATATTCCCAAAGCGATTGCCGCCGGTGCTCATAGCGTTATGATCGGATCGATTTTCGCCGGTACTGAAGAGAGCCCCGGTGAACTGATCCTCTACGAAGGTCGGAGCTACAAGAGTTATCGCGGTATGGGGAGCATCGGGGCGATGCAACGTGGCGGCGGTGATCGCTATTTCCAGACCAATGTTACCGAGGCCCGCAAACTGGTGGCTGAGGGGATTGAGGGCATGGTACCGTTCAAGGGACCGCTAAGTGACACTGTCTATCAGTTGGTCGGTGGATTGCGCGCTGGAATGGGGTATGTTGGCGCAGCAAATATTGAAGCATTGCGGCGTGATGCACGCTTTATCCGTATTACAACTGCTGGTCAGATTGAAAGCCATCCACACGATGTCATTATCACGAAACAGGCGCCGAATTACGGTGGTCGGCAGTAGTTAGCAAATAGAACCGGTACGGCTGGACTTTCTCACAAACCGCTCAACCCCTTCCTCTTGAACGAGAGGAAGGGGTGAATGCAGAACAATGAGAAACTGGCAAAAAAGTAGCGTCTGTCAGTACACTGCTGTCGTAGAGCGAATGTTAAAACCACCTTTAGCAATTCGTGTAACGTCAGCATTCACAGGAAACGTTAGAAATGCCTATGCACAACTCTACCATTCCGAAGGAATTTGCCGATCTCGTAGTCCCAATGCGGTCTGCCCACGAACGAATACTGGCCGATTTGCAACACTATCAGCTTGTTCCCCCGCCGCCGCCATCTCTTCCTCCAGCCCGTGTGCGTGGTGTTGCTGCCGCCCGTGCGTACCCGATGCAGGGTGTGCTTAAATATCACGGACTGAGTGATTGGGCACAACGTATTGCCTTTTTACCATCGATATCGCTTAACAATACCGCCGCCCATACGACGACCCTGGTCGAGTTTGATCCTGCCCTACCGGCTGATAGTGCTGTGATCGGCGGTATTCCGGCTCAGGGACGTGAACTTGAGCGGGTGGTAACGGTGCTTGATGCGGTCCGATCATTGGCCGGTATTACCAGCCACGCCCGAGTTGTCTCGCGGAATGTGCTACGCACGCGGGTGGCAGGGAAGGGCCTGGGGACCAGTGCGTCAGCAGCAGCAGCGCTGGCTTGTGCCGCAGTGGGTGCGATCTTCGGCCCAGAACTGGCTGGTCATACCCGTTTTCTATCCACCCTGGCTCGCCTGCTGGCCGGTTCCGGTTGTCGCAGCGCTGCTGGCGGATTGGCGCTCTGGCTCAGCTATCCTGGCATTCCTCCCGTCGAAAGTTACGCGGTGCGCCTTGATCAACACCATGAACTCGATGATATAGCGCTGATCACCGTACCTATCGATTCGCGGATCGGCTTGAAAACCGAACAGGCACATCACGATGCGCCGCATAGCATCTTCTTCCGCGCCTGGATGCTGGCCCGCGGCGATGAAGTCCGCGAGTGTATCAGCGCGGTACGACGGGGCGACTGGCAAACCATCGGTCAACTCGCCGAACTTGATAGCATGCGTCTCCATGGTGTTACAATGTCGGGTTCGCGTGAGCAGCGCATTATTGGCTGGGAACCGGAAAACATCACGCTGTTTCGGCTGTGTAATGACCTACGTGCACGCGGCATACCGGTCTATGCGAGTACTGATACCGGCCCGACAGTGGTCTTCATTACTCAACGTGAGTACGCACCGGCTGTGACGGCAGCTATTGCTGATCTCGGTCTGGGATTAGAAACGGTCATTGCCCCGATTGGCGGCCCGGCCCATCTCATTTCGGTCGAGGAGGCACTTGCCGAGTTGTGAGTGCATGAACAACAAATAGTCGAGCGCTTACCATTGCATCGTAGGGCGGGTTCCCGACCCGCCCAGCACGACGTGCTTATAAGGCCCGACAGCGGGGATTGGGCAATTTCTCGCTGCGGAACAAAAGCTAGGTCAGATCACACCACGTCGTAACCGACGATGGTTCTCGTTTTCAATGATCAACCACCGACAACAATAAATACCAGATCGTTTACGTTCGTTCCGGTCGGGCCAGGACGGAGCAGGTCATCTAAGGCCGCAAAAAAGGGATAGGCATCGTTTCGCCGCAAATGATCAACCGGATCATACCCTAAAGCTCTGGCGCGTCTCACCGTTGCCCCGGTTGCTACTGCACCGGCAGCATCGGTTGGCCCATCACCACCATCAGTTGCCAGCGCGATCACTGCCGCATGCTCAAGTCCATCTAGCGCAATTGCTGCACTCAGCGCTAACTCTTGGTTACGCCCACCTCGCCCTGTTCCGCGCAGCGTTACTGTCGTTTCGCCACCGGCAATAAGACATGCTGGGGCAGGTAGTGGTTGATGAGACGTTACAATCTCGCGAGCAATTGCCGCCAGCACCTGACCAACCTCACGGGCTTCTCCCTCTAAAAAGGTTGTCAAGATCATCGTATGAAATCCAGCCGTCTGTGCTGCTGCTAGCGCTGCCTGTGCGGCCTGAGCATTACTGCCGATCAAGACGTTCTGAACCTTGCTTAAGAGGGGATCGTTCGGTTTGAGGGTTTCAGGGTGGTCGCCGCGTGCACCCGCCGCGAGATAAGCCAAAATAGCCGGTGGACAGCGGTCACGCAATTCGTATCGTTCGATCACGGCCAGCGCTTCGGCAAACGTTGTCGGATCGGCGACCGTCGGCCCGGAGGCAATGACTTCCAACGGACTACCAACCACATCGGAGAGGATCAGAGTGACGAGAGTCGCCGGCGCTGCCATTCGTACCAATCCGCCACCCTTGATCTGATCGAGATGTTTCCGGATCGTGTTGATCGCACCGATTGGCGCTCCACAGGCGAGCAATTCGGTGGTAAGCTGCTGAATATCGGCCAGTGTTACCCCTGTCACCGGCAGATTGAGCAATGCCGATCCACCCCCTGAAATCAGCGCCACCACCAGATCGCGTTCGGATGCCTGAGCCAGAAGCGTTGCAATGCGTTGACCGGCAAGCACGCTCCGTTCATCGGGTGTTGGATGTGCAGCGCGCATCAGGGTAACACCGGGAATCTCCGGTAGCGGGGCACCATCGTCCTTCACCACTATAATCCCGCCACTCAGTCGATCCCCCAACACCTGTGCTGTCGCCTGCGCCATTGCCGAACCTGCCTTACCTGCGCCAACCAGCCAGATTCGGTCGAATGCTTGCAGGTTGTAACGCCGCTCACCAACCAGCAACCACTCACCCTCGCGACGGAGCGTGGCCATGGTTGCCTGGGCCGGATCAACCGCTGCCAGCGCTGCTGCCATCATGTGGGTAACTGCCGCACCCCATGGCGCAGAACGCAGCGATGCCGTCCACAATCGTTCAGACATTGAAGAGGAAATGGCAAATGTCTCCATCTTGAATAATGTACTGCTTGCCTTCCATCCGAACCAGACCGGCTTTTTTTGCCTCGTTCATGCCGCCAGCAGCAATCAGATCGCTGTACGCCACAATTTCGGCCCGAATAAATCCGCGTTGAATATCAGAATGGATCACGCCTGCTGCCTCTACGGCTGGCGTTCCTCGTGGAACTGGCCAGGCGCGTACTTCATCAGGCCCGGCAGTGAGAAAACTGACCAGTCCAAGCAACGCATAACTTGCAGCAATCACCCGATCACGGGCCGGCGCCGTGATCCCCAGATCATCCATGAACACCCGTGCTTCGGTATCATCAAGCTGGGCTAACTCAGCCTCGATTTTACCGCACAACGGCTCGACAGCACTACGCGGGTGAGGATAGGCAATCTGCGGTGGATGGGCAATGTCGGCTTCCCCGATATTGGGCGCAATCAGCATCGGCTTGGCCGTGAGAAACTGATACCCACGGATCATCCGCGCTTCGTCTTCGGTTAATTCAAGCGCCCGAATTGGCGTTTCTGCTTCGAGCGCTTCACGTAACCGCTGCAGCAAGTCACGTTCGGCAGTACGTAACTCCTTCTCTTTTGCCGGTAATTTGGGGATCTCAGCATTCAGCCGGTTCAGGCGCCGCTCGATAATGCCCAAATCGGAAAAAGCCAGTTCAAGATCGACAGCCGCAATATCACGCTGTGGGTCAACTGAACCATTTGGATGCGGTACTGTCGGATCATCAAAAGCCCGCACGACGTGTAAGAGGGCGTCAGCCGAGGCAATATAATTGAGCAGCACTGGCGGTAAACCACCACCAGCTCGCCCACTCCCGCTCAAACCGCCAATATCGATATACTGGACATCAGCATACGTAATTTTCCGCGGCTTAAACATCTTTGCCAATACTTCTAACCGCGGATCAGGCACCTTCACTGTTGCCAGGTTTGGTTCTAGCTGACCTGAAGAATAGGCCGCAGTCTCGGCGTGACCTCGCGTCAAGGCATTGAAAACTGTCGTTTTGCCACTATTTGGCAGACCGATAATTGCTATTTTCATCGCACGTCCTCCGTGCTACGCATCTCATTGTTGCACACTATACCATAATTTATCGGCCGGCCGCAGCAAGATACGAAGAGCCGTAAGTCAGGGAATGGCTCTTCAACCTGTCGCTTGCTCTCCCTTCCTCTAGCCTTGTGGGAGGGCTCGCCTCGCTTTCTCGTCCGTTGGAGGCAATGATTGCGCACGCTCCCTCTTCCTTCCGCTGTGAGAGAAGAGCAGGAGGGGTGAAAGTGCGAGGAGTCAGTCACTCGTCGAGTACAAGCTCTAAAAAAACCTCTACACCCGCGTAAGGAGGTCCGCTTCTACCGAGATGGAGTTGTCACGCAAAGACCAGAAAGAACATTTCCCTGCACTATTTGTCACAAGATTGCACGCTCATTGCACAAAAAAATTGTGATATGATTAGAAAAGAAGGTGATCGCCATAGGTAAACCTGTGACCCAGGCGGCAATATGACAACGTGACTAGAATGAGGGGTTATGCAAAATATGCAAAAACCTGTCACTTAAACCACGCTATCTATTTCGCGTTTTTGGCATCCTGTACGGCAAAAGTAGAGGGACTTGCGTCCAGGTATTTGACGCAAAAGCAAAACGGTTCTATAATACCGATTAGGTGACATCGTGCAGTTCGCTTCCTGGATAGGGTAATGCAACATGGCACAGATTTTTCCCCGTAACGCCAACCTGCTGGCTCGTTTGAGCATCTTTGCGCTCGTCTTGCTCGTCGTTGAAGGGATTCTCATTCTCGGTGTCTACTTCCGGTCGAACTACTTCCGACAGGTTAATGTCGCGATTGAGCAGCCAGTGGCGTTTAGCCACCAACTACACGTAAATGTGGTTGGCATAGACTGTCGTTACTGCCATACGTCAGTCGATCAGTCGTACTTTGCCAACATTCCGGCAACTGAAACCTGCATGACCTGCCATTCCCAAATCAAGACCTATAGCCCACTGCTGGAAAAGGTGCGCGAGAGTTACGCCACCGGTAAACCGATCGAGTGGGTAAAGGTGTATGACCTGCCTAATTTTGTGTATTTCAACCACTCAATCCACGTCAACAAAGGGATTGGCTGTTCAACGTGCCACGGTCAGGTCAATAACATGCCGGTGGTCTGGCAGCAACAGGCTCTCTATATGGGCTGGTGCCTGAATTGCCACCGTAATCCTGAACTGTATGTTCGCCCGCGTGAAGAAGTCTACAACATGGACTATGTACCACCGGCGAACCAATTGGAGATCGGTCGACAATTAGTGGCAGAATACGGCATTATGCCGCCAGAACAGCTAACGAACTGTTACGTGTGCCATCGCTAATTCGCCTACATTAGTCTGGTGAAACCTGCGTACCTGTTGGGAATCGTTATCAACGGTGGTAGAAATCATGACACAGCAACAACCCGATCTCGAAGCGATTCGCGCCCAGTTGCGCGACGCCCGTGGACCTCAATTCTGGCGTTCGCTTGATCAATTAGCCGACTCACCAGCTTTCCGCGAGCTGGTAGAACGCGAATTTCCGAGTGGTGCGAGTGAGTTGGGCGATGGTATGAGTCGGCGCACCTTTTTGAAGCTAATGGGAGCCTCACTGGCTCTGGCTGGCGTCACTGCATGCACCTATCAGCCACGCGAGTACATTGCCCCATTTGATCGCCAGCCGGAAGGTCGGATCCCTGGTGTGCCACAGTATTTTGCCTCAACCCTGACCCTCGGTGGGTACGGTACTGGCGTGCTGGTGCGGTCGAACGAAGGCCGTCCAACGAAAGTCGAAGGTAACCCTCGTCATCCGGCCAGCCTAGGAAGCACCGATCTTTTTGCTCAGGCTGAGATTTTGACGATGTACGACCCTGATCGCTCGACAACAGTGTTGCGACAGGGTGTGCCGAGTACATGGGCTGAGTTTACCACTACCCTGGAAAATGCGCTGACCGCTGCTCGCGCAACGCAAGGCGCCGGTGTGCGCTTATTGACGACAACTGTAACATCGCCGTCGCTGGCAGCGCAGATTGCGCAGTTTTTACAAGCGTACCCACAAGCGCGCTGGTATCAGTACGAGCCGATCAATCGCGATAATGTTGTGGCCGGAGCACGGTTGGCTTTCGGTCGCGATGTTACGACCCGCTACGATCTTTCCGCAGCACAGATCATTGTCAGTCTTGATGCCGATTTTCTGGCGCCCGGACCGGGGTTCATTCCGTATGCACGCGCTTTCGCCGAAGGCCGGAAGGTGCGGAAGGGTAGTGAGACAATGAACCGGTTGTACGTGGTTGAAGCCAGCCCATCCACAACCGGTACGGCTGCCGATCATCGCTTACCCTTGCGCGCTGATGCTGTTGCAGCTTTCGCAGGCGCCCTGGCTCATGAATTGGGTGTGGGTGGTGCACCGACAAATCTCACTCCGAAAGCAGAAGAGTTCTTGAAAGCTATCGTCCGCGATCTTGAAGAGTATCGCGGGAAGTCGGTTGTACTCGTGGGTGAACAGCAGCCTGCTGTTGTTCACGCGCTTGCCCATCTGATCAATGCCGAACTGGGCAATGTTGGTAAGACGGTGTTCTATCACGAACCGGTAGAAGCACGCCCAACCAATCAGACGGAAGAGCTGGTCGCACTGGTTAGTGAGATGGCCGCCGGTCGCGTTGAGACGTTAATTATCATTGGTGGGAATCCCGTTTATAATGCGCCCGGTGATTTACGCTTTGCCGACCGTATGGCGAGTGTGCCATTGACGATTCACCTGAGTCAGTTTGTCGATGAGACCTCAGCTCTTGCCACCTGGCACATTCCACAGGCTCATCCGCTTGAGAGTTGGGGCGATGCCCGTGCCTTTGATGGTACGGCTAGTATCGTCCAACCGCTGATCGAACCACTTTACGGCGGCAAAACGGCAAATGAATTGCTGGCGGCGATGCTTGGTCAACCGGATGCCGATAGCTATGATCTGGTGCGAACGTTCTGGGTTGAGCGCATTGGCGAAACTAACTGGAAGATTGCACTCGCTCAGGGCGTGATTGCTGATACTGCCGCACCGGTCATTACCCCTGAACTCAATGAAGCGGCTATTCGCGCTGCTCCTATTCCGCAGCCTGATAGCGGGGTTGAGATTGTCTTCCGTCCTGACCCCTCACTTTTCGATGGCTTCTATGCAAATAACGGTTGGCTACAAGAGCTGCCTCGCCCCCTGACGAAGCTGGTTTGGGACAATGCAGCACTGATGAGTCCGCGGACAGCGATCAAGCTCTTGGGGTTGCCTTTCGATGCAAACCGCCTGGTTGGTGGTGAAGAAGACGATCGCGAGCGGCAGCGGTATCTCGAACAGCTCTCGAAGGTCAACGGCACAATTGCTCGTATTGAGTATCGTGGTGGGCTTATTGAGATACCGATCTGGCTGTTACCTGGTCATGCCGAGGATTCAATTACACTGAATCTCGGCTATGGGCGTACTCATGCTGGTCGGGTAGGAAATGGCGTTGGCGTTAACGTCTACCCGATTCGCACCAGTGATAGTCCATGGTTTGGTTCCGGCGCACGGGTAACTAATACCGGTAGGATGTATCTGCTGGTGAGTACTCAGGATCATTGGACGTTAGAGGGCCGCGACATCTATCGCGTTGGCGAGTTCAAGAAGTTTAAGGAAGACCCCAAATATATTGCCAAAGAGGTCTACAAAGAGGAATATGGGCGCGAGTCGCCAAATTATATCTCTTTGCAACCTGGTGATGACTACACCGGTCGGAATGCCTGGGGCATGACCATCAACCTCAATGCCTGCATTGGCTGCAACGCCTGTGTTGTTGCCTGCCAGGCCGAAAATAATATCGCCGTTGTAGGCAAAGATCAGGTCTCACGCGGGCGCGAAATGCACTGGATCCGCATTGATCGATATTTTGCCGGTGAGGATCTCGATAACCCTTCGATCTACATGATGCCTGTCAATTGTATGCAGTGCGAAAAAGCGCCATGTGAGGTCGTTTGCCCAGTTGCGGCCACCGTTCACGACTACGAAGGTCTGAACAATATGGTGTATAATCGTTGTGTCGGTACGAAGTATTGCTCGAACAACTGCCCGTACAAGGTACGGCGGTTCAACTTCTTGCAATACAGCGATACGACAACCGAGACCTTCAAGCTCGCGTTCAACCCAGATGTGACGGTGCGCGTCCGAGGTGTGATGGAGAAGTGTACCTACTGCGTACAGCGCATTAGCGGCGCACGAATTGCTGCCAAGCGGCGAGCAGTACAGGCTGGTCAATCATCATACGTGATTAACGATGGTGAGATTCAGACCGCCTGCGAGCAGGCATGTCCGACTGGAGCGATTGTCTTTGGTGACATTAACGACAAAAACAGCCGCGTCGCGAAGTGGAAAGCAGAAGGGCACAACTACAGCTTGCTGGCATTCCTGAACACCATTCCGCGCACAACATATCTGGCCCGTGTCCGCAATCCGTCAGAGGAACTAGAAAAGGTGGAAGGCTAGCAATGGCACAGGCACAACCACTCCGCACCCGGCCAGTAGACGATGGGGAGGCCTATCTGTTGCCGGGAGAAACCTACTCGTCGATCTCTGCTAAGATCGGCGATGTTCCCCTCACGCCGCCGCTGAAGACGCCTAAAGGCTGGCTGGCGGGCTTCAGTGTGGCATTCTTTATGTTGATGATCTTCTTTGTATCGGTAACCTGGCTGTTTATCCGCGGCGTCGGTATCTGGGGTATTAATATCCCGGTCGGCTGGGGCATGGACATCATCAACTTCGTGTGGTGGATCGGTATCGGTCACGCCGGTACCCTTATCTCAGCGATTTTGTTGCTCCTTAATCAGGGCTGGCGCAATTCGATCAACCGCTTCGCCGAAGCAATGACGCTGTTTGCGGTGGCTTGCGCCGGTCTTTACCCGATCTTGCACCTTGGTCGGCCATGGCTTTTCTACTGGCTGATCCCGTATCCTAATACCCACGGCATGTGGCCGCAGTTCCGTAGCGCCCTGGCATGGGACGTGTTTGCTATCACGACCTATGCTACAGTATCGTTAATATTCTGGTTGGTGGGGTTGATTCCTGACTTTGCCACCCTGCGCGATCGGGCCAAAAACATCTGGGTGAGGAGGCTATACGGTATTGCAGCGCTTGGCTGGCGTGGCTCTGCTCGCCACTGGCACCGCTACGAGATGGCTTCAATCTTGCTGGCCGGTCTCTCAACGCCGCTGGTAGTGTCGGTGCACTCGATTATCTCGCTCGACTTCGCCATTTCGCAGGTTCCGGGCTGGCAGGTTACGATCTTCCCCCCCTACTTCGTGGCTGGTGCAGTTTTTGCTGGGTTCGCGATGGTGCTGCTCTTGATGATCCCGGTACGTACCTTCTACGGCTTCGAGAGTTACATCACGATTCATCACCTTGACGTCATGGCGAAGGTGATGCTGACCACGGGGATGATAGTGGTCTACGGCTACTTTATGGAGGTCTTTGCCTCACTCTACAGCGGTAATGAGTATGAGGAATACCTGCTCTACAACCGTTTGTTTGGTCCAAGCTCATGGGCTTATTGGGGCTTACTCTTCTGTAACGCAGTAGCGATCCAGCCACTCTGGTTTAAGAGAGTTCGTCAGAACCCCTTGGCATTGTTAATTATCTCCCTGATTGTTAGTGTCGGTATGTGGCTCGAGCGGTACGTGATCATCGTTATCTCGCTCGAACGCGATTTCTTGCCGTCGTCGTGGGATATTTACATCCCAACTATCTGGGACTGGTCGCTGTATATCGGTACCTTTGGTCTCTTCTTTACGCTGCTCTTCCTCTTCATCCGGGTCTTGCCGATGATCAACATCTTTGAGATGCGGATGTTCCTGTATCAAGAGACAGAGAAAGCAAGACGACGGGCAGAGCACGGTGCCCATGATCACGGACACGATCACAGCCCCGCGCACGGTGCGGCCACAGCAGACTAGAGGAGGGAAGCAATGCGTAACGATGTATATGGCGTTATGGCCGAGTTCCCAACACCCGAGGCTCTTATTGAAGCGACACGCAAGGCGAAAGCAGCCGGGTATACAAAGATGGATGCCTTTTCACCCTTCCCGATTGAAGAGGTGATTGAGGAAATTGCTCACGGTGATACTGGAGTACCGCGGCTTGTCTTGATCTTCGGTCTTATTGGAGCAGCGACAGGCTTTATCCTGCAATATATTGGCAATATCGTTGACTATCCGCTCAATGTTGGCGGTCGGCCACTCGATATTACCAACTGGCCAGCGATGATCCCGATCACATTCGAGAGCGGTATCTTGCTGGCATCATTTGCCGCAGCAATTGGAATGGTTGTGTTGAACGGATTACCGGCGCCGTACCATCCGGTTTTCAACGTTCCCCGTTTTCAGTATGCGTCACAAGATGCTTTCTTCTTGTGCATTGAAGCAACAGATCCATTGTTTGATCGTTCGCGTACTTCGCAGTTCCTGCGCTCATTGAATCCGATGCAGGTTTCTGAAGTAACATACTGAGGGAATCCCATGCAGACGCCTCGCCTGACATCACGCATTATTCGCTTCGGTTGGATCGGCTTTCTGGTGCTGCTGTTAACGGCGTGCCATCAAGACATGTACGATCAACAGAAGTACACCACCTATGAGCCGAGCAGCTTTTTCGCCGATGGCCGTTCATCGCGCCCCAATGTAACGGGGACGATTCCGTATGAAGTTATCAAGACCGATGAGTTTCTTTATACTGGTCTGATCGATGGCCAGGAAGTGGATGCTATGCCCTTCCCGGTAACCAAAGACTTGCTCTTACGCGGCCAACTGAAGTACAACATTTACTGCGCTGTCTGTCATGGCGAGGCTGGCTATGGGGCAAGTATGGTTGCCGAACGGGGTGGTATTGTACCGGCGAATTTCCATCAACAACGTTTGCGTGAAGCGCCGCTGAGCCACTTCTTCGTTGTCATTACGAATGGTGTTTACCGCGGTGATCCTCAGAATGGTGGCTATCAGTCGATGTATGGCTATGCGTCACGCATTACGCCAGAGGATCGCTGGGCAATTGCTGCTTACATTCGGGCACTACAGTTGAGCCAAAATGCCACTATTGATGATGTGCCTCCTGAGGAACGGGCACGGCTTGGTAACTAGGCGGGAAGGTTAGAATCCATGGCGACAACAACTATCTCACAGACCCGTATCCCACAGCTTGGACAGGTACAAATGCTGGGTTTGACGGCCGCTGTACTGGGTATCGGCGTACTGGTTGCTGGTTATTTTCTTAATCCAACATCGTTCTTCGAGTCGTATATTTATGGCTACTATGTAGCAATGACAATCCCCCTCGGTTGTCTCGGTTTCCTGATGGTACAGCATCTAACCGGTGGCGCCTGGGGAGTTACGGTGCGCCGCATGCTCGAAGCCGGCGCTGCTACGTTGCCAATCATGGGATTGCTGTTCATCCCAATTGCCCTCGGTTATTTCGATACGTACAAGGCGTTGGGGCTCGAGCACCCATTGTATGAGTGGGCAAATCCAGAAGTAGTGACACCTGGTGGCGCTGAGTTTGATCCGATTATTGCCCACAAGGTGCCGTGGCTAAGCCCATTGTGGGTGACAGCCCGGATTGCAATTTTCTTCGTGATCTGGACAATCCTGGCGTACACGCTGCGGGCTTGGTCTCGTCAGCAGGATGTTGGCGGTGATGCGAAGAAGTTGGCAACCCGGATGCGCCGTCTAAGCGGTATTGGGGCCGCACTCTTCGTTATCACCGTTACGTTCTTCTCGTTTGACGTAGCGATGTCACTTGACCCACACTGGTTCTCGACAATTTATGGTGCGCACTACATGGCAAATGCCGGTCTTATGACCCTGGCTTTCCTGGCATTGATGATGAGCCGTGTACGCGATGCGACTCTTTTCCGAGAGTATGTCTCGGTGAAGCCGATCCACGATATTGGTAAATTGATATTTGCCTTTACCGTGTTGTGGACGTACATGTCTTATGGTCAGTTGATCATTATCTGGTCAGGTGATGTCGCGGAGTTTACACCCTGGTATGTACATCGCACTCAGCACGGTTGGGTATTTGTGGCATTGGCTTTGATGCTCTTCGCTTTTGCATTGCCCTTCTTTGTATTACTCTTCCGTGGTACGAAGCGCAATCTGACAACCCTTGCCACAATTGCTGGCTGGATTGTGCTCATGCGCTTTGTCGATATGGCCTGGATCATTTTGCCCGAATTTCGCGAGCATCTGTGGGATATTACCATTACTGATATTGCTGCACCGATTGGCCTGATCGGTCTGGTAGTGGCTCTGTTTGCTGCAAATGTACAGCAAGCGCCGCTTCTGCCACTCCGTGATCCGAATATGGAGCAGTTGCAGAATAGTGGTCATCACTAACACGTAGAGGAGAGAGACCAATGAGCTATCGTCCGAACTATTCTGCGCCACGCTATACTGTTGCTCGACCTTCACAACCGGCGCGGGCCAGCCGTACAGCAGTTGAACCTTCCCTGAGTCGGCTGATGATCGCTGGCTTGATGGTATTTATCGTTCTGAGTCTGGTCGTGTTGTTGGCCGGACGGTTGCCCTTTACTCCGCAACCAGCACCGGTAACCGGTAACACGTATCAGTCCTACGTTAACGAGGCACGCACATTACTCAACAGCTATGGCTACACGATGGAGGGCAAGGTACACATTCCGATTGATCGGGCAATGGATCTGATCGTTGAGCGTGGATTGCCGGTACGGGAATAGGTTACGTGTAGTCGAGCTGTTCGTCTGCCAAACATGAACAGGTGCGGTACAGATGGGGATGTACTGCACCTGTTTGTTGTTGGGTTAAGATGAACATTGGGTTATGTTGCTGCCAGCAATGCGTGATGTATACGTGCCTCGGTGACGGCATCTACCGCGTAAAACAGGTGCCCTCCACAACCCGTATCAGAAGCGCCAAAATGCGCAATTGGGCGTGATAGTTCTGGTAATGTTGCCAGTGATTTACACCAGACGCATTCCAGACGTTTATCCATCGGTGATGCCCATATCGTCTGTAATGCAAGGTACGGGCGTAGATAGTCGATATGCCAGTGGTGACGTTTATTGATGGTAATATGCCGCCGAAGTCGGGCTGCCAGGCCACCTGCGCCAAAGGCACTCCCAACATAGTAGTAATGGCCGGGTATCAACGCGAAGGTTCCTAAACGACCGATGGTGATCGCTTCGAGAGGATGTTCTAGCCAGAAATGCAACAAGTAGGTTCCTCTGGCCCGAAGTTCGGGGAACCGCTCAATCTCTGTTGGGAGGAGGGTTATGATGGTGATTTGCATACGTTTATACAATCTTGACTTCACTGCAAAAAGGTGATCTTCTCACCACAGAGACCACGGAGATCACAGAGACTAAAGATAATTTTATCTTTCATTGAACAGAGGGTTGTGGAAATTTTTTCTTACATGCGCCCAATGGTCAACAATTATCCTTATCATTCATACATCTTAGACGCTCTGCGTGCTCTGTGTGCTCCGTGGTGAGTTTTTGCAGTGGACTCAATCTTCAATTGGTTCGCCGGGCTAGGTATAGACCAGCAAGCAATAAACCCGATAATCCGGTGTTAGCACGAGCACCTGGCTTGTTTGATAGCGTGTAACGTATCAACTCTTGTAATCGGTACCGATTACGATGAGGTGTCGCCACCTCATAATCTGATTCTTGCCCGTCATCCAATGGCGACGATCATGCTATACTTGTCATCACTGGTACACAAGAAAGCACGTATCTTGATAACAAATCTATGAACGTATTACTGATTGGATCTGGTGGACGTGAGCACGCACTGGCATGGAAAATTGCCAGCTCTCCCGGCTTTACGAAACTCCTAACTATTCCCGGTAACCCTGGTACCGGGCGCTACGGTCGTAATGTTCCCTTCCCGCTTAACGATTACCCGGCCCTCATCGATCTTGCGCAGCAAGAAAAGATTGATCTACTGGTGGTTGGGCCTGACAACCCCCTTGCCGACGGTATCGTTGACGCCTTTCAGGCTGCTGGCATCCCGGCCTTTGGGCCAACGGCAGCAGCGGCACGCATCGAGAGCAGTAAGTCGTTTGCCAAAGAGATTATGGCAGCGGTTGGCGTTCCAACAGCGCAGAGCCATGTCTTTGCTTCGGCAACTGAAGCGGCTGAATTTGCCCGCGCTAGTGGCAAAGCCTGGGTTGTGAAAGCAGATGGTCTGGCGTTAGGGAAAGGTGTCATTGTCGCTGAGACTCTGGACGAGACGCTCGAGGCGATTACAAAATTGAGCAGTATTCCCGCCGGTCATCACCTTTTGCTCGAAGAGCGACTGTACGGGCGCGAGGTTTCAGTTCAGGCGCTCTGCGATGGTGAGCGACTCTGGCCATTGCCGACGGCGCGCGACCACAAGCGCCTCGAGGAGGGTGATCGCGGCCCTAACACTGGCGGTATGGGAGTAATCGCACCGGTTGATGAGGTGACGCCCGCAATCCTCGATGAGATCGTTACTCGCTGCATGCAACCGGTCGTACAAGAGTTAGCCGCCCGCGGAACACCGTTTCGCGGCTTGCTCTACGCCGGAATAATCCTGACCGCCGAAGGCCCCAAAGTACTCGAGTTCAATGCCCGCTTCGGTGACCCAGAGGCCCAAGCCGTCTTACCACTGCTCGATGGCGATTTTCTCGGAGCGCTGTATTCCTGTGCCACCGGCCAATTACAGCCCAATCTGCTGCGCCGACGTAAGGGTTACGCTGTCTGTGTCATTCTATGCGCCGCCGGCTACCCTGGTCGTCCCCGCAAGGGTGATGTGATCCGTGGTGTTGAGGCGCTCGATGAAGATCAGGTTATGGTGTTTCATGCCGGTACTGCGATTGGCCCTAACGGCCTTTGTACGGCAGGTGGGCGGGTTTTAGGGGTGACCGGCCTCGGTTCAACTCTGAAGCAGGCTAGGGAACGCGCCTACGCCGCTGCCGATCAAATCCGCTTCGAAGGCAAACATTTCCGGCGCGATATTGGTCAGGAGTAAGCCGTGCCCAATATCGTCGTTTTGTTGAGTGGGAGCGGTAGCAATTTGCAAGCGCTGCTCGATGCGCAGGCAAATGGCGATCTGGCCGGAGAGGTGGTCCTGGTTGTGAGCGATCGTGCTCAGGCGTATGGGCTACAGCGTGCGCTTCAGGCCGGTATTGCTGCGGCTCATATTCCGCTACTAGCGCCACGGGGACCACTACGTCAGCAATGGGAACAGCGTCTGGCCGGAGTGGTGGCATGCTTTGAGCCAGATTTGATCGTGCTTGCCGGCTTTATGCGCGTCCTCTCGGCTTCATTTCTAGAACGCTTCCCTGAGCGGGTGATCAATCAACATCCGGCCCTCTTACCGGATGATGGTGGTGATACCGTAACAACTAGCAGTGGGTTGGTCATTCCGGCGTTGCGCGGTGCCCACGTCGTCGCCGATGCGCTTCGCCTCAGATTGCCTGTCACCGGTTGCACTATTCATCGGGTTACACCACGGGTTGATGATGGTCCCATTCTGGCGAGAGCTGAAGTACCGATCTTACCTGATGATACAGTTGAATCTCTCCATGAACGAATAAAAGCTGTTGAGCGGCGATTAATCGTTGCCACAGTTAATCGTTTGCTCAGCCATACCGCCTAAGGGCAACAGTTGGGGCGCAGCGCCGCTGCGCCCGTACATCGGGACGCATTGATCGGGGTGGCACACGGCCCGTTTATGCTGAGTATCGCCATCCGTACTGACAACGGAGGAAGCCTCTCTTTGTTAAAAGAAGGTCGTGAGGGAGTACGTAGGCATTCTCTCAGCGCATCTATCAGCTTCCTCTAGCGATGATTGTAGGTGAGCAACTACGATCACACCAGAGGTATCGCTGGATGTCAACGAGCAATCAGAGTCGTCTTTCTATTCACGGCGCAATAAAGCCAATGTCAACATGATCCCACCGGTAACAACCCCGCCGACTCCAACGAAGAGCAGCGTCCATGGCAAGAGGCCGTACCAGTTAAATGCACGCATAGCAATCACCAGCGCCGCAACGCCAACAATAAATGCCGACACAACCAATGCCAGTGCTAGGCGGTTGGCCGCGCCGATGAGCGCCGAGGCAACGCGCCGCAATTCCAGTTCACGGGTTTGAAGGCGTAGCTCACCATCGTTAAGATGTTGCAGACTCTGGCTCAATTGCATGGGAATCTCAAAGGCCAGTTCACCCAATTCACGACCACCGGCAAGTGCCTGGGCACCGAGTGCAGTCGGATTGATCTGCTCGCGCAATGCCCGTTGTATGTACGGACGGGCTGCGGCAAAGACATTCAGTCCTGGATCGAGCTGCATTCCTAACCCTTCCATCATCACAATAGTTTTCAGCAGGGTGGCCAGTGGCCCAGGAATGACCAATCGATGTCGGCGTAGAAGCGCTGTGAGACCCTCGAACGTCTCACGGGCTGAAATCAGCCCCAGCGGTCGATCAACAAAACCCTCAACAAAACGTTCCAGATCGCGCCGTAATGCCATTGTTGCCGAACGCCGTGCAATAACTCCTAGCCGCTCAAGTGCACGTAGCAAGCCCTGACTATCGTGGTTGACCAGTGCTCCCATCATCCAGAGCAAACCCTGCATTGTGGCGTGGTCAAGCGTTCCAACCTGACCAAAATCGACTACCCCCAGCACATTACCGTTGATCACAAAGAAGTTCCCTGGGTGAGGATCACTGTGAAAGAAGCCGTGGGCAAAAATCTCTTCCAGGGTAATATCGAGGCATGCCCGCGCCAATCGTGGCAGATCAACACCAGCAGCTCGTAATCCGGCAGTATCATTCAATTTGATACCAACAATACGCTCGGTCGTAAGGATGCGGGTATCGGTATATTCCCAATACACCCGCGGAATGTAAATATTTGGGTTCCCGCAGAACATCTGCCGAAAGCGCTCGGCGTTGCGTGCCTCACGTACATAATCAAGCTCGGCACGCAGCATTGCGCTGAATTCCCAAACAATCTCACACACATTGTATTGAGCGGCCAAAGGTAAACGCTCTTGAGCTAGCGCGGCTAGGTCAGCTAGAATAGCCAGATCGGTTTGAATACGATTGGCAATATCGGGACGCTGTACCTTCACAACCACTTGCGTACCATCGGGTAAGACAGCAGCGTGCACCTGACCGAGTGAAGCAGCCGCAAAGGGCTGTCGCTCAAAGTGAGTGAATATTTGTTCAATTGGGGCTTGAAACGTCGCCTCAATCAGGGCCACTGCCTGTTCACCAGGGAAGGGGGGGACCGTATCTTGTAGCTTACTCAGCTCGCTAATTACATCGGTCGGCAATAAATCGGGACGAGTGCTTAACGCCTGGCCTAACTTCACAAACGTCGGCCCAAGCTCAATCAGCGCCTCACGCAGCCGTGCGGCACTGCCAAGGGGCGGCGGCGCCGGTGCTCGTAAAATGACCCGTCGCGGCAATGACAAGAGCGCGCTCAGCCCGAGCTGATCGACCAGATAGCCAAATCCGTGGTGAACCAGCACCTGAGCAATTTCACGATAGCGACCGAGATAGCGCGCCTGCCGGACGAGTGGCCACATGGTGAGCACCGAATGTAAGCGTCGTAAACTATCGAGCAAAGGTATAGTATCAGAGGTAGTATAACGCAGTTTTTAAATTTCCCCGCAAAAACTTATTTATTTGATCAACAGAGTTAAGAGTATCCATAATCTTGGCCCAAAAATCAGAATACCTACTACCACAGAGGTCAAAGCACAGAGCAAAACTGTACCGGCTGCTACATCTTTTGCGATACGAGCAAGGGGATGATGCTCGCGGGTCACGAGATCAACGACGGCTTCGACAGCCGTATTGAAACCTTCTGCAGCCAGCACTAACCCTATCGTCAACGTTAGAACGAGCCACTCCCAGCGATCTATGCGTAACACGACGCCCAGACTGACCGCAATCGCACCGATCAAGAGATGAATCTGAAAGTTACGCTGTGTGTGAACGAGATGACCGATCCCGCGAAAGGCATAACGAAACGCTGCAATCAAACGACGGGTGCTCCGATCAATTGGCGCAGCCATTAGTCTCTTCCTTGCTAAGTCTCTTCATCACAAATGATACCATCTCGGCTATAATGGCGCTGATGACCAGCTTCATTCCGTGTTGAGGGAACTGCACCTATGCGACTGATTATTGTCCGTCATGGCGAGAGTGAATGGAACCGAATCAACCGTTATCAGGGCCAGCAAGATGCTCCGCTTTCTGAACTGGGCCGTAAACAGGCAGCAGCTCTGGGTGAGCGGCTGAAACACGAAAAGATCGACGTGGTATACAGCAGCCGACTCCAACGCGCTGCCCATACTGCACAAGCCATCGTTGCCCATCATCCTGGTCTCGAAATCATTTACGATGATGCCTTACTCGAAATCAACCACGGCGAATGGGAAGGGAAATACCTGCACGAGATCATGGAACGCTACGCCGACGGGTTGCGCGAATGGCGCCAGCATCCGACGCGGTCGCAAATGCCAGGTGGGGAAAGTTTTTCTAACGTTCTCAAGCGGGTACTCGATTTTCGTGAGCGGATTTGTAACATTCACGCCAATCAGACCGTTTTGATCAGCACTCATGATGTGATTGTCAAGATTTTGGTTGCCGATGCGCTTGGCATGAATATGGATCGCATTAATCGCATCTGGGTAACGAATGCCAGTATCAGCGTCATCGAGTACGGCGATGATTTACCCTACCTGGTTAGCCTGAGTGAGGCCTGCCATCTGGGCCACCTGGCAACTACCCGTGAACAGCAGCATGCCTTGTAGATCGCCCTGACTAGGCTGGGGTGACCCAGTGGTCACCCCACCTGGTTAGCAATTCGTGGTTAATCGGCAACGGTCGAACAGGATGTCGTACAAGCGACTCAGTACCTGAAGCGGTACCTGAAGCTGATAATAGAGCATCCCATCCCAAATCAACCCCTTCCGCAAATCTGGTCTGATAAACGTCCATTGGGCGATCAGTCCCACATTCCAGAAGACAAACAAAACCGCACCGGCCAATAACGGCTTCCAACCGACCCGCATCTGCAACCAAGACAGCACGCTGGCCAGCCCCAGCACGAAGATCGGTGTACACTCGATCAGACGCCGAAAGCCAAACGATCCACTCAGATGCCAGGTGGTTCCGAAGGCGCCATTGATATAGACCTGACCCAAAAAACCAACGAACAGCAGTAGCGCCAACGACCCATCACGCCGAAAGAGCCAGATCAAACCGATCAGGGCTACCGCCAAAATCGGACTCCAGAGCAATGCGCCGTGGGCTGGATGAATCAGGGTATCCCAAAAGTGTGGACTAACCAGAACCGGCAACCATCCGATCGACACAAACGCCAGCTTACTCCCAACCGTTGTCGATGGGCCAGGCCGCCCATTGAGCACCCAGTACGTTGCCAGTTGTGGTGTCAGCGATAGGACGAACACCACGAGAAAGATCAGGTGACCGATAAACAGCTCACGCACGACCGACCACTGCCAGCGCCGCAGAGCACCGATATAAGCAGCCAGTGCCTCTAGGGCAGGAATAATGAGCAACAAGCCTAACTGCTCACGGGTCATCACCATTAAACCGGCGACCACACCTGACGCAAACCAGACGCTCCAATGACGTCGGCCATCGCTACGTCCGATCGATCCCTCACGACCGTACATCCAGATCGTAAGGAAGAGCGTGAAGAGGAAGAAACCAGCGGTATGTGACCAGGCCATTGCCAGGTAAGTATAGAAGACTAATGGCGTGGCAAGGAAGATGGTCAGCGTTGCTATCAGCGCCGGTACCTGATCGGTGTAGAAACGGGTCAGGCGGTAGGTCAGCAACAAGCCGAGCAGGCTATACAAGGCCGACATCATACACACCGCAACGATATAGGGTCGGCTATAACCATCGCGTGGAATGTCAGCACCGGTAGCATTTATTACCTGTACCCAGAGATCGGCTAACACGAAACCAGGCGCCCAGAGTAGTGCCGAGCCAATTGGGGCGACATTGCGCAGCTTGCTGGTCGTCGGATTGGGGTTAGCATCGTCTTGACGTAAAAGGGCATTAAATACCGCCTGATCATCATTCTGCAAACCGATGTCGGCGAAATGTTGATATTCATTCCTGAAATCGAGATCACGGTCAAAATAAAACGAGCGTAGATAGGCGTAATACTGTACTTCATCGCTCAGCGCGATCCGCGGCAGACTCAGCGGTAAGAGGGCAAGAAAGACCAGGACGATGACGAATGGTCCCAGGTCGCGGTTGGCAAAAAAAGCGCGCATACGTCACGCTACTCCTGGTAGTACAAAGAAGGTTCATGTACGTACTGGTTCGACTAGGCAGGTAGGATGCCTTCACGTTGGCGGGTATCGCTAGTAGGTAAGCATCCCTGACTCCACTGCAAAAAGGTGATCTTTCCACCACAGAGACCACGGAGATCGCAGAGACTAAAGATAATTTTATCTTTCATTGAACGTAGGGTTGTGAACATGTTTCTTCCATACGCCCAATGGCCAAGAATTATCCTCTTATTCATAAACCTTACACGCTCTGTGTACTCTGTGTGCTCCGTGGTGAGTTTTTGCAGTGCACTCATCCCTCCACACCAATTGTTTCGTGCAGTGCTACTCTTCCCCTTTGCTCCGCACAGTGCTATTGTACGACGAATCGGCAAACGCATCGCGAATGGTGGGTTTGGCTCGTGGAAGCGGAATAGAACAACTAGCAGAAAAGGTCGTCTGGTATAGCGACTAATCGGCGTAAGGTCAATCACTGCTAGGCATGGCGACCGAGCTGGTCAACCCTTCAGCATGGTCGGCATCACTGCTGTATTATCGAGACTCGTGCCGCGTCGGAATGACGATAGGTGTGGTGTGATCGTTGTGTTGGTTAGTATCAACGCTGTGGAGACGGTTGAGGAACCCGCCCTTACCAGATGCGTTAGCGTTTGTGATTGGGAATAACTCTCCTTGATCATCAGGTATAACAATCAGCCTTGAAAAGACTTGAACGTGCCGCAGCTATGCTGCAAGCACGCTCAAGTTGGGGGAAGTATTGATCCTCAGAACTCCTAACGGAACACCGGTCTAGCGCTGGAGCAGCGGCACGTACACCGTCGGGAAGGTTACCTGATCAAGGGTGATCGTGGCTGCCGGTAAGAGTGCGGCAGGACCAGCACTACCGCTCACACTCGGATTTCCGGCGCCATCGAGCATTCGAGCGTAAACATAATATGATCCTGGTGTAAGCTGCTCTTCCGCTAAACCGCTAGCCAGACTCCACATAATAGTGAAGCTGTTGCTATCGCCGGGAGCTTCAACCGGGAACCAGACGAGATTCGGATCGTTTGCCGGATCGGCAACCGGAGTACGACTGTTGGCTAGCCAAACCCCCCAGAAACCACGCCCAGGGTAAAGGTTATCGGTGACCGCAATATTCGTAAACTCGAGATTAACAATAATGGTTGCACTATCGGGGATCGGCAGCACCTGTATATTACCACCATTAAGCACTGGTGGCGTTGTGTCGTAAATGAGGGTCCGGTTGATCACAATCGAGTTATTGAGAGCATCGCGTACTCGGATGAATACCGGTAATGATCCCTCATTAACGATATCGGGGTAGGGTAGTACGTTCGCAAACCGACTGCCGCTGATGGCCATATTGCTTACACTATTAAGTGCTGCACTGTTAGGAGCGAGGGCAAAGTTTTGCAAACCGCTGCAATCACCGAGGTTGCGAATTTCGATGTAGACGGATGGGATGCGAGTATAATCGGGGTGGCCATCACTGGCCCCACCATCGCCGACCAGATCGGCCGGTGTAGGCGCGGTAAACGGCGAGGTTCGCAAACGTGAGAAGGGATTACCAACCGTTACACTGGCCAACACACCGGTATCGATCACGACTGCATCTGAACGCACCTGATCGATCAGATTGTTCTCTGTACGACGCAATTGTGTGTATAGCACTCGTTCCACACACCCTACATCGGTGCGCAGCGAGTCAGGAATAGGCACTGTTAGAATACTGGTTGGGCCAGTCGGATTGAACGGCTGCCAGCCACCGGAGTCATTTTCGGTATCGGTTGGCGGTGCTTCCCAACGCCAGCGCACCTGATCGGGGAGATTCGTTGTACCGAGATCAGGGAAGGTGACATTCACCGAAACTTTGCCATCACCCCCGATAACTGGAGCATCATTTTCAATTTGTGGACGCGAACCAAAGATGGCGCCGGGCGCCCGGAATAAGACGTAACGGGGAATCGGTGCGGTGCCCTGGAATAATTCATGAACGACGTGCATGTAGCTCCGCACTCCGATTCGAGCATCACCCCACGCATTGAATACCGGTGCAACGGTTGGAGCACTGACAACGGGGAGGAAACCTTGATTTACTGGCCTGACAGCATAGAACAGTTGGTTGACATTACGATTGGTACCCTGCCGAATCCAGGCGAGATGCAGATTCCCCTGTTGGTCGTAGTCAACATTCACCCGACCATCACCTTTGCCGCCGATTAACTGGGTTGCCGCCCAGGGGCCAGCGAAATCACCGATTGACTTTTCGGCAAAGAAGATTCCATCATCCGCCCCACGAAAGGCAACCACGATGCGCGTGTTTGGCGCCGGATCAGGACTGAATGAGACGCTGGCGTCGGCAAAGACTGCTGGCGTACTGCCGTTTACATCAACCGGCGGATTAAAACCGGTGCCATTCCAGAGCGCAACCATAACGTGCAATGGACGTGGCGTATCACGGGTGAAGGTAATAGCCAGCTCGCCATTTGGCCCGGCAGCCATTGCGGTTTGTGACTTGTAGGCCAGTGCTCCCGGTACCGACCCTACGGCTGACCATGTCGTTCCTCGGTCGTTGGAATAAGAAAAGTTGATATTTTTGTCGTCACGCCACGCAGCGACGATCTGACCGTTTGTACGCACCGCTAGAGCCGGTTCGACCGCGAAAATATGACCACGCATCACTTCAAACGTTGCTGGATTCCATGCGCCGCCCGGTTCACGACGACGGAACTGGATCGTTTTCGCGACTTGATCGATCCACAGCACATAGACTTCGCCGGTAGGCGCAGTTGTAACAGCCGTCTGGTACCAATCTTGCGCCCTTCCAGTAAGAACTGAACCAAGTGCTATTGGCGCCGGAAAAACATTATCTTCTTCGCCTTTAATCCAAAGTTTGACCGTGCCATTATTCTCTGATGAAATGCCGTCGGTAGCGCTTACATACACACCATTCGCATCAACAGCCAGTTGCGGATACTTGGTATTGCTGGCCGGAAGATTGGTTTCAAGGACGAAGCTGGCACCTTCTTGTGCTTGTGAAGGAAGCGGTGATACGCCAACCAGTATAACAACGATGCAACACATTGTGATGATGAGCGAAGGTAGACGCATCATAGGAGTGATCTCCTGTAGAGAATGCAATGACTTTCTCATATGTGGGTATGTTATAAAGATCAACGTATGAGAGTATCGGCTACGGTGTGACGATCACATCATCGAACAGCATGCCACCAATGGCACGGGTGTAGACCCCAATCCGCCCTGCCGGTAAGGGTTGGGCATCGGTCGCCTGCATCAAGAGCTTCCCATCGAGGCGGGCGGTCAGGGTGTTCCCACGTACCTCCAGCTCGATGACGTGCCATTGACGGGGCGCAAAGCCCGGTTCCTCCACCGTTGCCAGCGGGGTCGCCACGCCATCCACCACCTTTTCCAGAACATATTTCGGGGTCGCTTCGTACTCGCGCTTCAACAGGCGCAGTACATAATAGCTGGCCTCGTAGCCAAGCTCACCCTGATAGCGAGCGACCACCCCGGCAATGCCGTTAAACTCATCGTAGAAACTCACCCGCACCACGCCATCGGTGAAGGTGGTGGGTGCCAGCAGCGTGACCTGGGCGAGCGAGCTGTTGCGCAATTCACCGGCAAAATCCTGGCGTAGACGACCGTTGTCGATCACCCAGTTGGCGCGGTCTTCGGGTAAGACGAAATCGAGTTCGACGGACTGCCAGACGGTCAGGCTGTCGGTCGAGGCAAAATCGGCCACGAACTGCGGGCCGGTGGCCAGATTAGCGGGGACGGTCGGGTTGGGGCCAATAGTAGGGGCTGGCGGTTCGGGCGGATACTGCAAGATTGGTCCACCCTCTTCGGCCTGACCGGAACGGAGCGCCAGCCAAAAGCCTCCGATGATGACCACCATCACTAACAACAGTGATGACATGAGCAGGAGAGGTCGGCGGTTCCACATCGTAAATTCCTCCTTGCAGATGAAGCTTACCGGCATTGTACAACGCAGCCAACAATATTGATAGAGACAGCATATAACGAAAAAGTACTGAAAACGGTAAAAGTTTCGCGCTAAATTTGATGAGTGAGAAGCGAGACGTGAGTAGAGTCGATGTTCCTGATACTGTACTGTAATGTTAGGACGTAGAAGCAATACTAGATGCGGAGCAACAAGCTGCTGATAGTGAATCATGTGTCGATTGAACCTACGGCGGTTGTAGCGTCGTTGGGATGACCTTTTTAGGGCATCAATCTACTCGTATTACATAAACGGTGACGTACATACATAGTTGACATCAAATCTCAACCTGATGCTTGGCATTGCTTCTCCATCATTCCTCGTATATGCAGTGTTTACCGTCTGCTCACGTACATTTTCTGGCTCCAAAGTGATACCGGGTTTTCTTCTGTACGACGTGGATGTTGTATTGACTCCACTGCAAAAAGGTGATCTTTCCACCACAGAGATCACGGAGATCGCAGAGACTAAAGATAATCTTATCTTTCATTGAACATAGGGTTGTGACAATTTTTCTTACAATGCGCCCAATGGCCAAAAATTATCCTTATTATTCATAAACCTTACACGCTCTGTGCACTCTGTGTGCTCCGTGGTACGTTTTTGCATGGCACTCTTTATTTATATAACGCAGGAGTGCGTCAAAAGATACGCCTGCTATCAAAAGTATCTCTTTCAAGTCTGCATACCAAACTAAACCTGATACATCGTATTGGATGCACGTACTGCTGGCCCACATTCAGTCTGTCGGTTGAATCAATGATAGTCACAAAAGACCAAACGTAATCGTTTGGTTTTTTGCAATAAGTTCTTATCAAACCTGTGCGCTAGAGCTTGTGGCTGTACAAGGGTTGAGCGGGAAACTGCATAGTCACTTCAAATACGAACGAGATATTTCGCTTGCTTCGGCAGCTCGCCGGTCAGGTTGACGGCAGTCATCATTATCATCATTTGTCGTGACCTATTGAGGGTGACAACGATATGCAAAGAAGGTGGGTTGGGAACCCACCCCTACCGGTATGCGTGAAAGGTTATTATGACAGGGCAATGCTATTCTCTACGCTTAATTGAAAGGGGCACGGAAGCCGTGCCCCACATGTACTTCGTCAGCGTGATGTTAATGGGATATAGGTACGTGCTGGTGTCAGAGTACTGGTAGCGGTCGTCTCTAACACGACGTTACCAATATTACCGGCACGATCGATGAGGCGCACGTAAATATGGAACGTTTGCTCGGGCGCACTGGTCGTAGCCATCGTGACCCCAGGTGCATTCGCCATACTCCAGGACGGCACGGTAAATTGACCACCGTTGAAATCAACCTTCGTTGCAATCCAGCGCAGCGTAGATGCAGTGGCCGGATTAGAGACTGCGTTCGGACTTACGGCAATCAAGACACCTAAGATACCGTTGGTCTCAGTCACTGTTGCCGTAGAGAGATCAAAGGTGAAATCCTGAAGAATATCGCCTAACGGCGAATCGGTTGCCGTAATGGTCTCACTTCCGCTCAGCGTCATCTGCGGTGGGGACCGGTCAAGGCGGATCGTCCTGGTAACGGTTTGCGAATTCCCTAACTGATCGTAAACACGCACGAGGACTGGGTAATCACCGTCCGGCGATGGTGGTGAGAATGTGGTACCGGGTAGCGGTACGATAGCGTCCAGGGTACCATTAACATCAAGGTCACTTGTGGTTGCTAACTCTGCCACGCTACTCGCAACTCTAACCCGTGAAACCTGCGAGCAATCACCGCCATCGCTGACCGATAGCCAGACCTGCGTCGTCGGTGTACTACCGGGGTCGAGATCGCGCACCGAGTAGTTGGAAGCATACCAGCTCGCTGTATCGTACAACAGCGGATTGGCAACCTGAACAGTCGCGACAAGATTGGTGTCAATGATGACGCTTGCCTTGCGCTCCATTGTCTCCACAACAGGCGCAGTCCCATTTCGCCGCAACTGCGTGTACAACGTGCGTGGCGTACAATCGTTGACATTCAGGAAAGCTGTAGGAATAGGCACGGTCAATTCGGTGGTAGCAGTGGCATTAGATGCCAATGGTACCCAACCACCAGAGTCGTTTTCGGTATCGGTAGGTGGCGCACCCCACCGCCAGCGTACACTCACATCTTGCGGCGTAGACCCAAGGCCGGGGAAAGTCACCTTAATCGAGGTACGACCATCACCGCCAACTCGTGCAGCGCCGCCTTCGATCAAGGGATCGGAGCCAAATGGCGAACCAGGTGCTTTGAAGAGGGCATAACGGAGAAACGGTGTCTCACCGTTAAACAATTCATGGGCTACATGCATGTAGAAGCCACTGCCTGAACTGTTAACGCCCCAGGCATTGAACAGGGGGCCAGAAGTTGCCGACTCAATGGGGCCGAGGAACGTACCATTTGCATACCGGAACGCATAGTTAAGCCGATTCTGGCTCCGGCTCCCTGGAGTACGAATCCACGAGATGTGTAAGTTGCCATACGGATCGATACTCACCGAAACCTGACCATCTCCCTTATCACCGGTCAGGCGTGATCGGG